>Ga0335085_10009509_pt1 | contig 14656 bp, 11 predicted proteins | sample Lox_Sample_45_FD_206712 | JGI IMG/M metagenome (GOLD analysis project Ga0335085, IMG submission 206712) | Soil microbial communities from Loxahatchee National Wildlife Refuge, Florida, United States - Lox_Sample_4.5 | ecosystem: Environmental > Terrestrial > Soil > Wetlands | place: USA...
GGCCCGGCGAGGGTGACGTTTCCGGTGAACTGGGTGAGGGCGGTGCGGCGGCCGGAATCCAGGTCCAGCCGGTAAAGGTTGGCGTCGTCGCCGCGGCTGCGGACGAAGAGGTAGCTCTTGCCGTCGGGCGTCAGGCCGCCCCCCAGCCCCTCCAGAGCGTCCCAGATGCGCAGCACGTCGCCGCCGGCCGCGTCGAGCTCGAGCAGCCGGGGCGTGTCCGTCCCATCCTCGGCGACGTCGGAGAGAACCAGGTACAGCCGGCGGCCGTCCGGAGAGAAGGACAGACCGCTCACCCGGAGCGGGCTGGTCCCGATGTAGGGGCGGCCCGGCCAGAGCTGGGCCAGCGCCCGGCGGAGCACGACGCGGCCGTCCGGGGCGCGGATGCGCAGCTCGGCGGCGGTGTCCAGGCCGACGAGCACCGCGGCCACGCTTCCCTGGGGCGAGGAGGCGGCCCGGGCGAAGTAGCCCAGGGAGGGGTCGACCACGCGCTGGCCCGGCGGCCGCTCGCGCTTCTCGGTGGTGCGGGCGAGGTCCTTGGCGTACTCGGCCAGCAGCGCCCCGATGCTCAGGCCGTACACCGCCTTGAAGCGCAGGGTGACGCCCAGCGGCGAGAGCCAGCTGTGGCCCTGAACATCCACCACCTTCCACAGCTTCTCCTCGCCGTAGGTGGCGGCCAGCCACTTCACGAAGTACTCGCCCACCAGGTAGTTGGCGCCCACCGGGAAGAACTCCCGGTTGGTGGCCACCAGGTCTCCCGGCTCGAGGTCTCCGCCGCGCAGGGCGACGATGGACTCGAACAGCCCTCGCCAGAGCGGGCTGTGGGGCCGCCCCACGTGCCGGTCGAGGCGCCCCTCGTAGTAGGTGGCCAGCCCCTCGAGGAACCAGCCCTCGGGCATGAAGTTCGGTGCGTAGACGTCGCCGAGGAGGAGGTCCACCATCCACCACAGCTCGTAGGTCTGCTGGAACTGCACGTAGTGGACCGCCTCGTGACAGCCGATGTCCGGGATGCCGTTGGTGCCGAAGTCGAAGAGGTCGAACAGCTCCAGCGTCATCTGGGTGGCGAGGACCATCTGCGGCGGCAGCCCGACGAAGGGGGGCTGGACGTAGGCGTTGTCGAAGTGCGCGGTGGTCAGGTAGGCGACCAGGCGTGGGCGGGGCTCGGGGGCGAGGACCAGCGCGCGCAGGTGGGCGACGCAGGTCTCCAGCCGGTCGGCGACGCGCAGCGCCTCGGCCCGCCGCTCCACCGGGTAGTAGAGCTCGAGCGAGGCCGTCTCCAGCTTGCGCACGTCGGTGTGAACGAAGGAGGCGGTGATGGCCGGGTCGAAGCGCGGACCGAGGGTGGCACAGCCCGCGGCGAGCGCGGCGGCCAGGACCAGGGCGAGCCGGGTCCGTGGCGGCGTTCCCCTCCGGCCTTCCCAGCCCGTGCGCACGTGTCTGGCTGTTCTACGCTATGCAACCCACCCATGGTCCGCCCTCCCTCGCACCTCGACGCCGCCCTGGAGCAGCTCACCGCCTCGCTCGCCGAGGCGGAGGGCCATCCGGTGGACCCGCTCGTCGCGCCCTGGCCGGAGGTGGAGGCGGGGGTGATCAAGCTGCTCCGGGGCGCCTACCTCCCCGACAAGCCGGAGCACCAGCTCATCGCGCTCGGGCTGGCGGCGGCCTTCGGACAGCGGTTGGTGACGGCCGACGGGGCCTTCTGGTTCCCGATGCGCGAGTCGCCCGAGGGGGTGATGCTCGGCTTTCCCCAGGCCCTCCTCCTCCTCTCGCCCTTCACCACCGTCGCCGACGCCCTGGGACGCGCCCAGCTCGCCCGGCTCGACGACGTGGCACGGGACGTCCGCCGGACGCTGGGCGAGGCGCGCTTCGCTCCCGGCGGGGCGCCGCAGCTGCGCCTCGGCCCCCAGGACTATGCCCGCCTCTTCGATCCGGCCTTCCTCCAGTTCGTCAGCCTCGAGCGGCGGAGGCTGGACGAGCTCTGGGCGGCCCGCCCCGACCAGCTGGCGCGCGATCTGCGCGATGCGCTCGGGCGCGCCGGGAGCCGCATCGCCCCAGAGTCCCGCACCCAGCTCGAGCAGCAGCTCCTGGGCAGCCTCGGGCGTCTGGAGGCGGCCCGCCCCCTGGGGGAGCAGGTGGAGCGCGCGCCGCGGCTCGCCGAGCTCTTGGCCGACCTCTTCGCCGCCACCCAGCGCACCGGCTCGGCCCCGGACGAGTTCTGGGAGGATGCGGTGCTCCCCCTGCTCTTCATCGGCGCACCGGAGAGCTTTCCGCCCCTCGACCCGGAGGAGGTGCGCGCCGCCCAGCAGGGTGCGGACCCGCTCCTCCTCTTCCTCGACACCGTTCCCTACCGCCAACCCGCGCCCGAGGAAGCGGTGCTCGGCGTCTTCGAGGCGGACCAGGTGGCTCCGCTTCACCCGGGACTTCTGCACAGCGGCGTGCCGCGGATGCTGGCCGTTCCCGCCGCTCCCCTCGAGCGGCTCCTCCAGGGGATCGACCCCCGCGCCGTGGCCGGCGCGGTGGAGCGCTTCGCTGCCTACCTCTCGGAGAAGGCGGGCAAGCCGGTCGCGGCCTCGGGGCCGGGCAAGCAGATGCAGGACGCCGCCCTGCAGCTCCTCGCCGAGCTGAAGGCGACCGGTGCCGCCGCCGCGGGCGGCGCGACCCTCGTCCTGCGGCGGCTGACCGAGGCGGAGGCCCTCTCCGACGCGGCCCTGGGGGCGGTCCGCCAGGCGCTCCAGGGCCCGCGCATTATCCTCACCCCCTGAGGGGCCGAGCCGGGGGCGGGGTCGATATGACCAGCGGCGCCCCTGCGTTGAACCTCCGTCACCTGCTTCTCCCCATTCCGGGGAGGGCACGGCCCCGGCGGCTCTTACTCTCCCCTCGTCGCCGGGGCCGTTTTTTCTTGTTTCTGTCGTGGGTCGAGCAGGACGACGCCGTCGCTCAGCGCGCCACCGGGGACGGCTTCTCCGGATCCCGGACCGACGGCACGAACGCTCCGTTGCTCACCGCCTTGCCAGGCGGCTCCGGAGCACGCGGCTCGTCCTCGAAGTCGAGATTGGTCGGCTTGTCCGCAAAGTCGAGCCGCGGCAGCGCGGTGACGGCGACCGAATTGTCCACCGTCTGCAGCCGCACGTCGTCGATCCAGGCCGTGCCCCCGCCGGCGAGGAGGAGCCCGAAGGCGAGCTCGGTGGCGTCCTCCGGAACGTCGAGCACCACCGCGTAGCGCATCCAGGGGGTGGATCCGCGGATCGGCCGGTCGCCCATGTCGTCGAAGGCGCCCTCCTTCCGGCCCGGGAGATCCACCCGCATCCAGAGCGCGGCGTAGGCGGCCTGCTCGGTGCGGATGATGGCGGTGAGCCGGAGGCGCTTCCCCCGGTAGAGGTTGGCCTTGAAGATCTGCATCAGGCTGCCGATCCCGAGGGCTCCCTCGGTGCGCGCCCGGATGAAGCCGGAGGCCTTCCCCCGGAACTTCACCTTGGTGTCGAGGCCGATCTCGTAGCCGGCCGGGTTGGAGCCGGCGGAGAACCACCCGCCCGAGGTGGCTCGCTCCTGGGCCAGCGCCGGGGAGGCCAGGGCGAGCAACAGCACGACGGCCGCCGTGGCGCCCCGCGTCATCGGAGCGCCATGGCACCGCTGCCGGGCGCGGGGGACATCCGCTCGTAGCGGGGAAGGGTGCGCCGCCCGAGGTCGGAGACGTCGAAGCGGACGCTCACCGGCCCCACCGCGCTCGGAGCATCGGGCGCCCAGGGCTCGCCGTCGTCGAAGACGGGGCGCGGAGCGGTTCGCGGGACGAGGAGCAGGGCCAAAAGCCCGGCGGCCACCGCCACGAAGGGGGCCACCCGGGCGGCCGCGCGCCACGAGGGGCGCGGGGCGGCGCTGGCCACCTCGGCCAGCTGGAGCTCGAACCGGGCGGCGGCCTGCAGACCCAGGGCGCACCGCCCGCAGCGCTCGACGTGAGCCTCGAGCTCGGCCTCGGCATGGGGGTCGAGGGTGTCGCGGACGTAGCCCTCGAGCTGGGCGGCGGTGAGGTGGAGCTCAGCCATGGTCGAGCTCCCTTCGCAGGCGGCTCCGGACCTCGCACAGCGTCTGCCGCACGCGCTGCAGCGACAGCCCGACCAGGGCGGCGATCTCCCCGTGCGACATTCCCCCGCCCTGGTAGGCGAGGAGAAAGACGCGCTGGGCCGAGGGCGAGCACCCGCGGAGCACCACCAGCGCGCGGTCCAGCTGCTCCTTGTGCACCAGGCGCTCCTCGGCGCTGGCCAGCGGAGCCGGGGTGGCTCGCGCCGCGTCCAGCTCCTCGGGCATCCCGGCCCGGCGACGCCTCTCGTCGAGCGCCAGGAAGAGGGCCTGGCGGATGGCCAGGGCGGGAAGGATGAGCTGGGTGAGCGCCCCGCGGCGGCTCTGCTCGATGAGCCGTGCCCAGGCATCCTGGGCAATCTCCCGGGCGCTCTCCAGCGGGAAGCCGCGGGCGAGCAGCGCCACCCGGACGGCGCGGTCGTGGCGCCGGATGAGCAGCTCCCAGGCGGCGCGCGCCCCGGCCAGCGCCTGCTCCTCGGCAGAGACCAGTGCCTCGTCCGCGGCATCGCGGCGCGCATCGCCGGCCAGCAGGGAGAAGGGGAGGGCGCGAGAGCGCATGGCCTACCGGTCAGTCACCCGGGCGCAAACCCCGGATGGGTGTGGATACACCGGAGCAGACCAGCGGTCGCCTCGAGGGTCAAGGGCGGGTGAGCCGAAGGCAGCGAGCGATATGTCCGCTCGTCTGCCGACGTTACGGGTCATGTCCGGCGGGCGCGTGTCCGGCGCGGGCGCCCGGTGGGCCCGAGCAGGAGCTGAAGGCGCAGCGCCGTGGGACGGGCCAAGGCGGAGGAGACGCGCCGCAGGACGCGGCGCATCAGCATCCGGTAGAGCGGCACGACGTCGGCGGGCAGCCGGGCGAGGTGCGCCTCCACCACGTCGGCGTCCCCGCGCACCACCGGTCCGGTGAGCCCGCGGATGAGCCCGCGCGCCTCGACCGCAGCCAGCGCCGAGCGCATCAGCGCGAGGAGCGCCCGCTCCGCGGCTGCCCGCTCCACGCCGGCCGCGGCCCAGGTCTCCACCGCGGCATCCAGGAGCGCCACCAGCCCCGAGGCGACCAGCGCCGCGCCGGCATGGTACGCGCCGCGTCCTGCCTCCGGCACGCGCAGCGGAGCGAGGCCCAGCGCCCGGGACGCCCGCACCAGCTCCGGCGCGAGCCAGCGCGAGCGGGTGGCCACCGCCACCGCGTGTCCGGCGAGCGGGGTCTCCGCGCCGGACACGGCGACCAGCGGGTGGAAGGATCCGGTGGCGCGCCCGCCGGCGGGTCCGTGCAGGACGTCAAGCGGCAGCGCACCCGAGCAGTGCACCAGGGCCGCGCCGGGGCCCAGCGACGGGGCCACCGCGGCGGCCACCTTGGCCACCGCCCCGTCCGGGACGGTGAGGAAGCACACCCGCGCCCGGCGGAGGTCCGACTCGGTAGCCTCCTTCAGCCGGAGCGCCTTCGCCGTGCGGCGGCCGGACACGGAACGGGTCCGCACCCACACCGGAAAGCCCGCCCGCCGGAGCTGCGAGGCGAGCGCGCCGCCGAGCCGGCCCAGCCCCACCACCAGGATGCGAGGGCGACGCGGGCTGGCCATGGGAAGGGTCCTCGCCCCCCGGCTCAGGAACGACCGGTGTCGCGACGGAAAAGGATCTGACCCCTGTCCGCCGACACCCGCACCCGATCCCCGGGGGTGAACTTCCCGGTCAGGATGGCCTCCGCCAGGGGGCCCTCCACCAGGCGCTCCACCGCCTGGCGCAGGGGCCTCGCTCCGAGCGACGGATCGAGCCCGGACCCGACGAGCGCCTGCACCGCGGCCTCGTCGACGGCAAAGGCGATGCCCCGTTCCGCGGCCAGCCGCCGGCTGCTGTCGTCGAGGAGCAGGCGTGCGATGCGGCCCAGCTCGGAAGGCTCGAGCGGACGGAAGGCGAGCCGGTCGTCGAGCCGGTTCCACAGCTCCGAGGGCAGCGCCTTCCGGGCGGCGGTCACCGCGCCGGCGGCGTCCCCGCTCCCGCCTCCCGTTCCGCCGAAGCCCACCCGGGGCCGGACCTCACCGAAGGCCTGCGCGCCGAGGTTGGAGGTGAGCACCACCACCGTGTTGGAGAAGTCCACCGAGCGGCCGCGCCCGTCGGTGAGCCGGCCCTCCTCGAGGATCTGCAAGAGGACCATCTGGACGTCGGGGTGGGCCTTGTCCACCTCGTCGAGCAGCACCACCGAGCTCGGGCGGCGACGCACCGCCTCGGTGAGCTGGCCGCCGTCCTGGTAGCCCACGTAGCCGGCCGGCGCCCCGACCAGCCGCGCGGTGGCGTGCGCCTCGGACAGCTCGGTCATGTCCAGGCGCACCAGCGCCTCCCGGCTTCCGAAGAGCACCTCCGCCAGGGCGCGGGCCATCTCCGTCTTGCCCACCCCGGTCGGCCCGAGGAAGAGGAAGCTGCCCATCGGGCGGCGGCTGGCGAAGCCGGCATAGTTGCGGCGGATGACCTTGGCCACCCGGTCCACCACCTCGGCGTGCCCGACCACCCGGGCGGCCAGCTCTTCCTCGAGGTGCAACAGGCGCGTCGGATCTCCGGTGAGGAGCCGCTCCACCGGCAGCCCGGCGATGCGCGCCACTACCTGGGCCACGTCGGCGGCCTCCACCGTGCGGCGCCCGGCCCGGGCGCAGCGCGAGCCGGCCAGGTCGGCCACCGAGACCGCCTTGTCGGGGAGGAAGCGGTCGGTGACGTAACGCGCGGCCAGGCTGGCGGCGGCCTCGAGGGCGGCGCGCGTGTAGTGCACCCCGTGGTGCGCTGCGTAGCGGGGAAGGAGGCCGGCCAGGATGTCCACCGTCTCCGCCACCGACGGCTCTCGCACCACCACCGGGGTGAAGCGGCGCTCCAGGGCGGCGTCCCCGGCGAAGTAGCGGCGGAACTCCTCGTGGGTGGTGGCCCCGATGCAGGGGAACTCCCCCCGCGCCAGCGCGGACTTGAGGTCATTGGCCGCGTCCTGGGCGCCCTCGCCGGTTGACCCCGCCCCGACCAGGGTGTGGATCTCGTCGATGAAGAGCACCACCCGCCCCTCGGCCCGCCGCATCTCCTCCTTGAGCCCGTTGAGCCGCTCGGAGAGGGAGCCCCGGAGCGACGTGCCGGCGACGAGGTCGGCGGTGGAGAGCTCGACGAGCACCGTCCGCTGGAGCGGCCCCGGGGCGGCGAGGAGCCGCTGGGCCACCGCCTCCACCACCGCCGTCTTTCCGACGCCCGGGTCTCCGAGCAGGCAGGGGTTGTTCGCCCGGCGCTTGCCGAGGACGTCCAGCACCTCGTCGATCTCCCGGGTGCGGCCCACCACCGGGTCGAGTCGCCCGGCGCGGGCGGCGGCGGTGAGGTTTCTGCCGAGCTGGGTGAGGAGCGGAAAGGCCGCCGGGTCGAGGCCGGAGGCGTCGGGAGCGGGCACGACGCGGAGCGTCGGCGGGTCGGCAAGGCGCTGGAACGGGGTGAGCTCCACGTCCGGGTCGGGATCCACGAGCGCCCGGGGGGAGAGCGCCGGCGCGGCCAACGCCACGGCTGCGGCCGGGCGCTGGGGCGAAGCGTGGGGACGGGGCCCGGACCCGGGTTGCGGCGGAGGCGTCGGAGCCCGGGGGACGAGCTTTCGCGGCATCCGCCCGCTGAGGAAGTAGGACAGGGCGGTGTTGCGCAGCTGGGTGAGGTCCAGCCCGGCCGCTCCGAGGAGGGTCTGGGCCGCGCAGCGGACCCGGGTCACGGCGATGAGGAGGTGGAGGCAGTCGACCTCCGGGGAGCCGCAGTGGCGGGCGATCTCCTGGGCCCGGGCGTGCACCTCGGTCAGGGTTCCGTCCGGCTCGGTGGGGGTGCCGGTGAGCCGTCCGAGCAGCTCGTCCTCGTCCACGCCGCGCTCGCGCAGGAGGCGGGCCCCGGGATTGTCGACGGTGAAGAGCGCCAGGACGACGTGGGCGGTGGTGAGCGGCTGGCTGACCGTCCGGGCGATGTCCTCGGCCTCGGTCAGGACCTGTCCCAAGTCGCTGCTGTCGACCATCCTCGCGCGGTCCTCCAGAGGCCCCGGCGGCGACCCGTGTCCTCAGGCGTTTACACCGGGCATCCTGCCCCCGCAAAAAATCTGCTACAGCACGCAACACCGCGGTTTCCGGGCGGTCTTGCCCGGGTCAGGGGGCCGTGGCAATCGCTCGCACTCTCCGACCGTAAGCCGCGTCGCACGATGGCACTCCTGCTCACCAAGGTACTGACCAACCCGGCGGAGGGCATCCCGGCAGCCGTCGAGGTCAAGAAGCCGTTCTGGCCGGTGGTGCTCCTCTCGCTGGCCACCGCCTTCGCCGGCGCCGCCTTCGCCGTGCGCTGGAGCGCCGCCCCCTCCATCCTCCGGGAGCTGGAGATGAGCGGGCAGCTCAAGGGCATGCCCGAGGCGGACCTGGCGGACAAGATCCAGCAGGCGGAGCGGCTCAGGCTGGTGACCGGCATCGCCGGCGGGCTGGTGCTCCCGGCCCTGATGGTCCTCGGCATCGCCGTGGCCCTGGCCATCCTGGCCTGGCTCCTGGGGAAGAAGGGGACGTTCAAGGCCTTCTTCACCGCCGCCGCCTTCGGGATGTTGCCCATCGCACTGTCCAAGTTTCTCTACGGGCTGGTCGCCCTGGTGCAGTCGTCGGTGAGCGAGGATCGGGCGGCCAGGCTGCTCCCCTCGTCCCTGGCCTTCATCCATGCCTCCTCCCCCAAGGTCATGCGCATCCTCTCCTCCATCGACTTCTTCCACATCTGGGCGGCGCTGCTCATCGGCGTGGGCTTTGCCGCGGTGGTGGGCATGAGCCGCCGGAAGGGTCTCCTCGTCGGCGCCGGACTTTTCCTGGCCCAGGTCTGCGTCTTCGGGATCGGAATGGCCGGCGGAGGTGGCAAGTGACCGGGCTCATCCTCTCGCTGGTCGTGGCCGCCACGCCGATCACGCTCGACGAGGTGCGCAAGGAGGCGCGCAACAACCTCCAGGCCCTGCAGGCGGTCCTCACCTGGCAGCAGCAGTACGAGCAGGTGGCCATCACCCGCGGAAACCTCCTGCCGCAGATCGGCATCGGCGCCAGCGCCAGCCGGACCTGGAACTCGGTCACCGAGGCCCGGACGATCATCATCCAGGGCCAGCCGGTGAGCGCCGGCGGTCCGGCCAGCGCGGCCAACAACTTCCTGATCAGCGCCAACCTGAACCAGGTGCTCATCGACGCCGGCCGCTGGTACCAGCTCAAGCAGGCCGGCCTGCTCGAGGTGGCGAACAAGGGGCTGGCCGAGGACCAGATGCAGGCCTCGGAGTTCGAGGCCATCCGCCGCTTCTACGTCCTCTTCACGGCGCAGGTTCAGCTCAAGGTGCTGGAGGAGACGGCGCAGAAGAGCAAGGAGTTCGCGGATCGCGCGCAGGCCCTCTACGACGCAGGACGGGGGAGCAAGGGCGACGCGCTGGCCGCGCAGGTCAACTACTACACCGATCTGAACAACGCCATCCAGCAGAGGCTGACCGTGGAGCAGGCGCAGATCGACCTCGCCGCGTGGATCGGCCGCAACGAGGACGCCGACCTGGTCGCCGTCCAGCCCTCGGCCATCGGCCAGCCGCCAGCCAACGCCCCCCCCCTGGACCGGGCCCTGGAGACGGCGAAGATGGAGCGAGCCATCCTCCGCGCCTACTCGGCGCAGATCGGCGCCGCGCAGGCGAACGTCACCGTGCAGCAGGCGTACCTGTTCCCCCGGCTGAACGGTCTGTTCGCCTTCCAGCACTCGAGCAACAAGCCGGGCACGGCCTTCACCGACCTCTCGGTGAACAACACCTACTTCGCGCAGGCGACCCTGAGCTGGAACATCTTCGACGGCATGTCCACCTTCGCCGCGTCGCGCCAGGCCGAGGTGCAGGTGGCGTCGGCCAAGCTGAACTTCGCGCAGAGCGAGCGGGACGTCCGCGGGCAGGTGCGCGGCGCGCTCGACGCCCTCTCCAACCAGACCCAGGCCCTGGCGGTGATCAGCGACAACCGGGAGACGGCGGCCAAGAACCTGGATTACTACGAGGAACGCTTCAAGGCCGGCGCGAGCAACACGCTGGACGTCCGTGACGCGCAGGTGAAGCTGCTCGCCGCGGAGCTGACCCTGGCGCAGACGCGGGCCAACGTTCAGGTGGCGGAAGCGAACCTGGAGCGAGCGATGGGAACTCTCGGAACCGGAGCCAAGCCATGACGTGGTGGAAAGGTGTCATCCTCGGATTGATCGGGCTCGGCGTCGCGGCCATCGCCATCGGCGGGCTCAGGGACCGGCCGCCCCCGGCGGTCGACGTGCAGACGGCCAAGGCCCGCAAGGGCACCATCTCCCGGGTGGTGGTGGGCGCGGGGAAGGTGGAGTCCGTGACCACGGTCAAGATCGCCTCCAACCTCTCCGGAGACCTGGTCCAGCTGAACGTCAAGAACGGCGATCCGGTCAAGAAGGGGATGGTGCTGGCGCGCATCGACGCGCGGCCCTTCCAGGCCCAGGCCAAGCAGGCGCTGGGGGCGGCCAACTCGGCCAAGAGCGACATCGGCACCGCCCAGGTCGACGTGGACCGCTACGGTCTCGAGCTGAAGCGGATGAAGGGGCTCGCCGACCGGGGCATGGCCGCCACCGCCGAGCTCGACCTGGCCAAGGCCAACTACGAGGGGGCGGTGACCCGGCTCGCCTCGGCCAAGGAGAAGTACACCAGCGCCGTGGCCCAGTACGAGCAGGCGGAGACCAACCTCTCGCGCACCGAGCTCATCTCTCCCATCGACGGTAACGTCATCGAGCTCTCCCGGGAGATCGGTGAGCGGGTGCGCGGGTCGGACTTCAACGAGGACATCGTGATGACCGTGGCCGCCCTGAACAACATGCAGGTCAAGATCGAGGTCGGCGAGCACGAGGTGGTCTACCTCAAGAACGGCCAGCGGGCGGAGCTGAGCGTGGACGCGCTCGAGGGTCAGACCTTCGAGGGGTCGGTGGTGGAGATCGCCCAGAAGGCGATCATCAAGAACCCCGGCACCGAGTCCGAGGTGACCACCTTCCCGGTCAAGGTGGCCCTGGACTCGCGGCCGCCCGGCGTCCTCCCCGGCATGTCCTCCGAGGTGCGCATCACCGCCGAGACCCGCAACGACGCGGTCATCGTCCCCATCCAGGCAGTCACTGTGCGGCCGGAGAAGATGCTCCCCGACTCCAAGCCGGCCGGCGAGGCCAACACCACCCTCACCGCCAAGCGGAGCCGCGAGACGCTGGCCAAGATCGTCTTCGTCGTAGACGGCGACAACAAGGCCCACGCCCGCCGGGTCCGGACCGGGATCGCCTCGGACACGGATCTGGAGATCATCGAGGGGCTCCAGGAGGGCGACAAGGTGGTGGAGGGCCCCTTCCGCACCGTGTCCAAGGAGCTCAAGGACGGCGATCGGCTCAAAGAAAACCAGCCCGGCGGCGGAGGAAAGGCGCAGCCGGCGCGGGGCTAGCCTCGCTCCCTCTTCCGGAACCTCGAGCCATGCTCATCCAGCTCCACGACATCAAGCGGTACTACAAGGTCGGATCCGAGGTGGTGCACGCCCTGGACGGGGTGACGCTCACCATCGCCAAGGGCGAGTGGACGTCGATCATCGGCCAGTCCGGCTCGGGGAAGAGCACGCTTATGAACGTGCTCGGCTGCCTGGATACCCCCACCAGCGGCCGCTACATCCTCAACGACAAGGACGTGAGCGGGATGTCGGACAACGAGCTGGCCGACATCCGCAACCGCGAGATCGGCTTCATCTTCCAGACCTTTCAGCTGCTGCCTCGAGAGACGGCCCAGGCCAACGTCGAGCTACCGCTCGTCTACCGGGGGCTCCGGGCCCGCGAGCGCCACCAGCGCGCCAAGGATGCGCTGGAGCAGGTGGGGCTGGGCAACCGCGCCCACCACAAGCCCAACGAGCTCTCCGGCGGTCAGCGCCAGCGGGTGGCCATCGCCCGGGCCCTGGTCACCGAGCCCTCGCTGCTCCTCGCCGACGAGCCGACCGGTAACCTCGACTCGTCCACCGGCGAGGAGATCATCAAGCTCTTCGAGCAGCTCCACGCCGCCGGGCACACGCTGCTGCTGGTCACCCACGAGCCCTCCATCGCCGCCCGCTGCCCCCGTGCGGTGCGTCTCATGGACGGCAAGGTGGTCTCGGATGGACCCGGCGCGCAGGTGGCGCTAGAGAGTCGGGCCGAGCGGGCGCGGGCAGCCGCCGCGGCCGCCGCCGCCCAGTGAATCCCCGCGTCGAGCTGGTCGAGGGAAGCCGCATCGCGCTCGGCTCGCTCCGGGCGAACCGGCTGCGCACCGGCCTCACCGTGGCCGCGGTGGGGATCGGCGTGGCCACCCTCTTGGCCATCATCGCCATCATCCAGGGGCTGAACGCCTCCTTCGCCCGGCAGCTGGCCAGCCTGGGGACGAGCACGCTGAACATCGCTCGCATGCCGCAGATCTCCATGGGGCCCACCTGGTGGATGTACCGGAACCGGAAGCAGCTCACCGTGGCCCACATGCAGGCCATCGTCGAGCAGTCGCGCTACGCCACACTGGTGGTGCCGGAGCTGAACGAGGAGTCGAAGGACGTCTCCAGCCGGGAGCAGACCGCCTCGGGGGTGGACGTGGTGGGGACGCTGGCCGACTACCAGCGGGTGGGTGGCTACGAGGTCACCCAGGGGCGGTTCATCAGCGACGCCGACAGCGACAACGAGCGCTTCGTCATCGTCCTCGGCTCTCAGGTGGCGGAGGCCCTCTTCCCGGACCGGAGCCCGGTGGGGGAGAGCGTGCGCATCGACAGCCGGCCCTACCGGGTGGTGGGGGTCCTGGCCCGGAAGGGGCAGCTCCTCGGGCAGAGCCTGGACCTGGTGGCCTTCGTGCCTTTCAAGAGCTTCCTCTCCATCTACGGGAAGAAGGACTTCCAGATAGACGTCGGCTCCGAGGACCCGAAGGACCTGGACAAGCTGGAGGACGAGGTGACCGGTATCCTGCGCCGCGCGAGAAACGTGCCGCCGGACAAGCCGGACGACTTCAGCATCTTCAAAGCCGAGCAGCTGGCCGACACGTACAACAGCCTCACCGGCGCGCTCTACGGCGTGGCGGTGGCGGTGGGGGTCATCACCCTCATCGTCGGCGGCATCGGGATCATGAACATCATGCTCGTCAGCGTGCGCGAGCGGACGCGGGAGATCGGCATCCGGCGGGCCCTGGGCGCGCGCCGGCGGACCATCGTCCTGCAATTCCTCCTCGAGGCCTCCACCGTCTCGGCGCTGGGCGGGCTGATCGGCACCGCCGTCGGCCTGGGGCTGGCCAAGCTGGTGGCGGCCCTGACCAGCCTCACCGCCGCGGTGGAGCCGCTCACCGTCGCCGGCGGGGTGGGGTTTGCGGCCCTGGTGGGACTCATCTTCGGCATCTGGCCGGCGGCCCGGGCGGCGCAGCTCGACCCGGTGGAAGCGCTCCGGCACGAATGAATCTCCTCCCCGGCATCGTGGACAACGTCCGCCTCGCCTTCGGGACACTGCTCGCCAATCCCCTGCGCTCGCTCCTCACCCTTCTCGGGGTGGTGATCGGCGTGGCCACCGTGGTCTCGATGATGGCCCTCATCGAGGGGCTGCGGGTGAAGGTGACCCGGGACCTCGCCCAGCTGGGGGCCAACGCCTTCACCGTCTCCAAGTGGCCGGGGGGCATCAACTTCGGGCGGATGGACTGGCGCCGCTACCAGCGCCGGCCTTCCTTCAAGCTCGCCGACGTGCAGCTCATCCGCGAGTCCTGCCCGGCGGTGAAGACCGCCTCCGGCCAGACCGGCTTCGGCGCCTTCAAGGTGGCCAGCGCTCGCGCCGAGACCTCGCCCAACGTCTTCGCCATCGGCGCCACCGCGGAGTGGATCGACACCAGCGGCATCCTCGGCATCGCCGAGGGGCGGTTCTACTCGCCGAGCGAGGTGGAGGACGAGGTTCCGGTGGTGGTCCTCGGCACCGAGGTGGCCGCCCAGCTCTTCCCGGGCGAGAACCCGGTGGGACAAAAAGTCCGCGTAGGCGGGAAGGTCTTCCGGGTGGTGGGGGTGCTCAGCAAGCGGGGCAAGTTCCTCGGGCTGTTCAACATGGACAACGTGGTGGTGCTCCCCCTGACCACCGGGCTGACCACCTTCGGCAAGGATCGCAGCATCCGCATCAACGTCGTGGCCGAGGGCCCGGAGGTGGTCCAGATCGCCCAGGACGAGGTGACGGCGGTGCTCCGGCGCCGCCGCAACGTGCCCCCCGGCGCCCCGAGCAACTTCGAGATCGACACCAACGAATCGGTCACCCGAACCTTCAACAACCTGAGCCAGGTGATTACCGCCGCCGGCGTGGGCATCTGCCTGCTCTCGCTCATCGTGGGCGGCATCGGCATCCTGAACATCATGCTCGTCTCGGTCACCGAGCGGACCCGGGAGATCGGCATCCGCAAGGCCCTCGGCGCCAAGCGGCGACGCATCCTCGGCCAGTTTGCCATCGAGGCGGTGGCCCTCTCCTTCGTGGGAGGCATCCTCGGGCTGTTCGTCGGCTTCGGGGTGGCCTTCCTGGCCCGCTGGGCGATCGGCTTTCCCACCCTGGTGCCGCCGTGGGCGGTGGT
>Ga0335085_10009510_pt1 | contig 14656 bp, 12 predicted proteins | sample Lox_Sample_45_FD_206712 | JGI IMG/M metagenome (GOLD analysis project Ga0335085, IMG submission 206712) | Soil microbial communities from Loxahatchee National Wildlife Refuge, Florida, United States - Lox_Sample_4.5 | ecosystem: Environmental > Terrestrial > Soil > Wetlands | place: USA...
TCGGTTTTTGTCCGCCCATGAACGAGGCGGTTTTCAGCGGCAACGTTCTCCGCTTGGCGGCGTTTGGCCCGTTTTCGGGCGATCCGAAGGTTGACGATCTCGGCCATCAAGAGTCTCGGGTAACCGGATAAGGTGGACGGGGCCATTCAGGCCCGTTTCGACTGACAATGAATACGCTGGTATCCTGACACTGGATCATGACCAGCGAGAGTTCTATGAGGAGCGAACGCTGGGTTGTCGAGGGAAATTGTGCGGATCGCTCTGGTAATCAGTAAAATCATATTATCATAGCTTAAGAATCCCCACCGCGTTGGTTCCAATATTGCTAAGAGTTGTTGGCAAAATACAGTGGAGCGGCGTGTACAGTACTGAAGGCCGTCTGCGGAATTACCTTAGGTATGTCAATTGCTACGCGGCGTCAGCTCAATAATTACTCCAGGTTGCGCCGGTGGTGCACCGGGACATTAGTCGAAGGCTGCGAGCGATGCGGTAGCAAAATACCTCAGAGACTCACACAAGTTCGTGATCGCCCGGAGGGGGAGGAGCGAGCGGCCGTTCAGGGGTCGGGGTGGGTCATCCGGGCCGGCTGCACCAGGCGATCGAATTCCGGGCCCGAAACGAAACCGAGCCGGATCGCCTCCTCGCGTAACGTGGTGCCGTTCTTGAGCGCCGCCTTGGCGATCTGGGCCGCCTTGTCGTAGCCGATGTGCGGCGCCAGGGCGGTCACCAGCATCAGCGACTTTTCCATCAGCTCGCGGATGCGCGGTTCGTTGGCACGGATGCCGACGACGCAGTGATCGGTGAAGGAGTTCGCCGCGTCGGCCAGGAGCCGGATCGATTGCAGCATTGCGTCGATAATCACCGGCTTGAACACGTTGAGCTCGAAATGGCCTTGGCTCGCGGCGACCGCAATGGTGGTGTCGTTGCCGAACACCCGGGTACACACCATGGTCAACGCCTCGCACTGGGTCGGATTGACCTTGCCGGGCATGATCGAAGAGCCCGGCTCGTTTTCCGGCAACAGCAACTCGCCGAAGCCGGAGCGCGGCCCGGAGCCGAGGAAGCGGATATCGTTGGCGATCTTGAACAGGTCGGCGGCGAGTGCGTTGAGCGCGCCGTGAGCGAAGACCAGCGCGCCGTGGGAGGCGAGCGCCTCGAATTTGTTGGGCGCGCTGACGAACGGCAGCCCGGTGATTGCGGCAACCCTTTTGGCAAACAGCGTGGCGAAGCCGCGCTTGGCATTGAGCCCGGTGCCGACCGCGGTGCCGCCCTGCGCCAGCGGGTAAAGCTCCTTCAAGCCGGTTTTGACGCGCGCGATGCCGGACGTCACCTGCGCTGCGTAACCGGAAAATTCCTGGCCGAGCGTCAGCGGCGTTGCGTCCTGGGTATGGGTGCGGCCGATTTTGACGATGCGCGCGAACGCCTTGGTCTTGGCCTTGAGCGCATCTTGCAGGTGCGTGAGCGCCGGCAGCAGCCGCTCCGTCATCTCCTGCGCCGCGGCAATATGCATGGCGGTGGGGAAGCAGTCGTTCGACGACTGGCTCATATTGACGTGATCGTTGGGATGGATCGGCGCTTTGGCGCCGCGCTCGCCGCCGAGCAGCTCATTGGCGCGGTTGGCGATCACCTCGTTGACGTTCATGTTGGTCTGGGTGCCGGAGCCGGTCTGCCACACCGACAGCGGAAAATGCCCGTCGAGCTTGCCGTCGATGATCTCCCGCGCTGCCCGCGCGATCGCGTTGGTGCGGCGCGCGTCGAGCAAGCCGAGCGCACGATTGGTCTCGGCCGCCGCAAGCTTGACGATGGCCAGCGCCCTGATGAGCGGGCGCGGCATGCGCTCCTCGCCGATGCGGAAATTGTTGCGCGATCGCTCGGTCTGCGCGCCCCAGTAGCGATCGGCGGCAACCTCGATCGAGCCGAAGGAATCGGTTTCGGTTCGGGTTTTCACTTCTTGCGGAAGCGATCGAGCCGCACGACTTCGGCGCCACCACCGTCTGCCGTTGGCGGTACCGGAGGCGCCGCAGGCTCAGCCGGGGCGGGGGTGGGCAGCGCATCGGGCTTGCCCGGCGCCGCCGGTGCGGGCATCGCGGCAGCCGGCGCCTTGTCCACGGCCTTGGCGCCGGCGCTCTGATCGTCGGTTGCTTGACGTTCGAGAGTCTCGAACTGGAAACCGAATTGCACCGCCGGATCGAAGAACGCCGTCACCGCCTCGAACGGCACGGTGACGCGCTCCGGGACGCCGCCGAACGACAGGCCGACCGAAAAGCCGTCGTCGTCGACGGCGAGATCCCAGAACTGGTGCTGCAGCACGATGGTCATTGCGTCGGGGTACTGCGAGCGCATCCGTTCCGACAGCCGCACGCCCGGCGCCGCGGTGGCAAACGTGATCTTGAAATGATGCTCGCCCGGCAGGCCCTTCTTGGCCACGTCGGCGAGCACAGTGCGTACCACCCCGCGCAACGCCGCCTGGGCAAGAATGTCGTAGCGGATGTGGTCGGTGGCCATCGGGAATCAGGGGTCAAGGAATCAGGAAGCCAACAAGAGATAGCGCGGGGATAATAGACTTCCAGACCGATTCTGTCCTGATTCCTGATGCCCGATCCCCGACGCGTGGAAAGTGGAGGCTTCTGTTGCCAGGTGCCTCCGAACCCCGCCTGACGGAGCTTAACCCGTCAGGGCTTTAAGTCGGTCTTTCGGACTGCTTACGCAGCCAGAGCAACCGGAGCATAGTTGTCGTTGGCAACTATGAATTTGGCCCGATAACGCCGGAACCATGCCGGGCAAAAGCGCGCCTTTTACGCCCTCGTCGATCCTATTTCGACCCCGTAAATGGTGGAGTCGCCGGGTACCGCCCCCGGGTCCGAAAGGTTTATTACGACGGCCGTTTATCACCATAGCCGGCTTACGCCGGCACCCGGAATATAGGTCCAAAAGGTTGCCGAAAAAAGAGCGGCGGATTGGGGCCCTTCGGCGCAACTTCGGGGTGGTGCGCCGACGCGCAGGGTCCACCCCCTGACCCAAGTCGCCATACCAGGCAGCGCCTCGAAGTCGAAATCGCGATCTTGGTCACTGTCCGGGTTCTTTCACGCCTTGGATCGGTCGCGCCGTGAACGCCATGCGCGCCTGATTGTGTCCGATGTTTTTCGACATCCGCCGTACGGTGAAGCCGTTGGCGGCCAGGAGGTCGATCATGTCCGCTTCGCCGTAGCGCGTGAGACCGAAGCGCGAGCGCAATTGCCAGTAGTTGGAAAGCCGCGTGCGGACGAGCCCGGCGAGCGCGGCGAAAAGGAATCCGTTCGCAGCGGCGAAGCGCAACAACGCCATGGCGTCGGTCGCGGCCGCGATGTCGGGCGGAATGACGTCGCTCACCAGCAACAGGCCGTCAGGTTTCAGCAGGCGATGGAACAGCATCAGCAGCGAGGCCGCCTCCGCGGGCGCAAGATATTGCGCGACCGAATGCAAGATAATGAGATCGAGCGAATGCTCCGGCAGGCGCGCGGCCTCCGCCGGCGCCAATGCATGGATTTTCGGATTGCCGGCGAAGCGCGCGGCCATCGTGGCGCGCACCCGCGGCGCGCCTTCGCAGAGCAGAAGCGCGCTGCAGGCCGCTGCGACCAGATCGGCGTGCAGCGCTTCGCCGGATCCGTAATCGAGCACCCGCGCTTGCGGCGAGGGCACGAGCGTAGCGAGTTCTTCGGCGATCAGGCGATAGTGGACATCCCGGTGGCGGGCGTTGACGTAAATGGAATGTGAACTATCCCAGAAGGAAAGCCAGTCAGCGATCATGCCCGCCACAGCGAAACCAGCGGCCCTTCCTGTCCGAAGGCCGGATCGGTTGTCGGCAACGGCACGTTGGGAATCAAGGCGGCCGCCTTGCTATGCTCGGCCTTGGTGCCGCGGCAGATATTGTAGGTGCCGCCCGGCGGATAGGCTCCGATCACGACCAGTTCGAGGCTTTGCGACAGGCACTGGTGGCCGGTGCCGGCCGGCAGGATGACGACGTCGCCCGGCACGATCTCGATCTTCTTGCCCTTCTCGCCGCCGAACCGCACCGTGGCGCGACCGCGCGCAATCGCCATCGCCTCGTGAATCATCGCGTGATAGTGCACGTAAGGATAGATGCCGTTGCGCCACATGTCGCCCCAGCCGTTCTTGGCGAAGGTCTGCTCGATCAGCTTTTCCGGGTCGGGCGAGCCGGAGAGGTCGATACCGCCGCGGTAGAGGAGGAGCGGAAGGGCAGGATTGTTCGGAATCCGTCCGTCATCGGCAAACCGGAGGGCGATCGGCTCGATGGTGCGCTTTTGGGCGATCAGCATGGCATTGGTCCCGCCGCGGGGCGGCCCGACGGTTGTACCGGACAGGGGGTTGATATTGTCTAACCCGCCCCCGGGTGCCGCCGTTCCCAGCTCAGGCGCGGTGGAATTCCTAGGGGGAAAACTCACAAGTGCGTTCGGCCGGCAACTTACGAGAGCTTGCGTTGCCCCGAAAGCGACCGCCCAGGACCGGATGTCGCGACGGGGTCAGTCGCAAACGCGCTATAGCGGTCAAGGTGCAGGCTATTCGGGCATCCCAGCCTTGCGGAGTCCACTCCATAACCGCTCCGCTTGCTCTTCATTTTGATACGGCAGAAAGCTTTGCAAGTGCGAGATCGTCACCGCCGGCTCGAGGTTAAAGAGATTCGCCAGCGCTGCGGTTGCTTTGTGGGTCTCCCCGAGTTGAGCATAAGCGGCAGCCAGAAACCTGAACGTCGGGCCCCATCTCGCGAAAAGGCGGCGAGCCTCTTCGCCGAATTTTACGGCGTCTTCAAAGCGACCGGCCAACACGGAAGCGGCAGCGGCGCCAGTAAGTGCGCGATAGGTCAACGGGTCTGAAGGGCTCAGTCGGATTGCGGTCTTCAAATAGCCCAAGGCTCGGTCCTGATCACCTGTGAAAGTAGAGGTCCAACCCGCATGCTGAAGTACGACTGCTGAGTTCGGGCTCATCTCGACTGCACGATTGATCGCGGAAACTCCTATTGCGACATCTTTGCCCATTGAGGCCAGCAGAAAGCCACCCAAAGCCAATACCAGGGGATAGCCATCTCCGTAATCGATCGCGGCGCGAGCCAATCTGACTGCTTTGATCCTGTCCTCTTGCGGCGATGTCGACCACGTCGCCGCGACCCGATAAAAGTACAGCCATGCTCCCAAGGCATTCGCAGGCGGATAATGAGGATCGATCGCGAATCCTTCTTCGAGCAAGCGAAGGGCTTCGGCAGATTCATTCGGCGCCGGGCGATAGGAGCTTGGTAGGGCCCGTAAATAATAGTCGTAAGCATCCATGCTTTCTGGGCGCTTTCGTTTAGCTCTTTCAATCTCGGCATGTTGCAACTTCGGTTCGATCGCGCCGACAACGCTTTCCGTTATACGATCCTGGAGGTCGAAAATGTCCTCCATGGTGCCGTCAATTCGGTCTGCCCAAATATGGGCGCCAGAGTCCGCATCTATCAACTGTCCGATAATGCGCACGCGGTCTCGGGACTTACGGACACTGCCTTCCAGGACATAGCGGACGTTTAATCTTCGTGCGATATCGCGTATGTCCTTGTTTTGCCCCTTAAACGCGAAAGTCGAAGTGCGGGCGGTTACGACGAGCCACTGGATGCGGGTGAGCGAAGTGATGATTTCATCTACCATGCCATCGGCGAAATATTCCTGCTCGGGATCGCCGCTCATGTTCTGAAAAGGGAGCACCGCGATCGATGGCCTGTCAGGGAGAGTAAAAACACCAGTAGACTCTTTGACGGCAGACCTCGGCGCTTCGGGACCCCACTGATAAACTCGTACCGGTCGCGCAATGTTCTTGAGTTCGTGCTCGCCGGAATCCTCGAACTTCACGTCAATCTTGTCGCGGACTTGCCGATAGGTGTCATCGGAGATGCAGATGCCGCCAGGCTGCGCGATGCTTTCGAGCCGCGCGGCAATATTCACGCCGTCACCGAAAATATCACCATCCTCGATGATGATGTCACCTACATGGATGCCAATTCGAATCTCGATGCTCTGGTCGTTCGACACGCCCGTATTTCGTTGAGCCATCCCGCGCTGCGTTTGTAACGCGCAGCGGATCGCGTCGACGGCACTGACGAATTCAATAAGGATGCCGTCGCCGGTGCGCTTTGCGATGCGGCCGCGATGCTCCGTGATCGTCGGCTCAAGGAATTCACGAAGGTGAGCGTTAAGTCTGGTGAGCGTTCCCTCTTCGTCGACACCCATGAGCCGGCTGTATCCGGCAACGTCGGCCGCAAGAATGGCTGCAAGTCGCCGCTCCATACGCTGATCGGCCATCGCCCTGCCCGTCGCGGTACACTTTAGAGTTTAAGGTCGAGCATTCGGGATGTCTATTGAGGCGCGAACGTCTGTTTCGGGGTCATGAATTGTTTCACCTGCAATGAGCCGGCGGCAGCAGGACCGCCGACAACGAACTTGAAGCCGGACGATCGCGACGGGGTCATTTCCGGACTCGATCACCGAAAACCGTCACTCGATCTGTTGGTCGGCGAGCAGTGGAAAATCACGAGATACTGTAAACCCTAGTGCCTCTTTGACTGAAAGACCGAGCTGTGCCCGGACGTCCTCGCGCAGGTCTGGCCTGGGATGGGGTAGATTGAGTATAGGCATACCAAGAAAGATGGGATTTCATTTATTCTCTCTTGAACGCGCTATTTGGATTTTGACTCGCGCATCATCCCGACGAAGCGGCCGAACAGGCCGTGGCTGTCGCGCGGGCCGGGCGAGGCTTCGGGGTGATACTGCACCGAGAACACCGGCCGGCCCTTGAGCGCAATGCCGCAATTCGAGCCGTCGAACAGCGAGACGTGAGTCTCGACCGCATCCGCCGGCAAGGTCGTGCGATCGACGGCGAAGCCGTGGTTCATGGAGGTGATCTCGACCTTGCCGGTCGTAAGGTCTTTCACCGGATGGTTGGCGCCGTGATGGCCCTGATGCATCTTCACGGTCTTGGCGCCGACCGCGAGGCCAAGCATCTGATGGCCGAGGCAGATGCCGAAGGTCGGCACCTTGTCGATCAGGGTGCGAATCACCGGCACGGCATATTCGCCGGTCGCCGCCGGATCGCCGGGGCCGTTGGAGAGAAAAATGCCATCGGGTTTCAGCGCCAGGATGTCGGCTGCTGACGTCTGCGCCGGCACGACGGTGACCTTGCAGGCGTTGCCGGCGAGCTGACGCAGGATGTTGCGCTTGATGCCGTAGTCGATGGCGACGACGTGAAATTGCGCATCATCAAGGCGGCCGTAGCCTTCGCCCCAGAGCCAGGGCGTCTCGTCCCAGGTGAAGCGCTGGGCGGTCGTCACCATCGGCACGAGGTCCATGCCGAGCAGGCCCGGCCAGGCACGCGCCTCACGCTTGAGCGCATCGAGATCGAAACGTCCCGACGGCTCATGCGCGATCACGGCGTTCGGCATGCCCTTCTCGCGAATGAGGGAGGTGAGCGCGCGGGTGTCGAGGCCGGCCAGCCCGATGATGCCGCGGCTCTTGAGCCAGGCGTCGAGATGGCGTGTGGCGCGATAGTTCGACGGCTGCGTGATCGCCGAATGCAGCACGACGCCGCGCGCGCCCGGCGTTGCCGCAAGGTTGACGGTCTCGATGTCCTCCTCGTTGGTGCCGACATTGCCGATATGGGGGAATGTGAAGGTGATGATCTGCCCGGAATAGGAGGGATCGGTGAGGATTTCCTCGTAGCCGGTCATCGCGGTGTTGAAGCAGACCTCGCCGACGGCGTGACCGGTAGCGCCGAAGCCGAGGCCTTCAAGCACGGTTCCATCGGCCAGCACCAGCAGCGCGGTGGGTTCGGGATCGTCCCAAAGCGTATGAGTCTGCGGTTGTGTCTGCATCGGCAAGGGCCTAAATGTTCCGTCCGTCCGCCGACCCGCGCGGGCGTATTGTCGAGAGGCCATAGCCGTGTTGCGCGACGATATCAACAACGCGCTGAAAGAGGCGATGAAAGCCGGACAGGCGCGCAAAGTCTCGACGCTGCGCATGGTCAACGCCGCGATCCTGGCGCGCGAGACGAGCGGCGCCGAGCGGCTGAAGCTCGGCGATTCGGAAATCCTCGACGTCATGGGCAAGATGATCAAGCAGCGCCAGGAATCGCTCGACATCTACGAGAAAGCCGGCCGCGCCGAGCTTGCCGCCCAGGAACGCGAGGAGATCGAGATCATCTCCGCCTATATGCCCAAGCGCATGTCGGATACCGACGCCGCCAAGGCGATCTCGCACTTGATCAAGGAGATCGAGGCCGAGACGCTCAAGGACATGGGCCGCACCATGGCGGCGCTCAAGGAACGCTTCTCCGGACAAATGGACTTCGGCAAGGCCGGCGCGTTGGTGAAGAAAATCCTCGCCGGCTCGTGAGGGAGCGCAGCATCGAGCCTGCTGCGGCGAACGCAATGAGCACGTCACAACACCAGCATCATTCCGTGGCGGAGGCCGAGCGCTGGAAGCACGATGGCGTGCGCGTCATTCCCGGCAATCAGTTGGACCCCAACGTGCCGTCGACGCCCGGCATGGATCGCAAGGCCGCCATCACCTTCGCCCGCGCCGGCGCGCAGAAACTTTGGGCCGGCACGGTCACCATCAAGCCCGACGCCAAGACCGGCGCGCATCACCACGGCCATCTCGAAAGCATCATCTATGTGGTGCGCGGCAAGGCGCGCATGCGCTGGGGTGAGCATCTGCAGTTCACCGCAGAGGCCGGTCCGGGCGATTTCATCTTCGTGCCGCCCTACGTGCCGCATCAGGAGATCAACGCTAGCCCCGATCAGGTCCTGGAATGCGTGCTGGTGCGCAGCGACGGCGAGGCGATTGCGATCAATCTCGATATCGAGCCGGTGGAAAAGCCTGAGACGGTGCTGTGGGTCGACCCGATCCACCGCGACGGCGCGGCGAGGAAATAAGCGCCCTCAAGCGAGGATCGGTAGGTCGAGACGGCTGGGCGTCGGGCCGCCGCTGCTGACGAATAATGTCGTGATGCGATTGTCGATCTGGCGCGCGTCGGCCTGCGCGGCGCCGGTTCCGGGGTTGACCGCGAAGGCCGGAAAATTGGCGGCGGCGAGCGAGAGACGAAGCGAGTCTCCGGCCGGCAGCGTGGTGCAAAGCGCGCGCATGCCGATGTGCACCGGAGCGTCGCTGCTTTCCACCCGGCAATGGCCCTGCGTCAGATTGAACGCGCGGCCGTCGGATGTGACGCGCGAGAGGATCGCGCTGACATCGAAGCAAGGTTGATCGGCGCGCACCGAAAGCGTCAATGCAACGTTGCCGGCGAGCGTCATCGGTGCATTGAGCGGCGCTGTCGTGAACACCATCACGTCGACGCGGTCGTCGAGGCCGGAGCGCTCCTGCATGCCGCCGTGCTCGGCGTTGTGGCCGCCAAGCGAGGGGACCGGACGCCACGGATCGTGGACAATAACGTCGATGGCGGCTTGCGCGGGCATCTCCTCGCTCAAGCGGCCCGACATTGTCGTGGCGGCCAGTCCGTCGCTTGACGTATAGAACGCGCGCCGCCGCGGCTGCGGCCAGGCCTCGAAGTCGCGCCAGCGCTTCTCGATAAGGTCGAAGAGCCTCACCGGCGGCACGCGATCGACGCCGTTGTCGATGTCTTTCAGAAAGCGGTCGAACCACGCGATCTGCAACGCATCGATGTCGCTGACGGCCGCTGGCCCAAAATCGGCGCCGGCATGGCGGCCCCACGGCATATGGGTCCACGGTCCGATCACGAGCCGTTGCGGCTTGCGCGAGCGCGCGCGGGCTTCGCGAAAGATGTGCAGCGTGCCGTTCAGCATCAGGTCGTACCAGCCGCCGATATGCAGCATCGGCACGTCCATCGCCTTGCCGTCGAACGCATGGCCGACGGCGATGTCGTTCCAATAAGTGTCCGACGCATCGCGCGTGAGCCAATCGCCATAATGGCCGTAGCGCGCGTAGGTCTCCAGCACGTGCGGCCGGCATGGGACCGGCGAATGGAGCGGCGTCGCACGCGATGCAGCGAGCAGCGCGTCATAAGCCTCGGCATCGCCGGCGAGCCGCGCCTGCTCGGCCGCCATTTGGATGCCCCACTGGAGATTGCCGAGAAAACAAAACGCGCCGCCCTCGTAAGCCCATTCGCTGCGTACGTCCCAGGTGGTCATGGCTGGGCAAAGCGCCTGCAGTTCCGGCCGGCCCGCGGCAAGCGCCAGCATCTGGGTATGGCCCTGATATGAGAAGCCGTACATTCCGATGCGGCCGGTCGCGCCAGGGAGCCGAGCGGCCCATGCCACGGCTTCGCCGCCATCGCGCACCTCGTCGGCGAACAGCCGGAAGCGGCCTTCCGACGTGCCGCGCCCGCGCACGTCCTGGATGACCACGATGTAGCCGTTCGCCGCGTACCAGGATGGATGTGCGTAGGTGACCGTCGAGGCGATGCGGCGGCCATAGGGCTGGCGCATCAGCAGCACCGGATAGTCGCCGCCTCCCTGCGGACGATAGACATCGGCGTCAAGGCGGATGCCGTCGGTGGTTCGCATTGCGACCGTCTGCGGCCCGGTGACCGGCAGCAACATCCCGGCCGCGCCCGCGCTCATCGCGCCGGGACGTAGGTTCGCATCTTGCCGGGGTTGCAGATGCCGAGCGGATCGACTTCGCGCTTGAAGCTCATCAGATCGGTGTCGGCGCTCTTATATCCAGCGCTGTCCTCGAGCATCCAGATGTGCGGATCGGCGATGAAGATGCCGCAGCGCCGGTGCATGTCCATGATCTCGTTCAGGCGCGCTTCGGTGGTGAATTTGATCATGTGAATGCCGGCGGCGGTCTGCCGGCCGGCGTGCCGCATGAACTCGAAATGCTGGAGCAGCTCGTCGGGCGAGAACAGCGCCGAAATCTCCGCCACCTTCTCCAGGAAGTCCGCCGCCGGATACATCGCCTGCAGATAGGTGATGTCCTTGTCGATCTTGAGCGCGTGCATGGTGGTGTGATTCCACGTCAGTTCATAGAGCGGATGCGCGCCGGTCGATTCGTCGGTCGGCCGCCGATAGGTGATCTCGCCGTTGTGGGCGGCGGCGAGCGACAGGCACGGCGCGACCGAGTGCTCCGCCACCATGACGATGACTGCGGCGCGACCGTCGGCGAAATAAGCCCCCATGCCGGGAAAATATCTCGGGATCGGCCACGCCACCGGCGTCACCAGCTTCTTGACGATGCCGTCGGCGAGCGCGAGTTCGTAGCCGAAGCGAACCGCGCTTATGAAATCGCCGAAGCTGACGACGAGGTCGACCCAGTCGAAAGCCGGCGCCAGCGGCATTTCGAGAGCGGTGATGATGCCTGTCGTGCCCCAGCCGTGGCAGATTTTCAGCGCCGCGTCGCCCTTGAGCTCGAACACGCGCGGGGTCTCTTCGAGGCTGATGACGCGCGCGCCCATGATGTTGCCGAGCTCGCGCAAGCCCCCATAGGTCACCGAGCCGGCGCCGGCCGAGCCGCCGGCGGCAAACCCGCCGATCGAGGCGGTGCGCTTGGTCGAGGGATGCATGCGCAGCTCGAAGCCGTGCTTGCGCGTCTCGGCGTCGATCTCGCTCATCTTGCGGCCGGCGCCGACCCGCAGCAGCGCGCCCTTCTGCCACGCGATGGCGTCGAGCGCGGTCATGTCGAGAATGACGCCGCCTTGCACCGGTACGCACTGGCCGTAATTGCCGGTGCCGCCGCCGCGGATCGTGACCGGCACGCGGTAGCGCGCCGCCGCGGCGGCGACGCGGATGACGTCGGCTTCGTCGCGGGGCTCGATCAGGAGATCGCCGACCTTGCCTTCGAGCTGATGCTTGAGGACCGGGCTGAACCAGAAGAAGTCGCGCGACTTCTTGGTGAGAACCTTCGGATCGTCATCGACCGGCACGTCCCCCAAGGCAGCCGTGAAGGCGGCGAGATCGTAGCTCGGCTTGGCAACCTTGGCGGCGAGGTTCAATGGGCCGGGTCCTGTTGCGCGCGCTTCGCCGCAGCGGCGGAGTTCTCGGCCGACTGGTGCTGCGCCTCGTTGACGGTGGGCGGCGCGAACTTCATCACATAGGTCTTGGCTCGGCACGCGCCGGCGACGGCAGCGTCATGACGGCAAGGACGCAGGCGGCCGGGGAACCGCACGTACGCATCACACCCTTGGCGGAGGGCATGTGTTTCTCCCATGACTTCGTGCGTTGGCGGACAGCCGCGCCCCGATGCATAAAATCGGGTCCCGTCGCGCGTATCCGTTGCAAACGCTAGAGGATCGGCTGTCGCCCGGCAAGGACAACTTCATGTCCCTCCCGCGGCGCGATGGTTTTGGGTAGCCTACTGGCGCCATCGAAAGAATAAAGCCATGCGCTCCGGCCCGTCCTCCGCCAACAGGCCCGCAGTGTCCGAACTGCTCGACCGGGCGCGCGAGATTGCGGTCGTGGCACGCGCGCGGGCGCAGGAGACCGAGGCCGCCCGCCGCATCGGCGACGACATGATCGCTCGCATGCGCCAAGCCGATCTGTTTCGCGTCATGCAGCCCAGCGCGTTCGGCGGCTTCGAATACGGCTTCGAGGTGTTCGCGCAGATCGAGGCGGCGCTCGCGGCGGGCTGTGGCTCGACCGGCTGGGTCTATGGGCTATTGGCGTCGCATCAATGGCTGATCGCCTGCTTCTCACAGGAAGCACAAGACGAGGTCTGGCGCGACCGCAGCGCGCTTGCGGCCGGCACCTACGCGCCGGTGGCGCAGGCGGTTGCCGCCGACGGCGGCTATGTGGTCTCCGGATCGGGCAGCTTCTGCAGCGGCTGCGACAACGCGCAGTGGCAATTCCTCGGCGGCATGATTCCGCAAAACGGTGGACCGCCGCAGCCGGGATTTTTCCTGCTGCGCAGCGCCGACGTCGTCATCGACGACAACTGGCGCACCATGGGGCTCGCCGGCACCGGCAGCAAGAGCATCGTCGCCGACAAGGCTTTCGTTCCCGCGCGCGCCGCGCGCTTGCCTTCGCCGACCTCGCCAATGCGACGGCGCCGGGAATGAGGGCCCACGCCAATCCGCTCTACAAGCAGTCGTTCCTCGCCGTGCTGCCGGTCACGATCGTGGCGCCGGTGCTGGGCATGGCCGAGGGCGCGCTCGCGGCGTTTCTCGACATGGCGAAAGTCCGCACCACCCGCGGCGCGGTAGCGGGCGGCAATCGCCGCATGGCCGAGCTGACGACGGTGCAGATGCGCGTCGCCGAGGCGGCGGCCTCAATCGACGCCGCGCGGCTGATGATGTTTCGCGACCTCGCCGAGGCCTTCGACACCACCGCGCGCGGCGAAATCCTCCCCATGGAGATGCGGCTGCGCAATCGCCGCGACCAGGCGTTTTGCGTGCGGCTTTTGATCCAGGCGATCGACGCTTTGTTTCTCGCGGCCGGCGGCCAGGGTCTTTTCCTCGACCATCCCATCCAGCGATTCTGGCGCGACGCCCATGCGGCCGGCTCGCACATCAGCTTGAATTGGGACTCGACCGGCAGCATGTTCGGACAATCGATGCTCGGTCTTGAGCCGAAGGGACAGTACTGACGCTGCAGCGAATTTTGGCACCGCGCGCCGGCATGCGCTTACCCTCGTCACAATGTGACGATCTCGCTTTGACCCTTGATCTGAATAGACACGTTCGATACGCGCACATAAACTCTCACAATCACGGCGCTGGGTTACAACGCCTGACATGATGCCTGAAATGACCGAACATCGCGTCGTGCGGCGGCTTGCTGCTATTCTCGCAGCGGACGTTGTCGGCTACAGCCGGCTCATGGGCGCCGATGAGGAAGGCACGCTGGCGCGGCTCAACGCCCACCGCCGCGAATTTCTGGAGCCGACGATCGCGGAACACCGCGGCCGTATCGTCAAGCGCACCGGCGACGGAATCCTGATCGAGTTTGTCAGCGCCGTGGACGCCGCGCGTTGCGCGATCGAGACGCAGCGCGGCATGGCGCGGCGCAACGCCGACGTACCGAACGACCGCCGCATCGAAGTCCGCATCGGCATTCATGTCGGCGACATCATCATCGAGGAGGGCGATATTTTCGGCGACGGCGTCAACATCGCGGCGCGGCTCGAGGGCATCGCCCAGCCCGGCGGCATCTGCATCTCCGACGATGCCTATCGGCAGGTACGCGACAGACTCGATGTCGAGTTTCAGGATACGGGTGAGCAGGAGCTCAAGAACATCGCCCGGCCGGTGCGGGTTTATCGACTGTCCACTGGCGGGGCGGCAGCGCCCGTCAAGACGCCCTCAGTCGGGTTGGCGCTGCCGGAAAAGCCGTCGATCGCGGTGCTGCCGTTTCAGAACATGAGCGGCGATGCCGAGCAGGAATATTTCGTCGACGGCATGGTGGAAGACATCATCACCGGGCTGTCGCGCATCAAATGGCTCTTTGTCATCGCGCGCAACTCGACTTTCACCTACAAGGGCCGCGCGGTCGACGTGAAGCAGGTCGGCCGCGAGCTTGGCGTGCGCTATGTGCTCGAGGGCAGTGTGCGCAAGGCGGCGGATCGCGTGCGCATCACCGGGCAGCTTATCGACGCAGCAACCGGTGCGCATGTCTGGGCCGAGCGCTATGATCGCAAGTCGGACGACATTTTCGCTCTTCAGGATGAGA
>Ga0335085_10009511_pt1 | contig 14656 bp, 12 predicted proteins | sample Lox_Sample_45_FD_206712 | JGI IMG/M metagenome (GOLD analysis project Ga0335085, IMG submission 206712) | Soil microbial communities from Loxahatchee National Wildlife Refuge, Florida, United States - Lox_Sample_4.5 | ecosystem: Environmental > Terrestrial > Soil > Wetlands | place: USA...
CATCTATCACGTCACCTATGCGACCAACAAGATGATCATGGAGCTTCCGGATCAGCTGCGCGCTTTCCTCGCCGGCTGGTTCGAGACGATCGCTTGGATGCGCAAGAACAAGGACGAGACGGTGCAGATCGCAGGGCCGGTGATGCATCAGACACCGGAGATCACAAGCCGCGCCTATGACGAGATCATGCCGAGCTTCTCCGACACCGGGAAGTTCGATCCGAAGGCGCTGAAGGTGCTGGCCGAATCTTTCGTCCAGACCGGCCAGTTGCCGGCCGAGCCCGATATGTCGAAGCTCTATACCGAGAAGTTCTTGCCGAGCTCGACGGTGAGCAATTGATGGCGAACAGGATGGCATTCGCGCGCGCGGCCGTTGCCGCGGTGGTGCTCTTGGGGATCGCGGCGCTTCCCGCCGGCGCCAACGAGACGCTGCGCGTCGGCAAGGCGCAGGCCGAGCCGATCGATTTCACGCCGCCCGATGTCGGCATGGCGAAAGGCTTCTTCCAGAGGCACGGCGTCGATCTCGAGATCATCACCTTCGCCGGCGCCGCCAAGCAGCAGCAGGCGCTGGTCGCCGACGCGGTTGATATCGGCCTCGGCGGCGGGCCGGAGATGTCGACCGTCGCCAAGGGTACGCCCGTCCTCGGCATCGCCGCCTATGCCGGCCGCCCCGACGGGCTGGTGCTGGTCGCGGGCGCGAACGGGCCGGTGAAGACCATCGCCGATCTCAAAGGCCGCAAGGTCAGCGTCTCGAGCGTCGGCTCGCTCACCGAATGGACGACGCGCGAGCTTTCGCGACACGAAGGCTGGGGCCCCGACGGCATCAATGTCGTCTTCCTGGGGGACATCGCCGGGCAAATCGCCGCGCTCAAGACACAGCAGATCGATGCGATGTCGAGCGACGTCGCCACCGCGGCGCGGCTCGAGCAGCAGGGGATCGGCCACACGGTGGTGAATTTCGGCACCATCATCCCGGATTTCATCGTCCACATCATCTACGCGACGAAGAAGGTAACCGAGCAGCGGCCGGAGACGGTGCGCAACTTCCTCGCCGGCTGGTTCGAGACCATCGCCTGGATGAAGGCCAACAAGGACGAGGCCGTGAAGCTGGTCGCGCCCGTCATGCACCAGCAACCCGAAATCGCCGCCAAGGCCTATGATGCCGTGATGCCGGTCTTTTCCGATACCGGACGGTTCGAGCCCAAGGCCGTTGCGGTGTTAAGTCGCTCTTTCGTGCAGATGAATCTGCTTCCGACCGAGCCCGATATGAGCAAGCTATACACCGAAAAATTCCTGCCAAAGGCGCCCTAGCGGCGCCGCCCGAGAGAATGAACGATCATGACCCTCCTGGACTCGAAGCAAGGCAATACCCATGACCCGCGGCGCAAAATGGAGCAGAACGTGAATCGGGGCGAAGCGATCATCAAAGTCGAGGGCGTCAGCCAGGCCTTCGGCGCGGAAGGGGATCCGCGGCGGGTCGTGGCGCTCGAAAGCGCGACGCTCGACATCGCGCGCGGCGAGCTCTTGAGCCTCATCGGCCCCTCGGGCTGCGGCAAGAGCACGCTGCTCAACATCATCGGCGGGCTGACGACGCCCACCACCGGGCGCGTCACCATCGACGGCCACGTGGTGAAAGGCCCGTCGCCGCAGAAGGTCGCCTATGTCTTCCAGGAGAACACGCTCTTCCCCTGGCGCACGGTAATCGACAACGTGAAGCTCGGCATGGCGTTCCAGGGTGTTGCCAAGGGCGAGCGCCAGGACCGCGCGCGGCAATCGCTCGAAGCCGTCGGCCTCGTCGATTTCGCCAACCACTATCCGGCGCAGCTCTCGGGCGGCATGAAGCAGCGCGTTCAGCTCGCCCGCGCCCTCGGCCTGCAAACCGAAGTGCTGCTGATGGACGAGCCGTTCGCCGCCCTCGACGAGCAGACGCGCATGGTTCTCGGCGAAGACCTTTCGGTCCTCCTGGCGCGGACGGGCAAGACCATCATCTTCGTGACGCACAGCCTGGTCGAGGCGGTGTTCCTCGCCGACCGCGTCGCGGTGCTGACGGCGCGGCCCGGCAAGATCAAGAAGATCATCCATGTCGACGAGCCGCATCCGCGCAAGAGCGAGTTCATGACCTCGGCCAAGCTCGGCAATCTCCGCAACGAGCTCTACGAGCTGTTGCACGACGAGATCCGCAAGACGATGACGCATCAGCCAGCGGAGGCGGGCGCATGAGACCGAAACTCGGCTTCGGTCAGCGGCTGATCCAGCTCGGGGTGCTGATCCTCATCCTCGTCGCCTGGTACATCGGCACGATGCCCGGCCATATCAATCCGCTGCTGCTGCCGCCGCCGGCGCCGGTGTTCAAGGATTTCTGGCAGCTGCTGACCAACAGCAACATCTGGCCCGATCTCTGGGTCACGGTGCATGAATGGATCGTCGCGGTCGCGATCGCCGCGGTCGCGGGCTGCAGCCTCGGCTATGTCATCAGCCGCTCGGCCTATGCCGTGCGCGTGTTCGATCCGCTGCTCGCCGGCATCTATTCGATCCCGGCGATCCTGCTCTTCCCGCTCTATCTCCTGTTCTTCGGCCTCGGCGCGGGCTCGAAGATCGCGATCGGCACGACCATCGCCTTCTTCCCGGTGGTGCTCAACACCATCGCCGGCCTCGCCAACGTCGACAAGGCCTATATCCGGGCGGCGCAGTCGATGGGCGCGAACGACTTGCAGCTCTTCTGGTCGGTGATGCTGCCGGCGGCTTTCCCCGTCGTGCTGACGGGCTTACGTCTCGGCTGCATCATCGCCTTCCTCGCGATCCTCGGCGGCGAGACCATCTCCTCGCTCGCCGGCCTCGGCCATCGCATCGTCTCGCTCGCCGAGAACATGGAATCCGCGCAGATGTTCGCCAACATCGTCTTCGCGGTGCTGATGGCCTTCATCATCAACGGCGTCGTCTCCTTTGCCGAGGCGCGCGGCCGCAGGGGCTTCCAATGACCGCCACAACCATGGGCAGCGTTTCGCACGCCCGCCGCGGACCGATCATGTCGCCGGGCTGGGCCCGGCTGGTCGCGATCTTCATCCTGCTCGCGCTGTGGGAAATCGGCGCCCGGTTCTATGCCGATCCGCTCTTCCTTTGCCCGCCCTCGCAAGCGGTCGGCGCGCTGTCGCACATCCTCTCCGATCCCAAGATCCGCAACGCGATCGAGGTGACGATCTTCGAGGTCGCGTTCGCCTTCTCGATGTCGGTCTCGGTCGGCCTCGCCATCGGCCTCGCCGTCGGCCTGCACGGCTTCACCAAGCAGTCGATCCTGCCGGTGATCCTGATGCTCTATGCGACGCCGCAAGCGACCATCCTGCCGCTCTTCGTGCTGATCTTCGGCATCGGCCCGGCGGCGAAGATCGCCTTCGGCGTCAGCCACGGCATCTTCCCGGTGATCGTGACCACCGTCGCGGGCGTCCAGAATCTCAGGCCGCAATTGCTGCGCGCCGCGCATTCGATGGGCGCCAATCGCTGGCAGGTGTTCACCTCGATCATCTTCCCGCACATGATCCCGAGCTTCTTCACCGGCATGCGGCTGGGCATGACGGCGGTGCTGCTCGGCGTGCTGCTGGCCGAGCTCTATGTGTCGACGGCGGGCATCGGCTTCTACACCCGCCTCTTCGCCGAAAGCTTCTCGCCGCCCGATCTCTTCGCGCTGATCAGCGTGCTGGCGGCGATCGCGGTGACGCTGAACGAGCTCTGCCGCATGGCCGAGCGGCATTTCAGCCGCTGGAATATCGGCTAGGCGACCCGGAGGTTCACGGGGCGGCGGCCCGGTCGGGCGCGCCGCCGATGCAGGCGAGGGAGGAGCGCATGGGCGTGAGATTCCCGGCGAGGCTTCTTGCGGCGGCTTTGCTGCCGTTGCTGCTCGGCGCACCGGCCCAGGCGGAATCGCTGCGCGCCGGCACGCCCGCCAGCGCCAATTTCACCTTCCTGCCGTTGCGGATCGGGGTCGAGCGCGGCGTCTACAAGAAATACGATCTCGATGTCGAGGTGACGGATTTCGGCGGCGGCGCCAAGCTGCAACAGGCCTTCGTCGCAGGCGGGGTCGATGTCGCGGTGTCGGCCGGGACCGACATGGCCTTTATCGCCAAAGGCGCGCCCGAGCGCGCTGTGGCGGCGATGGGCAGCCGGCCGATCCTCGGCATTGTCGTGCCTTATGATTCGCCGCTTAAGACCGTCGCCGATCTCAAGGGCAAGAAGGTCGGCGTCACCACCGCCGGCTCGCTCACCGAATGGCTGATGAAGCGGCTGATCGCGAAAGAGGGCTGGCCGAGCGACGCGGTGACGCTCGTGCCGGTCGGCAGCGGCCTCGCCAACGAGATCGCGCTGATCAGCACCAACCAGATCGACGGGGTCGTGGCGCCTCCGGCGGTCGGCTTGCAGCTCGAAAGCGAGAAGCGCGGCAGATTGCTGCTGAAGACCTTCGATATCGGCGCGGATTTCCTCGGCGAGGCGATCTTTGCCTCGGACAAGCTGATCCATGATCATCCCGATGCCGTGCGGCGCTTCCTCAAAGCGTGGTTCGAGAACATGAGCTGGATGCGCGCGCATAAGCCGGAGGTGGTGGAGATGATGCGCGCCTATACGCATTTCTCGCCCGAGATCGAAAGCCAGGAATATGATCTGGTGATGCCGATCTTCTCGCAGGACGGGCGCTTCCATGCCGCGGCGCTGAAGACGCTGCAGCAATCCTTCGTCGACATGGGCACGATCGATCACGCACCGGACATGTCCAAGCTCTATACCGAAGCCTATTTGCCGAAGTGACGCATATGACGAATATCGAGCGCTTCGCCGAAGCGATCTTGACGCCGCCGCAAGACGCCGGGCCGAAACTGGCGCTCCATCTCGTCGACACGCTCGGCGCCTGGCATGCCGGATCGCGCACCGAAGATTCGCTCCTCGCCGCGAAACTGACCGCGGCGCAGCCCTCTCTTGCCGCTGCGAGCGACAACATGCTCGACCGCGTGGCGCAGCGCGTCGCGATCGTGCGCAATACCGAGATCGACGATATCCATATGCAAAGCTGCACCACCATCGGCTCGGTGGTCGTGCCGGTGGCGGCGACGGTGGCGCAGGCGCTCGGCAAGCCGGATGCGACCCGCTTCGCGCAGGCGATCGCCGCGGGCTACGAGGCGATGGCGCGGCTGAGCCTCGCGATCTCCGGCGCGACCATCCTCTATCGCGGCATCTGGCCGACCTTGTTCTCGGGACCGGTCGGCGCGGCGGCGACCGCGGCGCCGCTTCTCGGGCTGAGCGCGGAGCAGACCGCCGATGCGATCGGTCTCGCGCTGTCCTTGACCAGCGGCGCGGCCGGCGGCGGCAATGCGCGGTTCGTGCTCCTCGGCCAAGCGGCGCGCGCCGGTGTCTGGGCGGCGCTTGCCGTGACCAGGGGCTATCGCGGCGACCGCGCGCTGCTCGACGGCGATTGGCTGCAGCGCAGCCACGGCATCGCGCTCGATCCCGCGCCGCTCGTCGCGCCGGTCGCGGGCGAAGGTGCCATCGCGACGATCAGCTACAAGCCATTCTGCGCCGCCAAGCAGAACACCGCGGCGATCGACGGCTTCCGCCAGCTTCTCGCCAAGCATCCGGCCGATGCGATGGAAGCGGTGAAGGTCAACGTGCCGCCGGCCTATGCCGGCATGATCGGCCAGCGCCACACCAAAGGCCGGGTCGAGCGCATCATCAACACGTCCTACCAATTCGCGCTCGCCGCGTACCGGCCCGATCTCATCGATGACGTGGTGCGCCCCGATCTGTCGCAGGAGCCGAAGCTCGCCGCCTTCATGCCGAAGGTCGAGATCGCGCCCGATCCCGCGCTCAGCGCCTATTTCCCCGCGGTCTATCCGGCGCGCGTCGAAGCGAAGCTGAAGAATGGCGAGACGGCGTCGGTGCTCGTGACCGATGCGCCGGGCGATCCGGCGCGGCCCTTGAGCGAGGGCGAGCTGCTGGCGAAATTCCACCGCCTCGCCGATCCGGTGCTCGGCGCCGGCGGGGCGGAGAGCGTTGCGAAAGCGGCGCTCGGCGCGGTCAGCGACGACGCCTCGCTCGCGGCGCTGCTCGCATCGCTCGAGAAGACGAAGGCGCTTGGGTAATTAACCCACTCGTCATTGCGAGCGAAGCAAAGCAATCCAATCGTTGATCCGGGCTGGATTGCTTCGTCGCGGCGCTGCTCGCAATGACGAGGCTAGACTCGAAGGTGCTTAAATCCTCACCACGACCTTGCCGAAATGGCGACCGGTGGCGAAGTCCTTATAGGCGGCGATCGCGTCGTCGATCGGGAAGACCTTGTCGACGGCGGGTTTCAGCTTCGCCGCGGTGATGGCGCGGTTCATCGCCTCGAACATGGCGCGGCTGCCGATATTGATGCCGGTGACGCGCAAGCCCTTTTGCAGCACATAGCGGCGGTCGAGATCGCCGGCGACGCCCGAGCGGGCGCCGATGATCGCGGCATGGCCGCCGGTGCGCAGCGCTTCGAGCGCCAATCTCGACGTCTCGCCGCCGATGACGTCGAGCGTCGCATCGACGCCGCGGCCGCCGGTGAGCGCGCGCACCGTCTCGGACCATTTCGTGTCCTTGGCGTAGTTGACCGTGCCGGTCGCGCCGAGCGATTTGGCGCGCTCCAGCTTCTCGTCGCTCGACGAGGTGATGATCGCATTGGCGCCCGCGACGCGCGCGAGCTGCAAGCCGAAGACCGAGACGCCGCCGGTGCCGAGCAGCAGCGCCGTGTCGCCGGCGCGCAGATTGGTCGCCTCGAACAGCCCGTGCCATGCGGTCAGCGCGGCGCAAGGCAGGGTCGCGGCTTCCTCGTAGGAAAGATGCTCGGGGAATTTGATGACGCCGTCGCCTTCGAGGAGGGCGTATTCGCTGAGCACGCCCTCGGCCGTGCCGCCCAAAGCCGCATCCTGCGCTTCGGCGAAGACCGGGCCGTTCATCCAGGTCTGGAAGAACGTGCTGCACACCCGGTCGCCGGCTTTGACGCGCGTGACATCCGCGCCGACGTCGACGATTTCGCCGGCGCCGTCGGAGAGCGGGATGCGCGGCAGCGGGATGCCGCGCATATAGCCGCCTTTGAGGATCATCATGTCGCGCCAGTTGAAGGAGGCGGCGCGCATGCGCACCACGACCTGGCGCGGCCCGGGCTTGGGCGTCGGCCGCTCGGCGATGCGCAAGCCCTCGAACCCGGTGGTCGCGACGATCTCGACGCATTTCATCGCTGCTCTCCCCGATCCTCAGGCCGCCGCTTTATTCGCTGGCGCCGCGCACGCGATCGGCGAGGCTCAGCGGGTCCTGATGCATGGCATCGGCGCGCCAGGCGACATGGCCGTCGGGCCGCACCAGCACCAGCTTGCGCTCGTACGTTTTGGCGATCGCCGGGTCGGCGACGGTCGCGACGCTGATCGGCATCTGGCGCTCGCGGAACGCGCGCTCGATCGGCGCGCCGTCGGGCGCATCGGCGCCGAAGCGCAGCAGCACGAAGCCGCGGCCGAAGAGATCGATGATCGACTGGCCTTCCTTCAGCCAGGCATGCGGCGCGCGCGATCCCGGCCGCGCGGTCGGGACATAGCGCGTCGGATCGTCGGGCGTCGGCGCGCTGTCGTCCGGGCAGACGATCGGCGAATTGTCGTAGCGATAGCCGAGCGCGATGCCGTCGGTCAGCACCATCGCCACCTGCGAGCCGAGGATCTGCTCTTTCATCTTGGCACGCGCTTCGGCGCCGGCCGGCGTGTCCTTGCGGATCTCGGGATGGGTCGGGCGATCGCGGTTGTCGGAATAGCCGAGCCAGGCCTGGTTGATGTTGCGCAGCCCGATCGGCCGGCGTTCGACCTCGTAGCTGTCGAGCAGATGCGCGCCGGCCCAGCCTTGCACGGTCGCGGCGAGCTTCCAGCCGATATTGTCCATATCGCCCATGCCGGTGTTGAGGCCGAAGCCGCCGGAGGGGTGATTCTGATGCGCGGCATCGCCGACGAGGAACACGCGGCCGATGCGATAGCGATCGGCGACGACATCGCTCGCGCTCCAGCGCAGCACCGAGATGATCTCGCGCGGGATATCGGGACCGGCGACGTCGTCGAACAAAGCGTTGATGTCGACGGAATCGGGATTGTCGTAGAGCTCCTTGCCGGAGAGGCCGTAGCGATAGAGCTCCTTGCCGTCGATCATCACGAGATTGCGCCAATTGCCCTTCTCGTCGATGAAGAAGGTCAGCGCCGCCTTGCCCTTGTCGTGATGCTTCCAGAGCTCGGGCAAGCGCATGAACGCGCTCAAATGATATTCCGTCTCGCCGGTGCCGCCGGCGCCGGTCATCTCGATGCCGAACTGGCGGCGGATGCGGCTATGGCTGCCGCTGCAATCGGCGACGTATTGCGCGACGATCGTGACCTCGTCGTTGGTCGCCTGATCGCGCGCGGTGACGGTGACATGCTCGCCTTCCTCGCGCAGCGCTTCGAAGGCGCAGCGATAGCGCAAGGTGACCGAGGGCAGGGTCTTCACATAATCGAGGAGGATCGGGTCGAACCAGAGCTGGTTGCAGCGTTGCGGCCGCTCCGGGCTGATCGGCGACGGCGCCGTGCCGCCGTGGCTCGGCCGCTCGATGCGCGCGATCTCGAAGCCGTGGAAGCCGGTGATATAGAGCGCGGTATGCGGGAAGTCGGGCGGGGTGCCGTCGCGCTTGACGCGCTCGGCGAGGCCGTGCCGGCGCAATATCTCCATCGTCCGCGCGTTGATCGCGGTCGCGCGCGGGTGATAGACGATGCCGTCGCTGCGCTCGATGACGAGAGTCTCGATCCCGCGCGTGCCGAGATCGGCAGCGAGGGCGAGACCGATGGGCCCGGCACCGACGATCAGGACCGGGATGTGCTCGGCCTTGGTCGCCATGACACCCTACGATTGTGAAAGAACGAAATTACGCGATAGCGCCGGTGCTTTCCTCGAGCAGGTCGAGGCGACGCAGCATCTCGCGGTCGCTCACTGCGAAGATACGCGCCGTGCCCTTGGCGCGGTGGCGGATCACCGCGCCGGTCGGCAGGGCGAACACGTCTTTCGGCGCCCAGGAGAAGCTGTCGTCGCCGGCTTGCGTCGTGCCGGTGCCTTCGACGACGGCGCAGACCATGCTCTGCGTGCTCTTCACCGGCACGGTCTCGCCTTCGCCGATCTCCAGCACGAAGCAATCCATCAGCGACATGCACGGCCCGCCATTCATCGGATTGACATAGCGCACGCGCTTCAGCCCGTCCTTCGCCAGCGGCGCGGCCTTCAGCGCGGCGACCGCCTGCTCCCACGGATAGCGGAAGAGCGGCGAGAAATTCGGGTTGGTCGCGATGCCGTCCGGCACGATGCTCGCGACGGCGAGCGCATCGTCCGGCGTCGTCGCCGGCATTTCGTTCGGCGGCGGGCCGGGCTCGAAACCGTCGGTGCCGAAATAGCGGTGCAGCGGCACGTCGAGCGAATCGAGCCAGACGATCGGGCGCGTGCCGCGATGCTCGTGCGCGTGCCAGGTCCAGCCCGGGGTGATGACGAGGTCGCCCTCGTTCATCAGGCATTCCTTGCCGTCGACGATGGTGTAGGCGCCGTCGCCTTCGAGCACGAAGCGCAAAGCGCTGGGCGAGTGCCGATGCGGCCGCGCGACCTCGCCGGGCTTCAGGATCTGCAGCGCCGCGGTCAGGGTCGGCGTCGCGCCCATGCCGGGATTGCGCAGGTTCGGGTTGTTGAAGCTGAGGACGCGGCGCTGGATCGCCGCCATGTCCTGGAGGTTGAGCGCGCTTTCGATCAGCGGACGCATCGTCTCCCATTTCCAGATATAGGCGCGGTCGCGCTTCACCTCGGTCGAATGCGCGTCGAGCTGCTCCCAGAGCGGCGAGACATGCGCCTCGTTCCAGGCCTTGCGGATATGGTCGGGGGTGTTCGAGCTACCGGTCGCGCTCATGCGGCGTCTCCCTCAAGCTGCGTGCCCGCAGCGTTTCTGACGGGGAGGATAGACGGGCCGGCGGGCGCGGCGCAAATGGGATGTGCCGAAAACTATGCTAGGCTTCGGCAACCGAAAAACGGGAGGAGCCATGGCCAGCGTCAGCGAGGAGGCGGCCGTCTGGAGCGCCGGGTTGGCGCTCGATGCGGTTCCCGCCGAGGTGATCGCCGGCCAGCGCTGGCGCATCCTCGATACGCTGGGTGTCGCGTTGGCGGTCTCGGCGCAGGGCTACGGCCAGCGCATCCGCGCGGGGAGCCTCGCTTTGGGTGGGCAGGGCCATGCCCATATCCTCGGCTTCGCCGGCACCACCTCGGCGCCGGCGGCGGCGCTCGCGAACGGCGCCATGGCCTCGGGGCTCTCCTTCGACGACACGCATAACGCGACCATCGTCCATGTCACCGCGAGCCTGCTCTCCGCCTGCCTGGCGCTGGGCGAGGAGCTCGACGCCGCGGGCGAGGCGTTCCTGGCGGCGATCGTCGCCGGCAGCGAGCTCGCCTGCCGCATCGGCCTCGCCGCGCCGCTGCAATTCCACAAGCGGGGCTGGCATCCGACCGGGATTTTCGGCGCGGTGGGCGCGACCTATGCCGCGTGCCGGCTGCTCCAGCTCGACGCCGGCAAGACGGCGCAGGCGGCGGGCATCGTCGGCAGCTTCGCCGCCGGGATCGGCGCGGGCATGCGCGAGGGCGCAGAATCGCCCAATCTCCATGCCGGCTGGGCGGCGCAAGCGGGCATCACGGCCGCGCTCCTGGCGCGCGCCGGCCATACCGGGCCGCTGCAGGTTTTCGAGAGCCCGTCCGGCCTCTTCGCCGCCCATGTGCAGGAGCCGGGCTACAAATTCGACTTCGCCGCCGCGCTCGACGGTTTGGGTAAGCGTTGGGAATGCCAGGCCATCTCGCTGAAGCCCTATCCGTGCGCGCATGTGCTGCATTCCTTCGTCGACGCGATCCTGGCGCTGCGCGCCGAAGGCCTGTGCGCGAGCGATGTCGCGCGCATCCGCTGTCCGATCGCCGAGCCGATGATCGGCATCGTCTGCGAGCCGCGCGCCGAGAAGATCGCGCCGCAGAACGATTGGCAGGGCCGCGGCTCGCTGCCCTATACGCTCGCCGAAGCGCTGGTGACGGGCCGGCTCGACGGCACCTCTTATCAGGGCGATGCGGCGACGCGCGGCGCTGTCCGCGCGCTCGCGGCGAAGATCGAGCACGAAGTCGATCGCAGCGCCAAGCCCAACCAGTTCAAGGGCTGGGTGATCGCCGAGCTCAAAGACGGCCGCGTGCTCGAGCGCATCGAGCCCTACAACCGCGGCAGCGCCGAGCGGCCGCTGCGCGATTTCGATATCATCAAGAAATTCCGCGACAATGCCGGCGCGCGCTTCGACGAGGCGCGGATCGCGGATATCGAGGCCGCGGTGAAATCGCTGGGTGGTGGCGGCGCGGTGCGGCGGTTGGGCGCGGCGTGCTCGATTTAAGACGTCCGGGCTATGGATGCACCGGCACGAACTGCATCGTGAGGAGCTGATCGGTCGCGGGCTTCGCCGGCAGCATGCCCATCTCGACATAGGTGTCCTTCAGCACCTCGATGGCTTGCGGATCGAAGGCGCCGTCGTCCGACATCATCCCGATCTCGTCGTCATAGGTCTTCGACATCACCGCATTGCTCATATGCATCACTTCCGACGAGATCTTGATGGTCTCGTCGCGGTGGCTCTTCATATAGGCGACGGTGGCGAAGAAGCCTTGGAGGAAGCGCTTGACCGTGTCGGCATGCTCGGCGACCAGCTCCTTGCGCGCCATCAGCACATGATTGTGGAAATGCGGCACGTAGCTGCCCATCGTCGTGACGATCTTCGCCTTGCCCTTTTCCGCGAGCGTCAGCCCGCCTTCGACCGCGCCCATGAAGCCGTCGGTCTCGTGCGTCTCCATCGCCGCGGCGCTCGCCTCGAAGCCGCCGAGCGCGACGGTGCGGATGCCGTCCGGTCCCCAACCTTGCGCGACCGCGAGGCGCTTGATCAGCCATTGCGGGAAAGAGCCGTTGGTGGCGACGCCGAGGATGCGGCCCTTGAGATCGGCGACCTTGTTGATCGAGGAATCCGCGGCGACGACGACGGCGAAATTGCTCGGCGCGCCGGCGACCGCCGCGACGCCGATGACCGGCGAGCCTTTTGCCCCGTAGACGAGGCTGGTGCCGCCATCGATGCCGATATCGATGCTGCCGGCAATGAGGCCTTGCTGCAGCTTCGCGCCGCCGCTCATCGTGATCACCTCGACGTCGATACCGTATCTGGCGAACAGGCCCTGCTGCACGCCGATATCGAGCGGCACCATCGCCCAGATGACGTTAATCGCCTTGCCGGCGCGGATCTTGTCGGCGGCGTGCGCGCTGGAAACGCCGAGGAAGAGGGCGCTTAAAAGCGCGATGACTCTAAGCCCGTCATTGCGAGCGAAGCGAAGCAATCCAGCACGGCGTCGCGGTGCTGGATTGCTTCCTCGGCCCTCCGAGCCTCCTCGCAACGACGATGTTCTCGCTTTCATCTTGAACCTTAGAATTTCACCGGCACGAACTTCGTCGTCAGGATCTGGTCGTTGCTCGGCTTCTCGGTCAACGAGCCCATGTCGATAAAGGATTGCTTCACCAGCTCGACGGCTTTCGGGTCGAAATGCCCGTCGGTCGAGAAGGCGTCGTGCTCGATATCGTAGACGCGATCGAGGATCGCGGGATCGAGATGCATCGCCTTCGCCGCGATCGCGACGCTCTTTTCCTTGTTGGCGCGGATGAAGGCGATGGTCGCGAACATGCCTTGGAGATAGCGCTTCGCCACGTCGGGGGTCTCCGCGACGAAATCCTTGCGCGCGAAGACGAAGGCGCTGTGATAGTCCTTCGCGTAATCGCCGATATGGACGACGATATGCGCGACGCCCTCCTGCTCGAGCCGGAGGCCGACGGTGTTGCCAGTCATCATGCCGTCGACCTGGTGCGTGCGCATCGCCGAGATGCTCGCATCGGGCGAGCCGACCGAGACGCTGCGGATGCCGTCCGGGCCCCAGCCTTGCGTCACCGCGAGATGCTTCACCAGCCATTCCGGCAGGCCGCCGGTGGTCGCGCCGGAGAGCGATTTTCCCTTCAGATCGCCGACGTTTTTGATCGGCGAATCGTTCAGCACCACGACCGAGAAATTGGCCGGCGCGTTGAGGAAGACGGCGATGGCGACGACCGGCGCGCCTTTGGCCGAGAGCGCGGCGCCCGAGCTGCCGGCGAGGCCGATATCGAGGCTGCCGGCGGTCAGCGCCTGCTGCATCCGCGCCTCGCCGGTCATGGTCGAGATTTCGACGTCGATGCCATATTTGGCGAAGATGCCTTCCTCGACGCCGACATCGAGCACGGTGAAGACCCATTGGCTGCCGACGGCCTTGCCCGCGCGCACCTTGTCGGCGGCATGCGCGGGCAAGGCAAGGAGCAGTGCCGCGGTCGAGGCGAGAGCGAATAAATGGGTTACGCGCATTTCGACATCCGTTCTTGGTGCTGCCTTCCCGGCGAAAGCCGGGATCGATTTTTCGGCGGCACGATTTGGATTAATCGGCCCCGGCCTGTGCCGGGGCGTAGATGATTGCGTTGAGCGCAATCATCTACGGTTTGACGGGCAGAAAACGGGTCGTCAGCATCTCGTCATCGGCGGGCTTCTTGTCGAGGATGCCCATCTCGACGAAGGAATCCTTGACGACCGTGAGACTCTCCTGGTCGAAGGTGCCGTCGTCCGACAGCATCGATCTTTCGGAGGTCCAGGCGTGGTCGATCACCTTCGGATCCTGGTTCAGGACCTTGGTCGCGATCGCGATCGCGGCGTCCTTGTTCTGCTTGACGTAGGCGGTCGAGGCGAAGAGCCCCTTGAGGAAGCGCTCGACGAGATCGGCATGCTCGGCGACGAAATCCTTGCGCGTCGAGACGACCTGGCTGACGAAATGCGGCACGTAATTCGCCATGTTGTCGATGACGCGGCCGCGGCCCTGCGCTTCCATCTGCAGCCCCGCCTCGGTCGCGCCCATGAAGCCGTCGACCTGATGGGTGAGGGTCGCGGCGAGGCTGGCCTCGAAGCCGCCGGTCGCCGTGGTGCGGATGCCGTTGACGCCCCAGCCCTCATGCATCGAGAGGCGCTTGATCAGCCATTCGGGCAGCGAGCCGGCGGTCGCGGTGGCGAGCAGCCGGCCTTTGAGATCGGCCACCGTCTTGATCGATGAATCGGCTGCGACGTTGACCGAGAAATTCGCCGGCGCGCCGGCGAATTGCGCGACCGCGATGGCGGGCGAGCCTTTGACCGACAGCGCCATCGAGGTGCCGCTGGCGATGCCGATATCGATGCTCTTGGCGATCAGCGCCTGCTGGAATTTCGCATCGCCCGGCATGACCGAGATTTCGACGTCGACCCCGTATTTCTGGAAGATGCCTTTCTCCACGCCGACATCGAGCACGGTGTAGATCCAGAGCACGTTAATCGCCTTGCCCACATGGAGCGTGTCGGCGGCGCGCGCGGCAGGCGTCAGTGCGCCGGCGCCGAGCGTCGCGAGACAAAGGAGCTGTCCCAGTCTTCGCGAGAGTCGTGAAGCGTCACCCCCACCCCAACCCTCCCCCTTTGAGGGGGAGGGAGTTTTCTTTCTTGTCCCTCCCCCCTTGAGG
>Ga0335085_10009512_pt1 | contig 14656 bp, 14 predicted proteins | sample Lox_Sample_45_FD_206712 | JGI IMG/M metagenome (GOLD analysis project Ga0335085, IMG submission 206712) | Soil microbial communities from Loxahatchee National Wildlife Refuge, Florida, United States - Lox_Sample_4.5 | ecosystem: Environmental > Terrestrial > Soil > Wetlands | place: USA...
GGTGATCTTACCGCGGGGGATCCACCCGTTCCCATCCCGAACACGGAAGTTAAGCCCCGCCGGGCCGATGGTACTGCACGCGAAAGTGTGTGGGAGAGTAGGTCGTTGCCGGCATAAATAAAGGCCAGTCTGAGAAATCAGATTGGCCTTTTCCGTTAACAGATCTAGTTGGTTGGCATTTCACTTACGGCATCAGTTGTGAAGGACGTCGCTCGGAGGTCTCATCGACGACTCTCAGCTGAAGACTAGGCAACAGCAGGTCGTACTCCGCTGATAAAGCCAAACCAAAATGATCAAACAGCCTCAATAGAATTCTTGCAACTGAAGTTGGAGGCTTCTGAGTATCGACATGCGGAGTCGCCCCTTTGAACGTTATGTCGTTCGGATGACCAGGATACCAAAGCTGTCCCACCTCGCCGACGAATCGACGGTAGTACTTGTCCCCAATCGGCGTGACCTCCCAATCTTCACCGTTCAATCCGAAGTCGGCCTTTGGTAGATAGAGCATCGCATTTGGATCGTGCGCTGTGATTTCGCTGGTATTTACAACGATAGCTCGAAAGCCGATGACGATATTATTACCAATTGATGTGGACTGCCACGCCTTGAGCCACGCTCTGTAGTGGGGACGCACGGCTCGATTCAAGATCTGGCGAATCTCGTAGTCATACATTGGGACAGATTCGAAGTTGAAGCGCTTGTAGTATCTCTGATCTGAAGCTTGATAGGCCGTAGCTCCTTCAGGAATGCTGATGACATATGCGACCGAGCCGGGAGCACTTTTGGGGAGGCTAACGGGTTGGATGCGGACTCCGGAGAGCCTCGGCTGAATGCGGCTGTTGATTACCTGCTCTATCCATTCCTTGGTTGCAGCGCGTGGATCCACAGGGCTTAGCTTGACCGCTTTGTGCGGAGGGGTATTGTCTTCTTCAATTCCATAAATAATTGTGCCGCCGATCGTATTTGCAAAGGCGGAAATATCTTTCGCGAGTTCCCTTTTGTTCGAGTCTGTGTTGTTTAGTGAGTCAGCACGTTTGAAATCAAGCTCGATGAATTCTTCTTGTCCGCTAGCTATGATCTGCAAGATTTCGTGTTCACTCCAAATAGCAGGTGGGAACATAGAAGTTCTCCTTTCTCAGAGAACAAGGTCTACCCGTTCCGATACTTTTCGGGCACTCGGCGGCATTCTTTGTAGGCGTTGAATGCAGACACAATTAATGATTCTCTACCGAGAGGACATTCTGGATTCTGCTCCACTAGCTGGGAGGACAACTCTTCATATTTGTCATCATCATCCAAAGCTGCGAGGCTCTTTTCGTAGTTCTTCCTGAACCATTCCGCTCTAACAGGGTTGAGCCAATGTGCAACTACAAAAGAACCCATCAGACTGGCAATCGCAAGGCGGCGTAGCATCCGTCCAGTAATGTAGGCATTTAACGCGAGAAGTATCAGCACCGCGGTCTGAAAAAAGGTCATGCTTTCCTCCATCACTCAGAATGATACCGCCTTGTTTCGAGGCTAACATTGACCACGAATGCTCTCGTTCCGTGATGTTTTCATCACAATCGAGCCGTGTTCCAGCTCACTGCGGCAAAATCCGGAGCCCCCTATGCTTCTCGAACAGCTCGACAACAGATGGGTGGTCAGGAGGCGACGATGTGCATTGTCTGTGAAAAGGAACTATGGGATGAGCATCGGGCGCTCGAACGTGAGTTCTTTAAGCCCTGCAAGAAATGCAAGAAGTTCCCTGGCACAAGCACCAAGGGAACCTGCTATCACTGTTTCGCTGTGGGCAACACGATTGACGAATGTCCCGAGTGCGCCGGCAAACCTTGGAGCGAAGAATTCCTCGAGGCGAAAGAGGAAATCGAAGGCCCAGACAAGGCGCTGGTCCTGTTTTAGAACGAAGCTCAAGGCGGACTCCGAAGTTGTTGCTGTCCGGTACGCGACAGATCCTTGGCGCGGGCACTTGCTCGATTCCTCTAGTTCCTCTATAGTAGTTGGAGTACAAATCCCGAACCCGCGAGTCTCTTGACTCGCGGGTTTTTCTTTTGCCCAAAAAACTGGAGGAAATCATGACCGCATTCAAAGGCTACCGTGTGTCTCACGAATTCAACCAAACCAACTCTGCCACTCCGGACAAAGTGTTTCCCCTGCTTTGCCCGGTGCGCGAGACCGACTGGATTCCCGCGTGGCGCTACAACCTGATTTATTCCGACTCGGGCGTCGCTGAATTGGGGTGCATCTTCACAACGCCCAACATGCCCGTTCCCGGAGCTCAGAGCCAGGCGCCTTCCGAGACTACTTGGATGACAATTGACTACGATCCGGCGGCGTTCCGCATCGCCTACATCTGGATCACTCCCGGGCGGGTAGCTACCGAGCTTCGCATTCAACTCACGCCGCTGCCCGCTGGAAAAACACAAACCTATATCCGCTTTCGCTACACGGGACTTTCTCCGGAAGGCAACCGCGAGGTCGAGGGATTTGACCGGGTGTGGTTCGAGTCCAAAATGCAAGGCTGGGAGAAGTCCATCAACCACTACCTGCGCACGGGGAAGCTGATCGAGGCCGCGGCGGCCAAGTGACGGCGAACGAGAACCGCAACGGAGGGCCATGCTCGCCCCAGCGCCGTTTGAGATGGCCTGGCTTCTGGAGAAGCGCGGCCCTCTGGATCGGGAGTAGCAGGCAATCGCGTGAAATTCCAACCCGCCGCGCGGCGGAGGCATCTTGGTATAGCCTCTTGGAAAGGCGCTTGTGCCCCTTGTGGCTTGAAACCATGCTGCCCGCATTGACCAGCCTGCTTAGCACACGGTTCCGAAAAATCCTCGCTGTCGTGTTGATGGCTGGCCTTGTGTTTGTCGCTGGTCTTTCCATTCTCGTCCACTATGCCGAACCGATCCTGCGGGCTCGCGTCATTGAGACGCTTTCAACTCGCTTCCAAGGTCCGGTAGAGCTTGCAGCGCTGCATGTTTCCGTCGCCCAAGGCCTGGGGATATCCGGCAAAGGGCTGAAGATCTTCGGGCAAACCGATCCCAACATTCATCAAGAGGGTGTGCAGCCGCTGATCGAAGTTGACGAATTTCGCTTTCGCACGAGCCCCATCGCTCTTCTCCGGTCGCCCATGCGGATCGGCACGATCTATATCAAGGGCCTGACGCTGAATATTCCTCCAAAAGGAGATCGCGGTCAGTTGCACAAGACGGGGTCAAGGCCAGGCAAGATTCGGATTGTGGTGGAAGATTTCAAAGCCGAAGAAGCGGCGCTGGTTATCAACACGAACCGTCCCGACAAGCTTCCACTGGAGTTCGACATCGCGAAACTGGATATGAAAGATATCGGCCCGGGACGGCCGCTCAGTTTTCGCGCGACCCTGGTCAATCCGAAACCGGTAGGCGACATCGCCTCGGAAGGGGAATTCGGTCCGTTTAAGACAGAGGATCCGCGCGAAAGCCCGGTGCGCGGCACCTACACATTCAGTAACGCCGACCTCGGCACATTGAAGGGAATTGGAGGAATTCTCTCGTCGACGGGAAAGTATGAAGGGACGCTGGGCAATATCGTGGTTGATGGAGAAACGGACACACCGGATTTTCGTATCAACATCAGCGGGCGCGGCGTACCGCTGAAGACGACTTTTCATGCGATCGTCGATGGCACGAGCGGCGACACTCACCTTGAGCCGGTTCGAGCCACGCTTTTCACAACGCCATTCACAGCGGTCGGGAAGGTCGTGCGGTCCGTTGAGCCGAAAGGACGCCACATCCAGCTCGACGTCACCATGCCTGAGGGGAGAATTGAGCACCTCTTGCTGCTTGCCATGCGCAAGGATCCGCCGGTAATGACCGGCGCTGTCCAGTTGAACACGAAGCTCGACTTGCCGCCCGGCGCGGGAGACATCTCTGACCGCCTGTTTCTGGACGGCAAGTTTCAGGTGACGGGGGTGCATTTCTCAAGCAACGAAGTTCAGAGCAAGGTCGACGCTCTGAGCATGCGGAGCCAGGGAAAGCCGGAACTGGCAACCGATGATGTGCCCGATAACGTCAAGGCACGCATTGGCGGCAGTTTTGTGATGAAGAACTCGTCTCTTCAGTTGCCAGACCTCCTTTTCCAGATGCCGGGAACTCGGGTCTCGCTCAACGGCAACTATTCGCTTGACGGGAACCAGTTCGAGTTTCATGGTCACGCTCGTTTTGACGCAAGGCTGTCGCAGATGGTGGGCGGATGGAAGTCTGTCTTTCTCAAACCAGTAGATCCCTTTTTCCGCAAGAACGGAGCCGGCGCCGAGCTGCCGATCAAGATCACGGGAACGAAGTCCGACGTTCACTTCGGACTCGATATCGGTCACTAAGGGTCTAAGACCGCACGCGACCTTGAACTCTTGCTCCCAAGGAAAGCCGCTACTGCGATAAAGGCCTTGCCATTCCGATCTCCCTGGCAGGAGAATGTCGTGCCTTATGTTTTCCGCTCGCACGACGTCCCGGGTATCGCCTGCGGATTCCGTGGTTCTCCTGCTGCTCGGAGCTTCGGTCTTCATCAACTACATCGACCGTGGCAACCTGTCGATCGCAGCTCCGACCATCAAGGACGAATTAGGCCTTACGGCCTCGCAACTGGGATTTCTGCTTTCCGCATTCTTCTGGACCTACGCTGGATTCCAGCCGGTGGCCGGGTGGCTGGTAGATCGCTTCGACGTTAACCGGGTGCTGGCTTTAGGGTTCTTAATCTGGTCGGCGGCGACCGCCACTACAGGCGTAGTCCACGGATTCGTTGCGCTCCTTGGCGTGCGACTCGTGCTGGGCATGGGCGAGTCGGTCGCTTATCCCTCGTATTCGAAAATTCTCAGTCAGCATTTTCCCGAGGCGCAGCGAGGGCGAGCGAACTCAATCATCACGGCAGGCTTGACCTGCGGTCCGGCGTTTGGATTGTTTTTTGGATCCATGCTGATGGGGCGATTCGGATGGCGCGCGTTTTTTGTTGCCCTCGGCCTGGGAAGCCTCGGGTGGCTCTGGCCCTGGCTGCGGTGGAAACCTGCACTGCCGCCGGTCGCAACGGCCCTGCGCGACGCGCCCAGCCTACTGCAGTTCGCGGTATTGCGCGCGGCGTGGGGAACGTGTGGCGGACTGTTCTGCTCCAACTACATCTCGTATTTCTTCATTACGTGGATGCCGTTCTATCTGATGCGCGAGCGCCACTTTTCTCTAAGCAAGATGGGGATTGTGGCCGGGTCATCATATCTGGCCGCAGCTGTGTCGTCAGTCGTGAGCGGGCGGATTGCAGATCGCTGGATTGAGCGCGGCGCAACGCCAACCCTGGTCCGCAAGTCGTTCACCGGGGGAGGGCTGGTTTTCACTGCAGCGTTCCTCATTGCTTGTGTGTTATCCAAGCGCGATTTGTCGATCGCGATGCTCATCGGTGTCACGGTTTCCTGGGCAGCCTGCGGAGCCAACAACTGGGCGATCACCCAGACCGTGGCCGGCCCTTCCGCGGCGGGGCGCTGGACGGGGATGCAGAACTTCGTCGGAAATCTCTCGGGAATCGTCGCTCCCGCACTCACCGGCTATGTCCTCCAGCGGACAGGCCAGTTCTTCTGGCCGTTCGTTGTGGCGTCCGCGATGAGCGTGATCGGAGCCCTCTTCTGGGTTTTCGTGCTTGGCAAAGTGGAACAGGTCACATGGGGACAGTCTGACACTTCCGGCAGAAAAGGCGAACGTTAGCCTGGGCGCCTCACTTGTTGTCGCTGTCGCTGGGGATCATCTCGCAATTCGCTGTGCACCTCAGTGTCTGGAATTCGATTTCCACCTTCTTCTTCGAGTGAACTGGCGAATCAGGCAGCGCGATCAGCGACTGCGGGCCGTCGGCGCGGCTGACTTTGCATTCGAACTCCATCTGTTGGATGCCGCGCTGTTTGCATGTGGTCTGCGCGAGGGCAGCTGAGAGCGTCTCGGGTTTGTCGTAAACCTCGTCCGCTGCCTTTGCCGGTAACACCGCAATCGTCATAGGCATCTGGGCTTTGATCTTGACCCAAAGCCGTTGTCCATCGTAGTCGGGTGTGAGAACGCTGTAGAGCTTTGGGGAGGAGGCGAGCTCATACTTCTCCTTGGCGAGGAGTTTCCACTGATACTCCGGCTGAATGCAGTTCTGCACGCAGTTCCAGCTGTGATAAGTGATGAGGACTTCGTTGGGAGAAACCAACGCCTTCCCCCCGGCTTTGTGGACGATTGCACCGATTCCCTGGAAGATCGCGCGATCGGCAGTGCGTTCATCGTGCAGCACCAGGACCATCGGGCGATCCCCCGGAAGGTGACATTCGTAGGTCGTGTCGACCACGTGTTCACGGATGCAGCGATAGTCCAGGTGCAAATATGCCTCCGGATGCCCCAACGCCTCGTTCCATTCGTGGGCTCCGGCCATGGCCAGGGTGATCGGCTGCTTGGCGTGAATGATGACGTGCATATTGCCGCCTTGCGATCCGGGATGGTAGACACGACCTGCGTGATAATCCATGGGATCGAGTTCGACGACCTCATCGCTCGCGCGAACCCAGTCATAAACCATTTGCGGCTGCGCCTGCAGACACACGGCAGACGCGAGAATGCACACTCCAAGCAGGCAGAGAGTCTTCATACTAAAAGGGTAGCGTTCCGGCGCGGGTGGTCGGCAAGGTAAATCCTGAGTTGGTGGTTACAGAAGTACTTGCTTCTCAGAGGGATTGGTGCCCCAACAAGCAAACCAACGGCGGGAAATCCCGGCTCTCCGCTAGGTTGCCGGCACCGGCAGTGGGTTGCGCTCGAACGGTTCTTGATGCCAGTACGGGTAAGCACGTACCGGTTTGCTGGCTGCGTCAAGGCGCGCGATCTGCTCGCGCGTCAGATTCCATCCCACTGCGCCCAGGTTTTGGCGAAGCTGTTCTTCATTGCGAGCGCCGATAATGGTGTTGGCCACCGTCGGCCTCTGGAGAAGCCAGTTCAATGCAATCTGCGGAACGGTCTTTCCCGTTTCTTTCGCGACAGCCTCTATCGCGTCGAGGACCTTATACAGGTACTCATCGGCGACCGGAGGCCCTTGCTCGGCAGTCTTGTGCAGGCGGCTCACATTTGGAAGAGGCTGCCCGCGACGGAGCTTGCCGGTCAAACGACCCCATCCCAAAGGGCTCCAGACAATGGTCGCAACTTTCTGATCGAGCGCGAGGGGCATCAATTCCCACTCAAAATCGCGGCCAATGAGCGAGTAATAGGCTTGATGGGCTACATAGCGGGACCAGCCATATCGCTCGGATACCGCCAGCGACTTCATGAGATGCCATCCGGAAAAATTTGAGCAGGCGATGTAACGGACCTTGCCGCTCTGGACCAGAGTATCCAACGTCTTCAGCGTTTCTTCCACCGGTGTGATCGCGTCGAAGGCATGCATGTGATAGATGTCGATGTAGTCGGTTTGCAGTCGCCGGAGGCTGGCCTCGCATGCCTGAATCAGATGATGGCGCGACGAGCCGACATCGTTCGGACCCGCGCCCATGGCGAAGGTGGCCTTCGTGGAGATGAGAACCGAGTTGCGTCGTCCGGCAATTGCCTTGCCCAGGATCTCTTCCGACGCGCCGCTGGAATAGACGTCGGCGGTATCGAAGAAATTCACGCCCGCTTCCAGGCAAATATCCACTAGGCGCGTGGCCTCGGCGGCATCTGTGCTACCCCATGCCTGAAAGAATTCGCCACGGCCGCCAAATGTGCCCGTGCCGAAACTTAGAACCGGGACTTTGAGTCCAGAGTAACCGAGTTGTCGGAATTCCATGGGGAGTAGATTGCATGAAGACAAGAAAGGGTGCAAGGACCAGAAAAGCGACTAAAGCAGCACGAGGACGCGTGGAGTTCTACTGCGGCATAACTTCGATCGCCGTCACGGTGGCGTAACCGGTAACCGGAACAAATTCAATGAGAAGCTTGCCCTGCGCATTCGGTTCGAGGCCGGTGAGCTTGCGGATCAGAGGGTGATTCTCTCCCACTTCCTGGACAACGTCCAAATCGCGAAGAACGGCGTTGCCATTGCAGAACACGTTGAACGTGCGACCCGCGCCGGAAACGTTGGATTCCTGTCGGTTGGTCAAATCTGCGCGGCGTTCAATGAAATGCAGCGTGACGGAGTACTTGCCAGGCGTTACTGGGATCGCATAAGAGAAGTGTCCCCAGCGGTCGGTTTCGTAGAGTTCGGGATCGTCCGTCCCATCGGCAGGATCTTCACTCGACCCTAGCTGGCCTCCCTTGAAGTAGTTGTCAGCACTCCACCAGTGGCTGTCGTTGGAGTAGTAAGGAACATCGCGAGCGACCATGCGCACCGGACGTATGCGGTCGCGGCTCCCGGGCAGGATCTCGATAGCCGAAAGCATCGCCCGTCCGCCTCGTGCTGAGGAAAAATTAAGATGAAGAAAGCCATCGTCCGCCGGCGAGATGTCAGTGAACACCTTGACATCCGCCGTTCTGCCAGCCCCAGCATCGGCGAGCGCGTCGAAGTCTGACATCAGTGGCTTGCCATTCGCGCTGACCGTCATGACGCGGCTACCTTCGCCTCCACCGCCCACCCCCTCGGGTCCGTAGAACATCTCGGCAAAATGGAGGTGTAGCTCGTAAATTCCCGGCTTCAACGGAATGTTGTAGCTGAATTCGCCTTGCCGGCTGTTGCGGTAGATGCTGGGATCCTGAGTCCGCCACAAGTGCTGGATCGGGCTGCGGACGGCCGCACCGCCAGTGAAGTACGAATCCGGACTCCACTGCTTGCCGGCCCGATCGACATAGCTTCGATTGGCTCCTGCCAGAATGCGTATTTCGTCGCCGACAGGAAGGCCAACGGCGCCGGTGGGAATGGCTTGAGACTGTTCAATGGGGAGGGTGGGGGAAGGCTTGAGTCTGTCTCGCTGCCAAAACGCCAAAGCGGCAAGAATGATAACCAGGATGCCGGCCGGCACCAGCACCCAACGCCATGACGCAGGGGAGGGCGCTGGCTGGACCGCTGCCGATTCTGGCACAGGCTTTTCAGCGAATACCGGAACGTACTGCCCGACAGGAATTGTGATCTGGATGGTGTGCGATGTGCCCTCGCCGGCGTAATACTCAGCAAGCCGCTTGCGCAAACGGTTGGCCTGAACACGGACGATCGAATCCGTATCCTGATCGAATGAATCGCGCCGGCCGAAGACGTCGAGCGCGATCGAATATTCCTTGATCTGGTCGCTCTCGCCGGCCAGCTTCTTTTCACAGAGATAAGAAAGAAGGTGGGCCAAGGTCGGAGAGCGCACGAAGAGCTGCGAATGCAGCACTGCTTGCAGTTCAGCGCGTTCCGCTTCCGTGCTCACAGTTTCGACGGTCGGTGAAGACATGGCCGGCCTCGGTCCCTCCGACAATTGTGCTTATACCTTCTCATTATCGCGCTTTGCAGTGACATCCTGTGCTTTAACCGTCTACAAGCGCGACCGTAACCGGTGTAACGGTCGTGTAACCTCAGGAAAGCCATTTTCAGCGGCGCTGCAAGACCACGGCAAGTTGTTGTTGCAATTGGAGATGCTGGCTGTAGCGGGATTAACCAGCGTCTGTAGCCATCACGTAGCAGGTATAGCGTTGTGCCGAATTGCGATCTCGGCGATAAATGGCCCAGATGCGGAGAGCACACCACCGGGGCAGAAAGCAAGGTCACCGGCCAAGCGATGCAACTCCGATATTGGAGGCCCATTATGAAGAACTTCACTTTAGCGCTTGCTGTTTTGGCTTTACTTTTTGGAGTTGCACGGTATTCCGTTGCCGAGGCGAATCCCGACCTCGACCGGGTATCAATGAAGACGGCGACGGTGGCCGATCTGGAGAAGGCCGGCGATGAGGCGCGCGCCCAGAAAGACTTTACGTTGGCCATGCGCTACTACCGCTCCGCGCTCAACAAAGACGGCAAGAATGCCCCTGTTTACAACAAACTCGGACTCGTCCAATTGCAGTTAGGCGATTTGAGTGGAGCCCGGTCCAACTTCCAGCGCGCGGCTCGCTACGATTCGAAGTGGGGCGTGCCGCTGAACAACCTCGGCGCCGTTGACTTGCAAGAGAAGAAGACCGGCTCCGCGGCTCGCTACTTCAAGAAGGCGATCGCTTTGGAAGAGACCAATGCCACGTTCCACGTCAACTTGGGATCGGCATGGCTGGGACAGAGCAAGGTGGATCGAGCCATCGTCGAATTCACTCGCGCTCTGGAGCTTGACCCGGAGGTGCTGAACAAGACTTCACGCACTGGTACCCAGGTGCAGAACTCAACGATGGAAGATCGCGCCAAGTTCCAATACCTCATGGCCCGGGTCTTTGCAAGCCGCGGTGACATCGATCAATGCCTGCAATGCCTGAAGAAGGCCAAGGAAAACGGTTATCGCGACTTGGCGCACGTATATAAGGACGAGCAGTTTGCCCGTCTATGGCAGGATCAGCGATTGGCAGAAATCGTTGCGCCGCCTGCCAAATAAGTGTTGTCCTACTCCCTGAACTGAACACTTGACGGCCACGTCGCCCGAACGGCGTGGCCTTTTTTTCTCTATCGCCTATAACACCCGCTCCTGCGTATATCCGGCGGCACTTAGCGCTGAGATGATCTCCGCAATGTGATCCGGGCCGCGGGTCTCCATCGTGATCTCAATCGCCGTCTCGCCGAGATTCACGCCGTGGTAGGCGCGATCGTAATCGGTCTCGACAATGTTCGCTCGATGTTGAGCCAGAATCGATGTCAGCCGGTTCAGCGCGCCAGGGAAATCCCCGAGATGGACGCGCAGCCGCACTAGCCGGCCATCTTTCACCAGACCGCGTTCGATGATTCGCGAAAGCAGTGTGACGTCTATATTGCCGCCGCAGACCAGTACGGCGACTTTCTTTTCGACAAAGGGCAGTTTGCGATTGACCAACGCCGCCAGGGCGGCTGCGCCCGCCCCTTCAGCCAGGGTCTTCTCGCGCTCCAACAAGAGCAGAATGGCATTTGCGATCTCTTCTTCTTCGACGGTCACGATGTCGTCGACATACTTCTGAACCATGGGCAGCGTTCGATCGCCGGCCCGCCGCACGGCAATGCCGTCAGCGATGGTCGAGGAAGCATTTAGCGTTACAGGCTCACCTTCCGCCACCGCAACCTTCATCGAAGGCAGGCGGGAAGGCTGCACGCCGAACACCTGAATTTTCGGATTTGATTCCTTTACCGCGCACGCAAGGCCACTGATTAAGCCGCCTCCGCCTATGGGAGCGACCACAGCTTCGAGGTCGGGATGCTGCTCGAGCATTTCAAGACCGATCGTTCCCTGGCCAGCGATCACCGTGTCGTCATCAAAGGGATGAATGAAGGTCATCCCGCTCTCCTGGCTGCGGCGGATCGCTTCCGCACAAGCTTCATCGTAGTTGGCGCCGTGCAGCACAACCTCGGCGCCATAGCCGCGCGTCGCCGATACCTTGATGAGAGGCGTCGTCAGCGGCATGCAGATCTGCGCGCGAATGCCCAATTTGCCGGCGTGGTAGGCGACGCCCTGAGCATGGTTTCCTGCTGAGGCTGCAATCACGCCACGGCCGCGCTCTTCGGCGTTCAGCGTGAGCAGCTTATTAAGCGCGCCGCGCTCCTTGAAGGCGCCGGTTCGCTGCAGGTTGTCGAGCTTCAGGTACACGTGGTTCGCTGTAGTCTGCGAGAAATGCTCGGAGCGCGCGCACGGCGAAAGATAGATCGCGCTGCGGATACGGCCTTGCGCCGCCTGAATGTCCTTAAGGGTGACCATCGCTTAGTTTGGCAGACAGGTCGTACGCTGCCAAGATCATTCATGATACAGCGTGCCCCGCCGCACTTACCGTGATTTGTCAGTACAATTCCTGAGTGGACCTGCTCCTGAACGAAACCGAAGTGCGCGTTCTCGGCTCGCTGGTCGAGAAAGACATCACCACCCCCGACTACTACCCGCTTTCTTTGAACGCGCTGGTGAATGCCTGCAACCAGAAGAACAACCGTGATCCCGTGATGAACCTGGACGAGAACGCCGTCCGCGATGCTCTCACCGGCCTGCAACAGAATCGGCTCGCCGGGCCGTCCAGCGGCGCCGACAGCCGTGTCACCAAGTACGAGCATCGACTGCAGGAGGTCTTCAACTTTGACCGGCGTGAAATCGCGTTACTCTGCGTGCTCTTGCTTCGTGGTCCACAGACCCCTGGCGAACTTCGTGGCCGCGCCGAGCGCATGCATCGCTTTGAAGCGCTCGACGACGTGGAGTCTACGCTGCAGAAGTTGATTGAGCGATCGCTGGTGAGAATGTTGCCTCGTCAACCCGGAACTAAAGAGTCGCGCTATGCGCAGCTGCTTGCAGGCGAGAAGGGATCGTGGACTGCGTCAACAGCTCCGCCAGCTGCAAGCACGCCGGGTCACTCCTCGAGCGACCACAGGTTCGTTCGTCTCGAAGAACAGGTCGCGGCGCTCGAGAAAGAGGTGGCGGAACTCAAACAACAACTGGCCGCATTTCGCGGCCAGTAGCCGGGCAATCCTTTATCATCGGGTGCGGGAAGCTGTGCTTCTACGCCGCCGCAATTCGCCGGATCAGGTCTTCCTGCTCGCCCTTGCTCTCCGCCCCGATCGTGAACGCGTCCAGCACACCAAGCGACAGCGCGTAGCGCAACGCGTCATCAACACGTCCACTCAGATCGCCTTGGCCCAGAATCTTCATGCCGATAACCGCCTTGCCCGCAGCCTTCATCTCCTTGAGTACACCGGTCACGACCTCCGGCGAGGCATCCATGTGCGAGCCGATCGGGTTGATGCGTGCCAGGTCTACTTCCACCCATGGGGACTTTGCCGCTGCCCGCAGGGCCTCGATCGAGTGGCAGGAGCAGCCATGCGCTCGAATCACGCCCCTCTCTTTCGCTTCGGAGAGAACGTCCATCACGCCTTTGTAACGCTCGGTCCAGTCGCCTTCGGTGACGCAGTGGATCAGGCAGACGTCGATGTAATCCGTGCCCAGTTCACGACGGAAACGGTCGAGATCCGCGCGCGCGGAAGCGGCATCGCGAGACCATGTCTTCGTCAGCACGGTGACTTTATCGCGCGGCACGTGTTTCAGGGCTTCCGCCACATGCGGATGACTGCCATAAGTATCGGCGGAATCAAAAAACCGCAGCCCATGGTCATAGCCATTCACTAGTAATTCCGAAAGGCCTTTCACCCCGAGCGCAGTCTGGTGCGAATGATGCCCGGAGCCAACCGTGCCCGTTCCCATCGCCAGACGACTGGTTTTGATCCCGGTCTTCCCCAGCGCGACAGTATCGAAGGCGGCAACCTTCTGTGCCAGCGGTGGAGGAGCCGCGAACGCTGGGACCAGTCTCCGCGAGCCCATCCAGGCCCCCACCGCTCCCGCAGCCCCGGCGATCAGGAAATTTCTGCGATTCATAGCTGCCCTCCAGAATTGTCTTTACTTTATAGACCTTAGACGCAGTACAGCGGTAGTCGGTTACCAAAATCTTGCGGCAGTTGGCAGCTGCGTTCTGATGGAACTATCCGCTTTGCTGGCCGTATCATATTTGTGGGGATTGCTGTCAGCGATCCCAAAAGCTCGATTGCCCTTATCGTGAAAAGGTTGGCCCAGATTTGCGATGGACCGTTGGCTCGCCGCGCAGTCTCCGGGCGATTTCTAGGGGGAGACCTCATGCACAAGTTAGCTATGCTTGTCTGCTTCGTCAGCATGCTCGTGACCGCGTCATACGCCGCTGATTCGAAATCCGCAGGCTCCGACGAGCGCACCACGATTGTCATCGTGTTCAAAGATGGGCGCCAGCAAAGCTTTGCCCTGGCGGACATCGCCCGCGTCGAATTCAAGACGACCGCCGCCCAACCACGCTCGTCGAGCGGCGTGCCGGTTCTAGGCAAGAATCATTTTGTTGGCAAGTGGCGCGTCGGGGACGGCTCGGGCAGCGATTTCTACATTACCCTCACCACCGATGGCGAGGCACGGAAGTCGATTGGCGCCGGACATGGCACCTGGAGCGTTGTCGACGGCGAGGCCCAGATCGCTTGGGATGACGGCTGGCACGACGCCATCCGCCAGGTCGGGAACAAGCATGAGAAGTTTGCCTATGAACCAGGCAAGACTTTCTCCGACAAGCCGTCCAACGTCACCAATGCGGAAAACACACAGGCCAAGCCGATCTAGGAGAATTCCTACTCGACACCCTCGATCGCATTCATGACGGCGTCGATGTCTGCCCCCAGATCTTTCCCATCTGTTCCAGCGTTCTTATAGGGACTGGCGGACAAGAGGTGATAGTCGCCTCCGTTGCCGTTGTTGAAATTGCTGAACTGGACGGTATCGACGGTGGCAGGAAAGAAATTCTGCGCCGGCCACACCGAAGAGGGGAAATGTGAAGGGGTTGCGATAATCCCATTGGAGACGAAGGCATACGGAAGAAAACAGCGCTTCAGGCTCTTCATCGGGATATTCACGGCAGCGCAATTGTTGTCCCCACCGGCACTCCAGACCGGGTAACGGCCAGAGAGGACGAGGTTGTTGGAGAAGCCGAACGTACCGATCTTTGGATTAATGGTCCGGTCGAGCAGCGACAACAGATGACTGTCCGGATCTCCGAAACCGGTTACATGGTTGATCAAAACCGTGTTGAGAACG
>Ga0335085_10009513_pt1 | contig 14650 bp, 13 predicted proteins | sample Lox_Sample_45_FD_206712 | JGI IMG/M metagenome (GOLD analysis project Ga0335085, IMG submission 206712) | Soil microbial communities from Loxahatchee National Wildlife Refuge, Florida, United States - Lox_Sample_4.5 | ecosystem: Environmental > Terrestrial > Soil > Wetlands | place: USA...
GTCCGGCTCCGCGGACGCCGCCAGAACGTGTACGCGCCGGCCGAGCAGTACCCGAGCACGATCAGCCCGCGGGTCACGCCGCTCGACCCGGCATCGAGCAGCACCGGGCTACGGACGAGGAACCCGGTCGTCACCGCGCCCGCGACGACGCCGGCGCAGGCGAATGCGAATGCCTGCAGCGCGAGCACACGTCGCTGCCGTTCCGACGCGAAGGCGAAACCTGCGAGGCCGAGCGCTTGTTCCATGGCGGCACGCTGCTCACGCACGCACGAGCAGCGCACGGCAGCCTATCCGCCGCCCGCTCCGGAGTGGTGCTGGCCGACGAACAGGAGTGGTATTTGCACGGTCCCGCCGTCGGGGACGCACGCTTGAGCGGGCCTCGGACGCGGCCGGATACTCGGGATCGCCCCCCGCGATGCCCACTCACGCCGACGGACAGCTGCTCGACTTCCCGGCACGCCGGGTCGACGACCTCGAGGTCGTCCTCGGCAAGCTGCGGCCTCCGACGCCGCGCCCGGGCAGCGTCCGGCGCACGGCGCTCGTGAACCGCCTCCGCGCGGCCCGGCGGATGCCGTTGGTCTCGATCGTCGCACCCGCCGGCTACGGGAAAACGACCACACTCGCGCAGTGGACAGCCCGGGACGACCGCCCGTGCGCGTGGGTCTCGGTCGACCGCCGCGACGACGACCCCGTCTGCCTGCTGACCCACGTCGCCGCCGCCCTCGACCGGATCGAGCCGGTCGGCCGCGCGCTGCTCGAGGCGCTGCGCTCACCGGGCCGCTCCATCTGGACGAGAGCCGTCCCGCGGTTGAGCGACCTGCTCGGCTCGCTGCCGAAGCCGGTGATCCTGGTGCTCGATCACGTCGACCGCATCCGCTCCGAGGAGTCACTCGACATCGTGGCGATGCTCGCGCACCAGCTTCCGCCGTCGTCGACGCTCGCGCTCGCCGCCCGGATCGATCCGGCGATCCCACTTGCGACGCTCCGCGCCGACGGCCTCCTGCTCGAGGTCGGGCCGGATCTCCTCCGGCTCAACCGCAGCGAGGCATCGTCGCTCCTCGCGGGGCAGGGCGTGTCCCTCCCCGAGCACGAGCTCGACGATCTCCTCGAGCGGACGGAGGGCTGGCCGGCCGGCCTCTACCTCGCGTCGATCGCGCACCGAACGGAGAGCGGTCCGGAGTTCGCAGGGGACGACCGGATGGTCGTCGACTACCTGCACGACGAGTACTTCCACCGGTTCTCGCCAACCCGCCTCGCGTTCCTGCGCCGCACCTCGATCCTCGAGTCGATGTCCGCTCCGTTGTGCGACGAGCTGCTCGGGCGAAGCGACTCGGCGGTCGAGCTCGAGGCGATCGAGCGCGCCAACCTCTTCCTCGTCCCCCTCGACCGCCGGCGCGGCCGCTTCCGCTATCACCGGCTCTTCGGTGATCTCCTCCGCCACGACCTGGAGCTGCACCACCGTGACGAGGTTGCGGCGTTGCACCGTCGGGCAGCGAACTGGTACGAGGTCCAGGGTGACGGCGCCGCAGCGGTGCCGCACCTGATCGCCGCGGACGAGACCGATCGCGCGGGCCGCATCGTCGGAAGTCTCGTGCTTCCTGCCTGCGACGAAGGACGCCGGAACGAAGCCGAGCGCTGGATCGAGCTCTTCGACGAGCCGTACCTCGAACGGGACCGCGAGCTCGCCGCACTCGGCGCGTGGGTGCACCTGCTCGGAGGGCACGACGCCGAGACGGCACGGCTGCTCGCGATCGCCGAGCAGAACGGCGAGCACCCGCTGGCCGCGGTCGTGCGCGCGGCGCGGTGCCGCTCGGGTGCGGAGCAGATGCTGGCCGACGCCCGGGCTGCGTCCGACGCAGTCCCGGCAGGCTCGTGGACGGCCGCGGTCGCACGCTTCCTCCAGGGGTCGGCACGGGCCTTGCTCCTCGATCTCGACGGCGCGGACGACACGCTCCGGCAGGCGGTCGAGGAAGCGGTCGCGTCGCGGGCAACTGCGGCGCACGCCGGCGCGGCCGCTCAGCGTGCACTGCTCGCGGCGAAACGAGGCGACGACGCGGCGGTCGACGCGCTCGCCGCCGAGGCGTGCGGGATCGGTCTCGCGCACGATGCGCGGTTCGGCGGAGGCGCGCTCGAGCTCGCCCTGTCGGCCAGGGCGTTCCTGCGCCGCGGCTCCTGGCAAGAGGCGAGCGATGTGCTCGCCGAGGCGGAAGCGCGCCGGGCAGGTGTCGGCGATCCGCCCTGGCTCGCGGTCCAGGCCTCGCTCGAGATCGCGCGGGCGCGCCTCGCGCTCCGCGACCGCGCCGGTGCGACCGCCGCCCTCACCGCCGGCCGTGCAGCGCTTGCCCGGCTCGCCGAGCCCGGCGCACTCGCCGCCGACTTCGGCGAGCTGACCGTGCTCGCGAAAGCGGGGACGGAGGCACACCCGGCCGGGTTCACGCCGGCCGAGCTGCGCCTGCTGCCGCTGCTCGCGACGCACCTCTCGTTCCGCGAGATCGGCCTTCGGTTCTGCGTCTCTCGAAACACGATCAAGACTCAGGCGATCTCCGTCTACCGGAAGCTCGGCGTGTCGAGTCGCAGCGAGGCGATCGAACGCGCGACCGAGCTCGGACTGCTGGCCGGCGCAACGCCAAGGCCGTAGTCTTCGTGGCCGCAAGCGATCTGTCTGTCGCCGAAGGAGGCCACGCGGAGATGAGTCACCAGAGCCTGGAGGAGCTGCTGCAGGCGACCGGAAACCCGGTCGAGCTCGTGCGCAACTCCCAGATCGGCCCGTACGTCTATCCGAAGGTGCCGGCCGAGTTCTCGAACTGGCGCGACGAGCAGGTCGCCTGGCGGGAGACGTCAGCGCTCTTCGACCAGTCGCATCACATGACCGACCTCTATATCGAGGGGCCGGACGTGATCAGGCTCCTGTCCGACGTCGGCGTCAACACCTTCAAGAACTTCGCGCCCAACAAGGCGAAGCAGTTCGTCGCCTGCAACGAGGACGGCTACGTGATCGGCGACGGCATCCTGTTCCACCACGCCGAGAACAAGGTCAGCCTCGTCGGGCGGCCGTCGGCGCACAACTGGGTGCAGTACCACGCCGAGACCGGCGACTACGACGTGAAGCTCGATCGGGACGAGCGGACGGCGGCCAACCCGACCGGCAAGCGCAAGCTGTACCGCTTCCAGGTGCAGGGGCCGACCGCCCTCGACGTGCTCGCGAAGGCGAACGGCGGGTCCCTGCCCGAGATCAAGTTCTTCAACATGGGCGACCTGACGATCGGCGGTCGCGCCGTGCGTGCGCTCCACCACGGCATGTCGGGCGCGCCCGGGATGGAGCTGTTCGGACCGTGGGAGGAGGGGGACGACGTCCGCGCCGCGCTGGTCGAGGCCGGAGAGGACTACGGCCTCCGCCAGGTCGGCTCGCGTGTCTACGCGACGAACACGCTCGAGTCGGGCTGGATCCCCTGCCCGCTGCCCGCGGTCTTCACCGGTGACGCCATGAAGGCCTATCGCGAGTGGCTGCCCGCGAACTGGTACGAGGGAACCGGGTCCCTCGGCGGCAGCTACTACTCGAACGACATCCGCGACTACTACCTGACGCCGCACGACCTGGGCTACTGGCCGTTCGTGAAGTTCGATCACGACTTCGTCGGCCGGGCCGCACTCGAGGCGATGACGGAGCCGAAGCGGCGGAAGGTCACCCTCGCCTGGAACGGCGACGACGTCGCGGAGGCGATGGGCACCCTCGTCTCGAAGAGCGACGGCCCGGCGGTCAAGTACATCGACCTTCCGCTCTCGAACTACTCGACGTGGCCGAACGACAAGGTGCTCGCCGGGGGAGAGATGGTCGGCGTCTCGACGTTCTCCGGCTACAGCTACAACGAGCGCTCGATGCTGTCGCTCGCGATCCTCGACATCGACGTCGAGATCGGCAGCGAGGTCGTGCTGGTCTGGGGCGAGGAGAACGGCGGCTCCCGCAAGCCGGTCGTCGAGCGGCACGTGCAGGCGGAGATCCGCGCGATCGTGAGCCCGTGCCCGTACTCCGACGTCGCCCGCACGACCTACGCCGAGGGCTGGCGCACGAAGGCAACCGTCTAAGGAACGGGCCTGTCAGGTGCCAGGCGCCTGCTCTTCGGGCGCCGCGTCCGCGGCCTCCCGGGCATGGTGGTCGCGGCCGAGGAATTTGTTCGCCCAGGCGCTCGTCCCGGAGAGCGAGTTGTCCTTCACGACGACCGGCCCGTCGAGCATCCCCTCCTCCTCTCCGTACGCCTTCAGCCGCTCGTACGCCTGCGACCAGATGCACTCCGTGTCGTAGACCTCGCAGAGCCCGTCGCGCGTGCCGCCGCACGGCCCGTTGCGCTGGTTCTTCGCGCACATCGACTCGGGGCAGACGTAGGCGATTTCGGGGAGCGAGCAGTCGCCGCAGTCCTTGCACCCGAACAGCGGCACCTTCGTGGCCTGCTCGAGCGCATGCGCGACCTTGCCCGCCCGCGGCGCCCCCTCGAGCTTCGCGTAGAGTCGCCGCGCCGACTGGTTCAGCGGCGCGTCGTCGGCAAAGGCGAGCGTATGGAGGCGTCGGCTGAGGCGGTACTTGGCCGGGACGCGCAGATCCGTACGCCGCGCGCGCTTCGACTCGAGGTAGGCGGAGCTGACGGCGTCCGAGCACAAGCCGGTGTCCGGGTCGGGCTCGAAGAACGTGAACTCGTCCGGGAACGGGAACTGCAGCTCGCGCACGAAGCCGCGCCAGTCGTCGGCGCCGAACGACTCCGCGCGCTCGAGGATCTCGCCGAACCGCGACGCCGGCATGTGGCCGCCCATGTAGACGCCGTCGAAGCCGAGACCGCGCGCGACCGCGACGTGCTTCGCCGCCAGCTCCACGAAGAACGCGCGGCCGCGGTCGGCGCCGGCGCCGTGCCGCTCGGCGACCTCGAGCAGCTCGTCGGTGACGACGACGCCCGGGATCTTCCCCTGATGGAACGCGCGCGCCGCCGCTCGCGAGAGTAGATAGACGTTCGCGATCGCCGACACCTCGAGCCCGTCGCGCCGGATCCAGCGCAGGAGCTCGTCGTCCTTGCGCACGTTCCAGCCGATCTGGTTGATCACGAACCGCGCCCCGGCGGCGACCTTCTTCCGGAGCTTGAAGTACTGCGGCATGACCTCGCGCTCGTGGCGCTTGTGGTTGGTCACGACGCAGCCGATCAGGAAGTTCGTTCGGTCGAGCCGGACGTCGGGCTTGCGCGTATCCCGGAGCCCGTCGTTCATCTCGGCGAGGAGGCTGATCAGCCCGACCGAGTCGATGTCGAACACGGGCGCGGCGAGCCCGCGGTGGCCGGTGATCGGATAGTCGCCGGACAGCGCGAGCACGTTGTCGAACCCCTCGGAGCTGAGCTTCCAGGCGCGGCTCTCGAGCGCGTTCCGGTTCCAGTCCTTGCACGAGAGGTGGATGACGACGTCCTGCCCGCGTGAGACGAGGTCGGTGCCGAGCGTGTCCGGCGCGAGCATCGCGTGCCCGCCGGGGTTGTCGGTGATCGACAGCACGTCGACCCGCGGATCCTCGGCCAGCGCGCGCGCCACCGCGAGCAGCTCGCGGCCCGTCGTCTGCGTGATCAGCCCGCGGCTGGTGACGAGCTCCGCCGCGACGACGAACGAGCCGGGCTCGCCCAGCCGCTCACGAAACGTGGAGCTCATCGTCCTCGGCGGTCGGCGGGGTGCCGTACGTGTGGAAGCTCTCGATCGTGTGGACGCCCCAGAACTGGCCGCGAGCCCGCTCCTCGCGCGTCCAGATCACGGGCTCGTAGTCGGGGTCGAAGACGAAGTACCCGCCGGTCGTCACCTCGATGCGGTTCCCGCCCGGCTCGAAGCCGTAGAGGAAGAATCCCTGGGCGATCGCGTGCTTCGACGGCGCAGCCTCGATCGGGACGCCGTTGTCGACGAACAGATCGGCTGCGCGGAGGCACTCCTCGCGCGTGTCGACCCAGAAGGCGAGGTGGTGCAGGCGCCCGCGCGCCCCGCGCGCATCGGCGACGTAGATGAGCTCGTGCGCGGCGATCGAAAGGCTGAGCCAGGCGCCGGTCTCGGTGCCGTCCTCGAGCCGGATCGCCTCGTACAACCGGTAGCCGAGGACGTCCTGCGCGAACGCTCGGCTCGCGCGCACGTCGGCGGCGAGCAGGTTCACGTGATCGAGCCGCTTGACGCCTGCGCCGCGGCCGACGTAGCGCTGCGGCTGGTTGCGCCACGACGGCCGGAGATGATCGGGCGCGGCGTACCGCTCGGCCTCGTAGAACACCTCGAGCACGTGGCCGTCGGGGTCTGTGAAGCGGTACGCCGGGCCGTGTCCGACGTCGCCCTCGATCCAGCCGGTTCCGAGGCCGGTCGCCTGGATCGCGGCGACCCGGCGCTCGAGCGCCTCGGGGCTCCAGGCGCGGAACGCCAGATGCCCGAGCCCCGACCGCGGCGCCTCGGTCAGCTTCAGGCTGTACCGGAGGTAGTCGCCGTAGCCGCGGAGGTAGACCGACGATCCTTCGCGCGCCTCCTCCTCGAGACCGAGCACGTCGACGAAGAAGCGCAGGCTCTCCTCCGGTTTCGGAGTGAACAGCTCCGCATGACCGATCCGCGCAAGCTCGTGCAGCGGCCGCGTCAAGACTCGACGAGTTCCCGCAGGCCGTCGAGGTCGTACGACAGCGCGCCGGCCTGGAGCTTCGCGCGCTTCTCCACCTCCCGCTCGGCGCGGTCGCGCGCGGCCGCAAGGACGTCCGAGATCAGCTCGCGCTCGACCACGACCACCCCGTCGGTATCGAGCACGACGGCGTCTCCCTGCCGGATCGTCGCGCCGCCGACATCGACCGGCTCGCCGATCGAGCCCGCCACCGTCTTGTCCGCGCCGCGCACACGGACGTAGCGCGCCCAGATCGGCAGTCCGAGCTCCCGCAGCTCCTCGACGTCGCGCACGGCGGCGTCGACGAGCAGCGCCGCCACGCCGCGCCCGAGTGCCTGCGTCGCCAGCAGCTCGCCGACCAGCGCGACCGGCGCCGGCTCGGGCATCGTCAGCACGAGCACCTCGCCGGGCTCGGCCTCGGCGATCGCGGCGTGCACCATCAGGTTGTCGCCCTGCCCGCAGCGAACCGTGCGCGCCGGGCCCGCGGCGCGCGAGCCGGGAATCACCTGGACGAGCTCGACGTCGACGACCGGGCTGCGGGCCGCGGCCTCGTGCACCGTCGCACTTCCGAGCCGCGCGAGCTCCTCATAGACCGCGCTCACAGCGCTTCCACCACCTGCGGCGTCACACGCTGGAACGCCTCTGCGAACCGGATACCCGACGCACCCGACGAGCGGCGCGCGTGGTTGCCGCGCTGCTCGGCCCGCTGGCCGTAGTAGGTCTGCAGGTACGACTGCGCTTTCATCTCGTCCATCGCCGCGCGCTTCTGTTCGATCACCGGTGTGATGTCGACGAAGGTCGTGGGTGTGAAGTTGCAGAGCTCGGGCTGGTGCGGCTCGAACAGGAACAGCGCGGGTGGATCGATCGTCTCGAACGCGCTTGCAACGCCCGCCCCCGCCGCCAGCGCGCGCGCACGCTCGACCGCGAAGAACGCGACCGCGTGGTCGGGGTTGAACGGATCCTTGTCCGTGTGCGTGACGAGCACCTCGGGCTTGAACGCACGAATCGCGTCGACGAGCCGTTCGAGCCCGTCACGGTCGACCTCGAGCGGGTAGTCGCCGAGATCCAGGCACTCGAAGGCGGCGCCGAGAGCCGCTGCGGCGCGCTCGGCCTCCCCGCGGCGGATCTCCTTCACGCGTTCGACCGTCTGACCCGGCTCCTTCCAGAGCTCGCCCGACTCGCCGCGCTCGCCGTACGACAGCGCCAGCACGCGGGCCTCTCCGCCGCGCGACGTCGCCACCGCAACTGCGCCGCCGGCCCGCCACACGAAGTCGGCCGAGTGCGCACCGACGACGAGCAGCCGCGTCATGTCTCGACCAGCCGTCGCGACTGCCCGACGATCAGCTCGCGGACCTCGTCGTCGCCGAAGCCTGCGCCGAGGAGCCCGTCGGCCCAGAGCGCGAGGCCGTCCTCGACGGCGGGGTAGTCGGGATTGCCGAAGTCGCTCGAGAAGAGCGATCGCTCGACGCCGACCGCACGGACGCCGTCGTACACGTGCTGCCACGTCGTCTTGCCGCTCCACGGCGTGCTGAGACAGCGCTCGAGCCAGCAGCCGCGGCGCGCAAGCTCGACCTGGTCGGCGATCGAGAAGTCCTGGCACGGGAACTCGGGGTGCGTCACGACGATGTGCTGCACTCCCTCCTCGAGGGCGCCGTCGACGACGGCGAACGTGTCCTCGCGCCCGAGGTGGGCCGTCGCCAGGATCAGGCCGTGGCGCGCGATCGCACGCAGCACGTCGCGCGTCTCCGGGAGCAGGCGTCCGTCGCCGTCGGTGACGCGAACCGGCTCGATGCTCAGGCCGAGCGAGTGCAGCTCGTGCTGCAGGCTCGCCCACAACGGCACCTTGTCGCCCGGCTTCGGCTCGGTGCGGCCCGCGGTCTCGGCCGGCGAGTCGACCGTCGGCATCCAGACGATGCGGGCGCCTTCGCGGGCGGCGATCTCCACGGCGAGCGCGTTCATGCCTCCGACCGCCTGGTTGAGGGTGAGCGTGCCGATCGCGCGGACGCCGGGCGCAACACCCGAGACGATCTGGGCGCGCTCGGCAGTCGACGTGTAGTGCGACTTGAGCCCGAAGCCCGCGAGTCGCAGCTCCGCGAAGCGATGCGCCAGCGCGACGTCGTCGATGCGGCGGCGCGGAACGTCCGGCGCAACGTGGATGTGCAGGTCGTAGCCGCCCTCGACCAGGGCGCGCGCCCGCTCACTCGGCGGGGGAGCCTCCGCGGCGTGCGCCACGGGCCTACTCTAACCGCGCGCTTCGCCCCGACCCGGCCGCGAGGCGCGTGAGCACTGCAGCGGCGGCGCGCGCGACCTGCGGGTCGACGCCCAGTGAGACCAGCAGCTCCACCGCCGCCTCCATCTCGTCGACGCGGCGGGCTGCATGCCGGCGGCTGCCGTCGACGAGACGCTGGAGGAGATCAGCCCCGATCACCTCCGCGATCTCGCGTTCGAGCCATTCGAACTGACCGGCCGCCGCCGCAGCATCGAGGCTCTCGATCGCGGACACGGCGAGCCCTTTCATGAAGACCGAGCGGAGGAGCTTGCGCGCGGCCGCGTCGCCCGCCTCCGCCGAGACGATCTCGACCGGCATCCCGAACGGCGTCAGCGCGTCCGCGAAGGCCCTCGCACCTGCGCCCGACGCGAGCGCCGGGGTGCGCAGTCCGCGGGCGGGAACCGGGCCGAGCAGAGCCACGTCCGCGAACGCAGCGTCGCCCACGAGCGATGCGAGCTCGCGCTTGAGCGCCGGTGCCGCGGTGTTGAGGTCGGCGAACACGGAGCCCGGCCCGAGCGCCGGACGCGCCGCCTCGGCGGCCGCGCGGGCGGCAGCTGCGCTGTTGATGCTCAGGACGACGTCGCAGCCCACGACCGCGGACGGCACATCGTCCGCGCGCGCAACCCCCGCGGGCCCGGTGGTCGCCGCGGGGTCGTAACCGCGAACCTCGGCTCCGGCGGCAACGAGATCGGCCGCGATACGGCCGCCGGCCTCGCCCAGCCCGAGCACCGCGATGACCGGCCGCGCCATCAGAAGACGATCGTCCGGTTCCCATCGACGATCACGCGGTCCTCGAGGTGCCATTGCACGGCGCGGGCGAGCACGACGCGCTCGAGATCGCGGCCGATGCGCGCGAGCTCGGCGGGCGTGTCACGGTGCGAGACGCGTGCGACGCCCTGCTCGATGATCGGCCCCTCGTCGAGATCCTCGGTCGCGTAGTGCGCGGTCGCGCCGATCAACTTGACGCCTCGCTGGTGCGCCTGCGCGTACGGCGCCGGACCGGCGAAGGCCGGCAGGAACGAGTGGTGGATGTTGATCACCGGGGCCCCGACGCGCTCGAGGAACTCGGTGCTCAAGACCTGCATGTAGCGGGCCAGGACGACCAGATCGACCCTGCCCTCGATCAGCTCCAGCTGATGGCGCTCGGCCTCGGCCTTCCGTGCCGGCGTCACGGGGACGTGGTGATACGGCACGCCGAACGGGAGCACGTGCTTCTCGAGATCCGGATGGTTGGAGACGACGCAGACGATCTCGGCGTCGAGCTCGCCGCGCTGCCGGCGCCACAGCAGATCGAGGACGCAGTGGTCGTGGCGCGAGGCGAAGAGCGCGACCCGCTGCCTGACGCCGGCGACACTGATCCGCCAGTCCATCCCGAATTCGCCGGCGACGCTCCGGAGCCGCGCCTCGACCGCTTCGCGCCGCTGGGCGAGCCGTTCGAGGTGGAACTCCATGCGCAGGAAGAAGCGGCCGCCCTCGGGATCGGTCGAATACTGGTCGGAGGAGATGATGTTCGCGCCGCTCTCGGCGAGCAGCGTCGAGAGCGTCGCGATGATGCCGGGCCGGTCGGGGCAGGCGACGATCAGGCGCGCGACGTCGTCTCCATCCCTCACGTGCGTGCTCCGGCGAGAGACCGGACCGCGGCGGCGACGTCGTCGCGGTTCGGCAGGTACGCATCCTCGAGCGGCGGGCTGAACGGCACGGGCGCGAACGGCGCCCCGACGCGGACGACCGGCGCGTCGAGCTCGTCGAAAGCCGCGGCCTGGACTTGCGCCGCGACCTCCGCCCCGAAGCCGCCCTGCGTCACCGCTTCGTGCGCGACGACGAGCCTGTGCGTCCTTCGCACCGACTCGACGATCGTCTCGAGATCGAGCGGCACCAGCGTCCGCGGGTCGATCACCTCGACGTCGATGCCGTCCGCCGCGAGCGCCTCGGCCGCGGCAAGCGACTCCTCGACGAGCCGCGAGAGCGCGACGACCGTGACGTCGCGCCCGCGGCGCACGGTCCGGGCGCGGCCGAGCGGCACGGGCGGCGCAGCATCGTCGACGTCCTCCCTGCGGAAGTACAGCGACTTGTTCTCGACGTACACGACCGGCCCCGGATCGGCAAGCGATGCCGCGAGCAGCGCGCCGGCGTCGGCGGCCGTGCTCGGCATCACGACCTTGAGGCCGGGGACGTGCACGAGCCAGGCCTCGAGGCTCTGCGAGTGCTGCGCGCCGCCGCGCTGCCCCGCCCCGCCCTGCGTGCGGACGACCAGGGGGACCGTGAGCTGCCCGCCCGACATGGCGTGCGCCTTCGCCGCCTGGTTCACGAGCTGGTCGAGTGCGAGCGTCAGGAAGTCGATGAACATGATCTCGACGACCGGGCGAAGCCCCGACTGCGCCGCGCCGATCGCAACGCCGCAGATCGCGGCCTCGCTGATCGGCGTGTTGCGCACGCGGCCGGCGCCGAACTCGCCGACGAGGCCTGCTGTTGCGCCCCAGGGGCCGCCCTCGGCGACATCCTCTCCCAGCACGAGCACGCGCTCGTCGGCGCGCATCGCGGCGGCCAGCGTCGAGGTGATCGCGCCGAGGTAGGTCGTCTGCGTCATGCGGCGTAGACGAGACCGGTCACGAGCGCAGCGGGCGGGAACGGGCTTGCACGCGCGAACGCGACCGCCTCGTCGATCGCGGTGCGCGCATCCTCCTCGATCTCGGCACGGGCGGCGTCGTCGAGCCAGCCATCGGCGCCGCCGCGCCGCTCGAGCCGCCGGATCGGATCCAGCTCCTGCCACTCGTCGGCTGCGACCAAGGCTCGGTAGTGATCGGGATCGCCCTCGTAGTGGCCGCGCAACCGGTGCGTCAGGCACTCGAGCAGCATCGGGCCGCCCCCGGCACGCGCGGCTGCGAGGAAGGCGGCGAACGCTTCGCGCACGGCGGCCGCGTCGTTGCCGTCCACGGTGTCGCGCTCGACGCCGTACGGCGCGACGACATCGGAGACCCGTTCGACGTTCGTGTGCGCCGAGCGGGGCGTGAACTCCGCGAAGCCGTTGTTCTCGCAGACGAGGATCAGCGGCACGCCCCACAGCGCCGCGAGATTGACCGACTCGACGAAGATGCCGCCCTGGACGGCGCCGTCGCCGAAGAACACGACCGCCACCTGGACGCCGCCGCGCAGCCGGCCCGCGAGGGCGCTCCCGAGCGCGAGCGGGACGTTCCCGCCGACGACACCCGTCGCGCCGTAGAAGCCGTGCGCGACGTCGACGAGGTGCATCGACCCGCCGAGCCCGCGGCAGAGCCCGTCCTCGCGCCCCATCAGCTCGGCCATCACACGCCCGGGCGGCGCGCCCTTCGCGATCGCGTGGCCGTGCGCGCGGTGTCCGCTGTACGCAACGTCGTCGTCGAGCAGCAAGCCGCAGACGCCGGCGGCGACCGCCTCCTGCCCGATGCTCAGGTGCACGAGACCGTGCACCTCGTCCGCACGCGTCAACTCGCCGACGCGCTCCTCGAAGACGCGGATCTGCCACATCATCCGGAGCAGGGCGAGCCCGTCGCCGGCGGCGAGCTCACCCACCCGGTCCGGCATCGCCGCTATGCCGGTACGGGCGAGGTGCCGAGCACCTGTTGGACGGCGGCCACGATCTTTCCCTCGTCCGGCAGGAGGTACTCCTCCATCGGCTGGCTGTAGGGGATGGTCGCGTCGAGTGCGGTCACGAGCGCGATCGGCGCCTTCAGCGAACCGAAGCCCTCGGACGCGACCTCGGCCGCGATCACGGCAGCGGCCGAGCCGTGCCGCGTCGACTGGTCGACGACGACGAGCCGGCCCGTCTTGTCGACGGACGAGAGGATCGTCGCCGTGTCGAGCGGGGCGAGGGTGCGCGGATCGATCACCTCGGCGCTGACGCCGTCCTCCGCGAGCTGCTCCGCAGCGGCGAGTGCCTTGTCGACGAGCCAGCCGATCGCGACGATCGTGACGTCGGTGCCTTCCCGTCGCACCGCTGCCTCGCCGAGCGGGACGACGTACTCGCCCTCCGGCACCTCGCCGTGCTCGAGCGTGAGCAGGTAGTGATGGAAGAAGACGACCGGGTTGTCGTCGCGGATCGACGCCGTCATCAGACCCTTCGCGTCCGCGGCGGTCGCGGGGACGGCCACCTTGAGGCCGGGGACGCCCATGAACATGCCGTAGATCGACCCGGTGTGCTGGCCCGACCAGCCGGCGGTGAACCCGTACCCCGCCTTCAGCACGATCGGGACCTTCACCTGGCCGCCCGTCATGTAGTGGAAGCGCGGCGCCTCGTTCACCACCTGGTCCATCGCAACGAGCATGAACTCGGCCATGTAGAGCTCGACCACCGGCCGGTAGCCGGCGAACGCCGCTCCGACCGCCATCCCGATCTCCGCGGTCTCCGAGATCGGCGTGACCCGCACCCGGTCGGCGCCGAACGCCTGGAGGAACGGGTCGTTCTCGGTGGTCGCGATGTTCTGGCCGAAGTACAGGACCTTGTCGTCGCGCGCCATCTCCTCGCTGATCGCCTCGCCGATCGCGGCGATGTAGGGAAGCTCACGTGCCATGGCTCTCCACTCTCCTAGGCGTAGACGTAGCGGGTTGCCTCGTCCCCGGCGGGGAACGGGCTGTCGATGCCGAACTCGACCGCAGCCTGCATCTCCTCGCGCGCGGCGGCGGCGAGCTCGTCCGCCTCCTCGGCGGACAGCGTCCCGTCGGTGACGAGCTTCGCACGGAAGCGCGGGACCGGATCGCCCCGCTTGGCCGCCTCGTACTCCTCGGGCGCGCCGAAGACCTCGATCGCCTCGTGCTCCGGGAAATGGAGCGGTACGCCGGGCGGCGCGATGATGTTGCCGTGGGCGCTCAGCCGGTAGACGAGCGACTCCACGAGCGTCGGCCCATCGCCGGCCCGTGCGCGCTCGACAGCCGCTGCGACCTCGTCGTGCACCGCGACCGGATCGGCGCCGTCGACGGTCGCCCCCGGCATGCTGAAGGCCTTCGCCTTGACGGCGAGCGGCTCGCCCGCCGCGGCGTTCGCGTCCTCCTGCTCGACGCGGGTGACGACGTTGTAACTGTTGTTCTCCATCACGTAGACGATCGGGAGCTTCCACAGCGAGGCGACGTTCAGCGACTCGTGGAACGCACCCTGCTTCGACGCGCCGTCGCCGAAGAACGAGAGCACCACGCGTCCCTTACCCTCGATCTGCGCGGCGTAGGCGGCGCCGGTCGCGTGCGGGATCCCCTGGCCGACGATCCCGGAGGTGCCGAGGAAGCCGCGGCCGACGTCGGTCAGGTGCATCGAGCCCCCGTAGCCCTTGCAGAGCCCGTCCCTGCGGCCGTAGATCTCGGCCATCATCGCCTTCGGATCGGTCCCGAGCGCGATCGGATAGCCGTGGCAGCGGTACGTGGTGAGCACGTAGTCGTCGGGGCCGATCGCCGACAGCGAGCCGACGATCGACGCCTCGGCGCCGTCGGCGAGGTGGGTGTGGCCGCGGATCACGCCCGGGTGCTCCTCGAAGGTGCGCTTCACTCGCTCCTCGAACTCGCGGATCCGCAGCATCTGCGTGAACATCCAGATCAGCCGGTCTCGGTCCAGGGTCTGCTCAGACACCCGCACTCCTTTCGGCGTTCAGTTGCGACATGCTCGTCTCGTATGCCCGTTCGAAGATCTGCTCGATCGGCAGGTTGCGCAGCTCTTCCGACAGCACCTCCACGCCCCACGGCCCCTCGTAGCCGATCTCGCGGCAGGCCGCGATGTACGC
>Ga0335085_10009514_pt1 | contig 14650 bp, 8 predicted proteins | sample Lox_Sample_45_FD_206712 | JGI IMG/M metagenome (GOLD analysis project Ga0335085, IMG submission 206712) | Soil microbial communities from Loxahatchee National Wildlife Refuge, Florida, United States - Lox_Sample_4.5 | ecosystem: Environmental > Terrestrial > Soil > Wetlands | place: USA: Florida...
AACCTCGTTCACACGACACTAGTGAGGCCGAAGCGGGTCAGGCTTGTCATTTGCCAGGAGCATGGGACCAGGGTGTTGCCACGACCTAGGGATCACCTTGCGGCTGCCGGATCATCTTGGGGCGGATGTTGCGGTTCGTCAAGTTGCGGGTGGTGCGGGCCTCTGGCGTCGGCGGTAGGACTCGCCCTCGACGATGAGCTCGTGGCAGGTGGAGGTGAGCCGGTCGACGGCTGACTGGGCGAGCAGGGGGTCGTTCATGAGGGTGACCCATTCGTCCGGGGTGCGGTTGGACGTGACGATGGTGGCGTTCTTGCGGTGCCGGGCGACGGTGAGCTCGTAGAAGTCGGCGGTGGCGGTGTCGTCCAGTGGCTGCAGGGCAAAGTCGTCGATGATCAGCACGCCGACGGCGGCGAGGCGGCGGTGCTCGGCCTCGGTGGTGTTGTCGAGCCTTGCGGCCTTGAGCTTCTTGAACAGCTGGGCGGCGCGGGCCATGTGGACGGTGAGGCGGCGCCGGATGGCGATGTGGCCGAGGGCGGTGGCCAGGTGCGTCTTGCCCACCCCGACGGGTCCCAGGATGAGGGTGCCGTGGCCGGCGTCGGCGAAGCGGAGGCTGGTGAGCTCGTTCCACAGCTGGTGGTCGTAGCGGACGGCGGCGGTGGCGTCCCAGGTGTCGAGGCGCATCTGGGGGTCCAGGCCTGCGGCGCGGGCGCGGCGGGCGGCTGATCCGTTCTCGCGGCGGGTGACCTCGTCGGACAGCAGGAGCTCGAGGAAGTCGGCGTGCGGGAGCTGCTGCTGGCGGGCGAGCGCGAGCCGTTCGGGCAGGGTGGCCATGAGCTGGCCGAGCTTGAGGGTGCGCAGGTGCCGTTTCAGGTCGGGGCTGACGGGGTCGGTCATGGTCATCGGGATCGTTCCTTTCCTTGTTGTCGTGGCGGGCGCCTGTCCCGGGCAGGCCGTCAGGACCGCCCGGGACAGGCGTGCTCAGTGCCCGGCTGGCTGCCGCCGGGCGGCGGCCTTCGGCTCGGGGTCTTCAGGGCGGCTGGTGATGAGGCCGTGGAGGAGGGCCACGGTCTTGTGCTGCTCGGCGCGCTCGCGGTCCAGGGCGGCCTCGGCGCGGGCGAGCTGTTCCCGCAGCGTGGTGATGGTGCCGTTGATGGCGGCGAGCGCCGCGTCGTGCTGCTGCCGGTCCTGATCACGGCCGCGGCGGGCGTCCGCGGCCGCGTTGAGGGCGGCGTCGCGCTCGGCGCGGGCGGCGGCCAGTTCCGCGGCGTGCGCGGCGCGCTCGCCGTCGAGCGCCTGCACGGCGGCGCGTGCGGCTTCCCCGGCATCGCTGAGTGCCGCGGCCTGAGCCTCCATGGTGGTGATGGCCTCGGCGGCGGCTGCGCGTGCCTCGGCGGCGTCGCGCCCGGCGGCGTGCCGGGCGGCGGCATGGCCTGCGGCCTGGGCGCGGGCGTGCTCCAGCTGCGCGGCGGCCTCGGCGCGGACGGCCTCGGCCTGGGCCTCGGCGGCCTCGGGGTCGCCGGCCGCGGCGAGCTGCTCGCCGATGGCGGCGAGCTGGTCCATGGCGGCGGCCAGCTGGGCGCCGAGCCGGCTCATCGCCGCCAGGGCATCGTCGCGGATGGCGCCCGCCCGGCTGATCGCGGCGGTGACCGGGCGGCCGTCGTCCGGCTGCCCGGACAGCTGGGCCCTGCGGCGGAACGCGGTCAGCGCGGTGTGCCGGACCAGCACCGCGGTGCCGTCGCGGTCCTCGGGGACTTCCCGCTCGCAGTAGCCGGGCCGCCGGCCCGGCGCGTCGCGGTCCCTGGCCCTGGCGGGGCTCCCGCATCCGGGGTACCGGCATGTTCCCGGCTCGCGGCTGGCCGTCCCGGCCGGCGCCTGCGTGGTGATCGTCATGCGATGCGTCCTCTCCCGCGCATGCCGGCGGCACGGCGGAATGAAATGAAGCGAATGAATTGAGCGAAGCGAAATGAAACGAAATGAAGCGCCGCGGGTCAGCCGTGCCCGGTGTCCTCGCCGCCGGGCAGGACCCGCATCGCGACGCCGGTGGCGGTGGCGAACTCGCGGGGATCGCGGGCGAACCTCGCCGCGGTCACCTTCCCCGCTGCGGCGCCGGCCTGGCGGGCGCGGGCGGCGGCCTGCGCGGCCTGGGTCCCGGTGCCCTTCTCCACGATCGACCGGATCTTGCCGACGCTGATCACGTCGAGCTCAAGGGCGGCAGCGCACGCCTGCTCGACGGGGCCGTTCCCGTAGATGCGGGCCAGCCCGATCAGCGCGTAGACGGCCCGCATCTTCGTCCATGGCAGGTCGGTGTCCAGGATCCGGGCGGCGTAGATCCCGATCGCCTCACCGCGGGCGGCGGCCATCCTGGCCAGCTTGTCCACATCACGGCGGGCGTAGACGTCGGTGCCGGGCGGGAAGTCCGCCGCGTCCGAGGACCGGCCCCCGGCCGGCTGGCGGGGATGAGTCTTCACCACCTGGCCGCGGTGATAAACCTTGACCAGCGCGTCGTCGGCGCGGACCGTGACCTGCTGCCCGATCAGCCCGTACGGCACGGAGTAGAAGGCGTTCTGCGCCCGGACATGGAAATCCCGCTGGACCTTCGCCTCGCTCCACGCCGGCACCCGGTACGGCTCTGCGGGGGCGGGCAGCAGCAGCGGCAGCTCATAGTCCGCGAATACCTCGGCCGGCCGCTGCCGGGTCGTCCCGTGCACCCGCATCCCGGCCCGCACCCGGCACCAGTCATCGGCGCGGCGCTGCGCGTCGGCGATGTCCAGGAACTGCTCGCCGGCGAAGAAGCTGCGCTGCGCGAACTTCACGCCAGACTCGACCCTGCCCTTGTCCTGCGGCGACCGGACCCTGGCGGGGTCCACGGCCAGGCCGCGGGCCTGCGCGTACTCCAGCCACTCCCGGTTCCACCGCGGCTCCAGCCGGTCCGCGCCGTCCACCACCGGCTTCATATTGTCCGGCACGATCACCGTGAACATGCCGCCGAAGAACGCCCACGCCGCCTCGCAGCCCGCGATCACCGCGACCGTCGTCTGGGAGAACGTCAAGAAGACATAGCAGTACCGCGAGAACACCGCGGTAAATACCAGCGCGTGCAGCCTCCGGCGCCGGTCCCCGTCGCTGATCATCCCCAGATACCCGAAGTCGGCCTGCACCTCCTGCCCCGGCTCGCCGTCGCTCACCGGCACCGTCACCCCCGGCCGCGACGAGGAGTAGCCGCACTCGGCCGCCGCGAACCGGGCCAGCGTCCGGTACGGCGCCACGGTCCCCGACCGCTCCAGCAGCTCGCCGATCTTCACCAGCGTCAGGTCCCGCCTCACCCAGCCGGCGATCTCCTCCTTCCGCCCCGCCAGCAGTTCCCACGCCGCGCCGTGCCCCGCCGGGCGGGCCGGGCGAACCGCCCCGACCACCACGCCAAGCAGCTCATCAGTCAGCTGCCCTTCCCCGCCGCCGCGGGCCAGGCCCGCTTCCTGCGCGGCCCGGATATACCGCGCCGCCGTCTTCACGTTCACTCCCGCCCGGGCCGCGGCCGGGCGCTTGCCCAGCCCCGCCAGCCACGCACGCAGGACCTCTTTCACCTCTGTCACCAGGACCTCCCGGAACGCCATCCCTGCCATCTCTCGCAGACCGGACAAAACCGGGCAAGCAAAGCAGGGGTGGTCCATCAACTGGCAACCGGGGTGGTCCCATGACCGTGGCAAGAACCCTCAGGAGGTGGTCCCATGCTCCTGGCAAATAACACGCGTGAAGCTTCGGGCCGGCGGTGTGGAACAGGCCCTGCTGGGCTCGCCGTGAGTGGCGTCTGGTGCTCATGGCAGGCGAGGCGTAACAACTAGTCCAAGTCTGGTGGCCGTAGAGCAATTGAACCAGTGATCTCTACCGTGTCAGGGTGTCGATCTTCCCGCTTTGGTAGTGCTGCAGCGCCGATGAACTGCGCTTTGCTCCAGAGTGATCCTATCGACTCCCGCGATTTACCCCTACGGCCCCCATCGCCCTAGGGCCAACGCGGCGGCGAGGACGCGGTAAAGCTGCGCGCGGGAGACGCCCACCTCAGCCGGCCACTCAGCGGCCGGCTCCTAAGCGGTAAGTCCAGCGTTCGAATAGCGGTCGGGGCGCAGGTCATCCACACTCCCAGCAGCCGCACGCCCGTTTCGTGCCCTCCGCGTGCCCTCAGGCTTGGCCACGTGGTAGACCAGCACGGCGCCAGTCCGCGACCCACAGCCAGTCCGGCACAGCCAGGCTGAACTCCACCGCGAAACAAGCCGAGGCTGCCTTGAGGATCTCGTTCGCCCGGTCGCACCTCGGCGATCATGAGAACCTCCCATCGGGCCGACACCCGCAAGGCGTCAGCCGAGTCTTTACATACGGCCATTTCTAAGTTCGCCGTGACAGAACCGTCAGTCGGCCTGCGTCCGCAGCTCATCGGGTAGGGGTACCGGCTCGGGTTGAAGTGGTTGACCGCCAGTTCAAGAGGCAGCAGCTCGCCTCAGAAACGAGATCGTCATGACCGAGTCGGTGCCCGGCTGCACCTGGTCCGCAAGGGCGACACCTTAGGCCCTCACCGGCCGGCAGGTCACCTGGCCCGGCGACAACGAGGTAGAACCGGAGAAGGTCGTCACCGCCACCATCTGAAGGTGACGGCAACTACGAGCAACTCGAGAGCCAGCGTGGCTGTGACGAGCCGACAGGGACCGGCGGCCCGTCATACCGGGCTGGCGTCGCCGAGTAACGCAGCGCCGGGGCGACATAGTTAAGGACACCGAACGGTGATTCCATTTGCTCGAGGCTGGGTTCGCCGGGCACTCCTCCCATGGGCACGTCGCCGGGCTGGAGCCCGAGTCCCTGAATCCATGTGGCGACCTGCGTGAGCGTGATCGTGATGTGCCAACTGCCGCCTTCGACGGCGCGGCGGATCAGCGTTGACGCGATGGCGCCAGCGCCAATGATGCCCGCGATGTGATCGTTGATCATGCCCGGCGGCGTGTGGAGATGGCTGCCGAGGCGGATTTCAGTGTGGGTCATCCCGGTTGATGCGGCGGCCAGCGGGTCAAACCCTGCCCGGCCGGCCCAGGGGCCGGCCTGGCCGTAGCAGCTGACCGAGACGTAGATGATCCCTGGTCGCAGGGCCGCGACCTGCTCCGGACCGAAACCGCGCGCCCGGAGTGCCCCGGGTCGCCAGCTCTGCACGAAGACATCCGCCTCGCGTAGCAGGTCTGCGAGTAGGAGCGCATCGCCGTCCGCGAAGTCGATGATCGCCGACCGCTTGCCGAAGCCAGTCGCGATCGTCATTCCGACCGGGTCGAGCAGCCTGGGCTGGACGGAGCCGAGGTGGAGGACATCCGCACCTTGTTCCGCGAGGTTCCGCGAGGCCGTCGGCCCGGCGAAGACATGTGTCATGTCGGCGACCCGGATACCCTCCAACGGGCGCGCGGCCGGCGGGAGCGGCACCGGCGGGGCGTCGCCGATTCGCTCGATCTCGACGATCGGGCGGTCGGCTGACACCCTCCCCTGCGGGTGAGCCCGCCACTCGGCCGCCGATCGCACCAGCGTTCCGGTGACCCTGGCGTCGATGAAGGCGCGCTCGAGATCCTCGCCATCCCACTTCGCTACCGCGGCCGCGGCGGCGTCCCTGTCATCGGGGATGCCGAGCAGGCGCAGCGTACCTTCAAGCAGCCGGGGATATGGCGCGGTCAGGTAGAAGAGGCGGCCGTCACGGGTACGAAAGTGCCCGGCGCAGGGCGGCGAGAGCTGGTCGACGGCGAGGCCGACGTGTCCGTTGCGCTGCAGGTAGGGGACCGGATTCAACGTGAATACGACATCGCTCGCGGCCAGCCGCACATCCTGCGGGCGCCCCTTGCGGCACTCCCACACAGCCGCGATGGCCGCGCCTTGGGCGAGCAGTGCAAGCGCCCCGGCCAGAGCCACGCGGTGCGGTGTGGCGAGGGTCGGCGGCTGCCCCTCAAGCCGCAGCGTGCTCTCCGATCCGCTCGCGTCAACACCGAGCGCGCGGAGCAGGCCTGCGAACGCGTTGTCCGCGGGGCCGGAGTACCTCACCCGCACCTCACCTCAGGGGCGCCGGCTCCTCCTGCCATCAGGCCTCCCGACTCCGTCGTCAGCACGTGGACTGGCCGTGTCAGCGGGCCCCGCTCCGGCTCGTCAACGACTATGTTGATGCCTGCGCCACAATCTGTCAACGCTTCTGTTGTCGGGCGCCGCCGGTTCTCAACAGATGTGTTGACAAGCGCGGCGCGGACATGCAGGGTGACATCATGCTGATCAGGCAGATCCCTGGCCAGCGAGGCCTGGGCGACGCCGGAAGCCGCCGTCCGGGTGAGTGCGCCTACGGTCTGCCGGGAAACCCGTGCCCGGCCTGGAAATGGAAATCCGTGGCTCAGTCCACCGCCACCGAGAATCAGTAACCGTTGTCTTCGCCTCGCATTTGAGGCGCACCCGGAGAGGACTATTTCTGTGGTAGATGTAATGCGCGGGATCCGGGTCATCGAGGTCGCCGACTATGTTTTCGTGCCCTGTGCGGCCGGTTTGCTGGCGGACTGGGGCGCGGATGTCATCAAGGTAGAGCACCATAAGCACGGGGACCTTATGCGTGGGCTGCAGACACATCACCCGGGCGGGCCGAGGGTGGCTGCCATCCACCCCGGAATGGAAGCAGCGAACAGGGGAAAGCGCAGCATAGGGCTGAATCTCGGCAGCGAGACCGGCCGTGAAGTGCTTTATTCACTCGTGAAGTCTGCTGATGTATTCCTGACCAGTAAGCTCACTCCGACACGCCAAAAGCTGATGTTCGATGTCGATGATCTCCGCGCAGTAAACCCGAACCTCATTTACGTGCGGGGGAGTGGCCACGGCACGAAGGGAGAGGAAGCTGACACAGGGGGCTTTGACGCCCTCGACTTCTGGTACAGGAGCGGAATCGCCATGGGTGCCAAGGCACTTGAAGTCGACGCGCCCCCCTTCATGCCGTGCGGCGGGTTCGGAGATAACACAGGCGGAATGTACATCGCCGGCGGGATCGCCGCCGCCCTGCTTCATCGCGAGCGGACGGGGGAGGCCCTGACCGTCGACGTCTCCCTGCTTGCTGCAGGCATGTGGTCGTTCAGCACCGCGATCGGCCTGTCGGGCCTCTACGGGACACCAGTTGAGCAGCGCCCTGCGGGATCGTCCCGGGGGCCAATGGTGGCCACTTACGGGACACGTGACGGCCGCTTTATCGCGTTGTGCTGCCTGGAAGGGCAGCGTTACTTTCCGGATCTGTGTCGTGTGCTGGGCATAGGCGAACTGGCGGACGACCCGCGATTTATCACCGCCGGGGAGTTCGACCGCAACGGCGAGGAAGTGCGGTCGATCCTTGTGGACGCGTTCCGGAAGCTTACGTACCGTGAGGCGATTCGACGGCTAGCGGACTTCTCCGGCCAATGGGGACCGGTCCAGACTTCAAACGAGATCGCCGCGGACGGACAGGTGCAGGCAAACGCCTTCCTCGGCGAGATGACGACAAGCACGGGGCACAAGATGACGGCCGTCCGCCCGCCAGTCCTGTTCGATGAGACGCCAGCCGAACTTGGCCGGTCCCCGGAGTTTAACGAGCAAGGTGACGAGATCCTCGCTGAGCTCGGGTACGACACGGAGGGGATCATCGGCTTGAAGATCAAGGATGCTGTCTTTTGACCTCAAATGGCGCGGCATGCGCACGCAGTCAGATTAACCGTATTACCTATTGCCCTATCTGAAGCGGCACTGCGCGAGTGCCCGGCCGAGGCGCTCTAGCGCAGCGCCGCGCGGCGAACTGCCGCGAACCCGGGCGCGACCGGCTTCCTCGGCCACGTACCGCCGTAACCGGTCGAGTGCGGCAACGGCATCGCCATGACGGGCGGCCGGAGTCGGCTTCCGCGGGCTCGCCAGCACCCCGTTGCGGATCAAAAATTCGTCAACAGACCTGTTGACAAGGCGTCGTTCTTCATTTCATAGTTCAGTCAAATCAAATGACTTATTTACCAGACAAAGTCGGGACAAAAAGGACGAAGCCAACCGCGGGCGGCCTGGCCGCCTGCCGTATCAGCGAGGTAGGAAATGATCTCAACAAAGCACGGCAGTGGCGCAGGGCGCGCACTCCGCCGGGGTGCGTCGGCTTTCCTTGCCGCTGCGGTAGTGATCGGCGCGGCCGCCTGCAGCAGCAGCAGTTCATCCGCGCCCAGCTCGGCCGGCAGCACCCCGGGCGGCAGCAGCCCGGCGGGGACCAGCTCGAGCAGCAGCGCCGCCGCCTCGACCGCGGGGCTGTCGGCCTACCTCCCCGGCAAGAAGGCGACGGGGACCCCGGTCTTGGTCGGCCTGATCAACAACGAGGGCAGTAGCCCGCAATCGCAGCCCGCGGTCGGCGACGCCGCCGTCGCCGCGGCCAACTACGCCAACGACGAACTCGGCGGGATCGGCGGCCACCCGATCAAGGTCGACCGCTGCAGCGAGAACGAAGACACCGCCTCCGCGACCGCATGCGCCAACCAGATGGTCCAGGACAACGTCACCGTCGTGGTGATCGGCTCAACCAGCGAGGGCGCGGTCATGGTACCGATCATCACCAAGGCGGGCATCCCGTATGTGTCCGTGACCGGAACCGCCACCCAGGAGCTGACCACGCCCGGCACGTTCATGTGGTCGGGCGGGTACGAGGCCACCCTGGAGGGCTTCGCGAAGTACTCGGCGCAGCAGGGCTACAAGAAAGTCACCGCGTTCGTGGTCAATGTCCCCTCGGCGATCGCCGGCGCGCAGCAGCTCGGGGAACCGATATTCAAGGCGCAGGGTGTCGGCCTGACCATCGAGGGCGTCCCGTCGGGCGTCCCGGACGCGACGTCTCAGGTCACCGCGGGCCTGTCGGGCAATCCTGGTGCGGCCCTCATCATCGCCGACGAAGGGACCTGCACCTCGGTCCTGAAGGCGCTTAACGTGGTCAGCCCGGGCACGCCCGCCATGGGGGTCACCTCGTGCCTGACCACCGCAGCGACCCAGGCGCTTGGCAGCAAGATGAACGGCGTCAAGATTTTCGGCTCCTCCGCGCCGCAGGCCGATGACTCCGAAGCGAAGCTCTACCAGTACGTGATGGCCAAGTACGCACCGAGCGCGAACGCCACCGGGTATACGGTGGTCGGCTACCAGTCGATGCTCGGCCTGGTGAGGGCCACCGCGGGGCTAACGGGCACCGCCACGCCGGCGTCGATCACCGCGGCCATCAAGGCGGCCACGGACGTGCCGCTGCCGGCCGGCGGGGGGCTGGCGTTCACCTGCAATGGGCAGGCGCTGCCGAGCTTGCCGTCGCTGTGCTCCGTGGGCGAGGTCATGGTTACCGTGCAGAACGCCGTCGGCATCGACCCCGAGGTCATCAAGTAGGCCCGCAGGTTATCCAGTAGGCATTGCGCCTGACGTAGAAAGGGCGGTCGCGCCGGCATGGGCACGTTCGTACTGTTCCTGATCCTGGGCCTCGGCAGCGGTGCCGTGTTCGCGGCCCTTGGACTCGGCCTGGTGGTCACCTACCGCAGTTCGGGTGTGGTCAACCTGGCCACCGGCGCGATCGCCCTCTACGTCGCCTACACCTATGCGTTCCTGCGGCAGGGGAAGCTGGTCGACCCGGTCCCCGGGCTCGACCCGACCCCGAGCATCGGGACCGGCCCGCTGGGCTTCTGGCCCTCCTTCGCGATCTCATTGGTCATCGCGGGCGTGCTCGGGGCGTTGCTGTACGTGCTGATCTTCCGCCCGCTGCGCGTGGCGCCCGCCGCGGCCAAGGCGGTGGCCTCGGTCGGAGTCATGGTGGTCATACAGGCCCTGCTCGCGACGGGGGTCGGCTCGGCGGTGGTCTCGGTCTCGCCGATCTTCCCTCAGCACGTCTACGAGATGCTGGGCAGCCGGGTGCCGGGCGACCGGCTCTGGTTTACCGCGGTCATCATCCTCATCTCGATCGCGATCGCGCTCTGGTTCCGGTTCACCCGGTTCGGGCTGGCTACCCGGGCGGCGGCCGAGTCCGAGAAGGGTGCCTTCGTCACCGGCCTGTCGCCGCAGCGCATCGCGCTGGTGAACTGGGCACTGAGCACCGTGATCGCGGGGGTCGGCGGGGTGCTGATCGCCCCGATCGTGCCGCTCGTCCCGGACGCGTACGCGCTGTTCATCGTGGCAGCCCTGGGGGCCGCGCTGGTCGGCAATTTCACCAAGATCGGCGTCACCGTGGCCGCCGCGCTGGCCATCGGCATGCTCGAGTCCGAGGCCACCTACCTGCAAGGCAAGAGCTGGGCGCCGCAGTCCGGGCTGACCGATCTCGTCCCGCTGATCGTCATCCTGGTCTTCCTGGTGCTGCGCGGCCAGGAACTGCCGGCCCGCGGCGCGATCATCCAGCAGACGCTCGGCCTGGCGCCGCGGCCACGGGGGTACATCGTGCCCGCCGTTATCATCGCGGCGGCCGGGTTGGTCTCGCTCGCCCTCACGCATAACTCGATGCGCGGCGCCATCATCACCACGATGGTGATGGCGATCATCGCGCTGTCCCAGGTGGTGGTCACCGGCTATAGCGGCCAGATCTCGTTCGCGCAGCTGACCATCGCCGGCGTGGGCGCCTTCTCGCTCACCCGCATTCAGTACCAGCTGCACGTCCCGTTCCCGTTCGCGCCGCTGCTCGCGGCGGTCTTCGCGATGATCGTGGGTGTCGTGGTCGGGCTGCCGGCACTGCGCATCCGGGGGCTGCCGGTCGCGGTGGTCACCCTCGCGCTCGCCGCCGCCCTGCAGAACCTGTGGTTCAACAACCCGCAGTTCAACGGTGGCTTCGGCGGCGCCCCGATCCAGGACGCGTCGATCTTCGGCCTCGACGTCGGCGTCGGCTCCGGTCACAGTTACCCGCACCTGTCTTTCGGCGTGCTCTGCCTCATCGTGCTGTTGCTGGTGGCGGGCGGTGTGGCCTGGCTGCGGCGGAGCCGGCTTGGGGCGGCGATGCTGGCGGTGCGGGCCAACGAGCGTGCCGCCGCCGCCGCCGGGATCTCGGTCTCCCGGATCAAGCTGGCGGCGTTCGCGATCGGCGGCTTCCTGGCCGGACTGGGCGGCGCCATGCTCGCCTACCAGCAGACCACCGCTGACGAGAGCTCGTACACGGCCATGGCAGGCCTGGCCTTCTTCACCACCGCTTACCTCGCGGGCGTCACCTCCGTCTCCGGCGGGATCAACGCCGGCATCATCGCCGCGGGCGGCATCATCTACACGCTCATCAACAAGGGCGTACCGCTGTGGATCTACGTGCTGCTCATCGGCCTGCTGCTGGTCGGCCTCGTGCAGCTGACCCGGCCGCGGCTCACCCGCCCGGCGCTGGCTGTGGTCGCGCTGGCCGCGGTGACGGCCGCCATCGTCCACCATGGCGGCATCCGGCTGGGCGAGTATTATGCCGCCATCAGCGGAGTCCTGCTGACCTTCACCGTCATCCTCAACCCCGAAGGCATCGTCGGGCCGCTGCAAACCCAGCTCGCGGCCCTGCGCGGGAAGCTCGGAACGCGGCTCGCCCCGGCCAATGAGGCGACCCCAGCCGTGCCCGGCGCCGCCGACGGGCTCACGGCCGCGGCGCGGTCGGCCGGCCGCAGCCAGCCGGACAAGGCCGCCCGCCCGCTGCTGACGGTCTCCGGCGTGGGCGTGCGCTACGGCGGCGTCGTCGCCAACGAGGACGTGAGCTTCGAGGTCTTCCCCGGCGAGATCGTCGGCCTGATCGGCCCGAACGGAGCCGGCAAGAGCACCGTGCTCGACGCGATCACCGGCTACGCCCGGTCCACCGGCTCGGTCGAGCTCGGCGGCCGCAGGCTGGACGCGCTCAAGCCGTACCAGCGCAGCCGGGACGGGATGGGCCGGACGTTCCAGGGCATCGAACTCTACGACGACCTGAGCGTACGAGAGAACGTCGAGGTCGGGATGACGGCGGCGCGCAAACGCCGGGGAGACGGGAACCAGCTGGCCGACGGCAACAACGACTACTTCAAGATCCTGCACCTGGAGGCCGTCGCCGACCAGCCGGTACGGCAGCTGTCGGTCGGCCAGCGCCAACTCGTCTCGGTCGCCCGCGCGCTGGCCGGCCGTCCGGACATCGTCTTGCTCGACGAGCCGGCCGCCGGGCTCGACGTCACCGAGAGCCGCTGGCTGGGCGGGCGGCTGCGGGCGATCCGGGACGCCGGCACCACGATCGTCATGGTCGACCACGACATGAGCCTGGTACTCGACGTCTGCGACCGGATCGTGGTGCTCAACCTGGGCAAGGTCGTCGCCGTCGGGCCGCCCGCTGAGATCGAGCGCAACGACGAGGTCAAACGCGCCTACCTGGGCACGACGCACGCGCATGCGGGATCGGCACCCGGCCGGCCGTCTGCGCCGCGGCCCGCCGGGTCTGACAACGCGGAGGTGGCCCGATGAACGCCGTGCTGACCTGCAGCGGCCTGGACGCCGGCTACGTGCGCGGTCGGCCGGTACTGCGAAACGTCGACATCAGCCTGGACAAGGGCACCGTGCTCGCCCTGCTCGGGGGGAACGGCGCCGGCAAGACCACCTTGCTGCTCACGATCGCCGGGCTGCAGCCACCGCTGGCCGGCCACATCGGGCTCGGCGGCACCCCGGTGCGGCCCGGTTCGCCCCGCGCCGCGGTCAAGGCCGGCCTGGTACTGGTGCCCGATGACCGCTCGCTGTTCAAGGGCCTCACCGTCGCGGAGAACCTCAAGCTCGCGTCCAGGCGCGGTACCGCGACGCACCGCGCCACCACGATGGAGATGATCTTCGACTACTTCCCCGATCTCGAGCGGCGCAAGAAGGTCGCCGCCGCCAACCTGTCCGGCGGCGAGCAGCAGATGCTGGCCATCGGGCGGGCGCTGATGCAAGACCCCAAGGTGCTGCTGATCGACGAGCTGAGCATGGGCCTGGCCCCGGTGATCGTTGAGTCGCTGCTGCCGGTGATCCGCCGGGTCGTCGACGAGACGGGCGCCGCCTGCGTCATGGTCGAGCAGCACGTCATGCTCGCGCTGGAGATCGCCGACACCGCGGTGGTCCTCGCCCACGGCGACATCGCCCTCCGGGGCGACGCCAGGGAACTGGCCGCCGACGAGGTCCGCATCGAACGCGCCTACCTCGGCCGCACCGCCGAGGGATAACGATCAGCGCGCCCGAGGAACCGGCCGACCCAGCCAGTGTGAGGAGTGCCCGATGACCACAGATAACGCCCGGCCTGGGCCGCTGGCCGGGCTCCTCGTCATCGACCTGTCGACCACGCTGCCGGGCGCGCAGGCCACCCAGTTCCTCGCCGACGCGGGTGCCGACGTGGTGCTGGCCGAGCCGCCAGGCGGCAGCCCGCTGCGCGCCGACCCCGGCTGGCCCGCGTTGTTGCGCGGCAAGCGCAGCATCGTGCTCGACCTGCGCGGTGATGGGCGGCCTGTCCTCGAGGGCCTGCTTGCCCGGGCCGACGTCCTGGTCACCACGATGCGGCCCGCCGCCGCGGCCCGGCTCGGCTTCACCGCCGAGCGGCTTGCCGCGCGCTACCCGCGGCTGGTGACGGCGATGATCACCGGCTGGGGAACCCGCGGCCCGTGGGCAGGCTACAAGGGTTACGAGGCACTGGTCATGGCCAAGACCGGGGTGCTGCACTCCAAGCGGCAGCTGACGCCGGGCCCAGACCCGGCCTACGTGTCGGTGCCGTACGCCTCGTTCGCGGCCGGGCAGACCGCCGTGCAAGGGATCCTCGCCGCGCTGCTTGAGCGGGAGTCGAGCGGGCTCGGGCAGGTGGTGGAGGCGAACCTGGTGTCCGGCGTCGGGTCGCTCGATACATATAACTGGTTCTACGAGATGATCCTGCGCCGCTACCCGGACGCATTCAAGCCGCTGGCCGACGCCTTCGACGACCAGGGACGGCCGCAGACCCGACTGATGTACGCGCTGCTCGTCGCGGTGACCAAGGATGGCACCTGGCTTCAGTTCGCCCAGACGGGGCCCCGCCTCACGCGGGCTTGGCTGGAAGAACTGGGGCTGGCGCACGTGCTGACAGACCCGAAGTGGGCGGGCTTCCCCGACCTCCCGACACCAGAGCTGCGCCTTGAGTTGTGGGAGACGATGCTGGCCAAGGTGGGCGAGCGCACGCTCGCGGAATGGGAAGCGGTTTTCGCCCGCAATTCCAACGTGTTCGGCGAGCAGTTCCGCACACCGGACGAGGCCCTCGAGCACCCGCAGCTGGTCCACGAGGGCCGCGTGGCCACGGTCGACGATCCCGACTTGGGGTCGGTGCGCCAGCCCTCCACCATGGTGCACGCCGGCGGCCGGCCGCTGACCGAGGTCCGCCGCGCGCCCCGGCTTGACGAGCATGCCGGCGAGATCCGCCGGCTGGCCAGCTCACCGGGACCACGCCAGAAATCACAATCTTCAGGAGGAACGGACCGTAGCGCTGCCCCGTCGGCCACTCGCTCTTTTCCGCTGGCCGGCGTGACCGTGCTCGAACTCGGCACCCTGTTTGCCGGCCCGTTCGGCGCGACCGTGCTTGCCGACCTCGGCGCCCGGGTGATCAAGGTCGAGCCGCTTGAGGGCGACAACGTCCGCGACATGATGGCCTTCCCCGAGGCGGGCGGGGGCAAGGTGCTGCAGGGCA
>Ga0335085_10009516_pt1 | contig 14650 bp, 16 predicted proteins | sample Lox_Sample_45_FD_206712 | JGI IMG/M metagenome (GOLD analysis project Ga0335085, IMG submission 206712) | Soil microbial communities from Loxahatchee National Wildlife Refuge, Florida, United States - Lox_Sample_4.5 | ecosystem: Environmental > Terrestrial > Soil > Wetlands | place: USA...
CCCCGCGGCCGTGTTGAAGATGATGACGAATATCCCGACGAAGATGCCGAAGACGATCTTCGTCGCGGGCCCCGTGCCGATCATCAGCACGATCACCGGATAGAGGATGATCTTCGGAACCGCATAGAGCACGAGCAGGATCGGCTCGAAGGCGTCGCCGATCACCTTCGAGCTCGCGACCGCGATGCCGGCGAGCACACCGAAGACCGCGGCCAGCCCATAGGCGATCAGGATTTCGCCAATCGTCAGCCAAGCATTGGCATAGAAATCGGGCACGTTGCTGGCGCGCACGACGATCTGGGCCATCTGCCAAAGGATCGCGCTGGGCGGCGCGATCAGGATCACGCTCACCGAAGAGAGCCGCGTGAACACCTCCCACAGCCCGAGCAGCACCAGCACAAGCAGCAAGCGCGCGACTGCCGGCGAGGGCCTGGCCATCCCTATTCCTTCGGCAGCAGGATTTCCGCCCGCGCCGCTTGCTCGCCGCTCGCCGAAGCCGCCTGCGATTCGGATTTGAGCTGCTGCCACACAAGATCGACCAGTCGATTGAAATCCGCCGAGCCGATTGCGCGCGGCCGCGGCAGATCGTTGGCGATATCGAGCTTGATGCGGCCGGGCCGGGCGGTGAACACAGCGATGCGATGACCGAGGTACACTGCTTCGGTGAGGCTATGCGTCACGAAGACGATCGTCCGCCGCACTTGCCGCCAGATCGCGACCAGCTCGTCGCCGAGGAGGATGCGGGACTGCTCGTCGAGCGCGGCGAAAGGCTCGTCCATCAGGATGATGTCGGTCTCGAGCGCGAGCGCGCGGCATAGCGCGACGCGCTGCGCCATGCCGCCGGAGAGTTGCCGCGGATAGGCATCGGCGAATTCCTCGAGCCCGACGAGGCGGAGATATTTCAGCGCCCGCTCGCGCCGCTCGGCCTTGTCGATACCCTGCGCCTCGAGGCCGAATTCGACATTCTTCAAGACCGTCCGCCAGGGATAGAGCACGGGGTCCTGGAACATATATGCCATGAGCTTCGGATTGGGCCCCGTCACCGGCTTGCCCGCGACCAGCACGCGGCCGCCATCCTGATCGTAGGGAACGAGGCCGGCGATGATGTTGAGCAAGGTTGACTTGCCGCAGCCACTCGGCCCCAGGAGGATCAGGAAATCGTTCTCCTCAGCCGCGATGCTGACCTTGTCGAGGGTGCGGACGACGCGATCGCTGGCGGCATCGTGATAGGTCTTGCTGACCCCCGTGACCTCGATGATCGCCATGTGCGGATTGTCGACTCGAAATTCGGCTCGCGCGTGCTGCGTGCTCTTGATATTACCGTAATCGGCGCGGGGCGATAGGGCGAGGCGCCGTAAGGGACAGGCGATGGCCGAACTCGTGCTCAATGGCTGCACCATCAGCTACCAAGAATTCGGCAGCGGATCGATCAATGTCGTCCTGACGCCGGGCGGGCGCTGGGGCGGCTATGTGCATCGCGTCGTCGCCACCGCCCTCGCCAGGGATTTCCGCGTCATCACCTGGGATCGGCGCAACACCGATGCGCGCGCCGATATCATCATCGCCGGTGATCAGTCCGAATCCGATATCTGGGCCGACGATCTGGCGGCGCTGATTGAGGCGCTGAAGCTCGGGCCCTGCTACGTCGGCGAATATGCCGGCTGCCGCGTCACGCCGCTGCTGTGCGTGAAATATCCGCAGCTGGTGAAAGGGCTGATGCTCGCCTGGTGCTCGGGCGGCGAATATCCCGCCGGCCGCCTGCCGAAGAATTTCTACCAGGCCTATACGCGCGCGGCGTTGCGCGGCGGCATGAAGGCCGTGACCGAGACCAACCATTTCGCCAGCTCGATCAAGCAGAACCCTGGCAATCGCGAGCGGCTGCTGGCGATGAGCCCGACCCATTTCGTCCGTCAGATGGCCTATTGGGAAGCGTTCTTCATCACCAGCGGCGATCTGCCGATCGCCGGTTGCCGCTTGAGCGATGCGGAATGGGCCTCGATCCAGGCGCCGGCCAGCATCACCGGCGGCGTCGATCCGACGCATCCGACCGAAGCGGCGCAACGGCTGGCGAAGCTGCTGCCGAAGGCGCACTATCACGCGCCGATCGTCACCGAAGCGGAGTGGGACGCGAATTTCAGCGCCGCCATTCCCTATCCGACGACGTCGAATTTCCAGGGCGAGCGCATCGCGCCGGTCTGGCGCGATTTCATCCGTCAGATCGAAGCGTGAGCGACGCGGCTCCAGGCGCGCGGCCGCGCCCGTTGCCTCTGCGCTGGTATGTGATGCGTGTCGTCGATTGGCTGGCGCGGCTCTTTGCGCCGCCGGCGGAGCGTCGCGGCATCTTCGTCGTCATCGCGGACAGCGGCCTCGGCGATGTCACTCTCGCCCATTTCGCGATCAGCCGCTATCCGGAAATGCTCGGGGTCTCGCCCGCCGCGATCACGCTCGTCGGCACCCAGCCGGCGCAAAGCCTCGCGCCGCTGATCTTCCCCGACATGCAATTCCGCCTGATCGACGAGACGCGTTTTCACCGCCATCCCATCTATCGCCTGCGGTTCGCGCTCTGGCTGCGCCGCTGCGGCTTCGCGGTCGCGATCTGCGGCAGCTATATGCGCAAGCCCATGGTATGCGACGCGCTGATCGAGCTGTCGGCCGCGCCGCGACGGGTCGTGGTGCGCCCTTACATGACGACGAAGACGCGGCGCATGTTCGAGGCTTATCTCGCACGCGAGGTCGAGATCGTCGATGGCGGCGATTATCCGACCGCTGAGATCGAGCGCCATGCGCGAATGCTCTCCGCGGTCGCGAAGCGTGCGATACCGCTGGTGCCGCCACGCCTGGCTTGGTCCGCCAAAGAGGCGCGCGATCTGCCTCAGCGCTACGCCGTGATCGCCGCCGGAGCAAGCTCGGGCGACAAATGCTGGCCGATCGAGAATTATCTCGCCGTCGCCGACGCGCTTGCGCGCCAAGGGCTTGCGGTCGTCTTCATCGGCGGCAGCGGCGATACCGCACTGAAGCAAGGGCTCCGCGCCGTCGATCCCACGGGCCGCTTCATCGACCGCGTCGGCTCGACTTCGCTTCGGGCGTTGTTCGATCTGCTGGCCGGCGCAGCCCTGATGGTGGCCAACGACACAGGGCCCGCGCATATCGCGATCGCGCTCGGACGGCCGACCATCGTCATCCTCGGCGGTGGTCATTTCGGCGCCAACTTCCCCTACCCCGCTGCCGCGACGCCGCTGGGCATGCATGTGCTTTATCACGAGATGCCGTGCTACCACTGTCACTGGATTTGCACGCAGCCACACCAGGCCGGCCGCCCTGTGCCTTGCATCGAGGCGGTGACGGTGGAAGAAGTGCTCGCGGCCGTCGATGCCTCGCTGGCGGCAATCGTCTGAGAAGGCGCTCTAGCCGGTCGCGCCAAGGCGGAAATATTGCGGGCGTACGAAATGCCCCGCCCAAGCGCCGCGCCTTGCCGCCTTGGCCTCATTCTCGAGCGGCAGATATTGCCGGTCGCGGCCATAGGCGAAGGCCAGTCCCTCGCGCACCAATGTCGCGCCGACATCGCGACCGTCGGCAAAGCAGACCGAGAACTCGCGCGCATGCCGATCGGTGAATTCGGGATCGATGCGGCAACTGAAATCCGGCCGCGCCACGAGTTGCTGCAGGCGCTCGGTCGCAACCTGGCCGCAGGGCCAGACCTGATCGAGCGCATCGCGGCAGATCTGACGGCGCTCGAAAGCGTCGACGCCTTCAAGCCGCAACAATTGCGGCGGACAGCCGAGCTTCAGCACCGTGAAGATGCAAGTCTTGGGATAATAAAGGAAGGTATCGCCGTCGATCACGGCATAGCGGTTGACGGTCGAGGGCTTGCTCAAGGTCGCCCGCCCGACGCCCCAGGCGGCAATGACGGCGAGCACCAACAAGCAGACGACGATCCGAAAGCGCATGGCGGCACGCTAGAGCATCGAGGCAGCATCGCTCAAGCCTGCCGGCCGCGCGCAAAGAAACGCCCGGCCAGGACTCGCGTTCCGGCCGGGCGCGCTTTCGCTACGACGACTTAACGAGCGTTACCGGACGGCGCGACCGGCGTCGATGCGGCCCCCACCGGGGAAGAACCGTTCGCTCCTGCGGTGGTGCCCGCCGCATGGGACGGCGGAGCGGCTGCCGGCGCGGAGTGGCTGGGCCCGGGGCTGGCGCCGCTCGGCGCTTCGGCGAGTTGCGGCTGTTGCCATTCCGGCATCGCCTTCAGATCGTCGGCGGTTTTCTGAATGGTGAACTCGTGCTTGCTGCTGTCCCAGTGGAACGCATCCACCGGCAGCGCCACCTTGTGCGCGCCGACGCCGAGCACGCCGCCTTCGGCAACGACCAGGCGATCGACCTTCTTGCTCGCCGGATCCATCAGCACGGTCGACACCTTGCCGATGCTGGAGCCGTCGCTGGCGACGACCGAGCTGCCTTCGATCTGAGAAATATCTTCCGAGGAAAGCGGATCCTTCATGGGTGAGCTGCTTGCCGACGGTGCATTCGCGGTCGGCGGAGAGGCAGCGCGCGACGGCGCGGCCGCGCCGGGCCCTGACATCGACGATTGCGCCATCGCGCCGCCGGCACTGAAAGCGAACAAGGCGGCAACCGCCGCCGCTGTTGCGAATTTTGGAACCACGCGTGTCATGACAAACCTCGCTGGAAGTGAGGAACTGTTCATCAACCCGCGCCTTTGCCACCCAGTTCCGCCGATGCCGCACCGGCGGGAACCTTCACCGCGCCCCACTGGTTCACGACATGCAAGGTTGGGCTTGGCAGGAGAGAAAATGCGCGTGCTCGCCGCTACCGCTTTCGTCACCGCCGCCGCTACGCTCGTCGCCTGCCGTGCGGATTATCCGGCGCAATCCACCAGGAATCCGCCGCCTGCTGCATCGGCGCTGCAGGATTCGCAAGCCGCGCCGCCGGCAACCGCCGAGCTGACGCCGCAACCGCCGTCGCCCGCGGACGCGAATGGTCCGCCGACGGTGATCATTCCACCGCTGATGCGATAGGGCTCAGCCGCCGAGGAATTCCTTCAGCCAGCGGCGGTAATCGCTGGCGCGCGTCGCCTGCTTCATCAGCTCGGGCGACGCCACGCCGGCGATATCCTTGGGCTTCACGCCCTCGCGCAGCGCCTTCAGCGTCTCGTAAGCGGCGCGCAAAGCAGCCGCGACCGGCAGATGGCCCTGGATGCAGATGCGCACACGCTGCGCGCCGAGATAATCGAGATCCAGCAACTCCGCCGACGGTCCGCCCAGCACCAGGGGAATCTTGATCGCGCCGGCGACCGCTTCGACCTCGGCGCGCGTCTTGGCGCCGGCGACGAAGAACGCGTCGACGCCGGCGGCCTCGTAGGCCCGGGCGCGGGCGATCGTGTCGGCGAGACCCGTGATGCCCATCGACGCGCTGCGCCCGACGATGACCAGCCGCTTGTCCTGCCGCCCGGCCAGCGCGGCGCGCATCTTGCCGACGCCTTCCTCGATCGAGAGCAGTTGCGGTTTCTCGGGCGAGCCGAAGACCGGCGGCAGCGCCGTGTCCTCGATCGAGAGACCGCAAACGCCGGCGGTCTCGAGCTCCTCGACCGTGCGTTTCACATTGAGCGCATTGCCGTAGCCGTGATCGGCATCGACCATCAGCGGCAGATCGCCCGCGCGGTTGATGCGCAGCGCCTGGGCGACGAACTCCGAGAGCGTCAGCACGACGAGATCCGGCGCGCCCAGGATCGTCAGCGACGCGACCGAGCCTGAGAACATGCCGATCTCATAGCCGAGATCGGCGGCAAGCCGCGCCGTCATCGGGTCGTAAACCGAGGCCGGATAGACGCAGCGCGACCCTTCCAGCACCGCGCGGAATCTTTCCCGCCGATTGCCCCAATGCATATTTTTACGTCCCGTTTTGTGCGCTTTAACCGTAACAGATCGCCGCAAGCGGGACCATTCCCGTCGCCTTGGCCGGCGATTTCGCCTAATATCCGGGCGTCGAGGAGACCCATGGCAAAACGCGCATTGATCACCGGCGTGACCGGTCAGGACGGTTCGTATCTGACCGAATTCCTCTTGGCCAAAGGCTACGAGGTGCACGGCCTCGTGCGTCGCGCCAGCCTCTTCAACACGGACCGAATCGACCACCTCTATCACGATCCGCATGTCGGCGGCGCCAATCTCACGTTGCATTACGGCGACCTGACCGACGGCACCGCGCTGCGCCGGGTGCTCGAGAAGGTCGAGCCCGACGAGGTCTACAATCTCGGCGCGCAAAGCCATGTGAAGGTCTCGTTCGAGGTGCCGGAATATACCGGCGAGGTTGTCGCCATGGGAACGCTGCGTCTCCTGGAGGCGCTGCGCGATCACGCCGCGGTCGGGGGCCGCAAGCCCCGCTTCTACCAGGCCGGCTCGTCGGAAATGTTTGGCGCCGCGAAGCCGCCGCAGGGCGAGACGACGCCTTTCTATCCGCGCAGCCCCTATGCCGCGAGCAAGGTCGCGGCGCATTGGTATGCCGTCAATTACCGCGAGGCCTATGGGCTCTTCATCTGCAACGGCATCCTCTTCAACCACGAGAGCCCCCGCCGGGGCGAGACGTTCGTTACGCGTAAGGTCACGCGCGCGGCGACGCGCATCAAGGAAGGGCTGCAGCACAAGCTCTTCCTCGGCAACCTCGACGCCAAGCGCGATTGGGGCTACGCCGGCGACTATGTCGAGGCGATGTGGCTGATGCTGCAGCAGGAAACACCTGACGATTACGTCGTCGCGACCGGCGAATCGCACAGCGTCCGCGAGATGGTCGAGCTGACTTTTGCCGAGCTCGGCCTCGATTGGAAAAAATATGTCGAGATCGATCCGCGCTATCTGCGCCCGACCGAGGTCGATTACCTGCACGGCGATCCGTCGAAAGCACGCGCGAAGCTCGGCTGGAAACCGCGCATGAGCTTCAGGGACCTGATCCGCGCCATGATCGCGCACGATCTCGACTTGGCGAAGCAGGAGCGCACGCTGAAACAGGCCGGCTTCACCACGGCGGCGCGCGGCGCGGCTGCCGCGGGCCAGTGAGGACAGATCGATGCAGCCGGTGATCTACCCGCTCAGCGGCAAGCGCGTCTTCGTCGCCGGCCATCGCGGCATGGTCGGCAGCGCGGTGGTGCGGCGCCTACAGGAGATCGATTGCGAGATCCTGACAGTCACGCACAAAGAGGTCGATCTCCGCCGTCAGGCGGAGACCGAGGCCTGGCTCGCCGCCAACAAGCCCGATACGGTTTTCGTCGCCGCGGCGACGGTCGGCGGCATCCTCGCCAACGACACGCGCCCGGCCGAATTCCTCTACGACAATATGATGATCGAGGGGAATCTGATCGAGGGCGCGCGCCGCATCGGCGTAAAGAAGCTGCTGTTCCTGGGCTCATCCTGCATCTATCCGCGCCAAGCGCCGCAGCCGATGAAGGAAGAGCATCTTCTGACCGGCGCGCTCGAGCCGACCAACCAATGGTATGCGATCGCGAAGATCGCGGGGTTGAAGCTTTGCGCCGCCTACCGCCGCCAGCACGGGAGCGATTTCATCTCGGCCCAGCCGACCAACCTTTACGGGCCCGGCGATACCTACGACCTCGAGGCCAGTCACGTCATCCCGGCGCTGCTGGCGAAGATGCACCAGGCCAAAATCACCCGCGCGGCCGAGGTCGAGGTCTGGGGGACGGGCAAGCCGCGGCGCGAATTCCTCCATGTCGACGATCTTGCCGACGCGCTCGTTTTCCTGATGGAGCGCTATTCGGACGAGAGCCACGTCAATATCGGCTGGGGCGAGGATGTCAGCATCGCCGAGCTCGCGACGTTGATCGCCGACATCGTCGGCTTCAAGGGCCGGCTGCATTACGCGACCGACAAACCCGACGGCATGCCGCGCAAGCTGCTCGACGTCTCGCTGCTCGAAGGGCTCGGCTGGCGGCCGAAGATCAACCTACGCGACGGACTTGCCGACGCCTATCGCTGGTTCGTCGCCAATGCCGCCGAGCAATTCGCTTGACTAGGCGATAATCCCGCGGAGAAATTCCGCCGCTTCGACCGGCCGCCCGACGGCGATACAGCGCAAGCCGGCAACGACGGCCTCGCGCCGGCGCATGTGCCGCAACCATCGCATCGCCTCCGCCGACGGCGCCTCGCCCAGCAACTGGCGCGATAGCGCGAGGTGATCGCGGGCGACACGCAAGCGCTGCTCGAGGCTGCGTCGCAGCGTCAGCGAGCCGCTATGGATGTGGTAGCGATAGAACACGGCGTCGACGGCCGCGATCCGCGGCGGCTCCGGCGCAAGCGCAAGGTGGAGCAGGAAGGCGCGATCGCCGGCGATGCGATAGCGGGTCTCGACATCGCCATAGCGGCGGAAGAGCGACGGTCGAAACGCCATGGCATTGATCACCGGAACACCGGCGACAAGTTGAGCGAGCGACAGCGCACCGCCCGATGCCGCGGCGTGACGGACGAGCGGTGTCCGCGGCGCATCGTCGTCTTCGACCAAGGCTTGACCGGCGATGATTTGCGCTTCGGGCTCCGCCAGCAGCGTCTGCTCGACGATCGCCAAAGCGCCGCGGGCGAGCTCGTCATCGGCGTTGAGGAACAGCACGGCATCGCCCCGAGCGCGCCGGATGCCGATATTCCACGCTTCGTAGATCGAGCAGCCGGGCGCGAGAACGAAATCGATCGCTGCATGCCGGGCGCAAACGCCGGCGGTGTCGTCGCTCGAGCCGCCATCGACGACGATATGCTCATAGGCGACACCTTGCCCGGCGGCGCTCGCGATAGCGCGATCGAGCAAGAGCGCGGCGTTAAGCGTGGCAGTGACGAGGGTGAGCATTGGGCTGGCGCAAACTATTGCCGGCAGCCGCAGCGAATGTCTAGTGTGCATAGGCTGCGACGAAAACAATGGGTCATTGTGAAATAAATGTCAGCTCGCGCGGTTTTTCTCGATCGTGACGGCGTTCTCAATGAGAACCTCGTTCGCAACAACCGGCCTTACGCGCCGCGCAGCCTCGATGAATTCCGTCTTTTGCCGGGCGTCGAGGAAGCGGTGCGGCGCCTGAAAGCGGCGGGGTTTCTGACCATCGTCGTCACCAACCAGCCGGATGTCGCGGACGGGATCACGCCCCGCGCAGTGGTCGATGCGATGCATGCCGAATTGCGGCGGCGCGTGCCCCTCGACGACATCAAGATCTGCTTTCACAACAATGCCGATCGCTGCGCCTGCCGCAAGCCGCTGCCCGGCCTCATCCTCGAAGCGGCGGCCGAGCGCGGCATCGATCTTGCCGCGAGCTATCTGGTCGGCGATCGCTGGCGCGATATCAAGGCCGGGCAAGCGGCCGGCTGCCATTCGATCTTCATCGATTACGGCTTCAAGCAGGACGAAGCGATCGAGCCGGACGCGATCGTCAGATCGTTGCCGGAAGCCGTCGCCTACATCCTCGGCCGCGGCTAACCGCTAACGCGGCGCGAGCCGCGCCTCCACTTCGGCGCAGAGATAGTGGTAAAGGCACATATGTGCCTGCTGGATCAGCGGCGTCTCGGTCGAGGGCACATCGAGCAGAATGTCGACCATCGGCGCCAAATGGCCGCCGCCTTTGCCGGTGAGGCCGATCACGGTCATCGCCTTGGCCTTCGCCGCGGCGACGGCGGCAACGACATTCTTCGAGCGTCCGCTGGTGCTGATCGCCAGCAGCACGGCGCCCGGCTCGCCATAGGCGTTGACCTGGCGCGCGAAGACGTCGTCATAGCTGTAATCATTGCCCCACGCGGTCAAGATCGCGCTATCGGCGGAAAGCGCGATCGCCTTCAGCGCCCGGCGCTCCTTCAAAAACCGCCCGACCAGCTCGCCGGCGATATGACTTGCATCGGCCGCCGAGCCGCCATTGCCGCAGATCAGGAAGGCCTTGTCGGCCTCGAGCGCTTTCAGCACCGCGGCAACGGCGTGCTCGACTTTTGCCGGATCGAGGGCTTCGCCAAGCGCGTTCATCACCGCCAGCGAATCGTTCAGGTAGCTGCGAAAATCGGCCATGTTTCCGAATGATCCTGTGCCGGGATTGTGCCGTTAAGCCGGCGCGCTGTCTATCCGCGCCGGGTGAAATCTTTCGCCTACCGCTCGGTCAGGCAACGAACAGCCGCCGGTGATATGTTCTGAGATCGGCAAGCGAAAGGCGCACGCGCGGCAGCGAATCCGCGGCAGCGCAGCCACGCACCTCCCGATCGGCCGAGCGCAAGGCCTCAGCGTAAGGGCGATAAATCAGCCGCAATTGCAGATGCGTGAAATCGTAGCCGGTCGAGGGAATGAGGAGGCTGCGGCCAAAGAGATCGGCCTTTAGGACGCGCAGTCCGTGGTAGTGATAGAAGATCACTGGCTTGCCATCGACGGTCGGGCCGGCCGGATCATCGGCGAGCTCGTAGCGCTCCATATTCCACGGCGCCAAGCCTGCGCCCGGATGCTCGAATATCGTCAACCGGCGATAAAGCTGCGGCCACTCATCGAGATATTTCTGATCGCCGCAAAGGCCGCGCGCGCCGTCGATCGTGCAGATCTCGAGGCACTGCGCGCGCCAGCGCGCCAGGCACCGGTCCGCCTCCTCGCTCTGACGCATGCCGACCAAGCCGACGTTGTAGATGCCGGAGGTCGGCTCCAGATACCGATGCCGCGTCGCATAGCGATGCGCATGGATCAAGATGTCGCCGTCCCGCCACTCATCGAAAGCCGGTTGCGGGTCGGAAAAAAACATCAGATCGGCGTCGAGGTAAGCGGCCGAACCTTGCGCGCCCGCGCGATCGACGAGATAACGCATCAGGGAAGGCGTACAGGTCCAGGAATATTCCCCGATTGTCCGACCTGCCTTCACCGCGAGCAAAGCGGGATCGTGGCGCTCGAGCTCGCCGATCGTCAGCAGCAACACGCGCGGCAGCCGGAGTTGCTCGATGAGCTTTGCGGCCGGCTCGTCCATGCAGAGGCAGACCAGCGTGAAATCGTCTCGGAAATGCACTTCCATCGAGCGATAGAGCGCGAGCGCGCGGGTCAGATAATTCGCGTAGAACAGCGTGCCGAAAAGCTTGGGGCGTATCATCGCTGAGGGACCTAATCGAAACGCTGGCGCAAAAGCGCGACGAGATCTGCCATGCGGCGCTCGTAGCTATGATCGCGCAAGCAACGCTCCTGCCCGGCGCGCGCGATCGCCTCGCGTTCGGCCGGATGCGCGCCGTAATAGCGAATGAGGTCGAGACATTCCTCGCTCGAGCGATAAGCCAGGACTTCCCGGCCAGGCTCGAACAGCTCGTGCAGATTTTCTTTCGAGTCCGTCAGCAGGCACGCGCCCGTGCCGGTGGCTTCGAAGAGACGCATGTTGTTTGCGTAGTTCTCCGAGATATCGATGTGCTTGTTAAGCGTCAATTGCGAGCGGGCGAGCACGCGAAACATGTTCGTGCCCCAGACAGCGCCCTGATGGCGCGCCAGAAGCGGGCTATCCGATGCAAGCCTTTCCGCGCCGTCGCCCCAAACGGCAACGTCGCTTTGCGCGGCGATCGCCGCCAGAAAGCGCAGCCGCTCGCCGTGCGCAGGCGAGAGACTGCCGACAAAAGAGAGCGGCACGTCGCGCGGCACAGCGCCAAGCCCACGCAGCACGGACGGCTCGAACGCCAGGGGCATATATTCGGCCGATACACCTTCCCGCCGAAAGGCTGCGACGAAATTCGGCAACGATGAGATGACCAGGTCATAAGCCTGCCAATTCACCGACGGATCGCGCGGCGAAGCGATCTGCGCCACCAGCGCGCAATCGGGCGGCAACACGGATCTCAGCCAATCGGCCGACAGGCCGCCCGGATCGTGGTTATAGAGCACGCTCGGACGGAAGGCCGCGATTTGCGCCGCGAGAATATCGCCGAAGCGCGGCTGCCGGCGATCGAAAGCGATGAAGCGATGCCGCAATGGCTGAGGCGCATAGCTGCAAAGCGCGCGGATCATCCAACCGGCGGGATTTGCCTGGCGCGTCGCCTGCCAGGCTTCCTGCAGCGGCCGATTGTTGGCGTGAATGTCGATCGCCTCGATGCCGCTCGCCGTCATGTAGCGCGACATGAAATCGGCCGTACCGAAGCAGCTTTCGTTACGGGCTGCCATTTGCGCCGCATAGTCGCGCAAGGCGAGGCCGCGCCGTTCCTCATGGAGGGCGGCGAGAAAGCTCGGGTAATCGGCGTTCAGAAAGAGGATGCGCACGTGGCCGAGCCGTCCGGTCAGCGGGCGGAAAAGAGGCGACGGGGGCCGCAGCCGCCTCGTTCACCGGATGAACAGTGATTGACGTTCATGGCATGAACATACTACAAACATTGGCGGATTTCGTGAAGATGGAGCCGGCATGGACGCTCAAGAGAGCGAAAATGCGAGGATAATGCTGGGGTTGCTCGAATCCCTCGAGCGCGACGGCACGCGCTCTCAGCGCAGCCTCGCCGCCGAATGCGGCATCGCTCTCGGGCTCGTCAACGCCTATCTGAAGCGCTGCATCAAAAAGGGGCTGATCAAGGTCACGGACGCCCCGGCCCGGCGGTACACCTATTACTTGACCCCGCAAGGGATCGCCGAGAAATCCCGCCTGACCGTCGAGTATCTCTCCTACTCGCTCTCGTTCTTTCGCCACGCGCGGGCGGATTGCACCGCCGTCTTCGAGCACGCCAAGCGCCGCGGCTGGCGCCGCATGGCGCTGCTCGGTATCTCCGATCTCGCCGAAATATCGACGATCTGCGCACTCGAGAGTGGGATCACGATCGTCGGCGTCATCGAGAGCGGCAGCCTCCTCGAGCGTTTCGTCGGCATTCCGGTGTTTGCCTCGATCGCCGCGATGCCGGAGCCGGTCGATGGGCTGATGGTAACCGACATCAGGAACAGCGCCGAAATCTACCTGGCCGCGATAGAGCAGATCGGTGCCGACCGCGTCGCGGCACCGGCGCTGCTGGGCCTGTCCTACCTCGCGCCGCGCGAGCCGGTGGCGTGACCTTCGCGCCGGGCCGGTAGCGGAAATGAGGCTGCCACCGTGGCGGCGCAAGCCCGAAGCTGCCCGCCGCGGCTATGACGATGCGCTACTGATCGAGGTCATCATCCGCAAAACGGCGGCGCTGCAGGGTGGTGGCCGCCGCATCGACGATGTTCTCGCCGGAGAAACGCTGCTGCCGACCATCGCGGGCATCGCCGCCGCAGGAGATAGCCGACCGCTGCACGTTCTCGATTTCGGCGGCGCCGCCGGGCTTCACTATTTCGTCGCCAAGGAGGCGTTCCCGGAGCGCGACTTTCGCTGGGCCATCGTCGAAACGCCGGCGATGACCGCTGAGGCCGCGCGCTTCGCCGATGATCGGCTGCACTTTTTCACGTCGATCGGCGACGCGACGCGTTGGCTGGGCGAGATCGCTTTCGTCCATTGCGTCAGCGCGCTGCAATACGTACCCCAACCCGAAGCGACGCTGAGTAGCCTGCTGACTCTGGATGCGCCGGTGCTGCTCTGGGCAAAGCTGATGCTCGGCGAGCGGCGCGAGGCTTTTACGCAAGTATCGCGGCTGCGCGACAACGGACCGGGGCCCCTGCCCGCCGGCATCGCCGACCGGGAGATCAGCTACAGCGGAATCCGCCTCGCCCGCGGCGATTTCCTTCAGGCGCATAACGACGCACGCTATCGCCTCGCCTGGAAAGCGGCGGAGACCGCTTCGTTCCTATTCACGCGATAGCTTAGGGGGCGCGTCGAGCGTTCCCGGCGCGAAATCGAAATTCGCGTAGAGCCGCGGGTACTTTTTCGCATAGTCGCGGAATTGGGGAATACGGATATTGCGGATCAGGTGGCGTTTATTGGCGCCGAAGGTCGAGCTCGACAGCTCGAATGCCAACAACAGTCGATCGCCTGATTTGGGCAGCGCTCCTTTGTGGAAGCCGCGGCTGTCCTCTGCGATGATCGTCCCGCGCCGGCCGGTGAATTCACGATAGGCGGATGGTCCGTACGTCTCAAGCATGGTGTCGTCGCCGTGACGCGCGTAGCCGCGATCGCGAAGATGCTTCGGAATCGCGCCGGTGCGGTGCGTGCCTTCGATAAAACAATGCGGCCCGCTGTCCGAGGACACATCGGTCAGATAGATGAAATACCGCAGCCAGCGGACCCGCTCCATGTCCCAGTGAAACTCTTGCGCCGCTTCGGCGTCCGGCGTGTCCTTGAGCGAGGGGCTCCACCACAGGCTGATACCGGAAAAGATTGGCTTGGCCTTGAGATAATTCTGCGCGACCGCAATCAGCGACGTATCCGCGATCAGTTGCTGAACTTCGGCGATATCGGTCGCCTCGTTGTCCGGTATCAGATACTTGGCGGCCTGCGGATTCCGGTGGTCATAGCGGCCATAGGTGACCGACGCGCCCGGCGAGCTCATCTCGTCGCCCATCAGCTGGCAATCGATCGACAACGTTTGCCGGACGATCCGCTCGCAAAATTCGCCGGACAGGCAATTCTCGAATACGACGTAGCCGTCGCGCTCGAGCTTTTCTTCGATGGCGCGCAGATCGCTATCGCTCAACGTGCCCAGCACGCCGACAGGCGGCGGGAGCCGGTAAGGCGGGTAAAGCCGGCTCAAAAACCGGGCGGCAACGT
>Ga0335085_10009517_pt1 | contig 14649 bp, 14 predicted proteins | sample Lox_Sample_45_FD_206712 | JGI IMG/M metagenome (GOLD analysis project Ga0335085, IMG submission 206712) | Soil microbial communities from Loxahatchee National Wildlife Refuge, Florida, United States - Lox_Sample_4.5 | ecosystem: Environmental > Terrestrial > Soil > Wetlands | place: USA...
TCCAAGGCACATTGGCCTTTGTAATGAGGGGTGGCACATATATCGATTCTAATGGATGCGGCACTCTACCCCTGGCTTTGCCACGATTCCGCGCTTGAGCCCGATTGATTCAGCCCCAAGGAGGCCGTTGATTTAGCCCCAAAAGGGCGAAATAGCAACGCCCAGGCCGACGGCCGGGTTTAGATGATCCGCCAATTTTGCCCCCCGACCTGAACGGCGAAATAAGTAAAATCCCATGCCTCCATCGCCTCCCGAGACTCGCCACATTTAGAATTAGGCCCGGGCTGCGTAGCGCGTTCTTACAGGGCTTGGCTCGGAAGCATTCCGGTAGTCCCAAGCCCTTGGCCGGCTCTGTTAGATCGCCCCCTTGGGGCTCAAGCGGCACATCCTTCCTTCGACGATTCATCAATTGCCTCCCGTGTTACAATCGAACGAAATCCAACTAATTCGTGCGCGGAGAAAATAGATGCGCTGGCTGAACCTGATCTGCGGATTCCTCATCGTAGTACTTGTGCTTTTTAGTGCCCCCGTTCACGCACAGCAAAAGCCCTGGACCCCACAACAAATCGTCAAAATGCTGAACGGCGACGTGCCACCGAAGCGAGTGGCTGAGTTGGTGCACGAGCGTGGCATTGATTTTCAAGTTTCGCCGGAAATCGAAAGCGAACTCCGCCAAGCCGGGGCTGATGACGAACTCATCTCGACCCTTCATGAAATTGCTCCCCAGCCTGTAGCGCCTGCCTCTCTCCAACCGGCCGCGCTAGCGTTCGAGTCGACTCCGGGAGGCGCACAGGTTTATGTTGATGATGAACCGGTTGGCAAGACCAGTGCGGAAGGCCGGCTACGACTCTCCCAGGTTCAGCCGGGCTCCCATAGGATCAGGGTAGAGCTTGACGGCTACAAAGACTCGGAAAGAACCGTGGAACTCACAAACGGGCAAAGCGCTGAAGTGACAGTACGCCTGGAGGCGAAGAAACCCCTCGCCATTTCGGCCGGTGGCAAGTCGATCTCCTTGCCCGCGGGCACGGAGCAGGCAGAAACCTTCCACCTCACTCGTTGGGGAGGGATATGGGGTGACCTGAAGATCAGCCATGGTCAAATCGAATGGCGGGAAATAGGCAATGGGATCGGCCACCATGTGGAAAATTTTGCCGCTTCGTGCCAAGACATCAGCGAGGTCAAAAGAAACCGTTCCGGAATCCAAGCCTTTCATATCCGGTTGAAGACCGGTAAAAACTACAACCTCTGGACAGGCGACGAGAAAGTGGATCCCGGGCCGGTCCTGCAAGCGATAGCGAACGCGTGCTCACCCTAAATTCAGGTCGCGGGTCAAGCTTACTTCGATGGTGAGATCCGCGAACGCGGAGACCACGAACAGACCGCCCGCGCCGCGGCCCTTCCGGCGCGAGCTGTCGTAGCCTCCTTGCGTGGCATATTTCTCTTGACAACAGTCCAGGTATGTGCTATAATGTGAGTGACTTAAAGTCGAAAAGGAGGCGGCTTCGTGCCGCTGCGCGAGTCTCCCACCAGCACCACTGCTCTCGCGGCCACCCATCGCCGCAACGCTCAGCAATCTACGGTTTTCCCGTATCGCCTGGGGGAAGGCCGGCCTCGTCGCGCTGACCTCAGCGAAGCCTGCACGGAAGCGGAAGTGTTTCGGCCGGGAACTCAGGGAAAGGCGCGAAAAAACAAGTGTCCAGCAATAGAGGTGGGGCACGCTCAAAGTCAATAGGGGGAGCACACCGGACGGTTGGGCCGGGGCGTCGAATGGGTCCCGATGCTATCCGAAGAAGGCGCGAGCGAGGTAGGAAAGACCGATCAGCAGCAACAAGACGTTTGCGATCAGGAAAAGCTTTGGTTTGAAAGACTTGTGCAGGCCTGCCCCCCAGGCCAAGAGGCAGGTGGAGACAATAGCGGCTCCGTAATACCCGGTCAGGCCTCCGGCGAAAAACGGCACCACGTGCCCATAACCTCGGGCGCGGCCTTCCGCCAGGATGGGTCCCGCCACGGTGATCCAATAGACCCACGTTCCGGGCGCCGCGACTTCCGCCAGAGCCGCCACTGAAACGCCGGCAAGGGTATACATCGAAGAGCCCGCCACCTCCGCCGGGGTCTTCCGCCGCAATTCCCACAGTGCGCGACCGGCAAAGCCGATCAAAAATAGTCCTCCTCCATACGCGACATAGTGGGCAATACCCAGGGGAATGGAGCGAAAAAAAAGCAGGGTCACGATTAGAAGCGCGGCATCCAGCAGCAGGGGAGGCACAGTCAAGACGAAGATGGCACGCCCCCACCGGCCCATCGCCACCTGCGCCAAGGCAATCATCTGGAGGGGGTTGGGAAGCAATCCCCCCACCACTCCCATCCCGGCGCCGAGTATAAAAAGGTCCATAAGGGCGAATGCCGATGTTATGCGGTGGGCGCAGGAATGTAAAGCGCCAGTTCCCAAGTTAAGGCCCCACCTATGTTCCCACGCCGTTCTGCGCACACCAAGCAATTGATTTTGCAAGTCTTACCACAATAAGTGGGTTCCGCGGGCCGGGCCTCTGCCAACCCAGTCACCCGCCGCCGCCACCGTTTTGAAAAATCGGGGTCTAAGTAACCTACTGGGCATGTTGAAACGTCAATTAGTTTAGACGTAGCCAGTTTCGAACATTAGGACTTGTGGTGCTGTGCGGATCCCTCTTCGTGGATGTCCTCTACGTAATCATGGAGAGTGGGGGGAAAGAAAATAAATTCTCGAATAAGCTCGATTCACTGCATCGAACATGAGGGGCGAGCTGTATGCGCGGTAAAAAGGCTCAGGCATAAGTACCCTTCAATTATTAATCCAGGGAGTCAAAATCGGTGAATATTCTCATTGTGGGTGGCGATGGCTATCTCGGCTGGCCGCAGGCTATGTACCTTTCGAAGCAAGGACATCGAGTGGCGGTTTTGGACAATCTTGCCCGGCGCGCCTGGGATCTGGACTGTGGAACTCACAGCTTGACGCCCATCCGCAGGCTGCCTGAACGGGTCGATCTTTGGAGGAAGCTGACGGGCCGGTCAATCGAAATTTACATCGGCGACATCCAGGAATTCGATTTTCTCGCTGAAATTATCTCGCAGTTTCGCCCGGACGCGATCGTGCATTTTGGCGAACAGCGCAGCGCCCCGTATTCGATGATCGACTATGAGCACGCTGTCCGCACCCAGACCAACAACGTGGTGGGCACGCTCAACCTGCTCTATGCCATTAAGGAATTCTGCCCCATAGCCCACTTGGTAAAGCTCGGCACCATGGGGGAATACGGAACGCCTAATATCGACATTGAAGAAGGATTCATCGAGATTACGCATAACGGCCGGCATGCGGTGCTTCCCTACCCCAAGCAGCCGGGTTCGTTCTACCATCTGTCCAAGGTGCATGATTCTCACAACATCATGTTCGCCTGCAAGATTTGGGGAATTCGCTCCACCGACCTTAACCAAGGCGTCGTATACGGCGTGAAGACGGATGAAACGGCCCTTGATGACGGCTTGGCCACGCGCTTCGATTATGACGGCATTTGGGGAACGGTCCTGAACCGCTTCTGCGTCCAGGCAGCCATTGGAAAACCGCTCACCGTGTACGGACAGGGTGGACAGACCCGAGGTTTTTTGGATATCCGCGATACGTTGCGCTGTATCGAGTTGGCTCTGCTGAACCCCGCTGCGCCCGGCGAATACCGGGTCTTCAATCAGTTCACCGAACAATTCAGTGTTCTGAGCCTGGCGAACCTGGTCGCACGCATCGGCGAACGCAAGGGTCTCGACGTTACCATTGACCACCTGCCCGCGCCCCGCGTGGAGTTCGAACAGCACTATTACAATGCCAAGCACACCAAACTGCTCGACCTGGGACTGGTCCCGCATCTCCTCTCGGATACCTTGCTCGATTCCATGATGGACGTGGTCATTCGCCATCGAGACCTGGTCAAGGAATGGACTTTGCTGCCGCAGGTCAACTGGCGCAACACTCGTAACCCCTCGTCGTATCAAAAAACCGGCAGTTTTGGGCTGGAAGAGTCCGCCGAAGGCGAGATGCAGACCATGAGGGGGGCCGAAATAGGCTAACACTTCGCGGCGGTGCGCCCCTTGGGCCTTCTTCTCATAGCTTTGTAGCGCGACTCCGAGATAACAATACTGAAGACCATGTGCAGCACTTCAATTTCCGTGCCCAGGGCGTGCGAAATTCAATCCCAGCCTGATGGCCCGGCCATTGCTGATATGCACGAATCCACCCCCAATCAGCACCCGCGGGTTCTAATTCTCACCCTCCACCACGGGTCAACGCACGTGCGGCTCTCGCGAGCCCTTGAGAAGGCCCTCCTCCAATTGCGCCCAAATCTGAAGGTAGAGGTCGTAGACGCTTTGGCGCACTGCGAGGCTTGGTTCCGCGCTTATTACAATTCCTATGAGATCCCCTTGAAATACTGGCCGGGGCTTTGGGACTACATCGAGAGCCACCAATTTGAGGGGGAAACCACCGGGCCCTGGTGGCTCTACCGCCTGGGAGCGCGGCCGCTCTTCCAGTTCATTAAAGCCTGGGCGCCCGACGTGGTGGCGGCCACCGAGGTCGGCCTGGGAGAGTTCGCCATCATCCATAAGCGCGACACCGGAGCCCAATATTCGCTGGTCGGCATCGAGACCTTCGCCTTTGAGCGCCCCTGGGCCAAGCCGGAGGTTGACCTGTATGTTTCATACCCCGGAGAAGTGGCAAACCAAGTAAGAAGCTTAGGCGTGCCGGAAGAGAAAATTCTAGAATGCGGTGTCCCCGTGGACCCGGTGTTCGCGCTTTCTTCTGACCGCCCCGCTCTTCGCGGGCGCTTGGGCCTGCGCGACGATCTTCCTGTGCTGCTGGTCAACTTCGGCGGGTCAGGAAAGAGAAAGCCACGGGAAGTCGTGTCGGAACTTCAGAAGGTCCAATTACCCTTCCAGGTGGTGTTTGTTTCCCGGCGTGACGAGAGACTGCGAAAGGAACTTCTCCGCCTGACCGCGGGGATGGCCCACGTCCGCATTCTGAGCTGGGTCGATAATATGCACGAATGGATGGCGGCGGCCGATATATTGATCAGCCGCGCCGGAGGCGGCATCCTGGCGGAGTCTTTGAACTGCGGGTTGCCCATCCTGGTGTTCGACGCCCCGCCCGGCAATGAACGCCGGTTTTGCCGCCTGATTGAGGAGTGCTGGCATACGGGTTATTGGGTGGAAGGCCCCGGCCAACTCGCCGCTCGAATCGACCAGTTGCTGCGGAAGTCAGAGGATCTAGAGATGCTGCGCAGCAACGCGCGGCAGCACGCCTATCCGGATGCCGCACGTATTGCAGCAGAGGCCATTTTGCACTTGCGCGACCGATCCGCAACCAGTGCCGAGCGCGAGATTTTCTAACGTCAATCTCCGATCGACGACGGCGGTCGGAGACCGCCGCTACAACAACCCGGCGATCGCCACCCCATCCATGTCCGCGTAATCCTGATTTTCCCCACCCATCCCCCAGCAGAACGAGTAGTTGCGCGTCCCCACGCCGGCGTGAATCGACCAGCCGGGTGAAACCACAGCCTGCTTGTTGGCCAGCACAAGGTTCCTTGTCTGCTGGGGCGGCCCCATCAGGTGAATGACCCGGTCGGACGGCGCAACGTCAAAATACAGATAGACCTCCGAGCGCCGCATGTGAGTGTGCGGAGGCATGGTATTCCAGACACTTCCCGGCGCCAACTGCGTGAAGCCCATAACCAGTTGGCAACTGCGCGCCCCCGCCAAGTGAATGAGTTTGGTGATCTGGCGATGATTGGCCGCTTCCGCCGAGCCCAGCGTCACCTTATCCAATTCCCCCGAACGCACAGGCTGGATGGGATGGGCGGTGTGGGCCGGGTAGCTGAGCAGATAGAACTCCGCCGGGTGCGCGGGGTCGGCGCTCGCAAATTGAATCGCTTCGTTGCCTCGCCCGACGTAGAGGGCATCGAGCCGTGGCACCTCAAAGTCCTTGCCGTTCACCGTGACCCTGCCCGCGCCCCCGATATTGAAGATGCCAAGCTCGCGCCGCTCGGTGAAATAGGCTGCCTTAAAGGCGTCATCCGTGGGCAAGAGCAGTGGTGCTCCGGTGGGCACGGCGGAGCCAATCACCGTGCGGTCGAGATCGACATAGACCAACTTGATCGCGCCGGGCTCGAAGAGATCCCTAACGACAAAGGTCTCACGCAACTCCTCCGTGGTCATCGTGCGGTAGCGGACGGCATCCGCCATTTGCAGTATCTTCATGGGCCCCCTATTGAGGTTGGGGAAATATGGTGACGATCTAGTTTCGTAGCGTGGGCGTCTCGCCCGCTGGGGCGTGGGCATCCTGCCCGCGCGTTGGGCGGGAGCGGGACGCTCCCGAGACAGCGGGCAAGATGCCCGCGCTACATGCGCCATTGTCACTTCATTTTGCAATTCCTAGTAGCCATAATCAAAAGCGCAAGCCGAGAATGATACGATGAATCACCCTGGACCTCGAATCGCATCCGCCGGACATTGGCGGCACTATTTCTTCGCGAGCTGCAAGGCCGGCAGCCAGCGGGAAAGATGGTTAAGGCTGGGATGGTGTGTGCGGTCAACTTGCAGCGGCGTCACGGAAATCTCGTGAGAGAGAATGGCGCCGTAGTCGGAATCGGGCTCGACTTCATCGAATTCCACGGTTTCATCCAGCCAATAGTGCGGCCGCCCGCGCGGATCCTTTTGTTCCAACACGATGTTTTGTGAAATCTTCTGGCTCTGGCGGGTCAGGCGCACACCGCGCACCTCGCCGCGCGGCACGTTCACGTTCAAGCACACACCCGGCTCCAGACCTTCTTCCAAAATCTGTGTGGCGAGTTGCGTGGCGAAGGCGGCAGCGGCGGAAAAATCCAGATCACGCCGCGACGCCAGCGAGATCGCGAAGGATTGCACTCCGTGTACGGCTCCCTCCATGGCCCCGCCCACGGTCCCGGAATACACGACGTTTTCACCCATGTTCCCGCCTGGATTAATCCCACTCACCACCAGCTCCGGCCGCTCAGCAAGAATGTGGTAGAGGGCCAGAATCACCGAGTCGGCGGGTGTGCCGCCGATGGCATAGTGGTAGTCGTCGATCCGATGGACTCGTAACGGGGTGTGCAGGCTGATCGATTGGCTGGTGGCGCTCATCTCGCGGTCGGGAGCGACGACCGTAACCTCCCCCACCTGCCGCAGGCTCTGCTCGAGCGCTTTGATCCCCGGCGCGTTGATGCCGTCGTCATTGGTTACGAGAATGCGCTTTAAGGCCATGTCGAAACCCAAAAGTACCCAGGAGTCCCCGAGCCACAGCAATCCTCACGGACCGGTTGCTCCGATCGCCTGGTTCCTCTACCCAATATCGTAAACCCCAAACCCAACCTTTAGAATATCTACCACGCGTGCCGAAGTTCGTCCATAGGTTTCCGCAACTGGTAACGTGCGCTCGGAGGTCTTCCCAGTCGCTTAGGTCCATCACCGTACCCTGCGGGTGGACACCGTTAGGATTTCGGAAGGGGCCAGGGGTTTTCGACCATTCCGACACAAAGTCCGTCACAAAAGTGCAATTCTGCACGCGCAAGGTGAATTTTGTCGCTCAACTAAGCCCCAGCTATGCAGAAATGTCAGTTTTGGAACTGACATTTTGTCATGCGTGTCTTTGTTTTCATGCACATCCCCGGATCGACCTTCATTTTTAAATGTTTTGGCCCGGGAATCTGCCCCAAAGTGACTTTTTGTTGGTTTGAGAGGTGCCGAACCCGGCACCCGGAGCGGGAGTGGAAAGCTTTCCGGCTTGTCATGCGTGCCGCCCTTCGCCTCAGGGCTTGTCCTTCCTGCCTCAATATGCACACATTGCTAGCCTTTGTCAAGGAGAAAGCGAATGAAGCCGCGATAGTAACAAACGGGACGCTCACCAGGATTATTTTGTCGGTTTTTGAGCCGCGTTCCGAGTCTTCGGCTGAGCCCGAGTGTCATGCCGCAGAAGTTGGTTAGATAAATCCTTCGGCCTGGGTGGTTCGGGTCAGCCCCGACGGGGCGAAAGATCGTAGCCCGGGGCGTAAGCCCTGGGTAAAGGCGCCCTCACCCCGCCTTCGGCACCCCTCTCCCGCCTGGGCGGGAGAGGGGTTGGGGAAGAAGGTGGGGACGCTAACCCACGGCTGACGCCGTGGGCTACGATCTTCCGCCCGCCTTGCGGGCTGACTTCATAAACGAACTTATGAGACGTGACACCATTCTTTTCTTTGCTGTTCTCCGCGACCGCCGTGGCCTCTATGATAAGATCCTCCTGAAAGCTCATCGATTTCTGGTCAATTAGGGCGCGTTCATGGCGATACCATTTCCGTAAATACGGAACGTAGCGTGCGCTAAATAGCTGGACACGGTTTGCTGCGTAGCGCCGGGCTTCAGCCCGGCCTGAGCCGCCCTAATGGGCGGCGCTACATTGTCCATCGAATTACAGGTCATCCATCGGGAGGATGTTTTCATGCGAAAAGCCGTGTGGTTATTGGCTGTTGCACCTCTTGCCATTCTGGCCTTGATTCCCCGCGACCGCTCAGCTCCCATGCCCGTGCCCGGCCCTATGCCTGACAAGTCGCTCACGTTTCGCATCGTCTTTGGCGAGAGGCAGGACCAGGCGGAGGATTACACCGGCTCCCTGACTCTCACGGAAGGCAAGGTGGCGAACATCGTTCCCTGGCGCCTTTTCGGTCAAGACTCGGTGAATCCGGACGGAAGCTGGAAGGCGCACGTCAAGCGCATCCGGTTTGAGAACCAGCCGGATGACGGTCAGCCCATGGAACCCACGGAGGGCGTGTTCAACTATGTTCCCTCGGGCGTCACCGTAACCGTGGAGGCGCCACCTTCCGCGAGCGCGCGCATTCGGACCGCCCAAGGAGATTTCCGTTTTGCTTTGCAGGACCTCGACGACGGCCGTGCCCTTTCTTTTCGCAATGGCGACGTGACGGTGCAGCGCACGCCCACTCCACAACAGGTTTCTCCCGCGCCGCAGGGTGCCAACCCCGAAGAGCACGACTATCCCTCCATCTGCATCACCCGGCAAGCCGTGGTCTGGATTGCCTGGCAGGTCTACCAGAATTTGGGCGACCAGGTTTACGCACGCTACTCGACACCCGCGGGCTGGTCCGAGCCCGTCCGCCTGACGGAAGAAAAGGGGGATATCTTTCGCACCCAGGTAGCGGAAGATTCTGAAGGCCGCATCTGGGTAATCTGGTCGCAACGGGAGGGCGAGGATTGGGACCTCTACGCGCGCGTGTTCGACGGCAAAAAGTGGACAGCGCGGCGCAAGCTGACGGGAGGCGATCGTCCCAATATCTTTCACCGGCTGGTGGCGGACCGCACCGGCGCTCTTCATCTTGTGTGGATCGGCTTCGAGGATGGCCAATCGCACGTGATGGTCAGCACCCTGCGCGGCAACCAGTGGTCAAAGCCCGTGGAAATCAGCGGTCCGAGCGCCTGGATGCCCGACGCGGCGGCGGACGTCTCCGGCAACCTTTACGTCGCCTGGGACAGTTATCGCACCGGCAACTACGACATTTTCCTGCGCAAAGTCAATGCCGATGGGTCCATGGAGCCTGTACAACAGTTGACGCAGTCGGGCAAATTCCAGGCGCACGCCTCCCTTGCCGTGGATAAGGCCGGGCGGGTGTGGCTGGCCTGGGATGAGTCGGGCGACAATTGGGGCAAGGACTGGAACCGCGACGACCAATCGCGTAGCACCACGCTCTACGCCAATCGCCATCCGCGCGTGGCGGTGCTCGAAAACGGCGTGTGGAAGCAGCCGGCGGGCGACATCCGCGGCGCCATTCCGATGCGCTACAACCAGTACATTGAAGAGCCGCGCCTGGCGTGCGATTCCCAGGGCCATATCTGGGCCGCAGTCCAAATCCGCACCAGCACGGGCACCAGCCGCACGGACTACTGGGCCTCGAACGGACACTGGGAAAGCTTTCTGACCCGCTATGATGGCGACCACTGGACCGAGCTGATGCCCATCCCGGATACGGAATCTCACCCCGACGGCGCGTTCCAAATCACGCCGGGCCCGACGGGCATTGGGATGACCTGGATGAATAACAACCGGCGATTTGGCCCGGTCGCAGGATTCCAGCCATCCATGAGCGGGGCGGCCACCAACACGGGGCCGCATCGCCCCGGCGTGCAGGAAATTGACGCCGCCGCTTTCGCCAGCGTGGCCGGTGCGCCGCCCACGCAATTGACCGAGTTCAAAGACCCCAAGGAAGACTCGCCGCCCGTCCACCCCAATGAGCGCGAGGATGTGGCGCGCGTCCGCTCTTATCGCCTTACAATGAACGATACTTCCCTGCGCATCCTGCGCGGCGACTTCCACCGCCACACAGAAATTTCCAGCGACGGCGCGGGCGACGGCTCCGTGGAAGACTATTTCCGCTACATGATGGACGCCGCTGCGATGGATACCGGAATCATCTCCGACCACAATGCCGGCGGCGACAACGAATACACTTGGTGGCGAACCGAGAAAGCCATCGACCTCTTCCACATCAAGGACTATTACACGCCGCTGTTCGGGTACGAGCGCAGCGTGCAATATCCCAATGGGCATCGCAACGTGGTGTTCGCCGAGCGGGGCACGCGCACGCTTCCCATCAGCCCGGAGGAAAACAAGGGCAAGGTGAATACCGGACCGATTCTTTACCCGTATTTGAAGCAGCACCGCGGCGTCTGTATGCTGCACTCGCTGGCCACGGACCAAGGCTCCGACTATCGCGACAACGATCCGGAAGTCGAACCACTGGTGGAGATCTACCAGGGCTACCACGCCAACTACGAGTATGAAGGCGCGCCGCGCGCCGAAAGCGCCAACTACCAGGTTTCCGTCCACAATGGGTATAAGCCCCTGGGGTTCTACTGGAACGCTCTGGCCAAGGGTTACAAGCTGGGGGTGGAATCGAGCTCCGACCACGTCTCCACACACAGCTCGTACACCATGATCTATACGCCCTCGATGGACCGTACCGACATCGTGGAGAGTATGCGCAGGCGCCACGCCTATGGCGCCACCGACAATATCATTGTGGATTTTGAAGCCGTCGATGCGCAGGGCCATATTTACATGATGGGCGACGCCTTTGCCACGCCGGCCGCCCCGCGCCTGAAAGTCAAAGTGATTGGAACTGACACGCTGCAACGCGTGGAAATTATCAAGGACGGAAAATTCGTTTTTACCACCTCGCCCAATGCCCACGACGCCGAGTTTACGTATGTCGATAACGAGCCGGCCAAGGGCGAAAGCTGGTACTACGTCCGCGCCATCCAGATGGATCGCAACCTGGCATGGTCCAGCCCCATTTGGGTGAAGTACGGGCAGTAGGTGTGAGGTGCCAGGTGTCGGGTGTCAGGTGTTAGGGGCTGGGGGTTGGGGGCTTAATGAAAGTACTAACCTCTACAATCTTACTACTCTTCGTCATATGCCCGTCTGCTGAGATGCCCGCGGGGCAGGAACAGACCACCGTACGTCTGGAGGACAACCCGGATTGGTGGTCCGGGAGGAGTTTGGCGGATTCCTATGAACCCATTCAACCTCCTCAGGAACGGGAACTGCCCTCATCAAACTTCCAAGTGCTTGGGATCGAATTGGATGACGCGATGTTTGATCGTGCTGCGACAAAATTAGGCAAAGCAACTCATGTGGAGCGCGGAGATGCATCTACCGGCAGAGACCAGGTTTGCTACGTTTCGACGGGAGGAAACGAAAAGGTATATCTCATTTTCGAGCGAGGCGAAGTAGATTTCACTTTCTTTTTGTTTACCGGCGGCCCTTCCTGGAACGGAATTGACCGATGTGTTGCGTCCAATCTCGTTTCGCTTAGTTCGTCGACTGCATCCGGCTTGCATTTGGGATTAACCCGCGCCCAAATTATCGCTATTCTCGGGCCGCCCACCAGTCGAAGTGCGAATGAGCTGAATTACTCAGTCCATGTGAGGAAAAAGCTGCCGCCTGCAGAACTTAGAGAGTTACGGCAACAACATCGCGACCTTAGCGATGGAGAGTTCATGGAGAACTATGGTGAATACGATCTGAATGCCGGCGTGGACCTTAAGTTTGTGCATTCCAAGCTCTCATTTCTATGTATCTCAAAATCAGAAACAAACTGATTTGTAAGAGAGCTGGATATCGCCTGCTGAGGTTAATCTCGATCGTCCCGTGGGCATGCATAACGGTGGACAGCATCGCAGTAGAAGAACCTGCCATCGGTGCTATCCTCGATAAACGTCGTCGTATAAACCGACCGCCTCAGGGATTATCTGGGGTAGAGTTCAACTCGATCCAGCACCCTGCTCTTCTTGACTTTCGCTTTTTATTCGCCTATGCTCATGACGTCGCCAACGGAGGTAGCGCAGCGCGGCGGCAACCGTTTGGTCGCTCTAACGTCTGAGCCCCAAAGGAGTGACCTAACACAGCCCAGGGCAACGCCCTGGGAATTATGGAACGGTTGCCACCGTAAGCCCTGAAAGGGCGCGCTATTGGATCGCCCCTTCAGGGCTTCGGGAAGAAAACAGGGTGGATTTACCAGACCCAGGCCGCCGGCCCACAGGCGTTAACCTAAGGCGGATCTCTTCCGATTGGGATAGTTTTTAGGCCTTTAATAGGCCCGCAGGGCCGACAGATTGTGGCCCACGGCGAAAGCCGTGGGATAAGGGCCGTGGCGCCATCCGAGCCCCGGTAGGGGCGGCAGACCTGCGACCACATGGGAAATTTTCTGTCGCCACTGCCGTGGCTCAAGCGCTTTTCCATTGACGGGTTCCCACGGCTGGCTCGCCGTGGGCCACATTATGACGCCGCTGCCGCGGCTCGGAATGGCGCCGACGAGCTTAGGTTAACGCTTATGGGCCGCCGGCCCGGGCTGTGTTAGGTCGCCCCTTTGGGGCTCAAAAAAGAGGGCAGCATTATGTTCATGCACACGCAAACTTCGCCGACCGCCGCGACGCAACCATGGCGCTTGCCGCCGCACGGGCTGACGGTGTTTCACGGGGAGCGCCAGGCGCCGCGCCTGAGCCACTACTTCCTGCCGCGCCTGGCTCTGGAGGGCAAGCGCATCCTGTTCCTCGATGGCGCCAACTGCGCTGACCCGCGCCTGATGGCGCGCCTGGCCGAGCGCCGGGGCATGCCCTTTGCGCAATTCAACCAGCAGATCATGCTGGCGCGGGCGTTCACCTGCTTTCAGCTTACCGAGCTGATCGGCCGTGTGCCGCAGTTCCTGGCGGAGTTCCCCGCCCAGGTTCTCATCGTGACGGCCTTCCCGGAGCTTTACTTCGACGAAGACATTCGCCACGCCGACGCCACCGCGGCCTTCCAGCAGGCGCTGAAGGCATTGACGATTGTCGATGGTCGATTGTCAATTGACCCCATCGACAATCGGCAATCGAAAATCGACAATGGCCAGCGCCCAGCGCTGGCGGTGGCGCTTTTCTCCGCTGCCTCGGGCTTCCAGCCGCCCGCCGGACGCCAGCGCTTTTTCGCCCAAACCTGCGCGGCCGCCACCGAGCTTTGGAAATTCCAGGTTGATGAGCATGGCCGGCTTGGCTTGATACAACAAACCGAAGGCGTCGATGTAGCGCGGCCCCCCGTTTTGGGAGTCCGCGGCTCTTCTCTTGCAAATGCCGGGAATCTCCAAGATGCATACCTACCAGCAGTTTCGGGAGCGTGCGTCTAAGGACCGCAGACCTCAAAAGCAGAGGTCGCTACAACACGGTTTGGGCGCTGGAGAAAAGCCGATTGCCGATGGTTCAATCGACAATCAGCAATCGAAAATCGACAATAACCAGCCCCCAGGCCCCGCCCCCCCCAAGAGGTGATCTATGGGCCGAACGGTAGCTACGTTTCGCGACTTGATCGAGCAGGAATTGCAATCCTGGAAGCAGCGTTTTGGCCGCGCGCTGCGGCAGGAGGAGCAGGCGCACCTGGAGGCCATGTTCAATCGCGTGCGCCTGTACGTGCAGGCATGCACCTACCACTTTCCCGTAGATGCGATGCACGGCATTCACGTGGCGGTGGAACTGGACCATGAAATCCGGCTGCGCCGCATCGAGGCGGCCTTGGGGATAAACCTTGAAACTCAGTGGATGGATTCTCGACCTCTACCCGTCAGCCGACGGGATGGTGGTGTGGCTGATCGAACTGAGCCAGCAGCGCCACCGGCTGATTGACCGTTCCTTCCGGCCGTGCTTTTACGTGCAGGGGCCGGAGCTTCAGCTCGCGCGTTTGGCAGAGACGCTTCCCGCCCGCGCGGCGGTCAGTTGCGCGCTCACCGAGCGGCAGAACATCTGGGACCGCCGCATGCTGTGCGTGCTGCAAGTCGCCGTCCACCACCCCACGCTGTTCGCACCGCTGGCGCGCTTTGTTCGCCGATTCGACAGCAGCCTGGTGCTGTACGACTCGGACCTGATGCTGGCGTCGATGTACTGCTGGGAGAAGAACGTGTTCCCCCTGGCGCGCGTGGAGATTGACGCCGGGCCCGCCGGCACGGCGGATGCTCCAGCGGCACCTGTAGGGGCGAGCAGCGCTCGCCCGCGGCCGAACGCCGTTCGGCCCTACAGTACGGCCACCCGGCCCTACGGCAC
>Ga0335085_10009518_pt1 | contig 14648 bp, 13 predicted proteins | sample Lox_Sample_45_FD_206712 | JGI IMG/M metagenome (GOLD analysis project Ga0335085, IMG submission 206712) | Soil microbial communities from Loxahatchee National Wildlife Refuge, Florida, United States - Lox_Sample_4.5 | ecosystem: Environmental > Terrestrial > Soil > Wetlands | place: USA...
GGCCTCGCGCCGGCGGCGGGCGTGGGCCGGATCGCCCCGAGCGAAGCGCTCAAAGAACGCGGCCGCGGCGTGACCGGCGACGCGCGCTTCGGCGTGCGCAACATGCTCGTGATCGCGCAGATCGGCTTGTCGCTCGCGCTCGTCGTGGGCGCCGGTCTCTTCGTGCATACGTTCGCGACGCTGACCAGCCGGCCCGCGGGCTTCAACGCCGACGGGCTGCTGCTCGCGCAGGTCGACGTTCGACGGAGCGCGGTCGCGCCGGACGGCCGGCTGGCGCTCTACGAGCGGTTGCGCGAAGCGGCGGCGGCCGTGCCGGGCGTCTCGATGGTGACCGCGTCGATCGTGACGCCGGTCGGCAACATCCGCTGGAACATGGAAGTCGACGTGCCCGACGGTCCGAAACTCGTCGGCCGCGAGCGGCTGTCGTGGGTCAACGCCATCACGCCGGGCTGGTTCGCGACGTACGGGACCAGGCTCGAAGGCGGACGCGACTTCGACGAGCGCGATCGCAAGGGCGCGCCGGCGGTCGCCATCGTGAACGACGCCTTCGTCCGCAAATTCTTCCCGAACGTCGCGTCGCCGATCGGACGCACCTTCAACGAGCGGCTGCCGGACGCGTCGAACACGTCATATGAGATCGTCGGCGTCGTCGAGGATTCCGCCTACACGTCGCTGCGCAGCGAGCCGAGCCCGATTGTCTACGAGCCGCTCGCGCAGACCGACGATGCGAAGGGATCGGCGCTGTCATATTCGCTTCGGGTGCGCTCGACGTCGACGGCGGGGATCACGCGCGCGCTGGCCAGCGCCTTCGAGAACGTCGACGGCGGCGTGTCGGTGCGGTTCGAGACGCTCGCCAGCCAGCTGCGATCGTCGCTGACGCAGGAGCGGCTGCTCGCGATGCTCGCGGGATTCTTCGGCGCGCTCGCGCTCGTGCTCTCGGCGCTCGGGCTCTACGGCGTGACGTCGTACGCCGTGGGCCGGCGGCGCGCAGAGATCGGGATCCGGCTCGCGCTCGGCGCGACGCGCGGGGGCATCGTCACGCTCGTGCTCGGCCGGGTGGGCTGGCTCGTCGGCCTCGGCATCGCCGGCGGCGCGGCGCTCAGCTTGTGGCTCGCGAAGTACGTCTCGACGCTGCTCTACGGCGTCCAGTCGCGCGATCCGTGGACGCTCGCCGGCGCGGCCACCGTGCTCGGCGCGGTCGGGCTGCTCGCCGGCTGGCTGCCGGCGCACCGGGCGTCACGGGTGGACCCGACGACCGCGCTGCGCACGGAATAGCGGGCCCGATCCTTCGCGGTCTTCCGCCTGCGTGCTCTGATGCGGGCGGCGTGATCTCGCCCGTCCCGCAGGCGATCATGACACGATCGATTCCGGTCACGGCTTCAATGTCATCGTCACGGTCTCGACGCTGCCGTCGGCGATCCGCACGCGCCTCACCGCGTGGTTGTTCGTGTCCGCGACGTAGAGCGACGTCGACGTCGCGGTGATGCCGCCCGGCTCGTAGAATCTCGCCGATCGCGCCGGGCCGTCGGCCAGGCCGGGCTCGCCCGTGCCGGCGAACGTCGTGACGCGACGCGTGGCGGGATCGAGCCGTTTGATTTTGTGATTGTAGGTGTCGGCGATGAACAGCGCGCCCGCCGCCCACGCGACGCCGAGCGGATGCTGCAGCCGCGCGTCGTCGCCCGCGGCGTCCTTGTCGCCGAACTCGAACAGGTCGCCGCCCGCGAGGGTGAGCACGCGATTGTCGGGCGGCAGCGAAATCGCGCGGATGATGTTCGACTCGCTGTCCGCGACGTACATCGTCTGTCCGTCGATGGCGAGGCCCGACGGCTGCGCGAACGCGGCTTCCTCGGCCGGGCCGTCGACGCGCGCCTCGCGGCCCGAGCCCGCGTACGGCAGGGCCAGCCCGCGCTCGAGATCGATCATCCAGACCTGATGCACGCCCGCCATCGCGACGAACAGCAGCGCCCGCCCGAGCGCCAGGTCCCACGGCGAGCTCAGCGGCGTCTCGTGCACGTCGCCGCCGTGATCGCCCCACCGCCCCTGGCGTCCGGTGCCGGCGACGGTCGCGACCGTGCGCGCGCGCAGGTCCGCGACGCGCACGAGGTGATTTTCCGTGTCCGCGATGAACAGCGCGTCGCCGCGCAGCGCCAGCCCCTGCGGCCGGTAGAACCGGGCGCGCTCGAACGCGTCGTCGATCCAGCCGACCGCGCCGTCGCCGATGACGTCGGTCACGCGCCCGTCGAGCGTGGCGACGAGGACGCGGTGATGGTTCGAGTCGGCGACGACCAGCCGATCCGACGCCTCGTCTACCAGCACTTTGCCAGGAAACGCCAGCGTGCCCATCGTCACACGCTCGCGCTCGGGCGACATCGCGAGCGGCGTGCGATCGATCTTCCGTTGCTCGTCGAACACGCGAATCACGGCGGCGATCGCTTGATCGAACGCGTCGCCGTTGCCCTCGCCTGACGCCGTGCCGACGACGTAGCCTTCGGGATCGATCAGAACCTGCGTCGGCCACGCACGCGCGCCGTACGATTTCCAGATCTCGAACCGCACGTCGTTCACGACCGGATGATCGAGATCGTACCGCACGATGATCCGCCGCAGGTTCTCCGCGTTGCGCTCGTTGGTGAACTTCGCCGAGTGGACGCCGACGACAACAAGCTCGGCGCGGTACTTCTCCTCGAGTCGCCGCAGATCCGGAATGATGTGCAGGCAATTGATGCACCCGTACGTCCAAAAGTCGAGCAGGACGACTTTGCCGCGCAGCGACGTCAGCGACAGCGGCGCCGCGACGTTGAACCAGTCGAGGCCCGGTGGGAAGTCTGGAGCGTGGACGCGGGTCGGGGAATCAGACATGGGGTTCTTGGGTCATTGGACCACTGGCCATCGGGCCATTGGACCACTGGGTCAGTGGGACCTTGGGCTATCGGGGCACGGCCCGTCCACCCTTGATGACCGCGCGGATCTTCCGTGTGTTCTTGATGTCGTCCAGCGGATTGGCGTCGAGCAAGAGGATGTCGGCCGCTTTGCCCGGCTCGATCGTGCCGACTTTTGCGTCGACGCCGAGCGTGCGGGCGGCGTTGCGCGTGGCGGCCTGGAGCGCCTGCATCGGCTTCAGCCCCGCTCCGGTCGCGAGCTGCTCGAGCTCGCGATGGATCAGCGGCAGCGGATCGTTCGCGGCGTCGATGATGCGATCGGTGCCCGCCACAATCGAGACGCCGAGCGCGGCCGCGCGCTTGGTCACCGCGTACATCCACGACGTCCGCAGCGCGCTGAGATCGTCCTTCGGCAGGCCTTCCGCGAAGATCCACAGCGTCGGATTGAGCGCGATGTTGCGATCGCGCATGCCCTCGAGCACGCGCTCGATCACCGGACTGTCGGCGGGCACCCCCGCGAAGTCGCCGTTCGCGCGCTTGGTGAAGTCGGGCGTCGAAGGACTGCCCTCCCAGACGAGGTACGCCGCGTGGGCGAGCATGGTCACGCCGGCGGCGACGAGGTCGCTCGGCTTGGCCGGAAACACGGTCGCGTGCGCGACGATGCGCACGCCCTGTCGCCTGGCCTCGTCGCCGATGCGCCGGACGGTGTCGCCGTCGAGCGCCGCGTAGAGCTTGAGGCTCGTCGCCCCGGTGCCGCGCGCGATCGCGACCGCGCGGGCGACGTCGGTCGCGGGCGTGATCGCCTGCGCCCACGGCGCCTCGCCCGGGGCGAAGCCGCGCGACGCGCCGATCACGCGCGGATCAGAGAAGAACGCCGGGCCCGCCATGAGCGCGACGTAGTAGATCGTCGGCGCCTCGATCTCGCCGACCAACGCTTCGCGCGCGAGCTCGCTCGCCATGCGCCCGTCGCCCGCGAGATCCCACACCGAGGTGACACCGCCGGCCAGCGCGCGCTTCAGCTCGTCGACGGCCTCCTCGCGCGTGCCGCCGGTGACGTGCACGTGCGCGTCGAAGAGACCTGGAACCGCGAATCGCCCGGCGCCATCGACGATCGTTCCGCCCGCCGGCTCGCCGCCGGCGGCAACGATCTCGGCGATCTGACCGTCGCGCACGACGATCGACTGATGCGGCCGCGCCGCCGCGCCCGTGCCGTCAATCACCGTCACGTCGCGCACGACGAGCACCTTGGGTGGTGCGGGCGCCCCGCGCTGCACGGCGCCGGTCGGCGCGCTCAGCGTCGCGATCAGCCCGCACGCGACGCCCGCCAGCGCGAGCCGCGCTGAAGTCACGCCCGCCACTCCCGCACTCGGCACCTGGCGCCACGCACCGGCACGTGCTACCGGCCGCCGCGCCCGCGTCCCGCGCGTGACGCCGGCGATTTCTCGACCAGCCGCCGCAGCTCCTTGATCGGCTCGGGGCTGTCGTCGACCTGCAGTCGCATGACGACGTCGTTGTGCAGCCACACGCCCGCGTCCTTCTTGACGACGATGAGCGCGGCGGATTGCTGGCCGCGATTGTCGCCGCCCGCGGCCTGTCCCGCCTCGAGCGCGGCGACCAGACGCAGCGAGATGTGCTGGCGCTGCCCGCTCGCGTCCTTCTCGCTGTTCTCGAAGCCCGCGACCATCGCGGCAGGCACTTTGCTGGGCTTGATGCCGTCCGCCGGCGGAAACACGTGATCGGGGCGGCCGAGCGTGTTGCCCTGCGCCGTGCAGAACTTGCCTTGCGCGTCGCCAGATTCGGGCGGCGCCTCCGGACCCGTGTACGCCGCGACCTCGCCCTTCGCGTTGATCACGGCGAACTGACGTCCGGCCTTCTGCCACTTCTGGCCGCGGTATCCGGGATCCGGATCGCGATCCCAAATCGTCTTGATGATGTCCTTGGGCGCCATGCCCTGTCGCAGCAGCTCGAGTCCCTGCGGGCCGTAGCTCACGTCGACGATCGCCTGCGTCGCGACGGCACCGACGCCCGCCTCCGCCCACAGCACGCCGTTGCCGACCGAGAACACGCGCGACTGCACCGCCGCGCCGATCTCGCCGGTCTCCGGATCGAATCCGAGAATCGAAAACGTGCCGGGCGGATCGGCCGGGCCGTTCGCCGCGAGCGAGCCGGGCCGCTGCGCGGAAATCGCCAGCGGCGCGACGAGCGCGATGAGCAACGCGAGCTTCACGTGAGTCCGCATGAGTCCTCCAGCGGTGTCACCGCCGCGCGGGCGGGCGGTTGATGAAGTTCACGACGGCGGCGATCCACGCGTCGTGCGTGTCCTCGAGCTGGGCGCAGTGATCGGCGCCCGGCAGCTCGACCATCTGCTTGTCGTGCGTGCCGAGCCGCGCGAAGAACTTGCCGGCGTCGCCGAGCGTCACGCCCGGATCGTTCTCGCCAAAGAGGACGAGCGTCGGCACCGTCACCTTGTCGGGCTTGATGCCGTTGAACTCGGTGTCGCCTTTGAGATCGACCATCACGGGATCGGCCTTGAGCGACTGATCGACGAAGGCCTGGACGACGGCCGGCGGCGTGACTTTCGGCGAGATGAAATCGCTGATCGCGTTTTCCGGGGTGTTCTTCGCCATCTCCGGCTTGTCCGGCACCGCGCTGTCGGCGAACTGCAGATCGGGATCGAACACGAAGCCGAACAGCACGAGCCCCGACATGCGCGACGCCGCCGCCTGCGCGGCCAGCAGCGCCTGCGCCGCGCCGCGGGACCAGCCGATCAGCACGGGCTTCGGCAAATTCGGATGCTGCGTGCCGATCCAGGCGATGACGTTGACGATGTCCGCGGCGGCGCGCTTGGGCGTGAGCCAGCCGGTCGCATCGCGCGGCGTGTCGCCGTAGCCGCGAAGATCGACGGCGTATGCGGCAATGCCCTGCGCGGCCAGCGAAACCATCACCGATCGCTGCAGGCCGTTGACCTGCAGGTCGAAATCCGGCCGGCTGCTCCAGGTGCGGCCGTGCACGAGCAGCACGGCGCCTTTGGGCGTCGCCGGCCGCCGCGCCCAGACGGCCATGGGATGACCGTCGGATTGCACCGTCAGGCGCTCGGGCGGGCTCGCGCTCGACGCCGGCGGCGGCTGGCTGCGCTGACTGGCCAGGCTCACCTGCGTCGCCGCCACCGCGACGACGACGCCCGCAATCACGACTCTCGACCAACGCATGCGATGTCCGCGGCTATTGTGGATCAGAGCCAAGGGCAAGCACCACGAAGGACGCGGCCGTCAGCTCAGCTCGTCGAACGAGGCAATGCAGTCGTACAGCGTGCGATCCGATTGCGGCGCGTTGCCCGGCCGAAGACTCAGCACGACCTGCAGGCCCGCTTCGCGCGCCGCGCCGAGCTCGCGCGTGACGTCCGAGACGAACAGCATCGTCGCAGGCGGCACCTGGAGCGCCGCCGCGATGCGCGCGTAGCTCGGCGATTCGATCTTCGCGCCGACGCGCGTGTCGAAGAAGCCGGCGAGCAGAGGCGTGAGGTCGCCGTGCGGCGTCGACTCGAACAGCCGGCGCTGCGCGAGCTCGCTGCCCGACGAATAGATCGCGACGCGCAGGCGCGCGTCGTGCCACCGCCGGATCGCCGGCGCCACGTCGTCGAACACCACGCCGCGAAGCTCGCCCGAGCGATAGCCTTCCTCCCAGATCTCGCCCTGGAGCAGCTTCAGCCCGGACGATTTCCGGTCTCGATCCATGAGCCACTCGACGTAGCCGACGATCGCGTCGATCGATCTCGGCGACGCGAACGGCGGGGCGTCCCGCTCGAGATCAATCGCGTGCTCGGCGACGAGCAGGTCGCGGGCGCGCCGGACGTCGGGGTCTTCGCCGTGCGCCGCCAGGAACGCGCGCGCCCGCGCGCGCGCGAACGGAAACAGCGTCTCCTGCACGAACGCAATCGGCGTCGTCGTCCCCTCGATGTCGAGGAGGACGACGCGGATGCCGCGATCGGCGAGCCGACTCGTCAAATGGTGAGGCCGGGACGTCCCGCCGGAAAATACGCGGGCCCGAAGCAGACGGGCTGGAACTGTTTGTCGACGCCGGTGCCGGTGTAGTGCGGCGTCCAGCCCGACACGTCCTGGAACAGGCGGATGGCGCGGATGCGCCGCTCGGCGCAGAGGTCGAACCAGTGATGGGTGCCGCGCGGGACGCGAATCAGATCGCCCGCTTCGACTTCAATCGCAAACACCGGACCGTCGGGCGGGTGGATGTGAAACAGCCCGTGGCCCTCGACGATGAAGCGGACCTCGTCCTCGTCGTGCCAGTGCTCCGAGTTGAACTTGTTGAGCATGACGTCGAGATTCGGCGTGTTCGGATAGACGTCGATCACGTCGGCCGTGACGTAGCCGCCTTTCGCTTTGAGCTCGTCGAGCTTCGTCTTGTACGCGGCGAGCAGCTCGGCCGCCGGCGCGTTGGCGGCGACGGGCGTGCCCGGCTCGGTCCGCTCGTAGTCGATGCCGCGCGACGCGAGATACGCGCGAATCTCCTCGCTCTCACGGATGGTGCGGTGTTCTTCGGGAATGTTGACGAGCGCCATGTTTCCGTCCTTCTCTCTCTGTGCCGCGTCGGCCGTACGGCTGCGGTGATTGGCCCCCCGGCTCGCGCCAATCGGGCCCCGGCCGCCGCCGGCCTGGATGCGCTACGTCGAGTTCCTCCCGACGACTTCGAGCAGAAACTCGAGGATCTCCACGTGCCGTTCCGCCTCGTCGACGGTCGCGCCCCAGGTGTAGAGGCCGTGCCGCTCGAGCAGGAACGCGTGCGCTGAGGGATGATCGCTCAGCGCCTGCCGCACCGCGCGCGCGAGCCGCGTCATGTCTTGATCGTTGCGCACGATCGGAATCCACTCGCGATGATCGTGCGAGACGACGCCGTCGAGGCCCTTGAGCATTTCGAACTGCTCGATGGCGAGGCCGCGCGCGGAAGCGTGACGGTCTGAAAGTATCGTGCTCCAAACCGAATGCGTGTGCAAGACGGCACCCGCCCCGCGGAAATCGACGATCTCGAGGTGCAGGCGCGTTTCGGCGGACGGCTTCGCCGCGCCGTTGGCGCGCGCGCGACCGGCCGACCCGGCGAGGGTGCCCTGCGCGTCGATCTGCAGGAACTGCGGCGGCGCGAGCCGGCCCTTGTGCGCCGCGCTCGAGGTGATGGCCAGCGTCAGCGGCCGGCGCGAGACCACGGCGCTGAAGTTTCCGCTCGTGCCCATCACCCATCCGCGGTCGTAGAAGCGGCGGCCGATCTCAGACAGGCGCAGCGCGGCCTGGCGAAAGGTGGGCAGCGGAACGGCCGAGTGCGACATGCGGATGACGAACTCCCTTCGAGCGGTGTCCTCAGTATCCTACGACCGCACGTCGCGGAGAATCGTGTCGCAGACTTCGGGCAGCTTCGCGAGCGATCGCGGATAGGTCAGGCGCTTGACCGGCACGACGCGGGCGAGCTCGGACGCGACGGCGAAGCGCCGGCGATCCCGATCGGGCGAGGCGATCACCAGATTGAACGACGCGCGCACGAGCTCGACGACGGCGGCGCCGCGAGACACGGGATCGATGCGGACGTCGCGCGGCGCCCGGCCGCGGCCGGGCCGATCGATGACGTAGATGGCGCGAAGGCGCGCCGGGCCGCGCGCCCGCTCGCGCCGCCGCAGCGCGAGCACGAGCTTCGCGGTGTCGCGATGCATCCGCGATTCGCGCCGCTCGCCGACGAGCGCGCGCGCCATGCGCCGATACAGCTTCAGGCGCGCCGGCCCCGGCGACACCACGTAGGCGCCGCCGCGGCGATCGAGCGCGATCAGATCGTCGCTCACGATCCTCGCACCGCGCGCGAGCATCGCGGCGCCCAGCGTCGACTTGCCCTCGCCGCATTCGCCGATGAAGACAATGACCTCGCGCCCGATCGCGACGGCCGTGCCGTGCAGCGGCTCGGCGCCGCGCGCGACGAGCGAGAACGAGAGGACGTGTCCGAGCAGATACGTGCCGAGCGCGGCCTCGGTCGCGCGCGCCAGACGCCGGTAGCGCACCGTGCCGCCATCGGGCGAGACGAGAAACTCGAACAGCCCGCGCCACTCGAGATGCGCCGCGCCGCCGGGCAGCGTGCGGTAGGAGAACCAGTCGGGCGATCGCCGCGCCGGACGCGGAAACGCGTCGGCCGCGGCGGATCGCAAGCGCACGTCGGGGCGGCTCGACCGGGACGCCCGAGGAATGGGAAGGGAAATCGGCGAGCTGAGCGTCAGTCCGTAGACCCGATACCGCCGATCTCGATGGCGCCTAGACCTTCGTTCGCGGCTTGCCGGCGCCATCGTTTCTCTTGCCGTGCTTGGCTCTGGTGAGCACCTTCACGCTGCCGTGCACGGTGAGCATGGGCGCGCGATACGGCTTGCGCGAGTCGCCGGCCTTACTCGATTCGGTTGAGGGGAGGCGGTCCTTCCTGCCGGGACGCTGCATGCGCGAAGAATACACGGAGCCACAGTTCCAAGCCAAATCCGCTGGCGAGATCCCAGCTGTCGCAGCAATCGTCGCGCGCGGCGGCGCCGCCCAAGCGCGCGAGCTCGGCGTTCAGCCGGCCCGCGTCGAAAAATCCGCGGGCCACGGCCTGGCTGTCGCGCGTGAGATACGCGGCAATCGCCGGAAAATCGCGCACGATCCCGGTGTTGACGGCGCCGCTGAAATCCGCCTTCGACGTCCGGGCGCGCACCGCGTCGGGCAGCACGCCGCGCAGGCCCTCGCGCAGCACCGCCCGCGGCACGCCGCCGCGATTCTGCATCGTCCCCGGCATCGCCATGAGGAGCGCAATCAGATCGCGATCGAGAAATGGAAAGGCGTGGTCGTGGCCGTCAATCGCGGCCGCCTTGTTGTTCCACTCCATGCACTGCACGTGATACGCCGAGCGCGCCTCGAGATAGAGACTGCGCGCGTGCACGCTGTGGAACCGCTGATCGAGGCGCGGCGGCACGCCGGTCGAGCTCCGCGCGCGTGCCACGAAGTCGTCGGCAAACCACTTGACGGGCGGCGTTGGCGACACGCGGCGTCGCGCGCGTCTCAGCGGCGCGCGCAGCGGATCCGGCACGAGCGATCGCGCCAGCTCCGGCCAGACGCGCTGGGCGTACGTGTCCGCTTCGCCCGCGTCGAGCCAGCGCCGGTACTCGCGAAGATGCGCCCGCAGCGCCCGCCAGTTGAAGCGGCGTGCGAGATCGACGAGATAGCCGGTCGAAAAGAGCATCTGGTCGCCCCAGTGCCCGGAGAGCAGCACGCGCGCGCCGCGCCGGCGCATCTCGCGGGCGATGGCAACGCGCGCGCGCCACAAGCCGTCGACGGTCGGGGCCTCGACGTGCCAGACCTGCGCGAGCGCGCCCTCGACAACGCCGAGATGATCGGCCAGCGGCACGCGCGCGATCGACGTGCGCGTCGACTGCTCGACGAGATCGAGGAACGCGCGCTCGTCGGCCGCGCCGCCGACGTCCACGTACGCGATGCCCGCGAGATCCGGCGCGAGACCGGCCTCGTGCCGCGCGAGTGCGTCGGCCTGACAGAAGATCGACGATGAGTCGAGCCCGCCGCTGACCGAGACGCCGACCGGAAACGCCGACCGCACGCGGCGGCGCACCGCGGTCGCGAATCGCTCGCGAAACGCTTCCGCGTACTCGTCGAACGTGCCGAGCTCGAGACGCGCCGCGCCGTCGAAGTCCCAATACTTGCGGCGGCCGACGTCATCGCGCGTGGCCGTCAGCACGTGCGAGGGCTCGAGCGAGGCGATGCCCGCAAAACACGTGACGGCCAATCCGTCGACCGGGCGCACGCGCAGCATCAACGCGTCGGCCAGGCCATCTTCGTCGGGACGCGCGGGAATGTCGGGATGCGCGAGCAGCGCCTTGATTTCGGACGCGAAGGCGATGAGTCGAGGCGTGGCGTGGTAGTACAGCGGCCGCACGCCCAGCGCGTCGCGACCGAGCACGAGCCGCTGCCGCGCCGGATCGAACAGACCGAACGCGAAGTCGCCGGCGAGACGCTCGACGAAATCGTCCGGCCATCGGTCGCACGCCGCAAGCACGCAGGCCGCGTCGCTCGTGCGCGCCGGCAGGTCCAGCAGCCGACCGAGCTCGTCGCGGTTGTCGAGCCGTCCGTCGAACACGACGAGCGTGCCGCGATCGCCCGCGAGCGGCTGCCGCTCGCCGATCTCCTCCAGCGCGATCCAGAGATGCTGATGCGCGAGGCCGACGGCGCCCGCGACGATCGCGTCCTCGCCGTCGGGGCCGCGGTGCGAGAGCGTGCGGCTCATCGCGCGGACGATCGCCGCGTCGATCGGACGCCCGTCCCGGTTCCACGCGCCGACAATGCCGCTCAGGTCGCCTCCGGCCGCGCGCGTTGAACGAACGGCGGCCTGCTAGAGTATAGGCGCGTGCCCGCGCCCTCGATTCCTCCGACCGCGCCGCTCACGGCCGCCGCCGGCGTGCTTGCAACGTCGTTCGACGACGAAATCGTCCTGCTGAATCTCGCGGATGGCGTCTATTACGGGCTGACCGACGTCGGCGCGCGCGTCTGGGATCTCGTCGGCCGCGCCGCGACGCTCGAAACGATCTGTCGGACGATCGCGTCCGAGTACGACGTCGACGCGGGCCGCTGCGCGAAGGACGTGCGCGCGCTCGTTCAGGAGCTGCTCCGTCACGGGCTGGTGGACGTCGGGAGATGACGATCGCGCGCTGGCTGCGCGGCCCGGCAGCCGATCGCCGCGCGGTCGTCGAGGCCGCGGCACTGCTGCCTGCGATCCGCGCCGGCCTCGCCGTCCTGCCCTACCGGTTCGTCGAGCGACGACTTCAACGTTGGGCGCGGGCGCGGCCGATCGCCGCGGCTGACGACGCCGCGGAGCGCGTCGCGTGGGCCGTCGGCGGCGTGAGCCGCCGGGTGCCGGGCATGACCTGTCTGACGCGCGCGCTCGCGACGCACGCGATGCTCGCGCGGCGCGGCGTGCCGGCGACCGTCCGGCTCGGCGTCCGCGCGCGGCCCGCCGGCACCCGCGCGCTCGATGCGCACGCCTGGGTCGAGAGCGGCGGACGCGTCGTCATGGGCGACGTGCCCGGCCTCGCCGACTACCAACCGTTCGAATCACCATCGATGCGAGCGATGCACGGCCTGGCGGCACGGCTGCGCGGTCAGCGGGTCGCGTGGTCGGATCTCGCGACGACGCCGGATCGCCTGCTCGAGTATTGCGACGCCGAAGACCTGTCGAGCGTCGTGCATCACGCGTTGAGCGGCGAGGCTGACGACTGGCCGGACGCCGTCCGCCTCGGCCTCGCCGATCGCGCGCGAGCCGAAGCGGCGATGGAAATGATGCGCGCCGCGGAAGTGAGGCGCGTGATCGACGGGCTGCACGCGCGCGGCGTCCGCGCGGTGCTCTTCAAGGGCACGGCGCTCGCGTACACGAGGTACGCGGAGCCGTGGCTGCGCCCGCGCGCGGATACCGATCTGCTGATTCGCCGCGACGATCGCGCCCGCGCGCGCGAGGCGCTCGAAGCGCTCGGCTACCGCCTCACGCCCGCCGGCGCGGGCGATCTCGTCTTCCGGCAATTCGAGCTGCAGCGCCAGGACGATCACGGCGTCGTGCATGCCTTCGACGTGCACTGGCAGATCAGCAATCAGGAACGGTTCGCGCGGCTGTTCGACGACGATGAGCTGTGGAGCCGGGCGGACGGCGCGCCCGCGCTCGGCCCGCACGCGCGCGCAGCCGGCGCCGCCGACGCGCTGCTGATTTCGTGCGTGCATCCGGTCATGCACCATCGCGACGCGGAGCGATTGATCTGGCTCTACGACACGCACCTGATCGCGTCGTCCATGGACGATCGCGCGTGGTCGAGTTTCGCGGCCCTCGCGTCGGCCAAGAGCGTGGCGGCGGTATGCGCGCACAGCCTCGCGCTCGCGCACGCGCGACTGGGCACGGCGATTCCGCCGCGCGTTCGCGCCGATCTGCAGGCTGCCTCGCGCCGGCCCGAGCCGACGGCCGAATACCTCGCGCCGCATCGCAGCTGGCGCGCGGAGGTCGCGTCGAATCTTCGCGCGCTGCCCGGCTGGCGCGCGCGCGTCCGGCTGCTCGGCGAGATGGCCCTTCCTCCGCCGGCGTACGTCCGGCGGATGTACGCGATGGACGAATCGACGCTCGGCTGGCTCCTGCTGCCGGCCCTCTACGCGCACCGCGCGGTGCGGGGCGTGCTCCGCCATGCCGGCGGGCGCCCCGAACATTCCCGGTTGTAGACGGCGGCCGCCGGCGCGACAATGTGCGCGCGAGGTTGCACCATGGCCGCCCTGCCTCACTTCGTCGGCACGTGGAGAAACGCGGCGCACGATCCGCAGTGCACGCACACGTTGATCTGGAAGCTCGAACGCACGGGCCTGCGCGGACGGTGGATCGTCGAACCGACGATCGAGGGCGGCGGGGTCGTCAGCGGCAAGCCGCGCGCCTACGAAATGCGCGTCGGCCGCTGCTGGGTCGAAGACGACGTGCTCCTCTTTCACGTAAACGGCAACGCGTGGCCCTCGGAGTTCCGCCTCACCGATCGCGGCGACGCGCTCGTCGGCGTCGCCAGTGAAAAACTCGGACGCGCTATCGACGGCCACCGCATGCGGCTCGTCCGGGCGCTCGGCGACTGACGGTTTCGCGCGGGCGCTGTCTCGTCGCGGCAGTCGGCGACGCCTTCGTCACGCGTCAGCGGCCAGGGTCGCCAACGCTGATCAGTGCAACGGCGCCCCTCGAGCCATCAGCTGCTCGATGGCGTCGCACGCGGCCTTGGCGCCGTTCTCGCTCGCGACGACTCGTCCGATCGCGGCGGCGCGTTCGCGACAGGTCGGCTCGTCGAGCAGCCGTCGAAGATGATGGGCGGCGCGATCGGCCGAGTACTTGCCGGCGTCGAGCGTGCGGCCGACGCCGAGCCGTGAGACACGCGCGGCGTTGTCGGGCTGGTCGTGGGCGTGCGGCACCACGAGCATCGGGCGGCCGGAGCGGAGCGCCTGGCCGGTCGTGCCGACGCCGCCGTGATGCACGATGGCCGCGGCGCGAGGAAAGAGCGTGTCGTGCGGCGCGACGTCCTCGACGAGCATCCCGTCCGGCACGCCCGCCTGCGTGAGCGCCGGCGCGTATTTTCCGACGAGCAGCACCGCCCGGCGTCCGAGCGCGGCCGTGGCGCGGACGCTCTCCTGATAGAAGCCGCCGGGCGCGCCGACCGCCGAGCTGCCGAGCGTGAACACGATCGGCGGATCGCCGCGATCGAGGAACTCGCGCAGCCGATCGGACATCGGGATCGCGCGATTGAAAAATGGAAAGCCGGTCACGCGCGCGTGCGGCGGCCAGTCGGGCTGCGGCTCGCCCAGCACGCGCGAGAACAGCGCGATCGTGCCCATCGGCGAGAACTGCCCTTCGTACAGCGGATCGCCCGCCGGCGCGACCCCGCGCGCGGCGCGAAACGCGACCACCGGCGCCGTCCACTTCCCGGTGATCGACTTCGCCAGTGAGAGAAACGCGCGCGCGGCGATCGGGCTGCTGCGCGTCACGCGCGACAGCCACGCGTACGGCGGCAGCGCGGGAAAATCGTGCACGGAGAAGAACGACGCCGGCGAGAGCACGGTCGCGAGCCACGGCAGGCCGCGCTCGGCGCAGAGAATCGGCGTCGCGAACGTCACCGGATGCGAGAGCACGACGTCGGCGCCGCGCGTCGCCGCATCCACGTCCTGGTACGCCTCGGCGAGATGCGGGACG
>Ga0335085_10009519_pt1 | contig 14646 bp, 15 predicted proteins | sample Lox_Sample_45_FD_206712 | JGI IMG/M metagenome (GOLD analysis project Ga0335085, IMG submission 206712) | Soil microbial communities from Loxahatchee National Wildlife Refuge, Florida, United States - Lox_Sample_4.5 | ecosystem: Environmental > Terrestrial > Soil > Wetlands | place: USA...
CTCTACGAACTGCGTGCCTCCAAGGCCTATTTTGAGGAAAAAGAGCGCTGCGTGTTCTGCGACATTGTGCGCCAGGAGGAGCGCGGAGAAATCCGCGTGGTGGATACCCAGGGCGACTACGTGGCCTTCTGCCCCTACGCCTCGCGCGTTCCCTTTGAAACCTGGATCCTCCCCCGCAAGCACAATCACCAGTTCGAGCTTCCGCGCGTTCAGGCGCGCCGCCGCAATTTCGCTTCCCTGGTGGGCCGCATGCTCCGGCGCCTGGAGCAGATTTCCGATTCCTACCACATGGTGTTGCACACTTCGCCCAACACGCTGCGCAAGCGGCCGGAATCTCCCGAATACTGGAAGACCATCGCCGAGGATTATCACTGGCACCTGGAGATCATGCCCATTCTGCCCGGCGGCAGCCGCTCCTACGCGCTGAAAGAGGTGTATTTCAACGGCATCCTGCCGGAAGAGAGCGCCAAGCGGCTGCGCGCCCTCGAGGGTGGCCTGTGAGCGCGGCCGCCGCCGCGCCCCCGCGGGAGTTTTATCTCCCCGCGCGCGCCCAGCGCGGCGGAATCTTCTCCAAGCTCATCCTGATTCTGTTTCTCACCGCCATCGTTTTCAGCCTGTACCTGTTCCGCATTCCCCTTCTCCAGGCCGCCGGGCATTTCTGGGTGGTGGACGAAGATCCCGGCCCCGCCGACGCCATCCTGATTCTGGGCGACGATAACCTGCAGTCCGACCGCGCCAACCGCGCCGCGCAGTTGTATCACGCCCACTGGGCCCCGCTGGTGGTGGCCAGCGGCCGGCCCTTGCGTTCTTACATCAGCATCCCGGACCTGATGCGCCGCGACCTCATGGACCGCGGCGTGCCTGAAAAATCCATCGTTTCCTACCCGCGCCCGGTGGGCAATACCCGAGAAGAAGCGGAAGCGCTGCGCAAACTCGCCGTCGAGCGCGGATGGCGCCACGTGCTGGTGGTCACCTCCAACTATCACACCCGCCGCACGCGCTTCATCTTCCATCGCGTGTGGCCCTCCACCTTCGAGTTCAAGGTGATTGCCGCGCCCGATGCGGAGTTCTATCCCGATTCCTGGTGGCGTTCCCGCGAAGGCCTGAAACTCGTGTACCACGAAACGGTGGGCATGTTCGTGGCCGCCTGGGAACTGCGCCACGCGGATTGACCTGCTTCGCTCCGGCCTGCCCCCACGGCTTCCTCTCGGTCTTTGGAGCCATTCTTCCGCAACAGGGCTTCCGGCTGGCGTTGCCATCCTTCACACGCTGGTCTATAGTGGCCGCGTTGTCCCTCCGGCCCGGCCCCGGACCGGGAGTGCGAACCCGATTCCGGCGATTCCTTCGCTCAGGAGATTTCCATGTGGTTCAAGCAGAACGACCCCAAGTCTCCGCAGCAGGCCGAGCCCGTCCCTGCCCGCCCGCAGCCGCCGCCTCCCGCGGTGCAGACCAGCGCCCCGGTAGCCGTGCCGGAACCGGCGCGCGTTTCTCCGGCGCCGCCCGCGCCACAACCGGTTTCCGCTCAGGCTTCCTGCATCACCCCAGGACTTTCTCTGAAAGGTGAAATCTCCGGGAGCGAGGAGCTGTGGATTGGCGGCAGCGTGGACGGGAAGCTTCACTTTTCCGGAGCGCGCATCACCGTGGGCGGATCCGGCACCGTGCGCGGCGAAATGGATGCTCGCGAAATTGTGATCGAGGGACGCATTGAGGGCAACCTGCGCGGCGCGGAGCGCGTGGCCATCTCCCGTTCCGGACAGGTTAAGGGCGACGCCTCTGCCCCGCGCGTGGCCATTGAAGAGGGCGCGGTGTTCAACGGCTCCATTCACGTGCTCCGCGAGGGAGAGTCCCGCGCTGCATCCCGCAGCGCCGGCGCCGGGCACTCCGCGTCTCCGCCGCGCCCGCCGCGTCCGGCATCCTCGCCGGCGGCCAGCGCCGCAGCCGCTTCCGGGGGCGCCGCGTTACCTTCCGTTGGAATTGCCGCCAGCGGGCTGGCTGCCGCGTCCGATCCCACCGGCACAGACCCTGCGGGCGATACCATCGTCGCGCCACGCGGGCTGCACGCGTCTCCTGCGGCTCCGGAATCTGAATAGTCCCGGAACCCTTTGCCCATGGACTGGCCCACGCGGCGTCGCCCCGTCGTCCCTGCACCCGCGGGAGGGAGGGCCTCCGCCGCCCCGGCGCGCGCTCCTGCCGTTGCCAGCGGCGCCGCGCCCGCAGCTGCGGAGCGGATCGCGGCGCCGGCCGAAATCCTCCACCGCACCTCCAACGGCTTGAAAGAGCTGCTGGCCTCCATTAACGGCGTGGAGCGCGGAGAAGTTCTGGACCTCGCGCCGGTTTCCCAGGCCACCGTGGATTTCTTTACCTCCCGCGGATTTCGGCTCTACTCGCAGGATTTGCTGCGCTCCTGGAGGGAATTCCTCTCCGAAGAGCTGGAACGCCCGGTCTCACCAGTCGGCAGCGCGGGCCATCGCGCTGCGGCGCGCGAAGCGGTCCCGGCCGGCCGCACCGCGGACGCGCCCCCCGCTCCCGCGGACGACCCTGAAGATCCCACCCTGCGCCCGGCGCGCTTCTTCGCCCGCCACTTGTGGTTCGATGCGCCGCGGTTTCACGGCGCGCTCCTGTGGGATGCTCTCGATTATCTGGAGCCGGCCGCGGGAAAGGCCCTGGTGGCGCGCCTCGGGGAAATCCTGCGCCCCGGCGCCGTCGCCCTGCTGCATCTCCACGACAAGCCCCCGGAGCGCTTCTGGCGCTATCGCGTGCAGGATTCCCAGACCCTGGAGTGCGTTCCCGCGGCGTCGCCCGTGGCCTTCCAGCGCATCATCCCCAACCGCGAAATCATGAATCTCTTCCACGATTTCCGCAGCTCGAAAACCTTCGTCGGCCGCGACCAGATCCGCGAAGTCCTCTTCTTCCGCTGAAGCAGCGCAGCCCTTCCCGGCTGCGCGCCCGGAGAACCGAAGGGGCCGCGCAATGGCCTCAAATCACGCCAGCCGTGGAAACGGAAGACGCGATCTCGATTCCGTCAGGGCAGACCGACCCACTACCCGGTCACAGGTAGTGGGTCAGTTTGAATTTTAGGAGGATTGTGGAATCAAAGAAAGTATGTACACTCGGGAGCATGGCTATTCAGACTAGAGCCTTGATTGAGTCTAAGGACATTTTGGGGATTGAATTCGAGTGCCCACATTGCGGAGCGAAGGTCTTATACCCCCTAGATAAGCCCTTTAACGCTATGGCTGAGAAGTGCCCCGGTTGTAATGAGGACTGGTTTGCACCTAAGAACCCTGCGGCACATCCAACTCTGCCGTCTCCTTTCCGAGAGGTTTTTGCGGGCATCGTCAATTTTCAGAACCTATTGAGTCGTAAAGACATCTACGCGCATATTCGGTTGCAGGTAAACGGTGTATTGGAAAAATGAAAATCAAATCGAAGGGAGCAAAATTGGACTTCACCGCCACAGCCGCAGGAGTAGTCAGCCAGGCTATAGGAGAGGATTTGTTCACCGGGAAGCCCCTGCCAGTGGAAGAACCCGAAACCGAAGCCTCCAAGAGGGGTAGGTTAGGGGGCTTGGTAGGCGGTAAGGCACGCGCCGAAAAACTATCCGCTACCCGCCGCCGTCAGATCGCCAAGAAAGCCGCTAAGAGCCGCTGGAAGTAGTTTCAATGGTACGATCCCGGTGTGTTGGACGCTCCTGCCAAAGACTTTCTTGAGTTAGTCCTAAAACATCTTACTGACCGTATGGCCGCCGCTGTTCTGCTGCTCTCCGCTCTCGCTATGTTGCTATCTTACTTTGTCCCTTTCGTAGGCTCTTGGGTTCAGGCTCACTATATCTGGATTTTCTTCGGAACTGCAGGGCCGATATGTTATCTAGCCACCCGCCCGCTAGTGGATAGGTACAACGAGTGGGACGAGAAACGCAAAGAATCGTTCAAGAGGGAAAAGGAACGGGCGGAGTGTCACGCGAGATTAAATCACCTGACTGCTCAAGAAAAAGGCATGCTCTCGCTGTTTATTGGGCGCGACTTACGCGCCACGCAATTTTCGCCTACAGACCCTATCGCACAAGCATTAGTACACGAAGGCATTTTATACATACCGCCAGAGCAGCCCAATATTCGTGGGGTCAGGAGATACAACATTGAAAACTGGGCGAGAGAGCATCTGAAAAATAATCCGAATTTGCTGAAATAGAGGTAGGGTTTCAGGGCCGAGTCACCTTATGTACTATCGGACGACCGGCCCCTTCACGGCGGGCTGCGACTCTGCCTCACATGCGCATGTGAAGTTATAGAGTCTTCCCTACGACCGAGTTTGCCAGTTAGCCCCGCAATTCACCGCTACCCTTGTACAGCCAGAGTTGGGTCTCTGTTGCGATTCGTCGCGGACTTCGGTGCATTGCCCTAGAGTCAATGGCAGAGTAACGAAAACCGTTGCTCGGCGGCGGTATGCTTCTCCCGTTCGTTACCCGCACAACTGGCGGCGGGACTCTTTCAATAGGTAGGCCACGATTTTATTCATGGCGGCACCTCCTGGAAGCGTTCCGCTTCGCCACTTATTCTATCACCCGGAAAGAGGAGTACAAAAGGCGAACGATCCCGAAAGTCGTTTTATTTGACTTTTATGCTTGACAAGGCTTCCACGCTCAAGCATAATAGTCAGTATGAACAAGCTGACAAAAGAGAAGCAAATCGAAGTAATCAAGTGCCTCTGCGAAGGGCTGGCAATTCGAGCCACCGTTCGCATGACTGGCGTTGCCAAGAACACGATAGTCAAGCTGCTGCACGAAGTCGGCGCGGCTTGCGAGTCCTATCAGCGGCGCGTGTTTGTAAACCTTCCCTGCAAGCGGATTCAGTGTGACGAAATTTGGTCGTTCTGCTACGCCAAGGAAAAGAATGTTCCCGATGAGAAGCAAGGCGTTTTGGGACACGGGGATATTTGGACTTGGACCGCGATCGACGCCGATACCAAATTGATTCCCTGCTGGCACGTAGGCTACCGCGATGCATGGGCCGCGCAAAACTTTATGAACGATCTGGCCCCGCGCCTAGCGAATCGGGTGCAACTGACCACGGACGGCCATAAGGCATATCTCAACGCGGTAGCACAGGCATTTGGCGAAGAAATTGATTACGCCATGCTAGTCAAGTTGTACGGCCCTGGCCCCGAAGGGCCGGAAGCTCGTTACAGCCCGCCAGAATGTGTCTCTTGCAACGCGAAACTCATTTCAGGCTTCCCGAAGCGCCAGCACGTCTCCACCAGTTTCGCAGAGCGCCAGAACCTAACAATGCGTATGTCCATGCGGCGGTTTACGCGGCTGACAAACGCATTCAGCAAGAAGCTAGAGAATCACATGGCGGCGCTGGCGATCTACTTCATGTTTTATAACTTCTGCCGGATTCACCAGACCTTGCGTGTTACCCCCGCGATGGAAGCGAAAGTAGCAGACCACGTTTGGGAGATTGAAGAAATTATCGGGCTATTGCCCGAGCCTGTCAGCAAACCACGCGGGCCGTATAAGAAGAGGAAAGCAAACTAAGATGCAGAACAGAGCATGCTGTATTACGGTGTATCCTTCGCTCAACTCAGGGAGACCACCCTACGATTGTGAATCTCCCGCTACTACCTGCATAAATCACTTATGGTTTTGCGATGAGCACGCGGAAGCCAAAAGACAAAACTCCCGCCAAGTCTTGGTTCAGACTCATCCCACTCAATAAGCTCTGCGCCATTTATCGGGTTTCCCGCCTTCTGTATATCTTTGGCGCTCAACCAATACGGGGTCTTCTGGTTTCTTTCTGCGTGCTCGGTCTATGGTCAGTCTTTGTGTACTCCCCGTCGCAACAGTGCGGTGATTTTGGGTTGCTCTGTAGCTTCCGTCCTCTTCACGTTCGACATAAATGTTGCTCATGTTTTTGGCCTCTCTAAACGTACTAACGTGTCAGGAAGTCTTCTTTGTGTCCAGATCACTAATCTTGGCCGCCACAACTTCAATGAATTTAGCTACCGCGTCTGGGGTGGAAATCCAACTTCCAGTCTGAACGGCTACCTTTGCGATTTCTATCGCTTGTTGAATGCTGTGTTGGGTCACTGTAATACTCCTTTTTATAAGTTACACTCCCTGCGCAGTATGGGCGAATATAAACCGAAAGTCAATCCTGGTAAGGGTTAGGTCTTAGGAAATCGGATGGGGGCCGAGCCTTACTCTTGCATCCGGTTGTCAGCAAGGCTCAAGCATTTAACCGGATACAAACGCGAACCTTGCTGACGTTCATAACAAGGAAAGCGCGTGGTCGGTCTGACGCGGGCACTCACGACCCCCATGTGCCGAATCGTTCGCCTTGGGGAGAGGCGAAACGATAGGATACCAGACAGGGCTGAAATTTCAAACTGACCCACTACCCGGTCACACCGCACCTGTGACTTTCGCCGGAGTTTCGCTTGCATCCTTCCGAAGAGGAGCGTAGGAAGGGGCTGAGAGGGAGGATGACTCCCCCGGACACAGATCGAACTGCAGACTGAAAACCACACCGCGCATGCGGTGTTTTCGCGTGGCCGCCCCGCCCTTGCGGCAGGTCACGGCACGCGAAGTCAAAAAAGCAAATCGGGGAGCTGCCTGGCTCCCCGATTCGCTTTTTAGCGCCGCCCCGAAATGCCGGAATTCCGAGCCGCCGGTTTGCCGCGATGCCGGAATCCCGCGATGCCGTCATTTCGAACTGCGGGTAAGCGGCGATGCCGTCATTCCGAACCGCGGCGCAGTTTGCCGGGGTGAGGAACCTGTTGGTTCCGGACCAAACGCCTCGCCAGGTTCCGGCTCCCCACGGAACGCACTGCTCCAAGCGTCCCACTCCAATCGCATCCATCGCAGCAGCAGGAGAACTTCGGGCTAGCTAGAAGTCTCGAGAATCTGCATCACCGCCGCCGCCCAACCCTCCGGCCCGCCGGCTTCCGCCCGCCGCGCGCCGGGCAGCCGCTCCAGCAGTTTCTCGTCATGCTCACCACCGGGCCCAGCCAGCAGCCACACGCGGCCCGCGGCTTTGAGCAGCGGCAAATCCGCCGCGCCCGACCCGATGGCTACTGAACGCACCCGGGCGTGCCTCGCCACCCGGTACATTTCCAGCAGACGATGCACCGCGCGGCCCACGTCTGCGCCCGAGGAAATGTGCCAGAAGCGCTCCCCGCGCCGCACCTGCCAGCCGCGCCGCGCCGCCGCTTCCGCCAGCCGCCGGCTGGCCCGCGGTTCTTCGCCGGCAAAAAAAAACGGCTCGTCATACTCCCGCTGCCGCGCCAGGTCCGCCCACCGCGCCGGCAGCCCGGAGTTTTCCGCAATTTCCCGCGCGCTCATCTGGTGGAATCCTGCGACCTCTGCTTTCGCTTCCGCGGCCGCGGCTTCCAGCGCCGCGCACGCCTCCGCGTACGGCTTGGCCAGCGAGATGCAATGGAAATGGCGGATGGTTTCCGCCTCCTCCGGGCGCTGCCGGAAATAGCCCTCCGGCAGGAACAACCCCCCGCCGCTTTCGCTGATCAGCGGATGCCGGTTCTCCATCCGCCGCCGCGCGAACTCGATCTCCGCGCGTGTGCCCCGGCCGGCCAGCACCAGCGGCACTCCCCGGCGTTCCAGCGCGTCAAGCGCCTCCGCCACCGCGGCATCCAGCGTGCGGCTTTCCGGCGGGAAAAAATGGAAGGGTTCTGCGAACACCACCAGGGATGAGGCCAGCATGTCAGCGGAATTCTACAGGCTGCGGGCGCCAAGCAACAGCAGCACGCAGCGCTACTCGCCCTCCGGCATGGGACGCGGCGCCGCGGGAGCCGTGGCCCGCTCCGCCCGGCGCTGCCGCAGCACTTCCAGCCCCGCCGGGATCAGGGAGAGAAACACCACTACGGCAATTACGATGTGTAGGTTCTGGTTCACGTTGGGTACCGAGCGGCCCAGGAAGTAGCCGCCCAGCACCATGCTGAACACCCACAAGACCCCGCCCACGATGTCGAAGGTCAGGTACGTCCGGTAGTCCATTGCCGCCGCGCCGGCCACCGCCGGGCAGAACGTGCGCACGATGGGCACGAACCGCGCGATGATGATCGTCTTCACCCCGTTTTTTTCGTAGAAGGCGTGGGCCCGTTCCAGGTGCTTTTTCTTGAAAAACAGCGAATCCTCCCGCCGGTACAGCGCCTGTCCCGCCTGCCGCCCCACGAAATAATTGAGCTGATCCCCCAGGATGGCGCACAGCGTCACCAGTCCCAGCAATCCGCCCAGGCTCAGATGGCCGGCCGCGGCCAGAATGCCCGCGGTCACCAGCAGCGAATCCCCAGGGAGAAAGAAACCGAAAAACAGCCCCGTCTCCGTAAACACGATTCCGCAGACCACCGCCAGCCCGCCCGTGCGCACCAGTCCTTCCACGTCTCGCAGCGTTTGGAAAAGGTGGCGTAGCGTTTCCATTGAAGGATTGGCTTCCAGCGTCCGGCGCAGCCGCCAGCAGCCCTGGCAGCTTCAGGCTAGCAGATTTGCCGCGCGTTTGCCGGTTCTCCGGCGCGCACTGTTGCCCGCGAACTGATTCGACCGCGGCAATCCCCCCATTTTCCCCATCACCCCGGCGCCCGCCAATGAATCCTTGGTACCAATGGCCGCGGATCGCTAACCAAAGGGTTCTAGGGGTACCAGGTTGGGACAGTACCGATGCGCGCGCTCAAAAATGGCCCGCCCGTACCATGGTCGCCGCTCTCTCGTGGCCGCAGAATCCGCGTTGATGACACCCCAAAAATCCATGGCCATGCAAACCCCCGCGGCACCGCCGCAAACCTTCGACTCCTGGATTGGACTCCCGGTCGTCCTGCACACCACCGTGGGCGAGCTTTGCGTGCCCCTGCGCGGCATTGTCCTCCGCGAGACCGCCACCGTGCTCCGTTTCCGCATCGGTGAAGGCTGGGACGTGGATATTTTCAAGAGCATGGTGCTCAGCATCGAACCGGATTGCTGGAACGGCATCACCTAGATTTCCGCCTCCGCTCAGCCCCCGCTGTATATCCCCGGACCCTGGGTCGCCGCTTCCCCCCGGCGACCCAGGGTTTTTTCTTGCTCAGGTACCGGGTTCCCGCAAGGCCGGGTTGGCCCGGCGGACTCCCTGGCGCCGGCGTCCCGTGCACCCTGAGCGGATGCCAAGGGCGCCGGCCGGATCCCCGCGCACACCCTCAGCGCTGTGTCTCGGCTGCGGCCCGGAGCGTCTTCTGGTTTTACTGCTGCTGAGGAGGCTGATCATCCGGACGCCGCTTGAGCGTCGGACGATCGTCGTCGCCGGAGGAGCCGCTATCCTGGCCCCCGGTTTTTTGGGTCTGCTCGGTGCGCTTGCGCAGGGTGGGTTTGTTGGTGCCGTTGTCGTTCAACTTCACGCGGTTCTGGATCATGCGCAGCCGCGCCTTCACCACGTCGAACTCAGAGGTGGTGACGATATATTCCGCGCGCGCCGGCAGGATGTGCGAGATTTCATCCTGAATGTTGCGGATGCGCTCGGCCGTGGGCGGGTGCGTGGAGAACACCTTGGGGATACTTCCCGGCTTGCGCCGCTCCTCCGCTTGGATTTTCTCGAAAAAGCTGACGTAGGAGTTCGGGTCGTATCCCGCCTTGTACATGTATTGCAAGCCCAAAAAGTCCGCCTCGCGCTCCTGGTCTCTTGAAAACTTCAGGAAGCCCAGGGGGATGGCAAACTGCAAGCCCTCGAAAATCGCGTAGCCGGTCCAGGTGTAGGGGATGAAAATCATCGCCGGGATCATCGCCAGTTGCACCAGCTCTCCCTTGGTTTGTGTGCGCGTGCCGTGCCGTGCGCACACGTGGGCGATTTCATGCGCCATCACCCCGGCCAGTTCCGACTCTTCGTCGGCCGCCAGAATCAGCCCGCTGTTCACGTAAAAAAATCCGCCCGGCAGCGCGAATGCATTGATGGCGTCGTCGTCCAGCACCTTGATGGTAAAGGGCACCCGCGCATCGGAGTTGCGCACCAGGTTCTGCCCCACGCGGTTCACATAGTCCCCGATCACCGGATCGTCCACGAACTTTGCGGATTTCTCCACTTCCTGCGCCAGTTGTTTCCCCAGGGCGATTTCCCGCTCCAGCGAGTAAAAGTTGATCCCTTTGCCCACGCCGCGGTCCCCGATCTTGGAGACATCGTCCTTGGGATTTTTCGGGTGGACTTGTTGGTCGGGCTGGTCCGGCGGGTTCTGGTCGGACGGCGTCTGCTGCGTGGCATCCGGAGCCGCTGGCGACTGATCCTGCTGCGCAGGCGCCGATTGTCCCGGCGCCGCCTGCGGCGTCGTACTGCCCTGGGTCTGCGTCTGCTGCGGAGGATTCTGCTGTGTCTGCTGCGCAGGACTCTGCTGCGTCTGCTGCGGGTGGGCGCTCACCGGCAGGCCCACCAGGCCCATGGCTATGATGATTGCCAGGAGGGGTTGCCACAGTCTCTGTTTGCCGTTCATGGAGACCACCCTTTAGGACCCGGGAAATCAACCGCATTATACGCCAGACTCGATGCCCTGCACATCTCCTACTTAGATGGCAGGCACCGCGGAAGTGTCTCCCCGGGCTGTGCTTTCCAGCCATCGCCCCGGGCCCCGTCGCCTCTCGCACTCCCCCGTTGGATTCTGTGCCACCCTCCCTAGTGCACCCCGCGGCGCGGCTGCGTTGACGCCGCATCCGTCAAACTGTAAAGTCTTAGCCGCGCGGGGTTTGAGGGATGGCGGCTCGCAAAATCCAGGTCGGGCAAGTGTGGAAAAAAGAGGGGACGGGAGAGGAGTACCTGGTCACCAAGGTCTACTCCGAAGCCCTGGCCACCTATGCCATGCTCACCCCGGCCGGTTCCGAGTCCGACAACCGCATCCGCGCCCGCGTGGAGCGCACCGCCGACGGCCAGAACCTTCCCGGCTTCATCTTCGCCCAGGAAGAAGTGGGAGACTGACCACCCGCCCCGCGCATCGCCGCGCTGAGTCGCCGCCTTCACCAATTTTCAAACGCCGGCCAGAAGGTTCTCGAGTGCGAGAGGCGCCGTCTTTCCGCCGGCTCTCGCCTTCTTCGCCTCCCCCGTACCGCCGGCGTCCCGCTCCGCCCTGCTCACAGGCTCCGCACCGGCAGCGCCACTACGTCTTCCACCTGCATCAGCTCTTTCACTACAAACGGCTCGCCGTAGCGCACTCCGATCATCTGGCCGTAATACCGCGCCAGCAGTTCCATTTCCTCCGTCAGGTGGTCAATGGCCAGGAACACCTTCGTCCGCGGCGCTTTCCGTCCCGGCAGGAATTGAGAGCCGAAACTGGCAATCGCCCTCCGCCGGCGCTCGAATTGCTTCGTGATGTCCACAACAAACGTCGGCCGCACCCGCGCGTATGCCGTTGCATACAGGATCTTGAACGGGCGGAAGGGCTCGCCCTCCAGCCGCAGCCGCTTCAGTCCCGCCAGAAAACAGCCCTCATATCCAATCTGCGCCGCCGTGTAGTGGTCCGGATGCCGCGCCTCCCAGTAGGGCAGGATCACGCACTGCGGCCGCAGCTTGCGGATCACCCGCGCCACCGCCATCTTCGAAGCTTCATCCGCCGTCAGCCGCGCGTCCGGCAGTCCCAGGCTCTCACGATGCCGCACCCGCAGCCACCGCGCCGCGGCCCCGGCCTCCCGCCGCCGGGTTTCCACGTCTCCCCGTGTGCCCATTTCCCCGCGCGTCAAATCCACGATGCCGGTGGCATACCCGGCCTCGGCCATCTTCAGCAGCGTTCCGCCGCAGCTCAGTTCCACGTCGTCCGGATGCGCGGCCATCGCCAAGAGATCGAGTTTCATTGCCCCTCCCGCCTCAAAGCATAGTGGAGGCCTGCGCAGGAAACCAGTGTCTGCCCGCCCGCGTCCTTGGGATTGCCGCGGTCTGGCGCTTGTGCCACACTGCCCATCCGTTTCGCCGTTTTCTGCGTACTTCTCATGGATAGGTCTGACGAAGCTTCGCGCAGCCAGAGGGCCGAGACCCGAGTGCCGGATCCCGCACTGGTGTTGAGAATCGTGAACCGCGACGAATTGGCGCTCGCGGAGGTCTACGACCGTTACGGCAGCCTGGTCTACGCCGTGGCGCTGCGCGTCTTGCGCGATGGACCGGCCGCGGAGGAAGTTTTGCAGGACACCTTTCATCGCCTCTGGAGCATCGCCGCGCGCTTTGACCCTGCCCGTGGCTCCTTGCCCGCCTGGCTGGCGGTCACCGCCCGGCATCGCGCCATTGACTACCTCCGCCAGCGCCGGCCCGCCGGCGAATCGGAAGCCGTGGCCGTGGAGATCCACCTGCCCTTCGATCTCGAAGAGCAAATCTCCCGCAACGGATTGATGGATCACGTCCGCGGGGCCCTGGGCCGCCTGCCCGATGCCCAGCGCAATCTGGTCGAGCTGGCCTATTTCCAGGGCATGACCCACACCGAGCTGGCCCGCAGCACCGGCGAACCCCTGGGCACCGTCAAGACGCGCCTGCGCGCCGCCCTGGCCAGCCTGAGAAAGGAGCTGGCGGAAATTCTGCGCCCGTCAAAGAAGTGAACGGCCATGAACGAACATCTCCCATTCGCGGAAGATCTTGACCTGCTGGCCTTCGGCCTGCTCGAACCGCCGGAGACTGCCGCGCTGCGTGCACACCTGGAACTCTGCGCGGAGTGCCGCGCGCGCTTTGAAGAGGCCCAGGGCATCGCCGCGCTGATCTCCCTCTCCACTCCCGCGGCCCAGCCGCCCGCCCGCGTCCGTGCCGCGTTGCTTGAGAGCATCTCCGCCGAGCGCGCGCGCCCCGGCGCCTCAGGCGCTCCCGCCGCGAGCGCGGCCGCTCCGCGCCCGTCGCCGAAATCGCAAAACTTCTGGACGCGCCCGTTTCTGGGCTGGGCCGTGGCCGCCGCTGCCGTGCTGATTGCTCTGGGAGTGATCATCCCGCAGCAGCGCCGCGCGCAAGACCAGTTGGCCGCGCTGCGCGCCCAGGTCGCCGCGAAACAGGATGAGCTGGATCGTACCCGCGCCGTGCTGGACCTGCTGCGCTCCACCGATGCTCTGCGCGTCCACCTGGTCAGCAGCACCGCTCCGTGGCCCTGGCCCGAGGGCAAGGTGTACTACCAGCCGAAAAACGGCCTGCTCTTCGTGGCTTCCCACCTGCCGCCGCTCGATCCCGGCAAGGCCTACCAGCTCTGGCTGGTTCCGGAATCAGGCAATCCCGCGAGCGCTGGAATTTTCGAACCCGATGCCAAGGGCAACGCCATGTTGATGTCCCACAAGGCTCCCATGCCCATGAAGCCGCGCACCTTTGCGGTGACCATCGAACCCGAAGGCGGAGCACCCGGCCCCACCGGTCCCCAGGTTATGGTCGGCGAGCAATAATCCCCGCCGCCGCGCTCGCCATTTCTTACTCCGGCTCCCGGTGACGCCGGCCCGCGCCTGCCAGTGTTTCGTCGCGGAGACAATCTCACTCTGTCCGCGTCCGCAAGCCGTTGTAGGGGAGCCGCTCGCTGCGCCCCGCTTCTCCCGGTTGTTTCCGGGACGCAACGCTACCCGCCCAATTTCAGTTCCCCGCGCGGTCCGGCGATGATGGCGCGGAGTTCTTCCCGCTCGCCCTTCACAACGTGGGCATCCAGGCCCAGCGCGGCAAACGTCCGCGCCAATTCCTCACCGTCCGGCGCCGCGGCTTCAAAACGTGCCAGGCGGCAGCCGCCCGGCGCGTCCGCGGAGGGATGCACCGACCCCGCGCCCCACTCAATAAAGAACGGCAACACTCCGCCGCGGCTCTCCTTCAGCACCAGCGTCCGCCATTTCAGCACCCGCCCGTCAGGACGCGTCCGCGAGCCCGCATTCGGCCCGTCGCACGCGATGCCCGCGGCGCGCAGTTGCTGCGCCTTTCGCTCGATTCCGTCCACATGCGCCGCCCAGGTCACCAGCCGCGGTGTGGCCAGCGAGTCCAGCCCGTAAGGGTCCGGCGTTCCCGCCTGCTGCGGATCCCGCGCGATGATTTCCAGGTAGCGGCGCTCTCCCAGGCGGAGCAGGGCATTGCGCGTGCCCCGCCCGGGATGTACCCCGCCCATCGCCGCGCGCGCTCCAGTGTGCTGCTCCACGTAGGCAATTCCCGCGTCCAGATCCTTCGTGCCCAGCAGGATGTGGTCCAGCATGGCAGGAGTCTCCTCCTCTCCCGCGAGCAGCCCCGGAACCGCCAGCGCCGCCGCGCCCGCCGCGGCAAGAAACTTACGTCGCGAAATTGGATCACTCACCGCCGCCTCCTGGCGCCCTTCGCCATCGCCGCGCAACTCCTGGAGCCGCCGGCCCAAAGGCCCTTCTCCCGAATCCTCAGGACGAGAGGCGCGGTAGTTTAGGCGCCTCTCGCCTTCGGCTACAAACCCCTTCACCACGCGCAGCCGCCTCCGTCCCTGCGCGCCGCGCCAACCCAGGGCGTCGCTGGCATTCTGACATTGCACCCATCGTTTCGATTGCGCCAGTCCCAGGCTCTGGAAGACGGCGACGGGCGCCGGGTGTACAAATCGAGTGGTAAGCTCTACTGGTACGGTCCCGAAGCTTCGGGAGGGAACGAAATTCTGGCAGAAACCGACGGGTCGGGAACCGTGACCACGGAATACGTGTATTTCGGCGGCAAACGCATCGCCATGCTCCCGGCGGCG
>Ga0335085_10009522_pt1 | contig 14644 bp, 10 predicted proteins | sample Lox_Sample_45_FD_206712 | JGI IMG/M metagenome (GOLD analysis project Ga0335085, IMG submission 206712) | Soil microbial communities from Loxahatchee National Wildlife Refuge, Florida, United States - Lox_Sample_4.5 | ecosystem: Environmental > Terrestrial > Soil > Wetlands | place: USA...
GCGCTCCTGGTAAATGAGCATCCCCGTGGCGGCAGAGAGTGCAGCCAGCAGCGCCACCGCCAGCCCTAGTGTGAGAGTCAGGCCATGCCGATAGCCTTCCACTCCTACCAACACGAGAATTCCGGCCAGCGAGGTTACAAGCAAAACTAAGTTCTGGCGGAAGGTGGGAGGAAACCGCAAAAGACGTTTTAGCCGCGCCCGGTCCAATGTTATGATATTTCCCTTTCAGTGACGCTCAGTGTTTAAGTTTATCACAAGGCAAATAAGGTGACCAGAAAGCCCGAAACATTCTTCGAGGAGATGAAGCGGTACGTCGGCTTCAATGAAGAGGATGCTCGCTTGCTTCAAGCCGTCGGCGCGCGCATGGACCCCTACCTAGCAAGCATGTCGGAGCGCTTTTACGACCAGATCACCCAGCATCCCGATGCGGGCAAGGTTTTCACTGGGGGGCAGGAACAAATTGACCGCTTGAAGCGCACGCTGCAAGTTTACGCGAAGAGCTTGTTCCGGGGCCCCTTTGATGAGAATTACGCCGCTGAGCGCTATAGGATCGGCGTGCGCCACGTGCTCATTGGCCTGCCCCAACGCTACATGATCAGCGCGATGGGCGTAGTGCGCACCCATCTTCAGGCGAGCCTGGGTGAAGTCTTCCAATCTGACCCCCCCCACCTGGAGCACACTCGGTTAGCCCTAGACAAGATTCTGAACGTCGACCTGAACATGATGTGCGAATCCTATTTCCAGGAGAGTATCCGCCACTTGCGCGAACTTAACCGGAGATTGGAACGCGCCAACCTCGAATTGGCGGAACTGAGCCATGTCAAAACGGAGTTTCTGGCTACCACTTCGCACGAGTTGCGTACCCCGCTCAATTCTATTCTGGGGTTCACACGTCTCATTCTCGATGGCCTGTGCGACAGCCGCGATGAGGAACGTGAACTGCTCCGCGACGTCTACTCCAGTGCCGAACATTTGCTTTCCATCGTTAATGACCTGCTGGACGTGGCCAGAATCGAGGCGGGCAAATTGCGCTTAGCCCCGGACTCCGTCGACCTGAAATCTGTAATCCAGGAAGCCAAAGCCGTGGTCAGTCTCCAGGCGGCGGCCAAGCACCTGACGCTGATCGATGAGACAGAGGCGTCACCGCTGCCTGCCGTGGTAGCCGATCCCGCCCGCGCCAAGCAAATTCTGATCAACTTGCTGGGTAACTCGGTGAAGTTTACTGACAAGGGATGGATCACGCTGCGCGGACGGTCCTTCCCCGAGCGTGGTTTTGTAGAATTGGAGGTCCAGGATACAGGCATCGGCATTGCTCCGGCAAAGCAACCGCACCTATTCGAAAAGTTTCATCAGTTGGATAGCACCTTCACTCGTCAGCAAGGGGGCAGCGGCTTGGGATTGTCGATTTGCCGCAGTCTGGTGGAGATGATGGGCGGGCGCATCAAGCTTTGGAGTGCCGGTGTTGGTTGCGGGACCACGGTAACATTTTCGCTTCCGGTGCGGGGGGAACAACAAGACCTTGTACACGTGAAGGGCAAGGACGCCCTGGTGGCGGCGGGGGACGAGAGTGGCGCGAGAGTCTTGGTGGTGGATAACGATTCGGAGTTTCGCCACTACTTCAAGACGCTTCTGACCAAGCGCGGCTATTATGTTTTGACAGCAGCCACCGCCGACGACGCCCTTGATGCCACACGCCGCTTTCGTCCGCAGCTCGTCGTTGTGGATTTGGCTTTGCCCCAGCGGCCAGGGGCGGAGCTCGGAGACGGAGCGGATTTGGTCGCCCAGCTTCAGTCGGGCGCTTTGATTCGCGAGATCTACTGCTTTATGGTCACCGGCTACGAGCCCGCCGAAGTCCAGGAGCGGCTTTCCCATCTCCAGATCACTCCGGAAATCTGGCAGAAGCCCTTGGATGGCGAGAAATTCCTGAAGCGGCTGGAAGAGATCCTAAGCGGGTCAAAGCAGGCGGCGGGGAACGACAAGAATCAGTAGGCAGGGGGCGGGGATGATGAGGATAAGCTCTTTCCTCCTGTCGCCCGCCGGGGACAGAGGGAAACCCGGCACCTGAAATCTGGAACCTTGTGTATGCTTCGTATTCTCGTGGTGGAAGACAACCCCTTGGTCGCCAAGTTCTATCGCCTGGCGCTGGAGCGCGCCGGCGGCTTCCAAGTCACTTTCAACGAAGACGTGGAGGCCATTTTGGCGCACATCGCAGCCTCTGCCTTCGACGCCATGGTCCTGGATGTATCCTTACGCAACTGCCGCTATAAGGGACAACCGGTCGATGGCCTGGAACTCGCCCAACTGATTCGCCAAGTCCCTGAGGGGAAGTCGCTGCCCATTCTGCTTGCCACCGCCCACGCCATGGAAGGCGACCGCCAGCGCCTTCTCGCCGCCTCTGGCGCCAACGCCTATTTGGAAAAGCCCATTTACGATCCCAATGTCCTCGTCACCAAGATCAAGGAGATGGTGGGACAGTAGCCACGCCTTTCCGGGAAAACCCGCTGAATCAATCCAACCACTGGCGGGCCCCAAGCATGAAGCATGACATATACTGCAATCCAACCGGTTGATTCCTCGTAGCAGACGCTTCATAATACCTGCCACTGCCCGCTTCTGGGGTGAAGGGCTCTTGCGTCTCATACCGTTATAACTTGGTGGAGGAACCATGCCTCGGAATATTCGTTGCTCATTGATTCAGGCTTCCAACGCCTCGCCTCCCGAGGCCTCGCTCGAAGACACCAAACGAGCGATGATCGACAAGCACCTGGGCCTTATCCGCATCGCGGCAAACGCCGGTGCACAGATCGTCTGCTTGCAGGAAATTTTTTACGGCCCTTATTTCTGCGCGGAACAAACCACGAAGTGGTATGACTTCACAGAACCGGTCCCCGACGGTCCTACGATTCGATTGATGCAGGAGGAAGCGCGCCGCCACCACCTGGCTCTGATTGTCCCCATTTACGAACGCGAGCAGGAAGGCGTTTACTACAACACTGCCGCGGTGATTCACAATGATGGAACCTATCTCGGCAAGTACCGCAAGACGCACATCCCCCATGTCGCTCCGGGATTTTGGGAGAAATTCTATTTCCGGCCCGGGAACCTGGGCTTCCCGGTCTTTGACCTGGGCTTTGCCAGGATCGGCGTTTACATCTGCTACGACCGCCATTTCCCCGAAGGCGCGAGGGCATTGGGATTGAACGGGGCGGAGATAGTCTTCAATCCCTCCGCCACCGTGGCCGGCTTGAGCGAGTATTTGTGGAAGCTGGAGCAACCCGCGCACGCCGTCGCCAATGGCTACTTCATTGGCGCCATCAACCGCGTGGGGATCGAGGCTCCGTGGAATATCGGCGAGTTCTACGGCTCAAGCTATTTCTGCGACCCCCGCGGGCGTATCATCGCGCAGGCCTCGCGCGAACGTGATGAGGTGCTGACCGCCGATCTCGACCTCGACATGATTGGGGAAGTGCGCAAGACCTGGCAATTCTACCGGGACCGCCGTCCCGAAATGTACGAAACGCTGATTAAAGCGTAGGTTCTGGGGGCTGGGGAAAGAACGAAACTCGAAAATAGAAATTCGAAAATCGTGGGTGGCGCCGACATTGCCTTTTATGCCGGCGACCGTTCGGAAGCTAGAACCGGCTATCCTTAGGACACGTGGAAAGCAATCATGTTGCCCATGGTGCCGCAGCGCACACATCAAATGGGACGTATGCGCCACCCGTGATCTCCAGAATCAAGGCTAAATATGGCCATAAACAATCCCGAAACCCGAATCCCGAGTCCCGAGTCCCGTGACCCGTATTCCGTGCCCCGTGACGACCGCTTTCCGGAAATCCATCCCGCGCTCGACGCGCACGCCGCCGCGATCGAGGCGAGCCGCTGCCTCTTTTGTTACGACGCCCCGTGCACCGCGGCATGCCCCACCCACATCGATGTGCCGCGCTTCATCAAGAAGATCTCGACCGGCAACCTGCGCGGCTCGGCGCTCACGATTCTGAGCTCCAATGTATTGGGGCTGAGCTGCTCGCGCGTCTGTCCGGTGGATGTGTTGTGTGAGGGCGCTTGCGTGATGGTGCGCGAGAACTACAAGCCCATTGAAATCGGCCGCCTCCAGCGCTTCGCCATGGACCGGTTTTATGAAAAGCCCGATCCCGCCTGGAGTACCCCATCCCCCATTACCCACGCAGAGAAAGTGGGTTGCGTGGGCGGCGGCCCCGCATCGCTTGCCTGCGCGGCGGAACTGCGCCGGCGGGGTTACGCGGTCTCCGTTATTGACAACCGGCCGCTCCCGGGGGGACTCAATACTTACGGCGTGGCCGAATACAAACTCCGGCCGCAAGACAGCCTGCGGGAAGTGGATATGATCCGCTCGCTGGGCGTGGAATTTCGCCAGGCCCTGGCGGGCGAGGCCGTGAGCCTGGAAGAAATTGAGAAGGAATTTGTACTCATTTTTCTGGGCATGGGATTGGGCACCATGCAGCGCCTGGGCATTCCCGGTGAATCGCTGCACGGGGTGATTGACGCGTTGCGCTTCATCGAACGTTACAAGACGTCACCGGATTTTCATGTGCGTGGGCGTGTGGCCGTGCTTGGCGGCGGCAATACGGCCATTGACGCGGCCAACGCGGCGCGACGCCTGGGCGCGGAAGAGGTCCACCTTTTCTACCGCCGCTCCGAGCGCGAGATGCCCGCGTTTAAATCCGAATACGACCGCTCCAAGGTGGAAGGCGTGCGTTTCCACTGGCTGGCCCAACCCATGGAGATCATCGGATTCGAAGGGTGCGCGGCGGCGGTGCGATTTGTGGAGACACGCTTGGGCGCTCCGGACCACACCGGGCGCGGCGCCGTCATTCCCGTGCCGGGCTCGCAATATGAGTTTGCTTGCGACATGGTGATTCCCGCCATAGGCCAGGCACGGCTGACATCGTTGCTGGAAAACACCCGCGGTATCGCCGTGAAGAACGGCCTGGTGGTGGTGGACCGGCCCACGGGCCGCACCACCAACCCGCGTTACTTTGCCGGAGGCGACTGCGTCAACGGCGGGCGCGAAGTGGTGGACGCGGTGGCCGACGGCAAGCGCGCCGCTCTCGCGATGGCGGCACAACTAAGTGACTAGTGGACAGTGGTTAGTGGCTAGTGGTTAGCAGACAGTTGCGCGTGAACATTGAACAAGTTTGAATTTACGGCCCTCGCCCCCTTGGGGGAGAGGGTGGCTCGCAACCGGCGCTTTCATCAGCCGGGGCGAGACGGGTGAGGGGGTCAAAACCGTCGCGCTTTATTGGATATTCGACCGATGGGCATCCTGTCGGGAGTAACCCCCTCACCCACCGCCTTGCGGTCCCCCCTCTCCCCCAAGGGGGCGAGGGAAGAAGAATTCTTAGTTTGGTCCGAGTAAGGAAGACCAAGGACGGTGAACGCGATGGCTGACCTTTCTACCAATTTCGCCGGCATTCGATGCCCCAATCCTTTCTGGCTGGCCTCCGGCCCGCCCAGCAACTGCGGTGACCAGGTGATGCGCGCCTTCGACGCGGGCTGGGGCGGCGCCGTCTGGAAGACCATCGGTGAGCCCATCGTCAACACCACGTCGCGCTACTCCTCGGTGGATTGGAATAGCCAGCGCATGATGGGGTTGAACAACATCGAACTCATTTCCGATCGGCCGATTGAGGTGAACCTGCGCGAAATTTCGGAAGTAAAAAAGCGCTACCCGCAACACGCCGTCATTGCCTCGCTGATGGTGGAATCCAAGCGCGAAACCTGGCACGACATCGTCAAGCGCGCGGAAGACGCCGGCGCCGACGGCCTGGAGCTGAACTTCGGTTGCCCCCACGGCATGAGCGAGCGCGGCATGGGCGCGGCGGTCGGCCAGGTGCCCGATTATTCCTGCATGATCACCGAATGGGTGAAAGAAGCAGCGCGCACGCCAGTGCTGGTGAAGCTCACACCGAATATCACGGACATCCGCGTCGTGGCGCGGGCCGCCAAGCGGGGCGGCGCGGACGGGCTATCGGCCATCAACACCATCAATTCGATTACCGGCATCGATCTCGACACGCTGACGCCCCGGCCGAACGTGGGCGGTTATTCCTCCCACGGCGGCTATTGCGGGCCGGCGGTCAAGCCCATCGCCCTGCACCTGGTGCAGCAGATTGCTTCCGACCCGGAAGTGGGAATTCCCATCTCCGGCATCGGCGGCATCGCGGGCTGGCGGGAAGCCGCCGAGTTCTTCCTCCTCGGTTGCGGCAGCGTGCAGGTATGTGCCGCCGCTATGCATTACGGCTATCGCATCGTGGAGGACATGATCGATGGCCTCTCCCATTGGATGGATGAGAAGGGCTTCGCCACGCTCGACAGTTTCCGCGGGCTCTCGCTGCCGCGGGTGACGGAGTGGAAACATCTGGATTTGAATTACCGCATCGTGGCGCGCATCCATCCCGAAAAGTGCATTGGTTGCGACCTGTGCTACATCGCCTGCTGGGATGGCGCGCACCAGTGCATCCACCGCGACGGCTACTCCAAGCCGGAAGCGGCGGAAGCGGCCACTCGCGCCCGCATCGCCGTAACGCCCATCGCCAAACTCGATTCACGTATTGCGCCAGACGGCATAACCCCGCCAGAGAGAATTCCGCATGTGGATGAGGACGAGTGCGTGGGCTGCAACCTGTGCTGGCTGGTGTGCCCGGTTCCGGGTTCGATCACGATGGAGAAAGTCGAGACCGGGAAGGCGTTTGAATCCTGGGAGCAGCGAACCGCCCGGACATGAGTCTTTGCGCCTTGGCGCCTTTGCGTGAAATTGTTTGCTTTTCCGCTTGAATGACGCGAACACACTCTCACGCCAAGGCGCTAAGGCGCAAAGATGGGACAGAAAAACCATGAACACACTGATTCGGAATGGAACTGTTGTTACCGCGAATGAAACCCGCAAGGCCGACGTGCTGATTGAGGGCGAACGTATCAGCCAGGTGGGGCCGGGGCTTGCGGTTCCTGCCGATGCGCGGGTGGTTGACGCCACGGGCGCTTACGTCATCCCCGGCGGCATCGATGCCCACACGCACCTCGATATGCCCTTCGGCGGCACCATGTCGGCTGACGATTTCGAGACGGGCACGCGCGCCGCGGCGTTCGGCGGCACCACCTCCATCGTCGATTTCGCCATCCAGGCGCGCGGCACCCGCATGCGCGACGCGCTCGACATCTGGATGAAAAAGGCCGAGGGGCGCGCGAGCATCGACTACGGCCTGCATATAATTGTCACCGACCTGGCGGGCGCGGGTCTGGAAGACATGGACGACATGGTGCGCGAGGGAGTGTCCAGCTTCAAGCTGTTCATGGCCTACCCGAACGTGCTGATGGTGGATGACGGCACGATTTTCAAAGCCCTTTCGCAGACCGCCAAGAACGGCGCGCTGATCTGCATGCACGCCGAAAACGGCAGCGTGATTGACGTGATTGTGGCGCGCGCGCTGGCCGAGGGGAAGACCGCACCCATCTACCACGCCCTCACGCGGCCGGTGCGGGCAGAGGCCGAGGCGGTCCACCGTGCCATCGCCATGGCAGAAATCGCCGGCGTGCCGGTTTACATCGTGCACCTCACGTCCGAGGATGCGCTGAATGAAGTGCGCGAGGCGCGCGACCGCGGCCTGCCGGCGTTTGCCGAGACCTGCCCGCAGTACCTGCTGCTTTCCATTGATGAACTGGCGCGCCCCGGTTTTGAAGGCGCGAAGTACGTTTTTACTCCGCCCCTGCGTCCCAAGGAGCACCAACCAAAACTCTGGGACGGACTCAAGCACGACCACTTGCAAGTGGTCTCGACCGACCACTGCCCGTTTTGCTTCGCCGACCAGAAAATACTAGGTAAGGATGATTTTACCAAGATTCCCAACGGCGGCCCGGGCATCGAGAATCGCCTGCAATTGATTTATCACCACGGCGTGAATGCGGGGAAAATCACCCTTAATCGCTTCGTGGAAATCACCTCCACCACGCCGGCGCGCATTTTTGGCATGTACCCGCGCAAGGGTGAAATCGCCGCGGGCAGCGACGCCGACGTGGTGATTTGGGACCCCGAGGCGGTGCACACTCTGAGCGCCAAGACGCATCACATGCGCGTGGACTATTCGATGTTCGAAGGCTTTGAAATCAAAGGCAACGCCCGCACGGTGATTTCGCGCGGCGAAGTGATCGTGGACAAAGGCCAGTTCCTCGGCAAGCCCGGCCGCGGCCAATATTTGAAGCGCGCCGCGCGTGGCGGGGCGTGGAAATAGTGCGCTGACCAAGGCAGGGGAGGACAATGAAAACCAAATCGCTCAAGTTTCTCCTTCCGGCGCTCTATGTGGCGTGGGCTGTCTGTGTTGCCGTCGATGTGTTCGGGATTCCTCCAAGACTCAACTCTGAGGATGCAGATGTTGTGCTGATCGGTCTGTGGGCGGCCTTTTCGCTGAACCTGGTCGGCTACCTTGTGGCGTTGTCGGCAATTCAGATATTCCCGCGAGAACACTTCTGGTTTTACTCTGTTCGCTTCGACCGATTAAGCACTCTCAGCTTTGTGCTGATCGTTGGAGTTTTGCTGATAGTTGGTATTTTGCAATGGTATTGGACGGGACTACTGGTTGCACGGGGATACCACGCTCTTCGTCAGCGATTTAGAGCGGCGAAGGCGGGGGATGAGTACCGAGCGGGATGAAGGAAGGTTCTGAAGAATCTAATCCAAAATCCAAAATCTAAAATCCAAAATGGCCAACGACCTTTCACTTTACAATCCGGACCTGGCCCCCATTCCGCTGGAAAAGCGCAGTTGGGGTTTGTACAACTACGCGTCGCTGTGGGTGGCGATGTCGGTTTGCATTCCCACTTACATGCTGGCTTCGGGCTTGATTGCCGGGGGCATGAGTTGGTGGCAGGCCATCGGCACCATCCTGCTAGGCAACCTGATCGTGCTCGTTCCCATGCTGCTTAACGCCCATGCCGGCGCCAAATATGGAATTCCCTTTCCGGTATTTGTGCGGGCTTCCTTCGGTGTGCGGGGGGCCAATATTCCCGCAGTCTTGCGCGCGCTGGTGGCGTGCGGCTGGTTCGGCATTCAGACGTGGATTGGCGGGCAGGCGATTTACTCCATGCTGAGGATTTTCTGGCCCGGCGCCGCGCATCTGCCGGGCGGCGTGTGGGTCTGTTTCTTCGCTTTCTGGGCGCTGAACATGGCGGTGATTTGGCGGGGGATTGAAACCATCAAGTTTCTCGAAGGCATTGGTGCGCCCTTCATGCTGGGAATCGGGCTGCTGCTCCTGTGGTGGATCACGCGGCAAGCCGGCGGACTGGGGCCGGTGCTGAGCACTCCCAGCAAGTTTCATTCGGGCGGGGAATTCTTTCGTTTCTTCATTCCCTCGCTAACGGGCATGGTCGGATTTTGGGCCACGGTGGCGCTAAACATTCCGGATTTTACACGCTATGCCAAATCGCAAAAGGCGCAGATGCTCGGCCAGGCCCTGGGTCTACCCACGGCGATGACGCTCTACGCGTTTATCGGCGTGGCCGTCACCTCGGCTTCGGCGGTTTTATTCGGACAGGCGATTTGGGACCCGGTGCAATTGTTGGGGCGATTCAATCACCCCACCGTCGCGCTGGTCGCCCTTGTGGCGCTGGTGGTGGCGACGCTGAACACCAACGTGGCGGCCAATGTGGTTTCACCCTCCAACGATTTTTCCAACCTTCGGCCGAGCCTGATTTCGTTTCGGACCGGAGGCTTGATTACCGGGGTCGTCGGCATCTGCATGATGCCGTGGAAACTGCTGAGCGATTTCAGCTCTTACATTTTCGGCTGGCTGGTGGGGTATTCGGGACTGTTGGGGCCGGTGGCCGGAGTGATGATCGCGGACTATTTTATTCTGCGCCGGGCGCGCCTGAAGTTGGATGACCTCTACAGCAGGAATGGCGCGTACGAGTATGATGGTGGAGTGAACTGGCGCGCCGTCGTCGCTCTGGGAGTGGGAATTACAATTGCGTTGCTGGGCCTGGTGGTTTCGCCGCTGCGCTTTCTTTACGATTACGCGTGGTTCGTGGGGTTTGCCGTGGCCGGAGGAGTTTACCTCGCGCTGATGCAGCGCTCACTGGCACCAAACGAGCTACCGGAATTGGAAGGTGAGGGATAAGCGAAAAAGAGTTTACCACAGAGGTCAAAGAGTTCACGGAGACCACACGGAGAAGAGCTGTAGTCGACAAACTAGAAATCGTGATCTCTACTCCCGCCGCACTCCAAGGTGCTTCGCACATTTTCATGCACAGTGGCGAGCCGCAGGCTCATGGAAATCTGTGGTGAATCTTTTCTTCGCGTACGTACAAAGTCGAGATGACCGCATGTTGGCGTCTTAGTCGGAGGGAAAAAGGATGATTACAACCGAAACTGCCGTTGGCTTGGTCGGTTTTTATATTAATGGAGCGTGGGAAAAGCCGCAGGGCCACAAAACCCTGCCGATCACGAATCCAGCCACAGGGGCCGCGCTGGCCGAGGTGCCTTACGCGAGCGAGGTTGACGTGGACCGCGCCGTTCGCACCGCGCACGAGGCGTTTCTGAAGTGGCGCGACGTGCCCGTGGTGGAGCGTGTGCAGGTGCTCTATCGCTTCAAGGCGCTGCTGGAGGAGCACGACGTGGAAGTGGCGGCCATCCTCACCCGTGAAAACGGCAAGACCACCGAGGACGCCAAGATGGAAGTTCGCCGCGCCATCCAAATGGTGGAAGTGGCCTGTGGCATACCCAGCCTGATGATGGGCGATTCGCTGAACGATGTGGCGCGGGAAATCGACTGCAAGACAATTCGGCAGCCGGTGGGCGTCTGCGTCGGCATTACCCCCTTCAACTTCCCGGCGATGGTGCCTATGTGGATGTACCCATTCGCGATTGCGTGCGGCAACACCTTCGTGCTCAAGCCCTCGGAAAAAGTTCCGCTCACGCCGACGCGCGTCATTGAATTGCTGGCGGAGGCCGGTTTGCCGGCAGGCGTCCTGAACCTGATCCACGGAGGGAGGGAAACGGTGGACGCGCTGTTGCATCATCCGTTGGTAAAGGCTGTGTCGTTCGTGGGTTCGACGCTGGTGGCCAAATACATATACTCCACCGCGGCGGCGGAAGGAAAACGCGTGCAGGCGCTGGGCGGAGCCAAGAATCACCTGGTGGTCATGGCTGACGCCGATATGCCCAAGACCGTCGAGGCCATCATCGGCTCGGCCTTTGGCGCTGCGGGTGAAAGATGCCTGGCGGGCAGCGTGCTGGTGCCCGTGGGCGACGCCGCCGGACCGTTGCTGGAATTGCTGACCAAACGCACCGAGGCAATTGCCGTCGGTGACGGTTCGCAGAAGGGAATTGAGATGGGGCCGCTGGTGACTTCCGATCACTGCAAGCGCGTGGCGGGTTATATCGAAAAGGGTGTCGCCGAAGGGGCCACGCCCTTGTGCGACGGCCGCCGGCGCAAATCGGAAAGCGGCGGATTCTTCCTTGGGCCGACGATATTCGACAACGTCACGCCCGACATGACAATCGCCAAAGAAGAAATTTTCGGACCCGTTCTTTCGGTCATTCGAGTCAACACGCTGGACGAGGCCATCCAACTGGTGAATCGTTCGCCCTTCGGCAACGCCACATCGATTTTCACGAGCAACGGCAAGTCCGCGCGCGAGTACTCGTCGAGAATTGAAGTGGGCATGGTGGGTATCAACGTTGGCGTCGCCGCCCCTATGGCCTTCTTCCCCTTCGCAGGATGGAAGAATTCCTTCTTCGGAGACCTGCACGCCCACGGCAAAGATGCCGTAGCGTTTTACACGGAGCAAAAAGTCATCATGAGCCGATGGTTTTAAAGGGCCGGAGTCGATTGGAATTTATTATGCTCACCCCATCCGAAGGTGGCGCGACGATGAGGAATCCGGATGCAAGGCGAGCAGCATCGCTTAATTGGGCGTGAGCCCCGTGGCTGATGGGGGCGTTTCCGCTCGGCGTTTTTCCTCGGCAGCGGTATTGAAAAGTCTGAAATCGGTGTATTGATGTACGTTCCGGAACGTCTTGCCTTTCCACTGCACGGTAACAATCACTTGCGCGGGCAGTGAAACCGGCGTGGGGATGTCTTTGAATCGAACCTGTGAATAATGGATTTCAGTGGTCTCGCGCTGCAAACGCACTTTGGGAAGGGGTTGGAGCAAATCGGTGCGCAGGCGAACAATGCGCGAGTCGGCAGGGTTGATCCACGCGACGCCCTGGTGCAACACCAGCGCGGTGGCGGAGTTGGTGCTGAAGCGTCCGAACATTTTGGCCTTTTCCGGAACCTGGGCAAAGGCCACTACATTGCAGGCCACGCCGTCGGCTTTGGCCTGGCCCAAGAGCCTGAACCTTACCCCCACTTGGTAGTCCGGATGAAACACGAGTGAGGCGGAGGCAAAACCGGCCGTCAACATGAAGCCATCGCTCAACCCCATGGGGCCGCTTGCCGCCCCCACATTATTCGTTCGGTATTCATCCAAACTTATCCCGCCCTGGTAAGGCGCGGTGAGCACGAGGTAATGGAATTTCTGTTCCATCGATCTCTTGACTTTGCCGCCTTTTCCGATTTGTTCTTCTTCGATGCGCTCATGGGAAGTGGCGTTCTGAAAACCTTTGAAGAAGGCCTCTACATTCGAGCCGGTTTTCTGCAAGATGGAGTCCAGTGGTCCCTGATCGGGAGCGGGGGTCAGACCTGCAAGGTCGGGTTGGTCATGCAGTAGTTGAGGCAGAGGCTCGTCCACCACTGAGTTCGTGCGGCTGTAAGCCCGCAGGCTGAGTTGGGATTGGACCTGCGTATAAAGAACTCGCGTGAGCTGTGACTGGTTCCGGATGTCACGCCCTCCCAAGTACGCCCGCATTTCCGCGTCCGCCTCTTCCGCATCACCTTCCTCGAGCACGGCGCGGCACCGCAAGAGGTGCGTATCCGGTGACGCTCCGGCCTTCACAGCCTTCTGTAGATATTCGTCTGCCGCCTCCCAGTTCTTCTGTCTGATGAGTGTCCGGCCCAACTCCTGGAGTGCCAGAGGATCCTGTGGCGCGAACTTCAACGCCTGCATGAGCAACCCTGCGGCCTTGGGGTATTCTGCGGACCAATTCGCAAGGACGCTCAGAACAATTAACGAATTCACCTTGCGCGATTCCTCAGGAGGGGCCAGCTTCATAAGTGCGGCCTCGGCGAACTCCTGTTGAGCGCTGGCAAGACGACCGCCCTGGAGTTCCACCAGCCCCAGAACCGTTTTGCATTCCACGCAGAGAGGGAATTTTATGGCCACGGTGGAAAGCAAGGCCAGAGCTTTGGCCGGTTCCTGCTGCGCAAACAACAGATCGACACCGTGGGAGTAATCCTGGCGTACGGATTCGGCTTTGAGGTCCGGCGGGCTTGCCGCTTTATACCGCGGGGCTAGCGCGGCAAGAAGGTGGTCCAACGGAAACGCCGCGTCATCTTGTTTCTCCGGCAGCATCACCAAGTCGATGGAATAAGTCTCCCCTTTCTTGGTGAAATTCGCGGTCTCCCGTGCAGGATAAAATCCCTCCTTTTCAGCCGAAACCGTCACGGTGAGGGTCGTGTAGCTTCGCGCGTCCAACTCCAGGGTCATACTGAATTTGCCTTGGACATTCGCTTCCAGACTGTGTTCCGCAATTCCCTCTGCGGAGTAGTGAATTTGCACCCTGGCATTACTCACTGGTTCGCCCCGAAGGGTTTTGACCTGGCCCGCAATGACCCACTGCTGTTTCTCTATACTGGAAAGACCTTGCCGGAGAACTTTATCAAGCGTCTGGGCGCTCAGGAGGGCAGAGGAAAAGACCAGGCCGAACAGTAGGCTAAAGAACGGCGAGCGTATCTTGCGCATCATCAAGCCCTGACATCCTCTCTCGCCCTAAAGGGTATCGCAATTTCGGCGCATACGGCAAATTTGCTCTTCGCAGAAGCCTCCCACACGCTGAAAAATCTGCTCGCGACAGGAAAGATCTTCCGGCGCTATGGGCGGTGCCTGGCTGCGCTCCAATCCAAGTCATAGACTTCTTGATAGTTAGGGTTCTGCACCCCTGGCATCCAACGTGCTGTATATGCCGTCTTAGGCGCACGACACACCCCGTAGGGATGGTTTGCGAGGAAACGGCGCGAAGCATCAGCGTCGGGGTGAGAGGGGTGCAAGAGTGCTCAAGCTCGTGCGCGAAGGGTGGAATACATATGTCGTGGGATAGGAAACCAGTAACCACCGACCGGCAGGCGTATATGCAGGTGCCGGTTCCGCCTGGAAAACCCACTGAGGAGAAACCTATGGTGGAACCAGCGAAGACTCCCGTGGTCATTCCGGTTGACCCGGGTCGTACCCAGTTGGGCCGCTCTCTGGTGGTCAAAGGGGATGTGTCGGGAAGTGAGGACCTCATGATCTACGGTCAACTTGACGGCACAATCAACGTGCAGGGGCATTGTTTGACGATCGGACCGGAGGGCAAAGTGAAAGCAGAAATCCAGGCAGCTCGTGTGGTCATCCACGGTTCCGTGCATGGAAATATCTCGGTGCGGGAGCGTGTCGAAATCCATAAGAGCGGCCACGTTGTGGGGGACCTGCTTGCCCCTGGGATATCCATCGAAGACGGCGCATATTTTAAAGG
>Ga0335085_10009523_pt1 | contig 14644 bp, 9 predicted proteins | sample Lox_Sample_45_FD_206712 | JGI IMG/M metagenome (GOLD analysis project Ga0335085, IMG submission 206712) | Soil microbial communities from Loxahatchee National Wildlife Refuge, Florida, United States - Lox_Sample_4.5 | ecosystem: Environmental > Terrestrial > Soil > Wetlands | place: USA: Florida...
ACGGACGGGGTGGTCGCCTTGTTGCCTTACGAATTTGGCTTCGTCGAGGCGCTCGCCGAGGGGCACATGCCGGTGGTCACGATCGACAACCCCAGCAAACATCCCGGACTCCCGTCCGTTGCGGCAGACAGCTACGACGGCGCGCGCAAAGCCATCAGTCACTTGGCCGAACTCGGCCACAAGCGCATCGCGTTTGTGGCCGGAGCGGAACAGCTGGAATCAGCGCGCCAACGTCGCCGTGCCTACGACGACGCGGTGGCCATACTGGGACTTGTACGCGACCCGGCACTACTGCTGAAGGGAAACTACACCCTAGAGAGCGGGCGCGCGGCCGGTGAGCAGCTCTTGAAGCTGAAGAAGCATCCGACGGCAGTCTTCGCCAGCAACGACCTCAGCGCATTCGGTCTGATGGCCGTCTTGCAGGAGCGGGGGCTGAGAATTCCGGAGGACATTTCCGTGGTCGGGTTCGACGATCTTCCGGCCGCCGCCCAAGTGCATCCGGCATTGACGACCGTTCGGCAACCGATCGAGGACCTCGGGCGGGCGGCCGTGAACACGTTGTTGGCCCTGATCGCCGGTCTGAGTGCGGCCTCAACCCAAGTGACGCTACCGACCGAACTGGTCGTGCGGCAGTCGACCTCTCGCCCTAAGACTTGAACGATGCCGAGCCGCATCGTCGAAGAGCGATCGAGCGATCGTCAAGAAGGACTCGACATCCCGCTGCCAGAGGTCAGGCAACTGCTCAACTACGCCGAGACTCCGCGCAGTTCATGCGGCGCGGTCGACGCGCTGCTAGACGAACACATCGAGCGCGTCGGGCGTCAGCTGACTGCCTTGACGACGCTCGAGCGACAGCTCGTCGCACTGCGCCGGCAGTGCAAAGGCGCCAATAGCAAGCGCTCATGCACAATCATGCAGACGTTCAGGAGCGCGCCGTCGAAAAACGCCTGCGCATGCCATCCGCAGTAGGTCAGCGGGCCATCATCGGACGCTTACCGCGCGTCAACGGCGCTGCCGCAAGTGTGATTGCCATCGGGGCCACGACATAGCACGGCGACCGATCCTTATGGGCGAAGACAGTCTCGCCAGCGCAAACTGCCTGCGCTTGCACGGATTCGTGGCGCCAGCCTCGAGTCCGCGAAATTGGCAGTGGTCGGGGCGCCGCTAACACTTCGCTGATCTCAACTTCTCAGATGTCGATCACCAAATCGCCCTGCGGCCGGGCGCAGCAGATCAGGACGTTGCCCTCCGCCGGGAGATCGAACGGCTTATTCCGGTCTGTTATGGACGTTCTGAACGTATTTGGGGGCACCCATTAGCCGTTTGTTGTCAATGGTGCGAGTTGCTCCGGTCAGCAGCTCGTTGCGCTGACTCCAATCGCGTTGCCCGTCGCTGAGATCCTCTGGCGCACTTGGTTCTCAAAAGGTTGGTTACGCTCGCAGCGCTCCAGCCACCCATCAGGATCAAGGCGTACACGCTAGAGGCGTGCAGCCCCTGGCTGCATTGCAGCCCCAGAAAACCGTCTGTTCCTCACCGTGTCCATTCGCTGCAGCCGGGCATGCCGACCGCACAACTCTTTGGCTTCACCTCAACGATGATCCAGCCCCATGTGGCTCACGGTGCGGGCGCTACGAACTCTTTGACTGGCGGGACCGACGCCGGCGTGCAATCAACTCCGTAGCTCATTGCCAGCCCCCAACTCGCACTGCCGGCGCCGTCCCATTCAATGGTTTCAGTTCCTCTGTTGTCCGCTCTTTGCGACCCCGGTCATCCAAAGGCACGGGCCGCATCGAACGAGCGGCCATCTTTCATCACGTAGTAGCAGGCGCGCGCCAGCTTGTGCGCCACCGCCTTCAGGGCGACCACCGCCAGGCTGCTCGCACACTTCTTCTGATACCAGCGCTTGATCGTCGCGTCGTAGCGCACCGCAAAATTCGCCGCCTCGATGAAGGCCCACGCCAGGTACTTGTTGCCGCACTTAGTGTTGCCCTGCCCTTTCTTCTTGCCGTTGGACTCGCGCGTGCTCTTGACCGTGCGCGCATAGGACGCGAAATTGCCCGGCCCCGCAAAGCGGCCAATGTCGCCCGTCTCCAGCGCAATTGTCAGCGCCAGCACATCGCCGATGCCGCTCACGGTCTTCAGCGCCTTGAAGTCGGCTCGCGCCTTGACCTTCGCCAGCACGCTGCGCTCCACGGCGCTGATCTGCGCATCCATGCAGCGCATCACCGCCAGCGTCGCCTTCAACGCCTGCTTCTGTTCCTCGAGCAACGCCATCGCGTCAATCGACTTCGCCTGCCAGCGCTTGACCTCCCCGCTCCGAGCGCGTGCGCCCAGGTTGCGTGCCAGCAGGTTCTGCACGCTCAGGATCTGCGCGCTGCGGTAACGCACCAACTGGCTGCGCTTGCTCGTCAGCAGGCGACCTCCGCGTCCCGGCGCGCATACCAGCGCCAGGTCCCGAGCACGCAGCTCAGGTAGAACACGCTGAAGAAGATCAGCGCGCCTTCGGGGCCACCCGTCAACCTGATCGAGGTGCCGTATGCGATCGGGATGAAGAAGCCGCCGAAGGCCGCCATCGCGGAGCTCCATCCCAGCGTCGCCGCGCCTTCGGTGCTGCCGATGCGGCGCGCCTCTTCCAGCGCGGCCCGGTCGCCCGGATCGGCCACCGCGCGTTCGCGCAGCGTGCGGAAGATGATCGGGATCATGCGGAACGTCGAGCCGTTGCCGATGCCGGCCGCGACGAACAGCGCCATGAACGCCAGCACGAAGCCGATCAGGCTGCCGCCGCCGGCCACCGTCGGGAGAAAGAACGCGGCAACCAGCGGGGACACTGCCATGACGACGAAGATCCAGACGGTGATGATCGCTCCGCCCCGACGGTCGGCGAGCCATCCGCCGATGGGACGCACCATTGCGGCGAGCAGCGGTCCGATGAAAGCGAACTTGAACGCATCCACCGCCGGGAACTCGGTGTTGACCAGCATCGGGAACCCGGCTGCCAGGCCGATGAACGAACCGAAGGTTCCCGTGTACAGCCAGCTCATCCGCCACTGGTGCTCGTGCCGGAGGATCGCAACCTGCTCCGCGAATCCGGCGCGCACGGTGGCGATGTTGTCCATGCCGAACCAGGCGGCAAGCGCCGCCAGGACGATCAGCGGCACCCAGATGAAACCGGCGTTCTGCACCCAGATCTGCATCGTCGCCCCCTGATCCACGCGCGTCTGCGCACTTCCGCCCAGGATCAGCAGTGCGCCGCCGTACATTGCGATCGGGGCGATGAGTTGCGCGAGACCCACGCCCAGGTTGCCTACGCCGGCGTTCAGCCCCAGCGCCGTCCCCTGCAGCCGTTTCGGGTAGAAGAAGCTGATGTTCGCCATGCTGGACGAGAAGTTGCCCGCGCCCAGCCCGCAGAGCAGCGCGATCGCCGCGAACACCGCGTAATTGGTGGTCGGGTCCTGCACTGCGAAGCCGATCCACAGCGTCGGCAGCAGCAGCATCGTCGTGCTCCACACGGTCCAGTTGCGCCCGCCGAAGATCGGCACGACGAACGAATACAGCGCGCGGAAGACGGCGCCCGAGAGCCCCGGCAGCGCGGCCAGCCAGAACAGCTGGTTGGTGCTGAACGTGTACCCGATGTGCGGCAGCTCGACGACGATCACGCTCCACACCACCCAGACGGCGAACGCCAGCAGGAGCGCGGGCATCGAGAGCCAGAGATTACGGTTGGCGATGCGCCGGCCGGTCGCCGCCCAGAATGTCTCGTCGTCCGGCCGCCAGTCGACCAGCACGTGGGGGCGGCGGCGGCGGGGCTCGATCAACTCGGCCCCGGCGAGAGCCGCGCGCGCTGCGGCGTGCTGCGCGAGAATACCTTCGCGCTCGTTCCGTTCGGCCACCCACATCCAGATCATCGTGACGATGATCACGCCGGTCATCACCATGAAGCAGCTGCTGCGCACTCCAATCACGTCGGCGGCGATCCCGAACATGATCGGCAGCGTGAACCCGCCCAGGCCGCCGATGACACCGACGATGCCGCCGACGACACCCATGCTGGCCGGATAGTGGTCCGCCAGGCTGCGGTAGACGCTGGCCTTGCCGAAGCCCTGGGCCAGGCCGACGACGAAGATCAGCACGGTGAACAGCACGACACCGATCCCGATGTCGACGGCGACGTCGCCCTTGATCGCATGCACGATCATCGTGGTTGGCGGATAGCTCAGCAGGAACATGCAGCTCAGGCTGATCCACATCACCCACCAGGTGACCGTGTTGCCACCCCACTTGTCCGACGCCCATCCGCCGAGCGCGCGGATCGCTCCCGAGGGCAGGTCGAACAGAATGGTCAGGAACGCTGCGGTGGCCAGCGCGAGCCCGTACTGCCCTACGTAATACTTAGGCAGCCACAGCGCCAGCGCCACGAACGCGCCGAACACGAAGTAGTAGGCCAGCCCGAAGCGCCAGACGCGCAGGTCGAGCAGCGGCGTGAGCTGCTCGGCCAGCTTGGGATGGCGCCGTGCTGCCGCGTCCTTGCGGTGCAACGGGTCCTCGGATGTCAGGAACCAGAACAGCACCGCCATGACCAGCATGGCGACGGCGTAGACGCGCGGCACCGCCCGCCACGAAGCCGTGGCGGAGCCCGCGATGATCAGCGGGGCAATGAACTTGGTGAGCGAGGAGCCTGCGTTGCCGGCGCCGAAGATGCCCATCGCCGTGCCCTGCCTTTCCTTGCTGAACCAGGCTGACGTGTAAGCGATGCCGACGGCGAACGAGCCACCGGCCACACCGATGAACAATCCCAGCACCAGGTACTCCCAGTACTCGGTGGCGTAGGAAAGCATCCACGTGGGGATCACCACGACGAGCATCTGGAGGAAATACACGATGCGCCCGCCGTAGCGGTCAGTCAGGATGCCCAGCGGGAGGCGCACGAGCGAGCCGGTCAGAATGGGGGTCGCCACCAGCAGGCCGAACTCGGTCTCGTTGAGGTTGAGCTCGGTCTTGATCTTGACCCCGATGACCGAGAACATCACCCAGACGGCGAAGTTCACCGCGAAGGCGATCGTGCTCATCGACAGCGCCGAGATCTGTTCGCGGCTCACTCCCGGCGTGGTTGGGGTGGTTGTAGTCGTTGTCATTCGCTGTCCCTCAGATCATGCGCACCGCGCCGGACCGCGCGCCATTCAACTGCGACGGCGTCCGCATGCTCATCCACCTGGCGCCACGGGCAACGCTCGCGACGACCGCGCGGCACTACTGCACGAGCGGTGTGTTGGCTCCCTGGAGATCGACGCCCTCGATCGCCGCCGCGCCGGCGAGCACCTGCAGAAACTGGCGCAATGCCGTAGCGAAGCCCTGCTGGCGCAGCGAATTTGCGACGGCGCCCCGCACGGCATCGAATGCCGGCGTCACTCCCGGCTCGCGCGCTTGCACCTCGACCACGTGCAGGCCGAAGCGGCTGTGCACGAGCCGCGGCAGCACGCCGATCTCGGTCCTGCCGAAGATCTCGCGCGCGAACTCCGGCGCGCAGTCGTCCGCGGTCAACAAGCCCAGGTCGCCACCCTCCGCCCCGCTGGGGCAGTTGGACAGCGTGCGCGCCGCGTCGGCGAAGGCGTCGCCCGCCTTGCCGTCGTGGCAGCGCACGTCGACCAGCGCTGCCTCCGCACGCTTGCGCAGCGCGACGACGTCCACGCCGGGCGTCACCGCAAACAGGATGTGGCGAACGCGTGCGCGTTCGCCTGTCGCGAACTTGCCCGTATGGGCCGCGTAGTGCCTGCGGCACGCCTCTGCGGACGGTTCCGGAACATCGAGCGAGCGCTCGAGCAGCGCATCGATCGCCGCCGTCGCCGCTTCGCTGATCGCGCCGTCGGTTGCCGGCGCGTCACCGGGAGCAAGCAGGCCCTCACGCTGTGCCGCCTGGCGCAACAGTTCGGTGCAGGCGCGCTGGCGCAATTGTGCCGGCGCGATGGTCTCGCCAGGCGCATGCAACGCCACGCCGTTGACGCGGGCGGTCGCAACGAGGATGTCAGCGGATCCGGACATGATCGATGACTCCTCAATTGCCGGCGCCGGGCTGCCCCGGCAGGTTGCGGCCCGCGGGGACGTTCAGGCGCCGGCTGCGCACCACCTGGTACGGGCGCAGGAGATAGACCAGCGACGCGAACCCGCTCCAAACATGCACGAGGCGGCTGAACGGGAACAGCAGGAATATCGTCATGCCGAGCAACATGTGAACCTTGAATGGCCAGGCCACTCCCGCCAGCGCGTCGGCGTCGGGGCGCAGCGTGGCGATGCCCTGCAGGTAGCTCGCCAGGACCAGCATGGTGCCGGCGTCCTGGCGATGCTCCCACGACAGCGGCACGGTGATGAGGCCCAGGCACAGCTGGACCCACAGGATCACGAGGATCGCGAGGTCCGTGCGGTGGCTGGTCAGCCGGATGCGCGGGTCGAACATGCGCCGGTACAGGAGCAGCGTGAGGCCGATGAAACAGATCAGACCCGCCACGCCTCCGGCGACGATCGCCAGCACCTGCTTCTGGGGAGCGCTGATGAACGGTTCGTACATCCAGTGCGGCGTGAGCTGCCCGAACAGATGCCCGAAGAACAGGAACAGGATGCCGACGTGGAACAGGTTGCTGCCCCACCGCAGCGTCCCGGTGCGCAGCATCTGCGACGAGTCGCTCTTCCATGTGTACTGGTCGCGGTCGAACCGGGCGAGGCTGCCCATAAAGAACACGGCGAGGCACACGTACGGATAGACGACGAAGGCGAGATTGTGGAGATAGGAACTCATGGTTGAGACCTCACCCTTGCGGCTGGCGCCGCGGCGGTGTCGACGGCTGCGGGCTGCGACTTCCTGTGGATCACCTGGATCGGTTGCGGTGCGCCAGGACGTGCCTGTCCCTTCGACGAGCAGCCGTCGAACGCCAACGGCTCGGCCCACGTTTCGTCAAGCGGCTCCTCGACGTCCGCAGCGACCGGCTGCGCTTTCTCGCCCGCGAGTTCCAGCAGCGCGCCCAGCACACTCGCATACGCGCTCGCGCGCTTCTGGAGGGCGCCGAAGATCGTGTTGAGGATGTGCGCCGTTTCGCCGAGGAATGCCTTCGCCTCGCGCGGCGGTTGCGTGGATACGAACTCGAGCACGGCCGGCAGGAAGTCAGGCAATTCTCCCGGCGCCAGCAGCAGGCCCGCCTGCTCATACGTCTTCGCGAGATCGATCATCGCGGGACCGCGGTCGCGCGAATCGCCGTGCACGTGTTCGAACAGGTGCAGCGACGTGCCGCGGCCGCGGTCGAACAACTGCACGTACTCGGCTTCGGCGTCCAGCGGCTCGTTGCCGCGCAGCTCCGCAATCAATGCGTCGAGTTCGGCGAGCCGGCCGGCCGGCAGCGCCTTCTCGCGATGGAGGATTTCCAGCATCTCGGGCAGATGGCGGCGTACGTTGGCATCGGGGTAGGAGAGCAGGGCGGCCAGCACGCGCAGCGTGCCGGGCGCGCCGACGGATCGGGACAGTCCGAGCACGTTCATACCTTCGCCTTGATCGGGATCGTACGTTTCTTCTCGCTGCCGAAGAGGCTCGTCTCGCTGATGCCCTCGGAGCAGCCGTTGCCGAAGGAGAAGCCGCAGCCGCCGCGCACGTTGAACGCGTTCTCCGCGTATTCGCGATGCGTGGACGGGATGACGAAGCGGTCCTCGTAGTCGGCGATCGCCATCACCTTGTACATGTCCTCGACTTCGGCCGGCGCAAGGTCGACCTGCTTGAGCGCAGCCAGGTTGGCTTCGCCGTCGACGTGCTTCGCGCGCTGGTATGCGCGCATCGCAAGCATCCGCTCGAGCGCGCGCACTACGGGTGCCGTGTCGCCGGCGGTCAGCAGGTTGGCCAGGTACTTGACCGGGATGCGCAGCTGCGTGACGTCCGGAATCTCGCCGTTGGTGCCGACCTGCCCCGCGTTGGCGGCGGCGGTAATCGGCGACAGGGGCGGCACGTACCAGACCATCGGCAGCGTCCGGTACTCCGGATGCAGCGGCAACGCCACCTTCCAGTCCACAGCCATCTTGTAGACAGGACTCCTGGGCGCCGCCTCGAGCCAGTTGTCGGGAATGCCGTCGGCGCGTGCCTGCTTGATGACCTCGGGGTCGTTCGGATCGAGGAAGATCGACAGCTGCGCGCCGTACAGGTCACGGTCGCGCTCCACACTCGCCGCCTCGGCGATGCGGTCAGCGTCGTACAGCAGCACTCCGAGGTAGCGAATGCGGCCCACGCAGGTCTCCGAGCACACGGTGGGCTGCCCGGCCTCGATGCGCGGATAGCAGAAAATGCACTTCTCGGCCTTCCCGCTCTTCCAGTTGTAATAGATCTTCTTGTACGGGCAGCCGCTCACGCACATGCGCCACCCGCGGCACTTGTCCTGGTCGATCAGCACGATGCCGTCTTCCTCGCGCTTGTAGATCGAGCCCGACGGGCAACTCGCGACGCACGACGGATTGAGACAGTGCTCGCACAGCCGCGGCAGGTACATCATGAACGTGTTCTCGAACTCCCCGTAGATGCCCTTCTGGATGTCGTCGAAGTTCCGGTCCTTCGACCGCCCGTCGAACTCGCCGCCCAGAATTTCCTCCCAGTTCGGGCCCCAGACGATCTTGTCCATCTGCATGCCGGTGATCAGACTGCGCGGCCGCGCAGTAGGCGCGGCTTTCATTTCCGGGGCCGACTGCAGGTGGTCGTAGTCGAACGTGAACGGCTCGTAGTAGTCGTCGATCTCCGGCAGATTCGGGTTGGCGAAGATGCGCATCAGCAGCTTCCACTTCCCGCCCTGCCGGGGCTCGATGCTGCCGTCGGCCTTGCGCACCCAGCCGCCGTTCCACTTGTCCTGGTTCTCCCACTCCTTCGGATAGCCGATGCCGGGCTTGGTCTCGACGTTGTTGAACCAGGCGTATTCCATGCCGGGCCGGCTGGTCCAGACGTTCTTGCAGGTGACCGAACAGGTGTGGCAGCCGATGCACTTGTCGAGGTTCAGCACCATGCCGATTTGCGCGCGAATCTTCATGCCGATTCTCCATGCGCTTGAGTAGGACGGATGAGCTCCTGGCCCACCGGAGTGTCCAGCCAGTCGACCTTGGCCATCTTGCGCACGACGACGAACTCGTCGCGATTGGTGCCGATCGTCCCGTAGTAATTGAAGCCGTAGCTGAGCTGCGCGTAGCCGCCGATCATGTGCGTCGGCTTCAGCACGATGCGCGTCACCGAGTTGTGGATGCCGCCGCGCACGCCGGTGATCTCCGCCCCCGGGGTGTTCACGATCTTTTCCTGCGCGTGGTACATCATCACCATGCCGGGTCTGACGCGCTGGCTGACGACAGCTCTGGCCGCGATCGCGCCGTTGATGTTGAAGAGCTCGATCCAGTCGTTGTCGACGATCCCTGCGCGCTTCGCATCGTCCTCGGAGAGCCAGACGCAGGGGCCACCGCGGCTCAACGTGAGCATGATCAGGTTGTCGGTGTAGGTGGAGTGGATTCCCCACTTCTGGTGCGGCGTGATGAAGTTGAGCAGGATCTCCGCGTTGCCGTTGCTCTTCAGGTTGTGGATGCCGGCGGTGGTCTTCAGGTCCACCGGCGGGCGATAGCTCGAGAAGCCCTCGCCAAAGGCGCGCATCCACGGGTGGTCCAGGTAGAACTGCTGGCGTCCGGTGAGCGTGCGCCACGGGATCAGCTCGTGCACGTTGGTGTAGCCTGCGTTGTACGACACGCTCTCGCTCTCGATGCCGCTCCACGTGGGCGAGCTGATGATCTTGCGCGGCTGCGCCTGGATGTCGCGGAAGCGGATCTTCTCGTCCTCGCGGTACTGCGCAAGGTGCGCGTGCTCGCGCCCGGTCTGCTTGGACAGCGCTTCCCAGGCCTTGACCGCGACGTGGCCGTTGGTCTCCGGCGCGAGCTGCAGGATCACCTCGCAGGCGTCGATATCGGTCTCGATGCGCGGCATGCCGCGGGTCGCGCCTTCGGCATTGACGGCGCCGTTCAACTCGCCCAACTGCTTCACTTCGGTCTGCGTGTTCCAGGCGATGCCCTTGCCGGCGTTGCCGACCTTGCTCATCAACGGCCCGAGCGCGGTGAAGCGCTTGTAGACATTCGGATAGTCGCGCTCGACCACCGCGATCTGCGGCGCCGTCTTGCCCGGAATGAGGTCGACCTCGCCGCGCTTCCACTCCTTCACGTCCAACGGCTGCGCGAGCTCGGCCGGGCTGTCATGCATGAGCGGCGTCAGCACGATCTCGCGTTCCACGCCGAGGTGCCCGACGCAGATTTCGCTGAACTTCTTCGCGAAGCCCTTGTAGATCTCCCAGTCGCTGCGCGATTGCCACGCCGGATCGACCGCGGTCGACAGCGGGTGGATGAACGGGTGCATGTCGCTGGTGTTGAGATCGTTCTTCTCGTACCAGGTCGCCGTCGGCAGCACGATGTCCGAGTACAGGCACGTCGTGCTCATCCGGAAGTCCAGCGTCACGAGCAGGTCGAGCTTGCCCTCCGGCGCCCTGTCATGCCAGGCCACCTCCTGCGGCTTCGTTTCCTGCGGCCCCAGGTCCTTGCCTTGTACGCCGTTGCTGGTGCCGAGCAGGTGCTTCAGGAAGTACTCGTGACCCTTGCCGCTCGAACCCAGCAGGTTCGAACGCCACACGAAGAGGTTGCGCGGCCAGTTGCTCGGGTGGTCCGGATCCTCGCAGCTCATCTTCAGCGTACCGTCCCTCAGCGCCTTGACCGCGTACTCCTTCGGATCTGCGCCGGCCGCCTGCGCGTCGCGCACGACCTGCAGCGGATTGGTCTGCAATTGCGGCGCGGAGGGCAGCCAGCCCATGCGCTCGGCGCGCACGTTGTAGTCGATCATGCTGCCGCCGTAGACCTTGGCGTCGGCGAGCGGCGAGACCACCTCGTCCATCTTCAGCTTCTCGTAGCGCCACTGGTCGGTGTGCGCGTAGAAGAAGCTCGTGCTGTTCTGCTGGCGCGGCGGGCGAATCCAGTCGAGCGCGAACGCCAGCGCCGTCCAGCCGGTCTGCGGCCGCAGCTTCTCCTGCCCCACGTAGTGCGCCCAGCCGCCGCCGCTTTTCCCGATGCAGCCGCACATCATCAGCATGTTGATGATGCCGCGGTAGTTCATGTCGCAGTGGTACCAGTGGTTCATCGCCGCGCCGATGATCACCATCGAGCGGCCTTGCGTCTTGTGCGCGTTTTCGGCGAACTGGCGCGCCACCGTGATCACCTGCGCGCGCGGCGTGCCGGTGATGCGCTCCTGCCAGGCCGGCGTGTACGGCGTGTCGTCGTCGAAGCTCGCGGCAGCCAGTTCGCCGGGAAGGCCCCGCGCGACGCCGTAGTTCGCGACCTGCAGATCGAAGACGGTGGCAACCAGCGCCTCGCGCTTGTCGCCTTCGTCACCGAGCGCGATACGCTGCACCGGCACAGTGCGCACCAGCACATCCGGGCTGCCGCCCGGCAGCGCGCTGTTCGGGAAATGCTCGCTCGCGATGCCGCCAAAGTACGGAAAGCCGACCTTCGCGGTTTCGTTGTTCACCCTCTCGGCTTCGAGCACCGACAGCTTCAGCTTCACGTCGTGGCCGTGACGCGCGTCCTTCGCCTCGAGATTCCACCGGCCCTGGTCGGCCCGCCCGTCCGGGCCCCAGCGAAAGCCGATCGTGCCGTTGGGCAGCACCACCCTGCCGGTCTCGTCGAACGCGACAGTCTTCCACTCAGGATTGTTCGCCTGGCCGAGCTTGCCGCTGAAATCCGACGCGCGGACGTAGCGATCGGGCACCAGCACGGCCTCGCCGCCTGGCAGCGTGTGCTCCTTGAGCATGACCAGCATCGGCATGTCCGTGTAGCGCCGGACGTAGTCGTCGAAGTACGCGCTGCGCTCCTTGCCATCGCCCGGGAAGTAGAACTCCTTCAGGATCACGTGCCCCATCGCCATCGCCACGGCGGCGTCGGTGCCCTGCTTGGGGTGCATCCAGATGTCGGCCAGCTTGGCGACCTCGGAGTAGTCGGGCGTCACCGCGACCGTCTTCGTCCCCTTGTAGCGGACCTCGGTGAAGAAGTGCGCGTCCGGCGTGCGCGTCTGCGGCACGTTGGAGCCCCAGGCGATGATGAAATTGGAGTTGTACCAATCGGCCGACTCGGGCACGTCGGTCTGCTCGCCCCAGATCTGCGGGGACGACGGCGGCAGGTCGCAGTACCAGTCGTAGAAGCTCATGCACACGCCGCCGATGAGGCTCAGGTAACGGCTGCCGGCTGCGTAGCTGACCATCGACATCGCCGGGATCGGCGAGAAGCCGACCACGCGGTCGGGACCGTACTTCCTGATCGTGTAGACGTTGGCGGCGGCGACGATCTCGTTGACCTCGTCCCAGTTCGAGCGGACGAAACCGCCGAGGCCGCGCACGCTCTGGTACTCACGGCGCGCCGCGTCGTTCTCGACGATCGAGGTCCAGGCCGCCACCGGATCGTGCACAAGCCGCGCCGCGCGCCAGCTCTTGAGCAGCCGCCCGCGCACCATCGGGTACTTGACACGATTTGCGCTGTACAGATACCAGCTGTAGGAAGCGCCCCGCGCGCAGCCGCGCGGCTCGTGGTTGGGCATGTCCCAGCGCGTGCGCGGATAGTCGGTCTGTTGCGTCTCCCACGTGACGATGCCGCCCTTGACATAGATCTTCCACGAGCAGGAGCCCGTGCAGTTGACGCCATGCGTCGAGCGCACGACCTTGTCGTGTGCCCAGCGGTTGCGGTAAGCGTCCTCCCAGGTGCGGTCTTCCCCGGTGGTCACCCCGTGGCCATCGGAGAACGGCTCCTTCGGGTTCGAGAAGTAAGTGAGTCGGTCGAGAAAATGGCTCATCTTGGATCTCCGCAACGGCTGCGTTGAAGCTTGGGAACTGGGGTCTCACGGGTTCTTCACGTATGCGTTGTTGCGCAGGTAAAACCACCAATTCAGTACCAGGCACAGCGCATAGAACAGCGCGAAGCCGTACATCGCGTACTGCGGCGTGCCCGCCTTGATCTGCTCGCCGATCACGATCGGTGCGACGAACGCGCCGTAGGCGGCGATCGCCGACGTCCATCCCAGCACCGGGCCGGCCTGCGCGCGGTCGAAGATGACGCCGATCGTGCGGAACGTGGAGCCGTTGCCGATGCCGCTCGCTGCGAACAGCAGCACGAACAGCAGCATGAACACGAGGAAGTACTCCTCCGGCTTGGCCGACTGGTAGGCCTGCAGCATCACCCAACCCACGACCGCGGACGCGACCACCATTACCACCGAGATCACCTGCGTGACGATCGAGCCGCCGACCTTGTCCGAGATCCAGCCGCCGATCGGTCGGATCGCCGCGCCGACGAAGGGACCGATCCAGGCATAGGCCAGCACCGTCGGCGCGTTCGGGTTGTTCGCGGTGTGCTGCATCACGCCCGCCGCATCGGGGACGTGGCTGACGCCGAAGATCACCTTCATCGCGAGCGGCAACGCCATCGAGAAACCGATGAACGAGCCGAAGGTCACGATGTAGAGCAGCGTCATCGACCACGTGTGCTTGTCACGGAAGATCGCGAACTGCTTGGCGACCCCTTCCTTCATCGGGCCGAACGCGGCGAGCCGCATCACGAGAAGCGCGGCGATCACGTCCAGCGGAATGGCCACCCACATGCTGATGAAACCGAGGCCGGTGGGCTTCGGCAGATACAGGTACATGCCGAGGATCGACGGGATGAACGCCAGCGTGTAGAGCCAGGTGATCTTGGCGAACGCCACGATCGGCTTGCCCGTGTCAGGGGAGACCGTCTTGAGGTTGTTCATGCCGATCCAGCAGAGGATCGACAGCGGCACCAGCGACAGCACCCAGGCGAGGCCGGCGTTCTGGATCCAGGTCGGCGTGCCTGCGGCGATCTTGCCGAAGATCCAGCCACTGTCCTTCACCAGCGTCATCGGCTCGCCGCCAAAGGCCCCGAAGAGGCCCACCGTCATCACCAGCGGGATGACGACCTGCATCGTCGTCACGCCGAAGTTGCCGATGCCGGCGTTGATGCCGAGCGCGGTGCCCTGCAGCCGCTTGGGAAAGAACGAGCTGATGTTCGACATCGAGCTCGCGAAGTTGCCGCCGCCCACGCCCGACCACAACGCCATGAGCTGGAATGCCCACAACGGCCAGTCCTTGTGCTGCAGCACGATGCCGGTGCCGATCGCCGGCGCGAGCAGCATCGCCGTCGTCAGGAAAATCGTGTTGCGACCGCCGGCCACTCGGATCAGGAACGACGCCGGGATCCGCATCGTCGCGCCGGCGATCCCGGCGATGGCCGTCAACGTGAACAGCTCGGCCTGCGTGAACGGAAAGCCGAGGTTCAGCATCTGCACCGTGATGATTCCCCACATGCCCCAGACGGCGAAGCCGCACAGCAACGCCGGCACCGAGATCGCGAGGTTGCGGTAGGCGACCTTCTTGCCGGTGCTCTCCCAGAACTCGTTGTCCTCGGGGCGCCAGTCGGCGATGTCTGCGCGGCCGCCCGCCTTGGGCAGCGCAGCGGCGGCGGCATTGGAAGTGGCGTTCATGAATTTCCTTGGTTACATGTGACGCTGGCCGTGGACGCGGAACTGCCTGGCCCTCGCACCCAATAGTTCGGC
>Ga0335085_10009524_pt1 | contig 14643 bp, 11 predicted proteins | sample Lox_Sample_45_FD_206712 | JGI IMG/M metagenome (GOLD analysis project Ga0335085, IMG submission 206712) | Soil microbial communities from Loxahatchee National Wildlife Refuge, Florida, United States - Lox_Sample_4.5 | ecosystem: Environmental > Terrestrial > Soil > Wetlands | place: USA...
CAACACCGATCTCGCCGGCGTGCCGGCGGTCGGCGACTCGCTGCGCGATTTGCAGGCGGCGGTGCAGGTCGGCGCGCGGCCGATGCTGGTGATGACCGGCAAGGGGGAGAGGACCGTCGCGGCGGGCGGGTTGCCGGAAAACACGCTGACCTACGCCGATCTGGGCGCGGCGGCGAAAGCTATCATGCAATGAGCGTGGTTCTGCGCTCCTGCCTGTTTGCGCTGGTCCAGTGTCTGATTACCCCGCCGTTCGCGATCATCGCGTTGCTGTCTTTCCCGCTGCCGCCGCTGACGCGCTACCGCATCATCACCGCCTGGTCGCGACTGATCGTGCGCGCGGCCGCCAAAATCTGCGGCATACACCACCGCATCATCGGCGCCGACCACCTGCCGCAGCAGCCGTGCGTGATCCTGGCCAAACACCAGTCGGCGTGGGAGGCGCTTGCGTTTCCCGTACTGTTCCCGCCGCAGGTGATGGTGGTCAAACGGGAATTGTTGTGGATTCCGTTTTTCGGTTGGGGGCTCGCCATGCTGTCGCCGATCGCGATTGAGCGCGGCACCGCGCGCGCAGTACGCCAGATGCTGGAACAAGGCAGAGACCGCCTGGCGTGCGGCTTCTGGATCACGGTGTTCCCCGAAGGCACGCGCGTAGCGCCCGGCGCGCGCGGCAACTACCGGATCGGCGGCGCCGCGATCGCGGTGCATGCCGGCGTGCCGGTAGTGCCGGTCGCCCACAATGCCGGTTATTGCTGGGGACGCGCCGCATTCCTCAAGTACCCAGGCACAATCACGGTCAGCATCGGCCCGGCCATCGACAGCCACGGCATTGAAGCCGAAGCGTTGCTGCGCCGCGCCGAGGCGTGGATCGAAACGGAAGTGGCGCGCCTGGGCGACCCGCGCGAGCAACGCTAGGCGTGTGCTAATATCGTCCGCAGATCACTTGTCACGGCCAATGCGCAACATCACATTGTTATCGTCGGCACTCCTGCTGCTCTCCGCCTGCGGATTGAAAGGCCCGCTCTACCTGCCACAGGAACCTCCCGCGGCCCAGTCATCCGCCGCCGCGCCGGCTTCCACACCGGCCGACGAAAAGAAAAAACCGGCGGCAGGACAAAGCGGGCAGTGAGCTACTTCACTTATCGCGACCAGCAGCTCTGTGCCGAAGCCGTCCCGCTTGCCGATATCGCCGAACGTTTCGGCACGCCGTGCTATGTCTATTCGCGTGCGGCGCTGGAGGCTGCCTATCGCGCCTATGATGAAGCGTTCGCGCGCCGCGACCATCTGATCTGCTACGCGGTCAAGGCCAACTCGAACCTCGCCGTCCTTAACCTGCTGGCACGGCTCGGCAGCGGGTTCGACATCGTCTCGGGCGGCGAGCTCGAACGCGTGCTCAAGAGCGGCGGTGATCCGCGCAAAACCGTCTTTTCGGGCGTCGGTAAAAACGCAGCGGAGATGCGTGCGGCATTGACGGCCGGCATCCTGTGTTTCAATGTCGAATCGGAAAGCGAATTCGCGCGCCTCAACCGCGTCGCGGGGGAGCTCGGCAAGGTCGCTACGGTCAGCTTGCGCGTCAATCCGGACATTGACGCCAACACCCATCCGTACGTCGCCACCGGCCTCAAGGAAAACAAATTTGGCGTCGCTTTTGACGATGCGCTGCCGTTATACCGCAGTGCGGCAAAAATGCCGCATCTGAAAATCGTCGGCGTCGGTTGCCACATCGGCTCGCAGCTCACCACGGTCGCGCCGTTTACCGCGGCGCTCGAAAAATTGCTCGGCCTGATAGACCGGTTGGCCGCCGAGCATATCGATATCGCACACATCGACCTCGGCGGGGGTCTCGGCATCCGTTATCACAATGAAACGCCGCCATCGGTGAGCGATTACGCCCGTGCGCTGCTGGCCGGTCTTGGCGCCCGTCGCCAGAAAATTGTGCTCGAACCGGGGCGCTCGCTGGTTGGCAATGCCGGTATTCTGCTGGCCCGTGTCGAGTACCTGAAACGCGGCGTACCGCATGATTTCGCGGTACTCGACGCCGCCATGAACGATTTGATGCGTCCCGCGCTGTACGGCGCGTGGCACGATATCCGGCCGGTGCAAACGCGGCCCGGACAGGGACGCCGCTACGAAATCGTCGGACCGGTCTGCGAGAGCGGCGATTTCCTGGGCCACGATCGCGAATTGAATCTTGCCGAAGGCGATCTGGCGGCGATCATGACGGCGGGCGCGTACGGCATGACGATGAGTTCCAACTACAACACGCGACCGCGCGCCGCAGAAATCATGGTCGACGGCAAAATCGTACATTTGATTCGTGAACGCGAAACCTCCGCGCAATTGTTTGCGCTGGAGCAAACCCTGCCCTGAACCCTGAATATGGAGAATCGGCTGTCGAAATCTCATCGCACACCGATCGTGATGCGAAAATAATACGGCAATTGCGGATCAAACCAACCAATCGTTCGAAGAAAATTCCCTGGACATATCGGTAATCCGATTTTGAGAATCGGCGCAACAAATGTACCAAGCCCAAAGCTTCATTTTGACAAAAGAGTTGCTTTTTTTTAAAAACGTGTCATAGAATGGACACACCGCGCATTGCAATGCTGTTTTGGAAACATCAAACAAAACAGATCATCGATGTCCGCGATGCGTTGGAAGTGCGAAGGTGATGCACGTTTATAAACCACTCGTAAGGAGACGATATGGCAGCCAAGAAAAAAGCCAAAAAGAAAAAAGCCGCAAAGAAGAAATAACGGTATCGGCTTGAGCGGGAGCTGGGCTCCCCGGCTCCCGTTGTTTCTCCTTCTCTTCCACTTACTCATCAAAGCCGGAATTACATGCAAAACCGGCGCATGCCGTCGCGCCCTCCTCGCTTCTCACAGTACAATTATTTGATTTATATCGGGTTTATTTCTAGACCAGGATCAAGGTCGCGAGCCCGAGGAAAATAAAAAAACCGCCGCTGTCGGTGATTGCGGTAATCATTACGCTGGAGCCGACCGCTGGATCACGCCCTAGCTTCTGCATCAATAACGGGATTGCGACCCCCATCAGCGCCGCCAGCAGCAGTTCGAGCGCCATGGCCGTCGTCATCACCAGTCCCAGCAGCACGCTGTGATAAATAAAAAATGCGAACAACCCGACCACGCTGCCCCAGATCAGGCCGTTGATGGCACTAACGCCGATCTCCTTGGCAAACAGTTTGCGGGCGTTGACGAGCGTGATCTGGCCGAGGGCGAGGGCGCGCACGATCATGGTGATGGTTTGGTTGCCGGAATTGCCGCCGATACCGGCGATGATCGGCATCAAAGCCGCCAACGCGACCAGTTTGGCAATCGAGCCTTCAAACACGCCGATTACGCGCGAAGCGATGAATGCCGTCACCAGATTGACGGCGAGCCAGGTCCAGCGGTTTTTAACGCTGCCCCATACCGATGCAAACAGGTCCTCGCTCTCTTTCAAGCCGCCCGCATTCAACATCTCGCTTTCGGTTTCCCGGCGGATGAAGTCAACGACGGCGTTGACGGTAACGCGGCCGATCAATTTATCGCCGGCATCGACCACCGGCGCCGATACCAGATCATAGCGTTCGAATGCGAGTGCCGCGTCCTGCGCCTTTTCGTCGGCGCGCAACTTGATCGAGTCGATGACCATGATTTTCGACACGGTCACTTCCGGATCCGTCACCAGCAGGCGGTTGACCGGCAACAGGCCGAGCAATTTCTCGCTACGGTCGACCACGAACAGCTGGTCGGTATGGTCCGGCATTTCATCCAGTCTGCGCAGATAACGAAGCACGACCTCGACCGATACTTCTTCGCGGACTGTAATCATGTCGAAATCCATCAGCGCGCCGACCGAATTTTCGGGATAGGACATCGCCGCGCGCAGTTGCTCGCGCTCCTCGACCGGCAGGGAACTGAACACTCCCTGCATAACCTCGCGCGGCAGGTCGGGAGCGAGATCCGCGATCTCGTCGGTGTCGAGCTGCTCCGCTGCTGCGACCAGCTCGTTGGGTTCCATGTGCGCGATCAGGGTCTCGCGCACGGCATCCGACACTTCCAGCAGAATCTCGCCGTCGCGTTCCGCCTTGACCAAATCCCATACCACGAGCCGCTCTTTAAGCGGCAGCGCTTCCAGAACGTAAGCGACGTCGGCGGGATGAAGCTGGTCGAGCTTCTTCTGCAGTTCAACAAGGTTCTGCTTATGGACCAGGTCTTCCACCAGCCGATGACGCGGCATGTCCTGCCGCTGCACCAGGCCTTCGACCAGTTGGTGCTTGCGCAATAGCTCGGTTATTTGACGCAGGCTATCCTGCACGTTGGAGCGGGTTTTTTCTCTGGGTTCCATGGCCGGTCAATGCGGGCGTTTTATGGATAATTTGTCCCCCATCGCGCAGGGAAACTCTTCTTGCGAACAGCATCAATTATAAACACGCGCAATGCACTGGCGGCGTAAATGTGAATAAAGTCGCAGGGACGACACGGGCGCGGTCGCCGATCTTTTCCCATCGCCGCCCTAGATTCCCTGCCGTGGAAAAATCCCTGAGTCCAACCCCGTTACGTTGTGAATGTGAATCCGGTCACATACTTATAGTGGTGGCCTCAGGTAGGCTTGAAAATAAACATTTTTGGATCGTTTCGGGATCCACTTCCAACTTGCATCGAACCAAGGATTGAAATGGCCACGCAACCGGCTTCGCTGGATTTACTGCAGTTCGATGACAGCACGAGCTGCAAGCAGTGGGTGACAACCCTGCCGTTGACCAATGCTCCCGCCGCACAGCAAAGTCTGACGCGGCAGATCGTGCTGGCCACCCAGGCGGGACTGCCGGCCGTTGAGTTTCTGAAAATACTGGAGGCGTTGCGCGAGCCGGCCGTCCATGTACAGCGGGAAGCCGCCGTCAAATACGCGGGCAAGGCGCTGCCATTGGAAAAACACGAATTCGCAGCGTGGGAAAGAACAGTTTTTCTATGGCAGGAACTGGCGCACGCGTATCTGGCATGCCATGACGCCGGATTGCGCGGCGAAGCCGGACTGAAGCCGTACGGCGCGCTGATCACGCTGCGCGGCCTGCAATATACGGGGCGCGCAATGCTCGAGTACTACCGCGTCCATTATCAGCCGCCGGCCGCATTATGGCGCGAACTGCACCGACTTTATACGCTTTCCGAACAAGGAAATTTCGCCCACACCGCGGTTCCCGACATTTTCAACCGTGGGGAACCCAATTCAAGTTGCACGGCGGTATTCTGCCGGGCATTGCTGACGCAACTTGCCAATCCGTTCGCGCTCACGGCCCGCCAACTGGATTTTGTCGACCGCTGGCTGGACGGCTGGGCTCCGCTGGTCGGCCTCAAGACGGGGCCGCCACCTGCTTCGACCATTCCATTGTTGGCGGTCGACCTAGCCGGTGACAGCGGCGCCGTGGCTGCGCAAAATCCGGGGCCGCTGCCCGGTGGTCTGCGCCATCTGGACTTGGAACAACTGGGGCACGTGCTGCGCCAATTGATCGCCCTGCTCAAACAGGGCCAGTCCCCGGCCCAACTGGGGCTTGGCGACGCCCGTCAGCCGGGTTGCGAGGGTTTGCTGACACTGCTCTATATTCAATGGTGTCGCGCCGGCACCGGTCGCGGCGAACAACGTACCACAACAAGCACGGAAAAGGCGCAGGTTTGTCTCGGGATGCCCGCCGTGCATTTCTACATCGGCGGTCGCGCATTCCGCCCGCCGGGCAGGAGCCTGTCGCGGCAGGAAGAACAGGATCTGCAATTGTTCGGGCGCGTCAGCGAACGCACCGAACGCATGCTCGCCTCCGGGGAAAACATGGCTGTCGAATCATGGCGATTGGCAAACCACAGCGACGCCGGGTTCATGTGCATGCTGCGCGACACCGATACACGCGCGCGTATCGGTCACCATCAACTGGTCGCGGTACGGCGCGGCGGCGGCACGCCGTTTCAGGCCGGCGTCGTACAGTGGTTGCGCGTCGATGAAAACAACGACCTGTTTGTCGGAGTGCGCTTGTTCCCGGGCGTTGCGCGGGCGGTCACGGTACGCCCGGTGAACTTCAAGCTGCCTGGGGCCAATGGCTTCGAGCGCGCGCTGTTGCTGCCGGAATTGCCGCTACCGGTGGCACCGGCCACGCTGGTTCTGCCGTCAGGCTGGTACCAGGCCGGCCGCTTTGTCGATGTCCTCCACGGCGAACAAAAACAGGTAGCGAAGCTGGAAGGGCTGTTTGAAAAAGGCGGCGATTTCGACCGCTGCATCGTTTCCCTGAACTGATCCCGCATCATGCGCTGAGCTGCGCGTGCGGCGTCGGCACTGAGGCGAGACGCTGCGCGGGGAAAACCGCGGTGAAACGGCTGCCGCGTCCCGGTTCGCTTGCAACGTCAAGACGGGCCTGATGCCGGTTCAACACGTGTTTGACGATCGCCAGCCCGAGCCCGGTTCCGCCGGTTTCGCGTGAGCGGCCATGGTCCACGCGATAGAAACGCTCGGTCAATCGCGGAATATGCTGCGACTCGATGCCGATTCCGCTGTCCTCGACGGTAAATGCCGGTTGCCCGCCGACGCGATGCCAGCGCACGCGGATTTCGCCGCCTTCCGGCGTATAACGAATCGCGTTGCTGATCAGATTGCCGAACGCGCTGCGCAACTCTTCCATGCTGCCGGTCAGCCAGTCGGCGCTTTCGAGTTGCAGATGCATATGGTGGCGTCCGGCGGACAAGGCCACTGCATCCTGATACAGTCCGCGTACCAGTTCCGGCACGTCTATGCTGTCCTCCCGCAGCACGTGGTGAACATTTTCCAGCCGCGACAACGTCAGCAAATCCTCAACCAGGCGCTGCATGCGCTGCGCCTGTTCCTGCATCAACCGCAGTGTGCGCCGCGTCATGTCGCTGTCGAGTCGCGGCATGCCGACCAGCGTTTCCAGAAAACCGCACAGCACGGTCAGCGGCGTCCTCAATTCGTGTGAAACATTGGCGACGAAATCGCGCCGCATTGTTTCGACGCGTTCCAGGTGCGTGATGTCGCGGCTGAACAGCAGTTTCTGCTTGTCGCCGTACGGCACCAGCTGGATTGCGAGCAGCAATTCGACATCGCGTGGCAAGCGCACCACGAGCGGTTCGTTGTATGCGTGCGAATCGAGGTACTCGGCAAACTGCGGGTGACGTACGAGATAAGTGATCTGCTGGCCTTCATCGTGCGCAAGGTCGATGCCGAGATGCGATTCCGCCCGCGGATTGCACCATTCGATACGGTCGTCTTCATCAAGAATTACCATGCCCTCGGGCATCGCGGCGCCGGCCCGCTGAAAACGCTGGAGTGCGGCGGACAGGCGGGATTCGCTCTGGCTCTGCCGGCGCATCAGCCGATAAAGCGCCGCGAAAGCACCTGCCCACAGACCCGTGCCCGCCGGGACAGTGTCCAGCGACGGCTCGCGCAGCCAGCGCCGGAATTGCTGGAGATTGCGCAGTTGCAGCGCCAACCACACCAGCAGCGCGGCGCTGAGTCCGGCGAACGCGGCAACGGCGCCGAACAGCGGCCATGCCACGAGCGCGGCAAGCGCGAGCAGCACCAATGTGGTCAGGGGCTTGCTCCAGAAACTGCGCATGCAATCGGCTCCTGGAAACTGGGGGTTTATTATCCCACAGCCGGCCATAACCGCGCGAAATACGGGATCGCGCGACCGATGGCCGGAGGTTCCCTAATGCGCCGCGGAAAAACGATAACCGGCGCCGCGCACGGTCTCGATCAAATGGTCGTGTTTGGAAGCTTCGAGCGCCTTGCGCAGGCGACGGATGTGGACGTCGACGGTACGTTCCTCGATGAATACATGATCGCCCCACACCTGATCGAGCAACTGCGCGCGCGAATAAACGCGCTCGGCGTGCGTCATCAGGAAATGCAGCAAACGGAACTCGGTGGGACCGAGCGTGAGCGGTTTGCTGTTGCCGCTGACGCGGTGGCTGACGGGATCGAGTTTCAGGCCGGCCGCCTCGACCGCGTCGTCGGTCGCCTGCGGTGCGCGACGGCGCAATACCGCCTTGATGCGCGCGTTGAGTTCGCGCGGCGAAAACGGCTTGGTGATGTAATCGTCGGCGCCGGTCTCAAGACCGGCGAGTTTGTCCGGTTCTTCGGTGCGCGCGGTCAGCATGATGATCGGCACGTCCTGGGTGCGGCGGTCGGTGCGCAGCTGGCGCGCGAATTCGACACCGCTCATGCCGGGCAGCATCCAGTCGAGCAGCACGAGGTCAGGCAATTCGTCGCGCACCAGATCAATCGCCTGCTCGGCGTCATCCGCGCGCAATGGCAGATAACCGGCCTGCTCGAGATTGAGACTGATCAACTCCTGGATTGCGGGTTCGTCTTCGACCACCAATATGGTTGCCGGCATGTTGGTTTTCCGGATGGGCGCGGATTGCAATGCTATGTAATCACGATTACAACAACATGACAACCCCGCGCCGCACGGCGAATTCAGCCAAAACCCCTTACCAAACAGCGCACTCCAGCCGCGAGTCGGGTATCATGACGGCCCGCACATTGCCCCAGAGCTGCCATGAATACCGTTGCCCGGCCCGCGCCGCAACCGACCGAGATCACGCTGCACCGGCAGTCGCGCGTGCTCGAGGTCGCATTCGCCGATGGCCAAAGGTTCAGGTTGCCGTGCGAATTTCTGCGCGTCTACTCGCCGTCGGCCGACGTGCGCGGCCACGGTCCCGGCCAGGAAACATTACAGACCGGCAAGAAGGAAGTGACGATCAAGCGCGTCGAGCCGGTCGGCAATTATGCGGTGCGGCTGGTTTTTTCCGACGGCCATGACAGCGGAATTTATGCGTGGGATCTGCTCTACGATTACGGCCTTCGCCAGGACGCGATGTGGCGGGATTACCTGGAACGCCTGCAGACTGCCGACGCCAGCCGTGACGCCTCCACACCCGGACATTGACGCGATGCCCAAGACCACACATTTCGGTTTCGAAACCGTCGACGAGAAGGAAAAAACGCAGCGTGTCGGCCGCGTATTCGAATCGGTCGCGACGCGCTACGACCTGATGAACGACCTGATGTCGGGCGGGCTGCACCGTTTGTGGAAGCGCTTTGCGGTCGAACTCAGCGGCGTGCGCCCGGGACAGCGCGTACTCGACATCGCGGGTGGCACCGCCGATATGAGCCGCCTGTTCGCTAGGCGGATTGGACCGGAGGGTATGGTCGTGTTGTCCGATATCAACAGCGCGATGCTCGCGGTCGGCCGCGACCGCCTGCTCGACACGGGCGCCGCCGCGCCGGCGGTGCAGTGCGACGCGGAGCAACTGCCATTCCCCGCCGACCACTTTGATTGCGTGAGCGTCGCTTTCGGCCTGCGCAACATGACGCACAAAGAGCGGGCGCTGGCCGAAATGGCGCGGGTGCTGCGGCCGGGCGGGCGGCTGCTGGTGCTCGAGTTTTCACGGATATGGAAGCCGCTGCAACCGCTTTACGATGCCTATTCGCTGAAGGTGCTGCCGCTGCTCGGCAGATTTGTCGCGCGCGACGCCGCAAGCTATCGCTATCTCGCCGAATCGATCCGCATGCACCCCGACCAGGAAACGCTCAGTCGCATGATCGAAGACGCCGGCTGCGTGAATGTCGAATATTTCAATCTGAGCGCGGGCGTCGTCGCACTGCACCGCAGCTGCAAACCATGACCACCACGGCGCCGCAACACCCGCCTGTTCTGCCGCTGCCGGCGGCGGTGCCGGTCAACCGACTGTTGCGCACGGCATCGTGGGCACGCGAGCGGCTGCGGCCGTTCGCCGGCAAAACCGTGTGTTTTAACTGCGTTCCGTTCAGCGTGGCGTTGACGATAACGGAGAACGGCACAGTCAGCGACGCCGCCGCGGATTCGTCACCGGCGGCCGAATTTACGTTGACGCCCGGCCTGGCGCTGCGCGCGCTCGCCGCGGACGAGACCGCCTGGCGTGAAATCCGAATCAGCGGAGACAACACGCTGGCCAGCGCAGTCGCCCATGTCGCACAGCATTTGCGCTGGGACGCAGAAGAAGATCTGAGCCGCGTGTTCGGTGACGTCGCCGCCCACCGCATGGCGCAGGCCGGCGGCGAATTGCTGCGCACCCAACGGCAGCTTTTCAAGGATTTTTCCCGCGCGATCGCGGACTACCTGGCGCAAGAGCAATCGCTGTTCGCAAGCGGAATCGAACTTGGGGATTTCGGGCGCGAAGCCGGCGCGCTGCGCGACGAGGCCGAGCAACTGGCAAAGCGCGTGAAGGCCTTGCAGGATGACCGTTAATCGCCGCATTACGATGGGTCGGCAATGTTGAGACTGCTGAAAATCATCGTCACCAGCCTGCGTTTCGGGCTCGACGAGTTCTTTCTCGGCCACGAGCGGGTGCGCGGCCTGCGCGCGGCGCTCAACAGAGTCCTGTTCTGGCGCCGCCTTGAGGAACCGCGCGCGGTGCGGCTGCGGCGCGCGCTGGAAACGCTGGGGCCGATTTTCGTCAAATTCGGACAGGTGCTGTCGACGCGCCGCGACCTGCTGCCGCCCGACATCGCCGACGAACTCGCCAAACTCCAGGACCAGGTGCCGCCGTTTGCGCCGGCGCTCGCGATCGCGACGCTCGAACGCGTCTACCGCAAACCGCTTGACGAGGTGTTCGCACGTTTCGAACCGCAGCCGGTCGCCAGCGCATCGGTCGCGCAGGTGCATTTCGCGCAATTGCCGGACGGCACCGAAGTCGCGGTCAAGATCCTGCGCCCCGGCATCACGCCGGTGATCCGCAAGGACGTCGCGCTGCTGCACTCCGGCGCGACGCTGATCGAATGGCTGTGGGCGGATGGCAAGCGGCTGCGGCCGCACGAAGTGGTGGACGAATTCGCCAGGCATCTCGACGACGAGCTGGACCTGATGCGCGAAGCGGCGAACGCCAGCCAGCTCGGCCGTAATTTCGAACATTCGCCGCTGCTGTGGGTGCCCGCGGTCCATTGGGACTATTGCGCGCCGGAAGTGATGGTCATGCAGCGCATGCGCGGCGTGCCGGTCTCGCAAGTCGAACAATTGCGCGCCCGCGGCGTCGACATCAAAAAACTTGCGCGCGACGGCGTCGAAATTTTCTGCCAGCAGGTGTTCCGCGACGGCTATTTCCACGCCGACATGCACCCCGGCAACATCTACGTCGCGACGGAGGGCGAACAGCGCGGCCGCTATATCGCGCTCGACTTCGGCATCATGGGCACGCTGACCGAGGTCGACAAGAATTATCTGGCACGCAATTTCCTGGCCTTCTTCCGGCGCGATTACCGCGGCGTCGCCGAGGCGCATGTTGAGTCGGGTTGGGCGCCGCCGGGCACGCGCATCGACGAATTCGAAACCGCGATCCGCGCGGTATGCGAGCCGATCTTCGCCAGACCGCTGCAGGAAATCTCATTCGGCCGCCTGCTGCTGCGGTTGTTCCAGACTTCGCGCCGCTTCAACATCGAAATCCAGCCGCAGCTCGTGCTGCTGCAGAAAACGCTGCTCAACATCGAGGGACTCGGCCGCCAGCTCGACCCCGAACTCGACCTGTGGGTCACCTTCAAGCCGTTCCTCGAGCGCTGGATGTCGGAACAGGTCGGCTGGCGCGGCCTGCTGCGCAGTCTGCGCGACGAAGCGCCGCAGTGGGGCGTCATGCTGCCGCAACTGCCGCGGCTCGTCTACCGCGCGCTGGCCGACGACCGCGACGACGGGTTGCGCACCGCCATCGAAGCGTTGCGTGCCGAGCAGCGCGGCCGCAACTGGCTGCTCGGCGGAATTCTGTCGGTGCTGATGTTGATGCTGCTGGTCCTGCTCTATTCCTGACCCATCAATCATTTACGGCTTCTTTGTAGCGCCCCAGCCACACCGTGACGGTTCGTAATTAAACCGTCATATTGCGTCACGATAATCGCCCACGGTGATGCCGCGGCGTCCGGTCGCGTGCTTCTTCCCCTTCAAGCTTTGTTTCCGTCAGCCGGCAACAGCAGGCGGGGACGAATGCGGAAAACTTTTCAATTTCAGGAGAACACAATGGGAGTCGAAATCAAAAGCAAATCCGGCGCGCCCAGGCAACTGGTCATGGTGGCCGCGCTTGCCGCGCTGTTGGGGGGCTTCGCCGTGCCGGCCGCCGCCGACACGGTTGAGGATCTGCTCAACAAATTGCGCGACAAGGGCATCCTCAACCAGGACGAATACAATGAAATGCTCAGGGAAATGCGCGCCGAGCAAAAAGCCGACGCTTTGAAAGAAGCAAAGGCCACGGAAGACGCCGCCAAGGAAGCCGACGCGAAGAAGAAGGCTGAAGCCAGTGGCCCGAAAACAACGGTCAGCGGCAAGATGTACGTGGACTTCACCAATCTTGATGCCAGGTACACGCCCGCCACCGGGGCGGCGGTCGACGGCGGCGGCAGTGCCATCGTTAACGGCACCAATGCTGGCGGCAACAGCACCGGCCTAGACGTCAAGCGCTTTTATGTGAGCATCGATCACAAGTTCGACGACATGTGGTCCGCCAACATCACGACCGACATGCACCTTGGCAGAGACGGTACCAGTGACTCCGCCGGCGCCGGCAGAACTGATATCTTCGTCAAGAAGGCATATGTGCAGGCGACGATCGCGCCGGAACTATGGCTCCGCGCCGGTTCGGCGGATATGCCGTGGATTCCGTATGTCGAAGGTCTCTACGGATATCGCTACCTTGATAACACCCTCACCGACAAGATAAAGGTCGGCAACTCGGCAGACTGGGGCCTGCACGCAGGCGGCAAGGTTGCCGACGGCATGTTCAATTACGCGCTGTCCGTGGTCAACGGCAACGGTTATTCGTTTCAAACGCGGCAAAAGACCCCGGATTTTGAAGGCCGTGTCAACTTCGTGCCGGTCAAGGGCCTCGACCTTGCCGTCGGCCTCTACAGCGGCCACCTCGGCAAGAATACACAAGCTAACGACAACCTCGGCACTGCCGTCACCCCCAACCGCACGCAAAATGCCACTCGCGAAGACTTCCTCGTGTCGTACGTGATGCCGGACACTTTCCGCGTTGGTGGCGAGTACTTCATCGCCAAGAACTATGCGTACACACAGGCTGTGAATGCCAACCCGCTGCCGTCGGAAAAGGCGGACGGCTACTCCCTCTGGGGTTCGTTCAACGTGACGAAACAGTTTGTGCTGTTCGCGCGTTACGATAACTTCAAGCCGTATGAGGACGAGATACCCGTTGGCACGTCTGCTGCCGCTACGACCACGGCGTCGCAGATCAGCAGCGATTACTTCAACTTGGGCCTCTCGTACAATGTGATCAAGGGTGTGGATGTTGCCGTGGCCTGGAAGCATGAGGAAGACAAGGGCATCAACACCACCGCCTCTCTCTTGGCGGGAAATACGCCCGGTCTTAATGCCAACGGCGGCGCGGTTAATGCTGTGCCCGGCGCCAAGACCAAGATCGATGAGGTCGGCATCTGGACGCAGATCGCCTGGTAATTTGAGCCGTCCTTCTGGACGGAAAACTCCCTTCCAGCAGCACCTTCCAGCCGCAGGCCCCGCAAGGGACCTGCGGCTTTTTCTTTCCTGACATTGCGTCGCAGCATCGTATAATCGCGCGCATCATTTCTCCACGGAGTGCGCGCAATGCTGCTCTGGTTCGTCATCATTTACTGGGTCATCTCGGTCGCCATCGGGCTGTATGTAGGCAGGTACGTTCATAACTCCGGGGATTACGCGCTGGCCGGCCGCTCGCTGCCGCTGTACGTGGTCACCGCGACGGTGTTCGCGACCTGGTTCGGCTCCGAGACCGTGCTCGGCATTCCGGCCACTTTCCTCACCGACGGTCTGCATGGGGTGGTCGCCGACCCGTTCGGCGCCTCGCTGTGCCTGGTGCTGGTCGGGCTGTTTTTCGCGCGGCCGCTCTACCGGATGAACCTGCTGACGATCGGCGATTTCTACCGCAACAAATACGGCCGCGCGGTCGAAGTCATCACCACGCTGTGCATCGTGCTTTCCTACCTTGGCTGGGTCGCCGCGCAGATTTCCGCGCTCGGCCTGGTGTTCAACGTGGTTTCGCACGGCGCGGTCTCGGAAGGATGGGGCAAGGTCATCGGCGCCTCTACGGTGATGATCTATACGCTCTACGGCGGGATGCTGTCGGTCGCGATCACCGACTTCATTCAGATGATTGTGATCCTCGTCGGCCTGCTCTACATCGGCTACGACATCAGCGGCATGACCGGCGGCGTCGGCGCGGTGATTCAGCACGCGCGCGACAGCGGCAAATTCAATTTCTGGCCGGCGCCGACCGCCGCTGACATGTTCGGCTTTTTCGGCGCCTGGATCACGATGATGCTGGGCTCGATCCCGCAGCAGGACGTGTTCCAGCGCATTTCATCTTCCAAAGACGAAAAGACCGCCGGCCGCGCCTCGGTGCTCGGCGGCGTCATGTATTTCGGGTTCGCGTTCGTCCCGATGTTCCTCGCCTATTCGGCGACCCTGATCGATCCGCAGATGGTCGCGTCGCTGGTCAACAGCGACGACCCCAAGGCGACCCAGCACATCCTGCCCAACCTGATCCTCGGCCACGCGCCGGTATTCGCCCAGATCATGTTCTTCGGCGCGCTGCTGTCGGC
>Ga0335085_10009526_pt1 | contig 14642 bp, 13 predicted proteins | sample Lox_Sample_45_FD_206712 | JGI IMG/M metagenome (GOLD analysis project Ga0335085, IMG submission 206712) | Soil microbial communities from Loxahatchee National Wildlife Refuge, Florida, United States - Lox_Sample_4.5 | ecosystem: Environmental > Terrestrial > Soil > Wetlands | place: USA...
CTATCGCCTGCTCCAGCAGCGGATCGGCACCACGCGCAACGTCGTCGTCCAGCCGTCCACCTACGGCACCGATAACCGCTGCACGCTCGACGCGCTGAGCCAGCTCGGCGGGACAGCGCGCGCGGTGGCCGTGGTCGACACCACGGTCTCGGATGCAGAGCTGAAGCGGCTGGATGGCCTGGGAGTGCGCGGGATCCGCTTCAACCTCGTTCAGGCCGGCGCCACCACGATCGAGATGGTCGAGCCGCTCTCGGCACGCGTCGCCCCGCTCGGCTGGCATGTCCAGATCCACATGCTGGGCGACCAGATCGCACAGATCGAGGACCTTCTGCTGCGATTGCCTTCGCCGATCGTGCTCGATCACCTAGGTCGCATCCCGCCCGCAGCCGGCGTTCAGCACCCCGCGTTCCGAGTCATCGGCAAGCTGCTCGACAAAGGCAACACATGGGTCAAGCTGTCGGGCGCATACCAGGATAGCAAAGTCGGTCCGCCCACCTACTCGGATGTCAGCGCGCTGGCGCAGGCTTACGTGCGAGCCGCCCCGGAGCGGATGGTATGGGCCACCGATTGGCCGCATCCGACCGCAAAGACGGTCAAGCCCGACGACGCCGTGCTGCTCGACCTGCTGCTCGTATGGGCGCCGGACGAGCGCACGCGCCACCGTATCTTGGTCGAGAATCCGGAAATGCTGTACGGATTTCCGGCAGCGAGTTGAGCCGCTGCCCGCCGGACCGAGTTCAGACGACGTCCTCCCGTCTCACGCCTTCGCATTCGAGCGCGAAGTCGGGGCCGTAGACGAGCGACGGCGTTTGGAATCCTGCGCGCAAGTTGCCCGCCAAGACCTTCTGCATCGCGGCCAACGCGGTCATCGAGGTCCAGACGACTCCTGCCTCGGGGCCGTGCACCAGCGCCGCTGCGCGCCGCCCTTGCTCATCGCTGACCTCGCCCCAGACCGTCGTGTTGGTCCTCGCACGCTGCTCCGCAGTCGATCCTGCTTTGATCCCAGCTCGCGCGAGCCTGCGCACCGGCGCGAAACGGAACAACGGCCGTATGGAATCGACCATGGCCATCATGCGGCGCATCTCGGCGGGCACCGCGATGAAGTTTTCGATGTTGGGAATTCCGGTGCTGTAATAGGCGACGAACACATCGCCCCACGTCACGCGGGTGGCGATCTCCGGCCCCTGCCCAAAGTCGATCATACGTGGCGGGCCTCCGCGCGGCGCAAGCTCGAGCCGACCATTCCGCCGGACCAGAGTCCCGTAGCGTGCGATCTCCACGAACGTGTTGGCGGTCCCGGGTGGAAGCTGCGCGGGGCCAAAGCTGCGAAAAGCGAGGGCGAGTCGCGTCGCCGAGGGCAACCGCCGCTTGAGATGCGCGGCGAGGCAATCGGTCGGCACGACATCGAACCCTACACCGGGCAGCAGCATGATGCCGCGCGCCTTGGCGTCGGAGTCCCGGGCGGCGATCGCCTCGTAGACGGGGATCTCGCCGGTGATGTCCAGGTAGTGGGTTCCGGTCCGCAGGCACGCCTCCAGCATCGGTGCGCAGGTGTGAACGAAAGGCCCCGCGCAGTGGAGGACGGCCGCGACGTCCCGCAGCGCCGAGTCCAGGGCGCCCATATCGTTCAGCCCGAACGCGCGATGCGGCAGACCCAGCTCGGCCGCCTGCGCGCCGACTCTGGAGGCGTCCCGTCCTGCCAGCACCGGTCGCAGGCCGCGCTTCACGGCCGCTCGGGCGATGGCGTCGCCTACGAACCCCGTCGAACCGTAGAGCAGAAAGCTCGATCGCATCGCGGGATGCCTGTGTGCGAGGGCTACATCCCCTCGCGATCCAGCGGAACGGACGCCGGGCTACAAGAAGTTCCTCGTTCGCTGCGCATAGTCCTCCTCCCGCAGTAGCCGCTGCATCAGTTCGTTGCCGGCGATTTTCTCCACCGTCGTGCCATCCCTCCACTTCGAGCAGAGGGCAAAGAGATGAGGCAAACGATGCATCTCCCCCATCCCCCTCCCAACCTCCCCCTTGAAAGGGGAGGAGAGCAGCGCGATCCCGGAACCGGTAGTTATCCGGTTGTTGGACGTCACAAGGAAGTGCGATGCCCGTTCAGCTCTGCCTGAGTACCGATCGAAGTGTACGGATGCCGTCCAGCTCCTCGCCAGCAAATGCGCCGCGCGTTGGCGTCAGAACCATGCGCGTTTGCCGATCACGTATTGCGTAGCGAACTCCTGGTCCGACTTGGTGAGGTAGATGATGCCTTCGATCAACCCGATCAGGCCGACGATCCACGCCACCACTCCGTATGTGATCAAGCCGCCGATGACGCAAACCAGCAGCATGATCAGCCCTTCCTTGTTGTAGCCGAGGTAGAACTTGTGGATTCCCAGCCAGCCGAGGAAGATGCCGAGCAGCCCCGCGGCAATCTTGCTCTTCTCGCCGGACCCGCTCGCGACGGCAAGGCTCACTCCGCACTTGGTGCAGATCACCTGGTTGGGCTGTGTGGCCGTCCCGCAGTTGTAGCAGAACTTTTTCTCCAGCCGAGGCGGCACGCCGCACGCCGGGCAGGCGACCGCCTTTTCATCGACCTCTTTCCCGCAGTTGCTACAGTGCATGGTCGTCCTCCATCGTTCTGGCAGCGCAAGTATGATGCGGGTATAGGGGCGGGCGCAAGCGGCCTTGCCCGAAGCGGGAGCGGCTCGCGCGGATGAACTCCGGCTCGATCTCGACTACGGTGGCTCTCACGGGCACGCTGCCGTTCGTGGTGCTGGTCGCCGCCGCGATCGCGTACCCGCTGTGTCTGTGGTTGTTGCGCCGATACCGGAGATCCGTCCTCAAGGGGATGAGCACGGGCGCGGGCGAGCGCGCCGCCACGCCGGGCGTGGAAAACGCGGCCCGGGAACCGCTACCTCCCCTCGGCGTGCAGGCCCTGACATCCGCTTCGCCGTTGCACCTGCATTCGCTCGATCGCTCCGCTTACCGGCAAGCCGCCGGCGGGCCATGGTGGTCTGCTGCGGTATATGCGGCGTCCGGGCTGGCCTACGCGCTCGTCATGACCACCGGCTGGCTGCTCGCGACACATGACGCCGCGCTCGTCTGGATCAAGCTCCTGCTGCTGTATTGGACCTATCTCTGGCCGGCGGTGCTGTCCGTGCTGCTCGTGGCCGCTTACGACAAAGCGCGCAGGCGACTGCTGTTGTGTGTCTACTTCGGCGCGTTTGCCGCGATTGCAGGGATCGCAGTGGCGCGAAACCCCGCCCTGGGAATCGGGGACCTGCCGCTGTATTGGGTGCTGCTGAACGCCCCGCCGTCGATTCTGTTGCTGGCGTTCCTGGCGCGTCGAATCCGGGCGGTCGGGCCGGTGGTACTGGCGTTCTTGCTGCTGGTGGTCGTGGGCTCGCAGGCGGTCCTGTCTCTCGCCGCAGCCGATGACAGTGTGTTGCGCGGCTTTATCCGGCTGGGGTCGGTAGTCGGACTCGGCGCGAGCGGCGTGTTCGTCGGCATGATCCTGCTCGGCATGCTGCTGTTCGCGGCGATCGCCTGGCCCGCCCTGAGATGGGTGGGACAGCGCTACCAGCAGAAGAAGCTGAGCGACCAGTCCATCACGATCGACTCGCTGTGGCTGCTGTTCGCGGTCGTGCAGTCGATCGGGCTCGCATTCGAAGCCCCGCCGTGGATCCTAACCGGGCTCGTGGCGTTCGCGGCCTACAAGACAGCATCGCTAATCGGCTTTCGACTGCTCGCTCGAGCGGCGCGGCCGACGCCGGCGAAAACGCTGTTGTTGCTGCGGGTGTTCGCTCTCGGCAGGCGCAGCGAGCAGCTCTTCGACAAGCTGCGCAAGCACTGGCAGCATGCGGGCAGCATCGCCATGATCGCCGGACCCGACCTCGCCACGGCGACCGTCGAGCCGCACGAATTCCTGGACTTCTTGAGCGGCCGCTTGAGCCGCCACTTCGTGCAGGACCGCGCCGATCTCGACCGGCGGATCGCCGCGATGGATCGCTCGTTCGACCCGGACGGGCGCTATCGGGTCAACCAATTCTTTTGTCATGCGAACACCTGGCAGATGACCATGCAGCACCTCGCTTCGGCCAGCGACGCCGTGCTGATGGACCTGCGCAGCTTCTCACAGGCGAATCAGGGCTGTCTCTTCGAGCTCGGACGCGTGCTCGACACCGTCGCGCTCAAGCAGGTGGTGTTTCTTTCCGACGACACGACGCAACTGCCCTTCCTGGAGGGCACGTTGCAGCGGCTTTGGCAGCAGATGGGGCGAGACTCGCCCAACCGAGAGCCCGGCGCGTCGCGGGTGCGGCTGTTCCGGATACGGGAGCAGTCCGAAGCGGAATTGAGAGCGCTGCTGCAACTGCTGCTGGGCGCCGAGCCGGCAGAGCAGCTCGACTAGCCCGGCGCAGCGATAGTCCGCCGGTTGCCAGCCGCTACTCGACGCGCCGGCGCTGCCTTAGTGATTGTCCCTGGGTATGCCTTTGGTCTCGGCGATGCGCTGATAATTGACGGCAGGCTTTAGCACCATGCCCTGCGAGAGCTCGTCGACCATTCCGCGCTGGATCTCCTGCCATGGCGTCTGATACTCGGGGACCTTGTATCCGCCGCGACGCTTGAGCGCCGCACGCCGGCGCTCGTATTCCGCTTTGCTGATGAGGATGTCGGCTGTGCGCTTGTTCAGGTCGATGCGCACGCGGTCGCCCGTCTTCAGGATCGCGAGCCCGCCGCCTGTCGCCGCTTCCGGCGATGCGTTCAAGATGGACGGTGAGCCCGAAGTTCCGGATTGCCGCCCATCGCCGATACAGGGAAGCTCGGTGATGCCCTGCTTGATCAGGTTCGCAGGAGGCTGCATGTTGACCACCTCCGCGGCTCCGGGATAGCCCTGCGGCCCGGTGCCCCGGATGAACAGCAGGCAAGTCTCGTCGATCTTGAGCTTGGGGTCGTCGATGCGGTGGTGGTAGTCTTCCGGGCCGTCGAAGACGATGGCGCGGCCCTCGAACGCGTTGCGGTCCTTCGGGTTCGACAGATAGCGCCGCCGAAACTGCTCCGAGATGACGCTCGTCTTCATGATGGCGCTGTCGAACAGGTTGCCCTTCATGTTGAGGAAGCCGGCCTTCTCCTTGAGGGGGTGGTCGTAGGGCCGGATCACCTTCTCGTCTAGGATCGGCGTGTTCCTGCAGTTCTCGGCCAGCGTCTTGCCGTTGACCGTGAGCGCGCTCTTGCGGATCTTGCCCGCTTTGAGCAGCTCGTTGACTACCGCCGGCACGCCGCCCGCGCGGTAGAACTCCTCGCCCAGGTACTCGCCCGCCGGCTGCAGATTGACGAGCAGCGGGATCTTGTAGCCGATCCGCTCCCAATCGTCGTTGTCGAGCTTGACCCCGATGTGGCGTGCGATCGCGTTGATGTGGATCGGCGCGTTGGTCGAGCCACCGATCGCGGAGTTCACGACGATCACGTTCTCGAACGCCGCGCGCGTCATGATCTTCGACGGGCGCAGGTCCTCCCACACCATCTCGACGATACGCTTCCCGGTGTCGTAGGCGATCTGGGCCCGCTCCTTGTTCGGCGCCGGGATCGCGGCGCAGCCAGGCAACGACATGCCGAGCGCTTCCGCGAGCGAGTTCATGGTCGTCGCCGTGCCCATGGTGTTGCAATGGCCTGGCGACGGCGCCGACGAGGCGACGAGGTCGATGAACTGCTCCTGGTTGATCTCGCCCGCTGCCAGCATCTGGCGCGCCTTCCAGACAATCGTGCCCGAGCCGGTACGCTCCCCGCGGAACCAGCCGTTCAGCATAGGCCCGCCGGAGAGCACGATGGCCGGGATGTCCACAGTCGCCGCGGCCATGATCTGCGAAGGCGTGGTCTTGTCGCAGCCTGTCGTCAACACCACGCCGTCGATAAAGTAGCCGTACAGGATCTCGACCAGCCCCAGGTAGGCGAGGTTTCGGTCGAGCGAAGCGGTGGGACGCTTGCCCGTCTCCTGGATCGGGTGCACGGGAAACTCGAACGCGATGCCGCCCGCCTCACGGATGCCCTCGCGCACGCGTTCGGCCAGCTCGAGATGGTGGCGATTGCACGGGGAGAGGTCGGAGCCCGATTGCGCGATGCCGATGATGGGCTTGCCCGCCTGCAGCTCCTCGCGGCGCAAACCGAAGTTCATGTAGCGCTCCAGATACAGCGCCGTCATGCCGGGATTGTCCGGGTTGTCGAACCAGCGGCGCGACCTGAGCCTCGCCGGGTCTTTGGTGATGCGTTTGTGTGCCATGATCTTCAGTTCTCCTCGCCACGCTCGAGGCGTAACAATATCGCCGATCTCCCTGCGCGCGCAAGTCATACGCTGCGCGCTTCCATAGAGTCTACAATGCGTAGCGGCGGCTGTCCGGCACGGGGATCGGCCGGCGCAGCGTCTTCCAGCCGCAACGGGCGCCGCACCGGGGCGGTTGTTGCGTCTACCGAAGTCATTTCAGCGAGGGGGAGCAAGATGGCAGTGGACAAAGTAATCGTCACGAACCGCTCGGTACTGCAACGCAAATATTCCACCAGCCTGCAGCGGATAGACGACGCGGTTCGCAACTTGATCGCCGCGGACAAGAAGCGCGGGGTGACCACGCTGCTCGTGGCGATCGACTCGGCAAGCGACATGCGTGCCGTGAAGGGGGCTCCTGTGACCAAGCCCAAGGATGAGCGCAAGGTGAAGGCGGCTATCGACGCGCTGTGCGCTGCCTACACGCCGGACTACCTGATGATCCTGGGCGCCACCGATGTCGTCCCTATGCAGACTCTGCGCAATCCTGCTGGCGGGGATGGCGACAAGAACGTGCCGAGCGATCTGCCGTATGCCTGCGCGGCACCATACAGCAACCGGCCGTCCGCATTTCTGGGTCCCACGCGCGTGGTCGGCCGGCTCCCCGATCTGGTCGGCGGCGACAATCCCGCCTATCTGGTCGGGCTGTTAGGCACCGCCGCTCGCTATCGCACCCGGCCGAGCGACGAGTATCAGCACTACTTCGGCTTGTCCGCGCAGGTCTGGCAGGCGTCCACGGCATTGAGCCTGAGCAATGTGTTCGGCGACTCGAGCGCGATGCACACCACGCCGCCCGGCGGTCCGAAATGGTCGGATGCTCAGCTCGCGTTCCGGGCCCACTTCATCAACTGTCATGGCGCTCCCAGCGCTCCCGAGTACTATGGGCAGCCGCCGGGAAAGGAGGAATATCCCGTCGCGCACGAGGCAAAGCGGCTGAAGCGCAAGGTGAGCAACGGGACTGTGATCGCGGCCGAGTGCTGCTACGGTGCGCAGCTCTACAACCCCAAGGACAGCGGCGGTCAGGCCGGGATCTGCAGCACTTACCTGGCCGACGGCGCCTACGGCTTCTTCGGCAGCACCACGATCGCCTACGGGCCCAGCGAAGGCAACGGTCAGGCCGACCTCATCTGCCAGTTCTTCCTCGATGCGGTGCTGGCGGGCGCTTCGCTCGGCCGCGCGGCACTCGAGGCGCGGCAGCGCTTCGTTGCGCTCTACACGCATCTCGATCCCACGGACCTCAAGACATTGGCCCAGTTCTACCTGCTCGGCGACCCTTCGATCCATCCGGTCGCCAGCGTCCCCCATGCGCTGTCGCGCACCAAGGTGTTCAAGAGCGCATTCAAGCAGGCGAAGACCACGCCGGGTGCGCGTGCCTTCCGCCGCGAGCGACTGGCCCGCACAGGGACCAATCTGCAGCAGTCGCTGGGCGCCGCTACGCCGATTCGCGCCCGCTCGCCCGCCTATGTGACGCGCGTGCTGAACGCTGCGGCCAAGGACTCGCGCATCACCGAGTTGCAGCGGCAGTCCTATGCCGTCTCCTTCCCCAGGGCCGCATCCAGCGGTGGCATGAAGCAGTTTGCCGCGACGCGACGCGGGCGATCGATCTACATGCTGGTGGGCGAGAAGGTCACGTCGGACAAGGTGAAGCGCGTGGTCGTCCTGGCAGCGACGGTGCAGGATGGCGTCATCGTGCACATGCGCCGGGTCCACAGCCGATGAGCTTTCGCGGGCACGTCGTGCGCCGGCGCGTATCCGTGGGCTCCAAGAGCGAGCACGAGGCGCTCGTCCTGGTGACGGACGGTGGCGATGAGTACAAGCTGCGTCGCGAAGGAGGTAATCCGTTCCGCGACCCCGAGCTCGACGTGCTCGAGGGCGAACGCATCGAATGCGAAGGCATCGTGCGCGACGGTCAGCTCATCATGAGCCGCTGGAGCGTGCTGGATTGATTGTCACGGTTGTCGGCGCATAAGCTCGCAAGGCACACCCGACGATAACCGAAAGGCGGACGACATGACAGACTCGGTAGCCGTCAGCACAAGAAACGGCGTATCCACGCTGGTCCTGAACCGGCCCGATGCGTTCAACGCGTTCGACTTGGAGATGGCGGAAGCGTTTGCCGGCAATCTCCTCACGCTGGCCTGCGATCGACGCGTGCGCGGTGTCGTCATCTCGGGCGCCGGAAAGGCGTTCTGTGCGGGCGGCGATCTGAAATGGGCGTTGTCCTTCCAACCCGGACCCTCGTCGGCCTTTCATCAACTCGCCGCTCAATTTCATCTCGCGATCACCGAGATCCGGCGGATGCGCAAACCGGTCATCGCCGCGGTCAATGGCGTGGCTGCCGGCGGTGGGTTCTCGCTCGCGCTCGCTTGCGATTTCCGGGTGATGGCGAGATCGGCGGTGTTGCGACAGGCCTATACGTCCAGCGGACTGTGTATCGACGGGGGTGGCACCTTCACTCTGCCTCGACTGGTCGGACTCGCACGAGCTTTGGAAGTCGCCGCGTTCGACCGAGCGATCACGGCGGAGCAAGCATTGTCATGGGGTCTCGCGACGCGAGTAGTAGAAGACGGAACGGCGCTCGACTCCGCTGTCACGATGACCGACGAGCTCTCGCAGAGGTCGTTGAACGCGTTCGGTACGGCGAAGCAGCTCCTTACGGATTCGTTCGACGCCTCGTTCGAGGCGCAGCTCGAACGCGAGCGCGAGTCCCTTTCCGCCTGCGCCGAGCATCCCGAGGGCAAAGAGGGGCTGCGGGCATTTTCCGAGAAGCGAAAACCGAGATTCGGGCCGGCGTGAGCCCGCCCCTTGAATCGGTCGGCCTACCGCTTCCGCGCGCCGAATCCGAGGTGCAGCCCGCTGTCGAGCAGGATGCATTCGCCTGTGATCAGCCCCGCACCTTCCAGTAGCCACAGCGCCGCTTCGGCGATGTCGTCGGCAGTGGCCGCTTTGCCCAGCGGGACGCTCTTCTCGTAATCGTCCTTGAACTTCGCGTAGCCTTCCGCGTCGAAGCGCTCCTTGTGCCAGCGCGTCTCGATCATCCCTGGGCACAGAGCGTTCACGCGGATCTCGGGCGCCAGCGCACGAGCGAGCGCGAGCGTCATCGCGTTCAGCGCACCTTTGGAGGCGACGTACGCGGTGGACGAGCCGATGCCCATCACCCCCGAGATGGAGGAGATGTTGACCACGGCGCCCGCGCCCTGTCTCTTCATCGCCGGTGCGCAGGCGCGGATCATCTGGTACGGGCCGATGGTGTTCACCGCGTACAGGCGCTGGAAGTCCTCCGCGCTGAGCGCTTCGAGGTCGGTGGCGACCGCGAACTTGGTGATGCCTGCGTTGTTGATCAGCGCGTCGATGCGGCCCCATTGGTCGAGCGCAGCCTGCGCTAGCGCCCGGCACTCGGCATCGCTCGCAACGTCCGCCCTGTGCAGGATCGCCTGGCCGCCAGCACGCTCGCAGGCGCCGACCGTCTGCCTGGCTTCGTTCTCACTGCGGCTGTAGTTGACCACTACTCGCGCGCCCTTGCGTGCAAGCTGGATCGCACACGCGGCACCGGCTCCGGTGCCCGCGCCCGTAACGATGCAGACGGCTCCCTGGAGTTTCATCCCACACCTCGCTTTCTGATCCGGCCTCCGGCACGCTAGCGCTTGCGCAAGCCAACGATCGCCTCGATCTCGATCTTCATCCCCGGCACCACCAGCTCCTTCACGCCGATCAACGAGCTTGCCGGGCGAGCGGCTCCGAAGAACTCCTTGCGGACCGGGTTGATTCGCGCGCGATCGCGCACGTCAGTGAGAAAGACGGTCACCTTCAGCACATCCGCAAACGTAGCGCCTGCCGCGTCCAGCACGTCTTTCATGTTCGTAAACACCTTGCGAGCCTGCTCGGCCACGTCCTCGCTCACCAGGCGGAGATCCTTGTCCAGCGGCGCCACGCCAGACACGAACAGCAGGTCTCCCCATCGGACCGCATCGGTGTAGTGGCTGACCGGCTCGTGGAGGCTCTCCACACGGAACTCCTGTCTGCGTTGCGCGTCCTCGTGCATCATCGCGTTTCTCCTCTCTCGTTTGCGGGTTGGTTCGCCCGGCGGACCGGCGCGAAGCGGAAAGCATGTGCTGGATTCACGTGGCGATCCGGTCCAAGCGCACGTACAGGCGCTTGTTGATCTTGCCCTTGTTCTCGGTGCGGAAGATCGTGAATCTGCCGAGCTCGGAGGTGGAGCCGACATGCGTTCCGCCGCACGCTTGCGCATCGAATCCCCGAATCTCCACGACCCGCACCTGCCCATCCACAACCGGAGGTTTCGCTTCCAGCGTCCTGAGCAGATCGCTGCGCTCGCGGAATTGCTTCTCCGGAATGGAGTACGCCGTGAGCGTGTGATTCGCTGCAAGGACGGCGTTGACCTTCTTCTCCAGGTCGGCGCACATCGCAGCGGAGAACCCGTCCAGCTTGAAGTCGATCCTCGAGTAGCCTTCAGCGATCTGCACGCCCGTGATCCATCCGCCGTAGTCCCGTAGCGCGATCGTATTCAGCACATGCAGCACGGTATGGTACCGCGTCAGGGCGAGGCGTCGCTCTTTGTTCAGAACGAGCTGCACACGCTCTCCGACGAGATCCGATCGAAGCGGAGCGCTGGTCGCGTGCCAGACGATCCCTTCCGGGTCCGCGTGAACCGACACGATCTCGAGCGCCTCGCCGCCGAGGATCCGGGCGGTGCCAGAGTCGGGAGGCTGCCCGCCACCGCCCGGGTAGAAACAACTCCGATCGAAGGCGAGGCAGGCGTCCCGCACGGCGACCACCCTGGCCTCGGCTTCGAAGCAGTGATCGTCCTGCAGGTACAAGCGTCGGGTCGCGGGCGTGTCCATGGCGGCAATCGCGCGAGCGATCCTCCGGCGTCCTCATGCGTGCTGGAGGGGCAAGCACGCCAGGAGGTACGCATGCCGAGGTATGTTTCCCTCCGGCGCTTGCCGTTACCGGGGATCGTTCTGTCTAGCGAAGCGGTTCGCGCTCCTGCTTGCCCTTGAGTCGGCCCCGGCAAGCCGCGAGGTCAAGGCCGCCGGTACTTGAGAACGAACTGGTCGACGGGAACCGTCGCCTTGAAGAACGGGGCATCTCGCGGGTCGTTCGGATTGCGCAGGAACTGCGCTTCCTCCACGAACTGGAACCCCGCGGCTGCAAGCTCAGTGCGCACGACGCTCTCTTCGATCCGGTGCAGCGTCTGCGTCTGCGTCGCTCCGGTGCCCGGATTGCCTGCATGATCGACCACGATGAGATCGCCGCCGGGCTTGAGCGCTCGGAACAGCGCCTGGTTCATGGCTGCGCGGTTACGCCCCATCCACTCCGTATCGTGATAGGCGAACACGATCGTGATCCGATCGAACGGCCCGGCGCCCGGCGGGACGGGATCGTCGTAGGGCCGCACGACGGGTTGGACGTTCTTCATGACCTCTCGGCTGAACCTCGGGTCCCATTGGCCCTTCAGGAACTTCTCGAAGATCAGCGGATCGTTCTGCGCGACAACCGACCCGCCCGGGCCTACGGCTCGCGCCAGCAACTCCGCGGTATATCCCCGCCCCGTGCCGACATCCAGCACGATCATGCCGGGCTTGACCGCGAAGAACGTGAGCATCTCGGCGGGATGGCGGCGCTGGTCCATCTCCCGATCGGATTGACTGCGGTCGGGGCTGTCCACGATGGCTTGCATCTCCGCCGGCACCGCCACGTCTGCGGCCGCAGCGACGTGACGGTCGCAAAGCGCGCAACACAGACCGGTGAGCGCAGTGACGAGCAAGGCGCGCCCCATGCTGCCTGGCCGCAGGCGGCGATCCAGCAGCTCGCGCACGTGAGCAGTTAGCTTCACCATTCCTCCTCGGTTTTCGCGGTTATCGGAAACGCGCCGCGCGGCGATGCGTCGCGCGCGGCCTGCGGATCATAACACCGTGGGCGGCACGAGGCCGTGGAACCCGGCTCGCGTCCGCGCGAGTCGCGCTACACTCGCACTGGGCGGGATTCAGCGCGGCAATGAGGAGACCCATGGCGACCGGATCGGATTTGCACATCGCCGTGTTACCCGGCGACGGCATCGGGATCGAGGTGATGGACGCGTGTCTGGAGCTGCTGCAGGCCTTGGCGCAGCGAACCGGGCTGCAGTTCCACTGGAACCGCCTCTCGGGCGGCGCTGGTGCATATCGCGACACCGGCACGGCGTTCACCGACGAGGCGATGCGAGAGTGCGAGCGTGCCGACGCGATCTTGTTCGGCGCGATGGGACTGCCGGATGTGCGCTACCCGGACGGAACCGAGATCGCGCCGCAACTCGAGCTCCGCGTACACCTCGAGTTGTATGCGGGAGTGCGCCCGATCCGCGCTCTACCCGGATTGCCGGGGCCGCTGCGGGACCCCCGTGCGGACGAGATCGACTTCGTGATCTTGCGGGAGCAGACCGAGGGCCTGTACTGGTCGCGGGGCCGCGGTGTCATGCAGGATGCGGATACCGCCGTGGACACGATGCGCATCACACGAGAGGGATGCGAGCGCGTGTTCGAATATGCCTTTCGCCTAGCCCGCCGCCGCCGCTCGCAAGGCCGTCCGGGCAGGGTGACCTGCGTGGACAAGTCGGGCGTGCTGCTGTCGCAGGCCTTCATGCGCCGAGTGTTCGCGGGTGTGGCCGCGAAGGTGCCCGACATCGCGGCGGATTACTGCAACATCGACGCGATGGCGCTCAACCTGGTGCGCCAGCCCTGGATCTACGACGTGATGGTGACCGAGAACATGTTCGGCGACATCCTCTCGGACCTGGGCGCAGGGTTGATCGGAGGCATGGGCTTCGCGCCCTCGGGCGACATCGGCGAGCGACACGCGCTGTTCCAGCCATGCCACGGGACGGCCCCGGACATCGCAGGCAGCGGCAAGGCGAACCCGACCGCGATGTTCCTGTCGGCGGCCATGATGCTGGACTGGCTCGGCGAGCGGCACGGCGACCCGAACTTGAGCCGAGCCGCCACAGTGCTGGAGGACGCCGTTCGGACGGTATTCCGGGAGCGGGTCGTGCGGCCGTTCGAGCTCGGAGGCAGCTCCGGGACGCGAGAGATCACGCAGTCGGTACTCACGCAACTTACGTGACACGCATAGCGCCTTTGCGCCTAGCTCCACCGCAGCGCTTTCCAGGGACCGATCGTGGGCCCCGTGCACGCTCAAGACGGCGAGCTACAGCGCGTTGAGCGGACACGCAGCCCCGATGCCGAGGTGCCCGGTTCCGGATCGGGCCATGGCCAGGCTGGCGGAGCGTCCGCGCTTACCGAAAGCGCGACGCTTCGAGTTTCTTCGGAGATCGCCGGGCTAGAGCATCGGTGTAGGCTGGTACGGGACTTTGTTCAAGACCGCCCAATACACTCCGACTTCCGCCACGACGCGCATGAAATCGTCGAAGGCCACCGGCTTCGTGATATAGCTGTTCACCCCGAGCCGGTAGGTCTCCACAAGATCCTGCTCCTGACCCGAAGACGTGAGTACGACCACCGGGATGGGTTGCGTGTATTCGTCACTCTTGATCCGGCGCAACACTTCGATCCCGTCGATCTTCGGGAGCTTGATGTCGAGCAGCACCAACTTCGGCAGGCGCGCATCCACGCCCGGCTTCTCGTCTCCCTGCGGGAACAGGAACTCCAGTGCCTCGGCACCGTCCTTTGCCCAGTGGATGCGCTGATTCAGCTGGGCGCTGCGCAATGCCCGCATCGTCAGCGTCGCATCGGAATCGGTGTCCTCGACTAACAAGATGTCGACTTCCTCAGTTGCCGCCATGATCATGCCCTCCCTTCGGTAACGCAAAAGAAAACCTCGCCCCCAGTCCGGGGCTCGATTCGGCCCATACCGTTCCGCGATGTCGGTCCACAATGCGTTTGACAATCGCCAGGCCGACTCCGGTTCCCGGGAACGCCGCGTCGGCGTGCAGGCGCTGAAACACGCCGAAGAGCCGGCCCACGTAGCGCATGTCGAACCCCTCACCATTGTCGCTGATCGAGTACACGGTGCGATCCGGTTCGCGTGCGCCTTGCACCTCGACCCGGGGCTGATCCCGGCGAGCGGTGTACTTGACGGCATTGGACAGCAGATGGACCCATGCCTGCTTCAGCAGTCGGCGGTCTCCCCAGGCCGGCGGGAGCCTTCCGATCTCGAGTCGCAGCCCGCGCTCGGCCGCTTGGCCGGCGAACTCGTCGACGGCCTCGGCCACGATGGCGCTCATGTCCACTGCCTCGGTACGCATGGGAGCGCGAGAGACGCGGTAGAGCTGAAGCAGATCGTCGATCAGCCGCCCCATCTTCTGGGCGTTCGCGCGCACGGTTCG
>Ga0335085_10009527_pt1 | contig 14642 bp, 11 predicted proteins | sample Lox_Sample_45_FD_206712 | JGI IMG/M metagenome (GOLD analysis project Ga0335085, IMG submission 206712) | Soil microbial communities from Loxahatchee National Wildlife Refuge, Florida, United States - Lox_Sample_4.5 | ecosystem: Environmental > Terrestrial > Soil > Wetlands | place: USA...
CAACTGGACCGAAAATCGACCCTCAGGTCACATGCACTCAAGACGTGCGTTGAGTTCCGTAGGAAATCGCCTACGCTACAAGTACATAAAGACCTTCTGACATGACGCGCCGCGCCAGAGGTAGTAGCCTAGAAAGGTGCCCGAGGTTCCGACCGGCCCTGTAGTTTCGGACCATCTGGATCCGCATTCCTGTCTGGGCAAAGTGGACTTCGGTCCGGCGGATATCGCTATCCGCGCGTTACATCCGATCTCCAGACTGCACCCGCCAAACCGCCCCGGCCAACCTGTCCCAGTCATCCCCCTCTAGACCCGTGCGCAGAAGCATCAGGAAACCGCCCCGGATACGCAGCTGCGCACGGCATCCCGCAGCGGCCTCATTCGGATCGAGGGTATACATGAAGAATTTTAAACCTGCCGCGGCGCTAGCTGCCGCCAGCGCGGCAATGTTCCGGGCTCTTTTACCGTCGGGACAGACCAGCAGCTGCAGCCGGTCTGTGCCATTGACAGCCTCGATCGCAGCGTACGAGTCGTGGGCGAGGCGGACGATACGAACCTTGTGGGGCCGTTGGAGGAACTGCTCTCGCCAGTCTTCCGCACGCTCGTAGTGAAAATGGGCCCGCGGTGTACCGGGGGCAACCAAAACCGGCGGCGTCCGTGCCAGTGACTGGAAGGCCGACATTAGATCTTCGCGCCGATGGGGTGATTCTGAGTGTACAGGGCTTGACGGCCGCACCTTCGAAGCGGACCGAGCATGCCAAACCTCAGGTGAAATCAGGTAGAAACTGGGAATAGCTCGGGCGCCCAACCGGATCAGCCCGCGGCCACTGCCGTTGTCGCGCCTCACAAACCCCAATGCCGCCGCACAGAACCTCTTCCGGCAGCACTCTAGAGCGCACTGCAGCAGAGCGGCATAGTGGCCCCGGCCCCGTTCCGTCGCCAGTGTGGCCGCGGCGCTCAGGACTCCGACCTTAACGGGTGGCCCGCTCGTCATGCCGATCTGCCGGTAGCACACCGTCATGCCAGACAGGATGCGCACGCCATCGGAGCGCACCAGGATATCGGAGCGCTCGGCGTTGAACGGCCGAGCCATATACCAGTCATAGGCAGGCGAATCCCATTGCCCCGGAAACACCTGGTTGAGGAACTCGATGTAGCGCGCCCGATCCAGCCACGCCGGGTTGATCTGAACTGGGCTACCCGAGTCGGGCCGCCGCGGCATCATTGCTGCGCTCGAAAATGTTCTGCGATCTCGGACAGGTGGGCCCACCAGAGCCGACCACCGAATTGTCGGTCCAATACGCTGAAGAGTAGATCGAGATAGTTGCAGTAGAGCTCGTCCAGTCCATCGGCCATCACATGTCGACCGTCACTCTTGAAGATATGCGCCTTGATGTGCAGCATCCCGCCCATCTTAAGAATCTCAACGGCACGTTCGATGCCCGACGTCGCCTGAAAATTACACGGCAGATGCACCAGCCGCCCTTCCCCGATGATCTGCGGATAGATCAGTGATACGCCCATAATCCCGCTCATCCCCGTCACCGCCGCGGGAGACACTGGAGTTCGCAAATCGCGCGCCGAAGTGATGAACCGGAAATCCAAGCGGCTCAACGCCGCGATCAGGGCCGGTGGAGCGTTCCAGGCGGGAGGAACGTAACCGCGGACAAATCTAAGCTTCGCGGCCGCGAAAATCTCCAGGCCACGCTGAACGAGGGCAGCGCACTGCTCTTCCCCCTGCTCCTGGAACTCGACGGCGCGGCGCGGGCCGACATGCGCATGATGCAATCCGTGCGGCACGACCTCGCAACGCTCGAGCCCGTTGAGAAAGGCGACAAATTCGGGATGGCGATCGAGACGAAACCGGCCTGGGGGCTGCAGGCGACTATAGTGAACGAAGCGGTTGAGCCAGGGAATGTGGCGCAGCAGCCGACCGTCAGCGACCAGCGAGTCCAGTCGCCAATCCGGAGTGACGCACAGCGTCGCCTTGAGTTGCCGATGGCGCCGCTGCAGGTGCAGGAGTCGTCCCATCGCACCGGCTTCCAGGTCTCCTCCAGCCTCGTAGGCGTCGCCCGACGTGGCGGGATGAATATCGTCCACGCTGAAACAAATCGCCGCAGTCTTGCCGGTGGGCAGCCAATGCGCCGCCTTGTGCGGCGGTTGAGGCTCCAGCACCGCGGGCGCGGTACTCACGCTGCTGAACCGCTACTGCGCGCGATCGCGGGCAGCGGCTCCTGCGCGACAGTTGAGGCTTTCGAAGCCTGTGATGAACCACTCTGGCCGGCGGGAGCCTCGATGATCCAGCGCTCGGCCTCGGCCGCGGACAGGCCGCGGGAGAAGTAGTATCCCTGGTACAGATCACAAGCGGTCAAGCTGACCAGCTCATACTGTGAGGGTGTCTCGATGCCCTCGACAATGGATTGCATGCCGAGATAACTCACCAGGTCGATCAGCGCCTTCAGGAATCCGAAATCGCGGGCGTCCACATCGATGCGCTCGACGAACGATCGGTCGATCTTGACTCCCTTCAATGGCAGAGAACGCAGGTGGTTCAAGGAGGAATAGCCGGTACCGAAATCATCCAGCCACGCTCCGACCTCTATCTCTGCCAGACGCTGCAGCGTGCGTACCGCGCCTTGAACATCCTGAACCAGGGTGGACTCGGTGAGCTCCACCACCAGCTGCTTGCCCGGCAGGTCGAATTCCTCCAACACCGCGGTGATCTCCTCCACCAGTTGTGGCCGCAGGAACGCCTCTGCCGACAGATTGAAGTTCACGAACAGATCCCCGTGGCCCGCGCGGCGCCACGCCGACATCTGCCGGGCGGCTGCGCGCGTTACCCAGGTATTCAGACGATGCGACATACCAGCCTGCAGCGCGATCGGCACAAAGCGTCCTGGGTACAGCAGGCCTTCGGTCGGATGATTCCAACGTATCAGCGCCTCGAATCCGGCGACCGTCCTGGCCACCGGAACGACAAAGGGTTCGTATTCGAGCACGAACTGGTTTTCCTCAAAGGCGCGGTCCAGATCGACCTCCAATTGCATGCGGCTGATGGACTCCCTCACCGTGGAGGAGTTGAACAGGCAGAAACGCGCCGGCGCATCGCGGGTTACGGCGCTTAGGGCCGCATTCGCATGATCGAGCTGCGTTTCAGCATTCTCATAGCCGGAAGGCGTTACCGTGATACCCACACTGGGGTGCAGCAGGAAGGTATGGCTGTCGATGACAATGGGCGCCTGTATGACGTTGATGACCGCCTTGGCCAGCTCCTCGCAATGCTTGGAATCCGCGTCCGCCAAAGAAACGGCCAGCTGGAACTCGCCGGTGCGGTACAAAAGATCCTTTCCCGGAAGTACGGACTGGATGCGCTCCGCTGCCATGACCACGACGCGCGAGGCGAGCTGGGCGCCGAAGGAGCCGGTGATATGCTCCATGCGGTCGAACCCTATCGCCATCACACCCAGGCTACCCTGCCTTGACTGCCGCATCGAATCCAGGATTGCTTCGATCCTGCGCAACAGCGAGCTGCGGTTGCCGAGGCCGGTGGAACTGTCGAACTGACTCGCCATGTGCAGCCGCGATTCCAGTTCCGTCATATTCTCCAGGGTCTTGCCATATAGAACGTTGAGGTCACGTCGGCGCCTTTGCGCCTCTGCCAGATCGTCCTGTGCCACTCGCAAGCCTTGGCCGCGCAGTACATCGCAGGATACCCAAAGCGCCAGACCCAGCATCACGAGCAACGCTGGCGCCAGAAACCCTCCGAGCCCCGTATGACTTGCCTTGCGCGCGGCGCGCAGCTCCAGCAGCGAACTTCCTGTCCGCAATGGAAGCGTGACGGAGGCATCCAAACGCGCGCTGTCCGTCTGATACAGCGCGCCGCCGGACGAGACGTCGAAGAGCTGTAGCTGGTAACCTTCCCTCACCATCTGCCTCACGTGGGACTGCGACATCAGGTCGTCGAGGAACTCCCAGGTGCCGTGCCACCCGGGACCGGCACCGCTGTCACGCATCGCCAGCACGACCGCATTTGGGCCCTCCACCGTCGCAAAAGGACCCAGCAACACCGCGCCACTGGTAGAGCTCTGGGTCTGTAGGGCACGACGCAAAGTCGTTTCGGCGACCGGCGGGACATCATCCGGAGCGTCGGGGTAGCCAGTGGGACCCAGTCGCCAGGGATGCCAGTGACCCATTTGGCGCGGCGGGAATGCGGATCCCAGCGCGCTCTGCCCCCGTTCAAGTTCTGCGTCGACCTCACGGCTCGCGGAGGTCAGAAGATTCTGCAAATGCAACCGCTCGCGTGCCGACTCCAGCCGGTAGCGGGTTCTCACCATGGCCAGGGCCAACATCAGGGCCAGCAACGACCCCACAACAAGCGGAAAATAACGGCGCAGGTGCGTATTCATGTATTTTAGGTGGTCGCCGGCGACGCCACCGTTTCCTGGAAGCGCACAATCGAGAGTTCGCCGATACTCGCCGCCACCCGTTCGCGGCGCACGGAAGCCAGGTAGCGGCGGCCACGCCAGTCCAGGATCCGACGTGCTGAGTCCAGCGGTGCAATATCCCACCAGCGCGCTTCCCCGGTATCGAATAGCGTGCTAGCCGCGACGCCTTGGGCGTCATTTCCCAGCAGCTGCAGCGCGGCGCGGTTCAGGAAGGCGACGCAGCCGCGCGAGTTGATGGCGAAGACCGGCTCAATCACGGCATCCACGGCGCCACGCCAGCAGATCTCATCACAGCTCTCGATGCTCAGAGAGGCGAGCTGAGAGGCCCCCGAACCGAGCAGCTCGGCACGGATGCGCAGTACCACTTCCTGGCCGCGAACGGTGGCGCCCTGCACTTCCTCCCCGCCGGTCTGCATCAGACGCCTGACGACCGCGGGATAAGCAAAGTCAATGGTATCCAGCAGGAACTGCCCGGTGGCGTTCTGGATCTCGAAGACCTCCAGTAAGCGTTCGCTGGCGTTGAGGATGCGCCCCGTGGCGACCGATACCAGCACTGCGGCATATGGAGCGCGTGCAATGAGCAGCGTATTCGATTCCTTCAGATTGTCGAGCTCCCGCTGCCGGGCGGCCACCTGGGCGGCCGCGAGCCGGGAGGGCCCCACCAGCGCCCGGGCCGTATTGCTTAACGCGAAACCGATGACGCCAACGGAAATCACCATGACCAGTTCGTAGTCCGGCGAGGTGTTGACGTCCGGAAAGGCCGCTGCACTCCTGGGCATCCAGGCCGGTATGCTCTGGGAGGGCGCAATGCTGATCCCGTACCGTGCGGCAATGAAGGAATTGGTGTCAGGAGACAGCAGCAGCCCTGAGACCAGAACGGCCAGCAGGGCCACCATGGCCGCCTGCTGCTGCCAAAATCCCAGCACCAGCGCCGCCGGCAGCAGTGGCAGCACTATGAAGAGCGGAAACAGGGGCTGCTGCAGACCGCCGAAGAAATGCCAGCTCACCCCCATCAGCGCCGCACCGACGAACTGCGACGCCAGTGCGAACCCCTGCAGTTGCGCGGCCGAAGTCGCTCTGTACCCCTGTGAAGCGATCACGAGCTGCGTCATCGCCAGCACGGTTAGCGTCCAGATTATGGGTCCCACATTGACTTGAACGAGTCCAAAATAGCCACACAACACGGACAACGCCGCCGCCAGCAAGGTGGTCAAGGTCCAGGTGTTGTCGAACATGCCCTTATGCCGACGCAACTCATTGAATGCTGCCACGTCGGTAATCGGCACGGCGCTCATCGTGCACCCGACAGCGTATAGGTACCGGTCACCGGTGCATCCAGACGGTTACCCTTGAGTACATTGGCCTGCAGGCGCGGGGTAGCCCTCAGGCGCTTCGGGCCGTTCACCAGATCCAACTGGCGCAAGGCCGCCCCGTGACTTCCTGTGATCGTGTTCCGCTGCAGCAGCGGCGCGCCACCGATGACGGTGATGGCATCCGCGGTCGTATCCGTGACACTGTTATCCGCGATCAGCGGCACAAACTGTGGCTGGGCGATGATTGACACAATGCCGAGGCCGTTGTGAGTCAGTGTGTTGCCCGAGACCGTCACGTCACTGTCGCGGATAGAGATCGCGATGGATGCATTGTCGAAGATTCTATTGCGCGCCAGGACGACGGCATTTCCCGCGCTCACCGACACCGCAATACCGCTCGAATCGTGTATCTCACTGTCTTCCAGGCGCGCGGCACCCCCCAGCACCAGCATGGCGGACTCGCGGTTGCCGACGAACCGGCTCTTCTGGACCCAGATTAACTGGTTGGCGACCACCACACCGCTGGTGTTACGTTCGAACACGCTGTCGGCGATGCGTACCCTTTCCGGGCCTGTCGACACCTGCCCGTGAGCCGCAGCAGGGGCGACCAGCCAGAACCCGGCACGGCCGCTGTCGCGGAACGTGCTGCTGAGAATCGTCAGGTTGTGGATGTCAGGTTCGGCCAGCAGCCCCGTGTCGTTGCCCGCCAGCTCTGCCGCACGGACGATGCAATCGGCAGCGCCGGCGCCGATTAGGACGCCTACCTTGGATTCGCTTACCGTCACAGACTCAAGCCTGACGCCCGAAGCATTCACCATGATCCCAAAGCCATGGGCATGGATCAATATCAGTCCCGTTATCACCGAGGTCGGGCTGTTGATCTGCAGTACGGTGCCGGTCTCCTGCTGGCCGGCATCGATGATGCCCGCGCCGGAAGCGGCTTCCAGCTCAACTCCCCGCGGATTGACGAGGGCGGGCAGCGCGGACTCAACGGCAATGCGTTGGGCCGTGATCCGGATCCGGGCGCGCGTGGAGAGCCGATCAGCCGCAAGTATGGCGTCGCGCAGCGTCCCCGGGCCGGCGTCGCGCGTACTGCTCACCACGAAATCCGGCGCTGTGACGCTTCGGGTGGCGACACTTGCAGCGGGCCAGTAGTGGTTGGCCACCAGCGCCATCAACAACAGGCAGGCGCAAATCGCCGCGCCGGCAGCGAGCGGCCAGCGGCGGCGCTCGGACATCTCCAGTGCGCTCATGCCAGCCCACCGCTTGCGACAGCCGCACGGTTCCTGCAGCCCGCCTCATTGTCGTAGTGGTCGGCGTAGAGACGCCGCCCAAAGACCCGCAATGCCAGCAGATTGAGGTAGCCAATGGTCGTGGGAACGAATTGCAGCAATCCGTAGAAGCTGTAGAAGGGCACCGTGGCGAGATGCCGCCGGCGCTCGCCGCGCGGCAATGCCGCGAGGCAGGAAAGAAGCAGGATCAGCGTCGACTTGCCGTACCACAGGCAGAACAGCAGCGGCTCATCCCAGGGCCGCAGCGGTATCCACTGGGTGAGCAGTAGATCATCCAAGGCCTTGAGCAGGCTCAAGGCCAGTAGCCCGGACGATACCAACTTCAGCGGCAGCAGCAGGACACCGTTGATGCACAGGTAGAAGACGTACTGATAGGCGCCCAGAGGACCGCGGCGCGCGATGGCGAATATCTGCGGCAGGCGTTCGACCACGACTTTGGCACAGCCAAAAGCCCAGCCGACGCGCTGCGAAAGCAGACCTTTCCAGTTGGACTTGGCCTGGGTCTGTATGATCAGCCGGTCGTCGTAGTATATCCGCTCACCCATCTCGAGCAGCAGCAGAGAATTTTCGAAATCCTCGGCATACACCGACAGACTGTGCCGACTTAGAGCGGCTTCAAGAGCCGCTCGCCTGTAGACGGAAACCCCGGAGTTGCAACACAGTTCGCCGAGACTCTTGCGCCCCAGGCCACAGGCCAGTTCGTACTCGAAAGCCTGGCATTCATCGAGCCATCCGCCGCGGCGCGCCTGCACGCGCGGGGTGCACGCAGCGGCTCCGCTTCGCTGCAGATCACTGACGACCTGCTCCAGCGCCGCGCGCTCCATGCCAGGGGCGACGACCCAGCTAACGTCCGGATCCATAACCACCACCGTCTGGATCTCGGCGCTCAGAGTCTGCAGCAGATGGCGCAGCGCCGCCGGCTTCTTGCGATTGACGACTCCCGGGAGGCAGTTCCAACCATCGCGGCGCAGGCGCAGCAACGTGTCGTCGCTGGAGGCATCATCGATCAGCCACACTGCTTCCTTGAACGGCAGCAGAGTCGCGGTAATGCGATCCAGGGCATCGGTTTCGTCGTGCAGGGAGGCGATGATGGCGTAGGGTCTCAGATCCAGAGCACGTTCGGCATTGGATATTTCTGGCAATCCGAGCGCAACGGCCGGACCTTCGGTCGCGGCTCCATGCAGCTTCCTCAACCACAGCCGCACAATGAGATCGATCACATCGAACACGAGAATGAGATTGACAAACAGAAAGATCGCGATGCGCGTGCCACCGCTCAACAGTCCGGCACTCGCCGCTGCAGCCGCACCTGCGATGCAGACCAAAATCACTGCCGCGAGAAGCAGCGAATTGTTGGGGTTGGCCTGCATGAGCTCGTCTAGGCCTGTACAGCCGCCGTGACTTCATCGCGCACCGATTCCAAAGATTTGGCGCTGCGAAAAATGGCGATGGTCGGCTTCGACAGATGCTTGGCGAAATGCCCAATATGCTCGATGAAGCTCAGAGTCACCTCGCAGCCGCGGGGCGCAATCAGCACGTCACGGGAGGTCTTGACGTCCTCATCCAGCACCATACCGATTTGCAGCTCGGCCAACGGAACCTCCGCGCGATCGAACACGGCCTTCTGGGCCTTCTGGGTCGCGCGCAGGCTGTCCAGCAGTTCCTTCGAAAAATCTCCTGACGCCTCCAGGCTCTCCACAATGGCCTGCGTTCCCAGCCCCTGCGCCTCCAGCCGCTCGGTCTCAAGCGCAAGGCGTAGGATGTTCACCTGCATGGGATCGGAAGTTGCGGCGTCCGGCTCCGTCAGCGCCGTCAATATTGCGCTCACGGGCTCAAGCCGCGGAACGTGGGCGATGACCCGGATCGCCGCACGGGTCGCGCTGCGCACCCTGGCGGCGTCCTTGGCGTCGAGCTCCTCGCCGCGGGCAAGCTGGCGTGTCAGCGACTCCGGCAGGGACACGTGGCCGAGGTAGGACAGCAGCGCCGCAACCTCCACCTGCCAGCGGTCGTCGATTTCAAGGTCGATGGCGAGCTCCGAAACCCGTCGCTTGAGGCGCTGGGCGCGGCCGATCACCGCCGGGCTGACCAGGCTCATGATGTCCGTGAGCGCCTTGATCGCACCCACGAGGGTCCGCTGCAGCAACACCCGCTCGGCCATGATCAGCTCATGTTGGCGTACGGCCTCGTCGATGACGCTCAGGAACTGTTCAGCCGCGCAGGGCTTGGTCAGGAAGCGGAATATCTGCCCTTCGTTGATCGCCTTGATGGCGGCCGCCATGTCGGCCTGTCCGGTTAGCAGGATGCGCACCGCGTGTGGGCGCAGCACCCGTGTATGACGCAATACCGTGGCGCCGTCCATCTCCGGCATGCGCATGTCGGATACGACCACTGCCAGATCCTTGACGCTGGTCAGGACATTGAGAGCCTCGGCACCACCGCCGGCAGCTAAGACTTCGAACTTCTCGCGCAGATGGCGCCGCAGGCCTTCCAGCACCCTTGGCTCATCATCAACGCAGAGAATCTTGTAACGTGCGTCGCTCATGACTGTCTCCTCAACCTTTTGCCTCAGCCTATCGAATCTTCAAGCACCAGCGAAACCGACGGCCCCTCGGTGGCCACCGGGCCATCCGCCGCAGGTAGGGTGATCGTGAATGTCGTTCCCTGACCGACCACACTCGCCACATCCAACTCGCCGCCGTGGTTCCTTACGACTGACCTGGCAATGGCTAAGCCCTGCCCTGATCCCTTGCCGATGGCCTTGGTGGTGAAGAAGGGCTCAAAGATCCGGGGTAGAACCGTGGCCGGGATACCGCAGCCCGTGTCGGTAATTTCGAAGCGGACCCGGGCGCCCTCGGCGCTACTGCGAATGGTGATAATGCCGCGACCCTTGCCGCTTTCCTCAATGGCGTGCGCGGCGTTGACGATGAGGTTCAGAAACACCTTGTCGATTTCGGCCCGCGTGCAGTTCACGGGCGGAATTTCACCCAGTTCCAGCTTCACCTCCGCGGCGTGCTTGTACTCGCTGCGCGCCACCACCAGGATGGTGCGAATTGCCTGATTCAGATCCGTGGCGGCCATGTCGAGGTCGCCGGGATGCGCGAATTCCTTCATGGCGCGCACGGTCTCACTGACGCGCTCGACCCCTTCGAAGCTGCCCGCAAAGGCATCGGCCACATCGGCCAGCAATTCCTGCGGGGCACCGGCCACGGGCTGTCGCGCCGCGAGCTGGGCGAACGCGCGCTTGAGGAAACTGATGTTGTCGCCGATGAACTGCATCGGCGTGTTGATCTCGTGCGCAATACCCGATGCGAGACGGCCCACCAGTTCGAGTTTCTTGGCCAGATTCAGCTGCGATTCGAGGTGCTGGCGCTCGTCGAAGGCGGCACGCAGCTCCGTGACGTCGGTGAGTACGCCTTCGTAGTGGATCGCACCCTCGGAGCTGACGACCCGCACGGTCGTCAGGACGTAAATGGGACGACCGTCGCCGCGCTTCATCCGAAATTCGCTGCTGCGGATCTGGCCGTGTTCGGTCAGTGGCGTGCTTAGGGATTTGAGCCGGTCAGCGGGATTGAAATACAGGTCGGCGACCAGAACCGCGCGTAAGCTTTCTTCAGTGCTGTAACCGAACAGCTCGATCGCTGGAACGGAAGCGGCCAGTATGGCGCCAGCCGGTGAGGTCACCAGAATCGGGGCGGTGGCCGAGCGGATCTGGGCCCAGTAGCGATCTGCCGCCGACAGCTCGCTTGAGCGGCGCAGGCGCGCAATGGCAGCACGGTGCCGGCAGGCGCGCCTGGCGTACCGCCCGAGGCGACGGCAGCGGCGCAGCAGCAGGACGCATGCCACGGCCAGGAACAAAGCCATGGCGAGGCTGCCCAGCGTGATGAGCGTCGATACGCTGTTTGCAGCCCATTCCACGTCATTTCCTCCACGCCAGAGGGATGGTGAAGGTCAACGTCGCGGTCCGGCGGGTCGAAGTGGACAGCGCCAGAAGGTCCCAGGAAAGACCGACGGTACAGAGTGAAATGGGCACGGCGGCCCCGACAAAGGCATCCGTGAAGTGCTCATATCGGACATTGCCGAACTCGACAATCGACTCAGCTCCGCGTCCTACCGATACGCCGCCGTAAATCTGAACTTTACGCACATAGTCGGTGCGCAGCGTCGCGAATCGTGTTGGCAGATTGCCCTCAACCGATTGACCCAGTTGCGCCCGGACGGACACCGGGCCCGGCGGCAGCCAGGCGGATTCCAAGCGCAGGATCAGCACCCTGGCGTTGTCGGCATCCACATACTGACCGCCGCCACTGATCTGCAGGCGCGCGGAGACTACTCGGGTGCCCTCCAGGGTCGCGCGAGTGAAGGTGTAATGCTGTGGCGCCGCTGTTCCGGGGCCGGCCTCGAGCGTTCCCATGAGCGAAGCGCCCGCCGCGAAGTTGAAGGAACCCATGACGCGCGCCAGGTTGAGGTCGAAGCCAGCAAACTGTTGGGCGGTCGTGCCCAGACCCCACAGCTGCTGGTTCTCATCCTGATGGATCCAGTCCAGTGTCTCAGCGGTCCCCGACGGGATTTCGCTGCTAAAGCTTACGGACTGGCCGCTGGCAATGAGCGTGTCCGTCGCGGCAGCGGTCTGCGCGGCTGCAAAGCCACAGAGCATGGCGGCGGCACGACATGTCCGGGTGCTCATATCAAAGCACCTGTGCGTGTTTGGCGACGATCACCTTGTGCCAGGAGCGGCTCACGAGCCAGCGGCGCAGCACCCAGTCCAAGGGCAACGCAAGCGCCGTCGCCAAGGCCAGAGCCATCGTGGCGATTGGAGTGGGAAGCCGCCGGTAATGGGGCAGCAGCCAGAGTTTGAATGGCGTGGGATCGACGCCCGCCAGGGCAGCCACGGACAATCCTGCCGCCTGCAGGGCGTCCTGGTACCACTGGACACGCCGGGCGCGAAACACCGGAGAGTCGCAGCGGGTTGTCGAGTGCGTCGGCGCAACCTCGAGCAGGATCAGCGTACCATCTACCGCAAGATGCTCCTTGAGTCTGCCGATCGCCGCTCGTGCTTCGACAGGATCGAGCACGTGCTGCAGCACCGTCACGCAGACGATGAGGTCGAACTTGCACCCGAGATCGAAGGTGGTGACGTCACCAAGTTTGAAGGAGCAGCGCCCTCCCCGGGCTCTGACCCGTAACCTGGCCTGCTCGAGCATGCCGGCACTCAGATCCAACCCGACCACCTGGTGGCCTCGCTGCGCAAGTTCCAGACTCCAGCGGCCGACCCCGCAGCCCACATCCAATGCAGTGCCGCCCCCTGGGGCGACGCGCGGTAACCATGGCAGCAGGGCCCGTCGCTGGCCCCATTCGATGGACTGGTTATAGAAGGCCGGCATTCCATAGGAGCACACCGCCGCAAGACCGCGCCCGCGCGCGGCGAACCGCCGGGCCCGCCCCTCCCAGTACGCGCGGGCACTGGCCTCGTGGGCATTCATTCCGCGACTCCAAATGCCGGCAGCGCCATGGGCGCTGCGTAGGACTTTGGCCGATCGCGCTTGGCGGCAACGCGATGGCGGTTGAGGTAGTCCTGGGCGGCCTGCAACCACAGAACCGAACGCATGCGCGATGGAATATGCGACACCTCTTGCGCCAGGTTGCGGCATGCCACCTCGAAGCGCTCCTCGATGGTGAGAATGGCGTCACGGGCCTGCGAATCCGCCGGCAAAATCTTGGTGGCCTCAGACCAGGTGAGAGTCGTGCCGGGAACGCTGCGCGTTTCATAGACCGTGTGGGCAGCCAGCTCCGCGTCCGCGGCGAGCGCCGATCCCGTGAACGGAATGACGTAGGGGTAGACGCCCACCTCGCAACCGGCGTCCATCCAGCGCTTCGCCTGACGCACGTTCTGCTCCAGGTCCGCCAGAGTACTGCGCGGGGAGGTCAAAATGAGATCCAGGAAGGGCGTGATGCCAAGTCGCAGCGTCGTCTCCAGGACCGGCTGGATATGGCGGTGGATCTGGTGCTTGTTGAACTCTCTCAACACCGACGCCGAAAAGTTTTCAATACCAAAACCGAGCACTCGGAAGCCTGCCCGGCGCATGGCCGTCAGACGCTCCGTGCTCATGGAATCGATGCGGTTGGTGCTGATGAATCCCAGGTCCCGCGGCAGCTCACCGCGCTCTTTGGCGGCCACAATCTCCTGGCACAGCGGCAGGATGCGCTGATCTTGTGTGAACACAAAGATGTCGTCCTGGAAGTAGACGGTGCGAACCTTGGGATGAAGCGTCACGATGCGCCGAAGCATGTCCATGCAGTCCGCGACATCCAGGCGTGCGATGCGGGCGACACCGCCCTGTGCCTCGTGCAGAAAATTGGTTGAGGAACAGAACGAGCAACCCATCGGACAGTAGTTCAACGTGATCAGGCGAACCGAGCGAATTTCGGCCAAACGCGCTTCGCGCTCGGCCTTGTAGGGTAGCTCGCCCACTTCAAGGACGATCTCCAGGCGCTCCCAGTACCGCTCGTATGGCATCTGCTCGTAGGGCGTCGCCTGAATGGCAGCCGTCAGTTGCGGCTGCGTCATGGCTCGCTGATGGAAGCGCGCGACACCTCCCGCCTTCGTTCGCAACGCCGTTCCCGCAATTCCGGAAAGATCCGCGCCAGCTTGCATGCGCCGGGCTACCTCCAGCAACGGGTGCTCTCCCTCGCCGAGCACGATGAGATCGAAGGGACCAAGGTCAAAGACTCGCTCGGGCTTGAAGGTTGCTTCCATGCCGCCCGCCACAATCGTGGCGTTGGGAGCGAGCTTGCGTGCCAGATGGGCGAGTCCCAGGTCGTAGCGCAAAGTCATGGCGGTGGTGGACAGGCCAATCAGATCCCAGGCGTCCGCGCGCAGCACTTCCTCGAAAGCGCCCTCTACGTCGGCGCCGCAGCAGTTCGGATCGAATACTCGCACGTGGATGCCGCATGCTTGGAGGGTTCCGGCCAAGCGCCACACACCCAGCGGCGGAGCAAGAAACGTGTACTCGCCGCAATGGGGATCATAGGGCCCCACCAGCAGGTACTGTGGACTGCGCGCAATGCGTTTCGATGACTCCACGTCCACTCCGCATAATCAGCTAGCGTAGGCATTGACTTGTCAATACCTCTTCGACTTCGCATCGAATCTACGCGCCGCAGTGAGGAGCTACTGGGCGCTGCGTCGCACTCCGCCGACGGTTGGGCGGACTTGGGCCTAGTTTCGGACCGCGGTAATAATTTATTACTTCATGCCACAGCAGGGCGCGGACGGCCGTGCTTTATGGCACATCGATTATCGATGGTTGTACGGCGGTGCCGCGGTACGGTGCATTACGCCGTTCTTGGACGGCCGTAATGTTCGCTAACCCAAACGCCCGAGCACCATTTCCAGCGGCTGGGGGGCTCCGAATGCGCTGCCCTGTCCGTAGCGTACGCCCAAGGCATGGAGGCGCTCCGAAATCGCAAAGGTATCGACTCCGGCGGCAGCGATCTCAATTCCCGCACGTCGTCCCCACTCGACGATGGCGCGCACTCGCGCCTCGGAGGATGGGTTCACAAGGACGTCCCCGACGTAGCGACTGTCAATCTTAACC
>Ga0335085_10009529_pt1 | contig 14641 bp, 12 predicted proteins | sample Lox_Sample_45_FD_206712 | JGI IMG/M metagenome (GOLD analysis project Ga0335085, IMG submission 206712) | Soil microbial communities from Loxahatchee National Wildlife Refuge, Florida, United States - Lox_Sample_4.5 | ecosystem: Environmental > Terrestrial > Soil > Wetlands | place: USA...
CCAATACGGTTCAAGCCAAATCGTAAAGAATAGAAAAAATGAGATGTTTGCCGCTAGAAAATCGGAGCGTCAGGTTTTTGGGTTGTTTTGGTGCTTTAGTGCTGTCCAGCGCTGGCGGCCTTATCTTTCGCGCGCGCACCCGCGAGGATGCCATACAGGCCGTAATTATCTTCGTGACAGGCGTACTCGTAGAGCGGACCGGTCTTGTACCAGGTGATTGCTGCCGACCAGGGCCGCGTCCACGTTTCGGGATCGCTCACGGTGAAACGGTAGTCGATATGGTCATCGGCAACACGCGTCCAGCGTTCGATCAAACGCATGTTCTTCGTTGCGCCCTGAAAGCTCGCCTGATCGCTGAAGTTGGTGGTCTCCACGACTAGCGTATCTCCCTCCCAGTGGCCGCGAGAATCGCCCAGCCACTGATCCACGCTGGGGTTGAGATGCGCGCGCCCGTCTAAGGAAATGACGCGCGTTTCGTGGATCTGCTCTTGAAAGATCGCCACGGAGCCAGGACTCTGAACAATTTGGTAATTGTTATTGTATCCGGTGGAAATGCGCGGCAGCGGTGCGCGAATGATGCAACGCGTGTAGGGTTCCAGATCCTCCGGGCCGCTGTAGACGCCGCTGCCGGCGTAATTCTCCGCTGTCTTATCCACGCGCGCCGCTTCACCTAGGCGCTTCTTGGCTTGCGGAGTCAGAGCGGGAATGCGTCCGTCGGGCGGATCATAAATCAGCGAGGTTCGCCCATCGGCTCGCCCGCGTTCCCACCAAGCTCCGTTATAGGCGCCCTCGACGTCTTCCACTGTTCCGCGCTTTTCACGTTTGTCGGTGGCGATCGCGGTTTGGGTATCGATCGCATCCCGCTCGGCTGCGGTCAAAAATTCTCTACCCGCATACTTGGCAGGCCGTTCCAGCGGGGTTGTCGTGGCATTGGACCAAGCTCCTTGCAAGTCCGGATCACCCCAGGGAGTGCGCCACTTCTTCGGCGCAGGCTTCCCCGTGGATGAGGTCGCTGCCTTTTCGGCTGAGCCTGTTTGAGCGGCAACCGGGCCGATCAAAACCCAAAACGCCGGAGCGAGCACTAGGATACGCATGGCGAGCCTCCCTTTCGTTATTTTACTTCCCGGTTTGCTTGCGGAGGTGCCCATATACCAGTTCCTCGGAAAAAGGCACGCACTTGAATTCCAGGAATTGAGCGTTCTTGTCTACACGGCGATACAGAGGAAAGCTGATTTTCCAAGGGCGTGTGAACACCTTCGAATCTTCGATCGTGGCTTCATATCGCAGCATGTCTGCGCTTGCGGGCGTATAGCGCTCCACCACGTGCAGTGCGTCGCTGTGAAAGTTTCCGGCCCGGTCAAACCAAGTTTTGTCGTTGAATCCTGTCACGTCCACCACCAGCGTATCTCCGTCCCAGCGGCCTACCGACCAGCCCATGTAGCTATCCGCCGGAGCCTCTTCCACTTTGTCCAGATGAATGATGCGGCTGGCGCTGGCAAATTCGTAGGCGATCACGATCTTGGTGTTGCCTTGGACGATCTGGAAGGGGAACGGCATGTAGGTCGCGCGGGGAACGCCCGGAAGATAGCATTTAGCTTCGGGGTCCAGCGGCTCGAGCCGGACGCCATCCGTATTGACACGGACGAAACGTTTTTCCACGTTCTCTTTCTTTTTGGCGAGCGCCCAAGGCTGGTAAGGGATCTCATTGCCTTCGACGATGCCAGGCCCGGCGGGTTCGGCATATAAGGCGCCGAACTGTGGAGGGCCCGGCTGAGCGGCATGCGCCTGAATGTCCCAGTTAGCCTCCGTGAGGGCCTGCCAGAGACCGTTCAGATCGGGATTGGCGGTCCCCTTCAGACGCGGCGCCTTGTAAGCGGTGGCCGGCGCCTGGGCTCCCGCAGGCGTCGGTAATAGCAGCGGAGCGGAAGCAGCCAGGAGAAATAAAATGACGCGCCGAATCATGCTCATTTCCTCGACACCAAAGTATACACCGCAAGTTCGTGCCCCTGGGTTGCATTCACCGGTTTCTGGTGCAATTATGATTGGGATCGGCCGTCACCATGACTCGTGACTCGCGCATACGGCCCAGGGAGAAATGCCCATGCGAAGCTTGATTTTTCGGCGGTTGAGGCCAAGCCGGATTGCCGCTGTCCTCTTGTTGCTTGCCGTCTTGCCCCTTGCGGGGCAAAACTCGAACTACAAAGCGCCACGTACCGCAGATGGCAAGCCCAACTTGAACGGAATTTGGCAGGTACTCGACACCTCCATTAATTGGGATATTCAGGGACACGCGGCTCAGGCCGGTCCGGTTGCCGCACTCGGCGCCGCCTACGCGGTTCCTCCGGGGCTCGGGGTGGTCGAGGGAGGCGAGATTCCTTATCTACCTGCTGCCGTGGCCAAAAAGAAGGAAAATTTCGAAAAACGGTTGACCGAAGACCCGGAGATCAAGTGCTACATGCCTGGCGTCCCACGCGCCACCTACTTGCCGTACCCGTTCCAAATTTTTCAGAGTTCGAAGTACATCATGATCGTTTACGAGTTTGCGAACTCTGTTCGGACAGTCTATATGGACAAGCCCGGCGAAGCGCCCAGCGACAGTTGGATGGGATGGTCGGTGGGGCACTGGGAGGGAGAGACGCTGGTGGTCGACGTGACGGGTTTGAACGATCAAACCTGGTTTGACCGGGCGGGCGATTTCCATAGCGACGCCTTGCACGTCGTGGAACGCTACACAATGCGCGGCCCGGATGTCCTCATGTATGAAGCCACCATCGAGGATCCGCAGGTTTTTTCCCGTCCCTGGAAGATCAGCATGCCGCTCTATCGGCACCTGGAGAAGAACGCGCAATTGCTGGAGTACAAGTGCGTGCCTTTCGCCGAAGAGGTGCTCTACGGCCCTCTGCGCAGGCAGCCGAGAAAACGGGGGGGCGAGTAACTGGCCCTCTTGGGATCGATCGAGAATGACGAATGGTAAGCTGGATAATCAGACAAGCTCAGTAGCGGAACGGTGAAAGGAGGGCTCGGATGAATCGTCGATTTCTCGCTTCACTAGGTACCCTGGCGACAGCTCCCCTGATCGCAGTGATTTTGCCGATCCAAGCCGCCGGCCAAAGCGGCGTGGCCGCGGTGGAAAAAGCCGCAGCGGCGCTGGCGCCCAAGAATTGGACTCCGCCGCGCACACCGGATGGCCAGCCGGATATACAAGGACTCTTCACCAATGGTATCCTGACTCCTCTGGAAAGGCCGGACAATTTCACCGGAAAGCCGTTTTTCACCCCGGAGGCGGCAGCGGCGTTCGAGAAGCAAGTGATTCAGCAGCGCAATGCCGACCGCCGCGGAACGGGCGAAGCAGACGTCGGCCGAGCGTACAACGACGCTTGGTGGGACTGGGGAACGAAAGTCGCCTCAACCAGGCAGACTTCCCTCGTAGTGGATCCTCCGGACGGCCGGATTCCGCCTTATACACCTGAAGCAAAAAAACGTATCGCTGCCGAGGCCGAGGCACTCAAGGAGCGGTGTGAGCACACCGTGTGTCCGCCCGCACTTGTTGGCGTGTTGCCGGCCGACGGTCCTGAAGACCGGTCATATATGGAACGCTGTATGTGGTGGTCCACTGTTGGTCCCCCGATGCTTCCCACTGCGTACAACAACATGATGTCCGCATCATTCCATTAGACGGGAGGCCGCATGTTAGTCAGAACATCCGGCAATTCCTGGGTGACTCACGCGGTCACTGGGAGGGCAACACCCTCGTTGTCGATACGACTAATTTCAGCGACGATACCGATTTCAGAAACGCGGGCCGGAACATGCACCTGACCGAGCGTTTCACACGCGTGGCCCCGGACACGGTTCTATACGAATTCACGGTGGACGATCCGACGACCTTCACGAAGCCTTGGACGGGCGTGATTCCCATGACGAAGGTCAATGGCCCCATATTCGAATACGCATGTCACGAAGGGAACTACGGTATGCAGGGCATACTCGCCGGAGCGCGAGCCATGGAGAAGAGGCATGCGGGTACCGAGTAAAATAACGGAAGTGCGTCGAGGATGGTTTTTGAGCCTCACGAGGGATAAGGAGAAAAAGATGCGAACAAGGTTAACTGGTTTGATGATCGGTTTGGGTCTGCTGGCGGCCGCAACGCCCACCTGGGCTCATCACGCTTTTGCGGCGGAGTTTGACGCCGAGAAGCCGGTCAAGCTGCGGGGAACGGTCACCAAAATGGAATGGATCAATCCACATGCCTGGATTCACGTGGACGTAAAAGGTGATGATGGCAAGGTGGTCAATTGGATGGTCGAGTGCGGCACTCCGAACACTCTGTTCCGGCGGGGCCTGAATAAGACCTCCATCGCGCCCGGGACCGAGATCGTGGTCGACGGTTATCAAGCAAAAGACGGGTCCAATCGGGCCAATGGCAGGGATGTCACGTTCCCCGACGGACGTAAGCTATTCCTGGGTAATCAGGGCGCCGGCCCGGAGGAGAAAGCGGAGAAGTAGTCTTCGCTTCGACTCGACGCACTCAATGTCTGCGGTGAAGCGGTCGCCATAGGCGTGGCCTCCGCGAGACCTTGTTCCGGACAGGCGTAAACGCATCTGCTTAAAACTCGAATCGCAGGCTTAATTGCATACGGCGCGCCAGCGTGCCGTCTGGCGAGGCCGAGTCGCTCGATCCGAAGCCATACGCCGTGGGCGTCAGTGTCAGCACTCCCTTGGATTCCGTATAAGCTTGAGTCGTCATGCTCGTCGGGGACCAGCTATTGCCGATATTAAAAGCCTCAAAGTTGAAATATGCCTTGTAGCGTTCTCCGATCGGGATTATCTTGCTCAGCCGGACGTCTTCCCGGAAGAGCGCAGGTTGGAGAACGCTATTCACTGGCCAGCAGGGCACGCGGCCGCTCAAACCCGAGCCATTGAGGCTGAAGTTACTGAACATCCCCGGGACACCAGGTCCGAGTGTCCCCGTCACCACCGGCGTGTCCAGCAGGCGCACTGTCGGGCTGCCATACGCCCGGGCGCTATTGATCGTGGTCAGCGACGAGAGTTGCCAATTGTTCACCACGTATTTGTAAAACGCTCCTGAGCGATGTGTGAACGTCGGCTGCCACACCCAGGAAACCGCCAACCGTTGCCGCTGGTCTTCCAAACCATCGCCCCGGTCGAGCCTGTAATTCCCATTAAACAGCCACGTAAACGCGTTGCTCAAGAAGATGTTCGATGTGGCTTGGCCGTATCCTTGTCCATCGTCGATTTCATGCGACCAAGTGTAGGAAACATTCCCCAACAGGCCGTGAGAAAACCGTTTCTGAAGTTGAAGTGCGAGGCCATTATAGAAACTGGTGACACCGTTTTCGTCCTGCACCACTGCTCCGTAACGGGGATTGGGCCGTGCCGAGCCTAGGTACATCGGCGTGTTGTACGCGCCCACCTGATTGCCGCTGGCGTCGTCGATGATGTAGGTATAGGTCAACGAACTGAGCGGCGGCAGGTTCAGATCGCGCTCGCTGTATAGCTGGATACCACGGCTCCACATATAGGTGGCCGTGACCGCGATATCGTGCGTCAACTGGCGCTCGACGGCGAAAGTTGCTTGCTCGGAATAAGGCGTTTTCCAATTGGGCGCGGCGAACTGGATACTGGACGCTCCTAACTGGTAACCATTCGGCAGGGAAGCGAGGTTGTTGGGGAAAATGGGCCCGGCGGCGAATTGGGCCGGCAGCGTGGAGGAAAGCGAGACCGCTTGTTGGGTCACCCCGTTGCCCAGGAACAGATCCATCAGCGTCGCTCCAGGAACGGGCGCGTAGAACAGGCCGTAGCCAGCGCGCAGAACGGTTTTATCGTTTAGGCGATAGGCGATCCCGACGCGTGGCATCAGATTGGTCGCTTTCGAGTTGATGTGGCAGGTTTGAGGATAATCCGGATTGCAGACTTTCGGTTGAGGAAGAGGTTCGTACTCGTAGCGGGCGCCATAATTTACAGTTAGCTTGGGAGTGGCCCGCCACTGGTCCTGAACATAGAAACCATAGTTGTTGATCCGCATGTCGGTCGCTCCGGTCCCCAGGGTCTGCGAAAACGTTTGCCAATTCTTAGCGCCACTCGTGTTCCCGGAGTAATCTAACGCGAACTGATTCGGGGTCTGATACACATAGGTGCCGTTCAGGTTTGGCAAAAACAGCGCGTAATCGCGCGTGCTGGTGATGTCGAGGCCAAACTTGACGATGTGCGGCCCTTTGGCCCACGAAACGTTGTCGGCAAACTCGTGACGCTGTTCGTTGGGTTCGACGCGTGGCAGATAGTTGATCGGCCCTAGCCCGACACCCGTGCTTGTAGTGCCGGCGACGAAGACATCCAAAAGTCCGAGCCCCTTTCCGAGCAGGGCTGGATTGGGGTCATCGCCCTCCAGGTCAGTCGCCCAGCCGTAGCTAAATTCATTCACGAAGCTGGAGTTCGGAACCGCGGTCCAGCCGAGCTTGAAATTCCGGACGCGCCCATAATCGTTGCCGTTCCCGTTGATGGCCTGGCCCGTCGTGGATACTAGGTTGGTCTGCTGCAGGCCATTGAAGGAGCTGAATTGCATGTAGTTGAAGCTCGCAGTGAAGGTGTTCCGGTCGGAGAAATGATAATCAATCCGTCCAAAGCCAAGAGGCTGGTCGAAGTTGCGCGGCGTCTCGCCGAAGAATCGCGGCAACAAAGTATTAATCGCAGCGCATTGCGCGGGAGTTGCCGCCGGAACGTTGCCCGATGCCACTCCGCAACCGATCCAAACCTGATTGACTGGATCGATAACTCCCGCCTTGATGTAGCTGTCCGCGAACGGGAAATCCCGATGATTGAATTCGCCATTGACGAAGTAGAACAGTTTGTCCTTGATGAAAGCTCCTCCGAAACTTCCGCCTACCGAATAGCGGGTGTCCGGAGGATTGATTGTGGCGTATGGGTCGTGCGCGTTGAAATCCTGATTGCGGTAAAACCAGTAGCCGGTTCCGTGGAATTCGTTGCTTCCACTGCGCGTCACGGTATTGACAACGCCGCCGCTGGCGCGGCCATACTCGGCGGAAAAGTTCGCCGAGACCACCTGAAACTCTTGCACGGCGTCTTGGGAAATCTGCGAAAGAATGCGCGTACGGCCATTATTCTCGAGAAAGAATCTTTCAGTGGAATCGTTGCCGTCCAGGAGGAATGAGTTACCGTTCGCGATACCGCGGAAGGTGAGCAGCCCGAAGGTGCCGTCGTTCGTGACGCCGGGCGTTAACAGCACGAAATTATCCACGCGCCGGCCATTAATCGGCAAATCTTGGATCTGTTGAGTATTGACGACTTGAGACAGATCCGACTTTGTGTCGTTCACCAATTCCGCTGCCCCGGTTACGTCCACCTGCGTAACAGTGGAACCGACCATCAGGGTGACGGCCAGGTTAAGATCCTGCCCGACCTGAAGCTCCAGGCCTCCTGCTTCGTACCCGGAGAACCCGGGTGCCGAGACTTCGACCTTGTATCCCGGTCCGGGCGCTAATGCGGGCGCCGAAAAGACACCGCTGTCGTTGGCCTGCAAGTTGCGAAGTGTTCCTTGATTCGCACGAGATATCACCACCTTGGCGTTCGGGATCGCCGCTCCGGATGGGTCCCGGACCACACCGGAAATTCCCGCCACTCCTCCTGCCGATTGCGCGAACACGGGAACGGACAGAAACAACAATAGCGATGCGATAAGTTTGCAGTTCATGGTGTCCTCTGAGTGTGTATTTATTTCACTAGCCGGTAACTGGAGCGCTGGTGGTCCCAGGTCCGAAAAAAAGAGCCCGCGGACTGGGCGGCTGAAGTGGTCGGGGATGCAGCGCGACGGTCACAACCTCACGAACTTTCAAGATTATACCCGAGAGGTCTGAATGCGATTGTGCCAATTTGATGAATTTTTGGCGAAATGAACTCGCCGGGGCGGTTTGTGCGAAAATTTCGCCAAGGGCCTTAAAATCCTTCCATCATGCAGTTGAGCCGCGACCCGAGCCTATTTAATAAGGACCTCGCGCCGGTTCCGCGCGGCCGGCGAACCTGGGGGATGTACAGCTATCTCTCGCTTTGGGTCGCGATGAGCGTGTGCATCCCGACCTACATGCTAGCCTCGGGCCTCATTGCCGGCGGGATGAATTGGTGGGAAGCGATCGGGACCATCCTGCTCGGCAATCTGCTTGTGCTTGCGCCAATGCTGTTGAACGCACACGCAGGCGCGAAGTATGGAATACCTTTCCCAGTTCTTGTTCGGGCATCCTTCGGCGTGAAAGGAGCGAACCTGCCCGCGGTCTTGCGGGCCTTGGTGGCCTGCGGATGGTTCGGAATCCAAACATGGATCGGCGGGCAGGCCATCCATTCGATGTTGCGCATTTTATGGCCTGCCGCATCTAGCCCATCGCTGGTGTGGGTTTGCTTCGGCGCATTTTGGCTGTTGAACATGTTCGTGATTTGGCGGGGCATCGAAACGATTCGTTTCCTCGAGGGAATCGGCGCGCCGTTCATGCTCGCAGCCGGCCTGTTGCTGCTGTGGTGGATCACCAGCAAGGCCGGCGGACTTGGTCCCGTGCTCAGCGCACCTAGCAAGTTTCAAACCAGCGCCGAGTTTTTCCACTTCTTCGTCCCGTCACTCACGGCCATGGTAGGTTTCTGGGCGACGGTCGCTCTGAATATTCCCGACTTCACACGTTATGCCACCAGCCAGCGGGCGCAGGCCATTGGACAAGCGATCGGCCTGCCCACCGCGATGACGCTCTATTCTTTCATAGGGGTCGCGGTGACTTCGGCATCGGTGGTTTTGTTTGGCGAAGCGGTATGGGATCCTGTGGCTCTGATCGGGCGATTCAATCAGCCGTTGATCGCCTTGGTGGCGCTCATTGCGATTCTCATTGCAACTCTGAACACGAACGTGGCCGCTAATGTGGTCTCGCCATCTAACGATTTCTCGAACCTCAACCCTCGACTGATTTCGTTTCGCACCGGGGGAATCATTACCGGGATCGTCGGCGTGATGATGATGCCCTGGAAGCTGCTGAGCGACTTCAGTTCTTATATTTTCGGATGGCTGGTCGGCTATTCGGGGCTGCTCGGCCCTATCGCGGGCGTGATGATCGCCGATTACTTTATCGTGCGCAAACGCGTTCTGAATATCGAAGATCTGTACCGCCGCGGCGGCGAGTACGAATATCGCAGTGGAGTGAATCCGCGAGCCCTGGTAAGCCTCGCGCTCGGTATAGCTGTCGCGCTGCTGGGGTTGGCGATTGCGCGGGTGCGCTGGCTATACGACTACGCTTGGTTTGTCGGCTTTGCCGTTTCCGCAACGGTCTACGTTTTGGCGATGCGCGCTACACCAGTGCGCGAAAACGTGGAGCGAGCCGAAGCGGTGCGCGGAGGAGAGCTTGGCGACTAAAGGCCTCTCGGAAAATCATCCGCCCTTAAGCGCGCATGAGGCACTGGTGGAGGCGCACCGTTGCCTGTATTGCTACGACGCGCCATGCACACACGCCTGCCCGACTCACATCGACGTTCCGCGGTTCATCAAGAAAATCGCGACCGGCAACCTGGCAGGCTCGGCACGGGCGATTTTCGACGCGAATCTGCTGGGAGCCACTTGCGCGCGCGTCTGTCCGGTGCAAGAACTGTGCGAGGGCGCATGCGTGCTCGGCGCCGAGCACAAGCCGATTATGATCGGACGGCTGCAACGTTACGCGATGGATTACGCCTACGAGCGCGATCTCAAGCTCATTGCAGTCGCAGCGGCGACGGGCAAGAGCATAGCAGTAATCGGTTCGGGACCAGCCGGACTTTCCTGCGCCGGAGAGCTGGCTCGCCGTGGTCATAGCGTGACCATATTCGAACGGCGCGAACTCGCGGGCGGGCTTTCGACTTATGGCATCATCGCGCTGCGCGAGCCTCTTGAGGCCGCTCTGGTTGAGGCGAATATGATCGAGCGGCTCGGCGTGCGGATTGAGAAGAACGCGGAGCTGGGGCGCAATCTTGATTGGAACGATCTTCGGGCGCGGTTTCAAGCGATCTTTCTGAGCGTCGGGTTGGGAACGACGCCGGCCATGGAAATTCCGGGGGAAGAGCTCATTCTCGACGGTTTGCTTTACATCGAGCAGAGCAAACTGAATGACGGCGCGATGCAGGTCGGCCGAGACGTCGTCGTGATCGGAGCGGGCAATACCGCGATCGATTGCGCTACTATCGCCAAGCGCTTGGGCGCCGAGCAAGTGACCATGGTCTATCGCCGCACTGACGAAGAGATGACCGCTTACGCGCACGAATACGAGTTCGTGAAGAAGGAAGGCATCGAGTTTCGTTTTCTTACGCAGCCAGTCGGCGTGCTCGCCGAAAACGGGCAAGTGAAGGGTTTGACCTGCGTGCGCACGGATTTGGGTCCGCCGGATGCATCCGGACGGCGAGCGCCGCAGCCGGTCAACGGATCTGAGTTTACGATCTGCGCCGACCAGATTGTCAAAGCCGTCGGCCAGGAAAAACCCGAGCTCGCCGCCAGATTGGGATTGACGACGGAGAAAGGCTTTATCAAGGTGACCGAGGAATTCGAGACCAGCATTCCGGAGGTGTTCGCGGGCGGCGACTGCATCCGCGCCAAGAACGCCGCATCCACGGTGATGGCGGTAGAAGACGGCAAGCTCGCCGCGATCGCGATTCATCGGCGAATCATGGAGCAAAAGGAGGGCGGCGTCCATGGCTGATCTCAGCGTCAATTTTGCAGGCATTCGCTCGCCAAATCCGTTCTGGCTGGCTTCAGCTCCACCCGCCAATTCAGGCGCCCAGGTTCATCGTGCGTTCGAAGCCGGATGGGGCGGCGCTGTTTGGAAGACCATCGGCGCGCCCGTGTTGAATGTCTCGAATCGCTACGGTGCCTGGCATTACGGCGGGCAACGGATGCTGGCGATCAACAACGTCGAGCTGATCTCGGACCGGCCGCTGGAAACGAATCTGCGAGAGATTGCCGAAGTGAAACGGGCGTGGCCCGATCGAGCCGTCATCGTTTCCGCAATGGTTGAATCCAAGCCCGAGGCCTGGCACGACATCATCGGCCGCATCGAAGACACCGGCGCCGATGGAATCGAACTAAACTACGGCTGCCCGCACGGAATGAGCGAGCGCGGCATGGGAAGCGCCGTCGGTCAGGTGCCGGAATACTGCGAGCAGATTACGCGCTGGGTGATGGAAGTCGCGCGGATTCCGGTGATCGTCAAGCTCACGCCGAACATCACAAATATCGTCAGTCCCGCGAGGGCCGCCGTTGCCGCGGGCGCAACCGCGCTATCGCTCATCAATACTTTCAACTCAATCGTCGGCGTGGATTTGGACTCTTTGGAAATCACTCCAAACATCGGTGGTAAGGGCGGCCATGGCGGATATGCCGGACCTGCGGTGAAGCCGATCGCATTGAATATGGTGGCCTCGCTTGGCGCCGATGACGTGGTGCGCGGCGCGGGCCTTCCTATTTCAGCCATGGGCGGAATCACAACGTGGCGAGACGCGGCCGAATTCCTTCTGCTGGGAGCCACGAGCCTGCAGGTCTGCACGGCGGTGATGCATTACGGTTTCCGCATTATCGAAGATCTGTGCGACGGACTCGCCACCTGGATGGATTCCAAAGGATTCACGCGCATTTCCGACTTCGCGGGCAAGACGCTTCCGCGCATCTCCGATTTCAGCAACTTCGATCTGTCGTTCCGCGCGGTCGCGCGTATCGACTCGGGCAAATGCATCAAGTGCAACCTTTGCTATGTCGCCTGCAACGACACGGCGCATCAGTGCATCGACCTGATCGACACATCCGGCCGCGCCGTTCCGCCGCACTCCTACGATGAGCGCTCTAACGGAAAGCAAGAGGCGGTCGGCACGCGTCCTCGACCTCGCGTGCGCGAGGAGGATTGCGTGGGATGCCGGCTGTGTTACAACATTTGTCCAGTGGAAGGTTGCATCGATATGGTGGAGCTTCCATCGGGCCGCGATCCGATCACTTGGAATGAATTGGTGAAGTCGCGACGCGACGTAACCGAGGATTGGAAAGCAATGGAAGAGTACCGGAAGAAGGTTGGCATTCATGTCCATTGACCGGAGAAGAGCGTCATGGCGCTGCTGATTCGCAACGCTGATATCGTCACGGCTGACTCGCGCAACCGCGGCGATATCTATGTTGAAAACGAAACCATCACGCGAATGGGGCGGGATCTCGAAGCGCCGTCTGGCGCGGAAATAATTGATGCAACCGGCAAGCTGGTTTTCCCCGGCTTCATCGACCCACACGTCCATATTTATCTGCCATTCATGGCGACTTTCGCCAAGGACACGCACGTAACCGGAAGCATCGCGGCGCTGGTTGGCGGTACAACAACGTTCATCGAAATGTGCTGTCCTTCCCGGCTGGACGACGCTCTTGCCGGATATCAACTCTGGAAATCGAAAGCGGAAGGCAACAGCGCGTGCGACTATAGCTTCCACATGTCAGTCACGAAATTTGAGGACAAGAGCGAAGGCCAATTGCGGGAGATCGTCGGCGACGGGATCGCTTCGTTCAAGATCTTTCTGGCGTATAAGAATTTTTTCGGCGTTGACGACGGCGAGATGTACCAAACTCTGCAACTGGCTCGCCGGCTCGGCGTCATCGTCACCGCGCATTGCGAGAATGCTGAACTGGTAAGCCGCCTGCAACAGTGTTTGATTGCTCAGGGCAAAACGGGACCGGAGTGGCACGAGCCCAGCCGGCCGGAGTCAGTTGAAGCCGAGGGGACGAATCGCTTCGCAATTTTTCTGGAGACGACGGGCGCCGCAGGCTACGTGGTGCACTTGTCTTCGAAGCCCGCGCTCGATCGCGCCATGGCGGCCAAATCGAGAGGCGTGCGGCTTTGGGTCGAGTCCGTGCTCCCGCACTTTCTGCTCGACAAGACTTATGCCGAGCGGCCCGGTGTGGAAGGCATGAAGCACGTGATGTCGCCGCCGCTGCGCGACCGCTCCAATCAAAAGGTCCTCTGGGACGCGTTGGCGATGGGCTTCATCGACACCGTCGGCACCGATCATTGCCCCTTCGATACATCGCAGAAGCTGCTGGGTAAAGATGCGTTTACTCAGATTCCGAACGGCATCCCTGGGATTGAAGAACGAGTGAACCTGCTTTACACGTATGGCGTGAAACGCGGCACGCTGGATTTGCACCGCTTCGTGGACGCCGCCAGCACGCGCGCGGCGAAGCTCTTCGGGCTGTTTCCGCGCAAGGGCACGATTAGCGTGGGCAGCGATGCGGACCTGGTGATTTATGACTCTGATTACCGCGGCGTCGTCTCGGCGGCGAGTCAGCACACCAACTGCGATTACAACGGTTTCGAAGGCATGCAGATCGAAGGGCGGCCCGCCGTGGTTATGGTCCGGGGCCGCGTGCAAGTAAGGGACGGCAAATTCGTGGGCGAGCGCGGCCGCGGGCGATTGCTCAAACGCGATCCGGCGTATTTCTAGACAACATTCCGTCATGCCCCTCAATCCAAAGCGAACCATTGCGGAACTCAAGGAACTCCGCGCTTTAACCGGCGACGAAAACGGCGCGCAGAGAATCGCTTGGAGCGACATGTGGCTCAAGTCGCGCCAGTGGTTTACTTCGAAACTGCAAGGCCTTCCGGTAGAGGATCACTACGACGCCGCCGGGAATCGATGGATCACCTTGAAAGGAGCGTCGGAGAAGGCCCTGCTCCTGGGAAGCCATCTGGATTCGGTGCCGAACGGCGGCTGGCTGGATGGATGCCTCGGCGTGATGACGGCGCTGGAGGTGTTTCGCGGTTTCGCGGGAAAGTATAACGGCCGTCCTCCGCTGACCGTGCGGCTTGTCGACTGGGCGGATGAAGAAGGCGCGCGATTCGGCCGCAGCCTGTTGGGCTCATCGGCGTTCGCCGGAACGCACTCCATCCAGGCTGATCGTGGGAGGATCGATAAAGACGGCGTTCGTTTGGAAGACGCCTTGCGGCGGTGCGGCGTTGAGATCGATCGCTTTGCCGAGGCAGGACGAGAAGGAAAAAACGCTGCCGCCTACCTGGAGCTGCACATCGAGCAGGGGCCGGTGCTCGAGAGTTTGCGCTTGCCGCTCGGAGTCGTGCTCGGCACCAAAGGCGTGGAGCGGCACGCCATCACTTTTCATGGCCAGGAGGCCCACTCGGGCTCAACACCGATGAAAGTGCGCCGTGATGCGCTGGCGCCCGCAGCGAAATTGGCGTTGGAGATTCGCTCGATCGCCGGTAGGTATCCCGACGCAGTGTGCACCATGGGCAGCCTCAAGACTTTCCCCGGCATCGTGACCGCCGTCGTCGGCCGCGCGGAGGCCACGCTCGATCAGCGCGATCTCGATGCAGGCGTCCTTGCAGAAATGTATCAGGCCGCGCGCGATGCGAGCGAACGCTTTGCCCGCGAGGAGCGCTGTACCGTGCAATGGTCGCGGATTTGGAGCATCGAGCCGCTGCCGTTCCATCCCACGTTGGTCGACTTCTGCGATGCAGCGATTCGGGAGACGGTGGGCACATCATACCGCTTGCCTTCCGGCCCGCTGCACGACGCAGCCGAGGTTTCACGCAGCTGCATCCCCACGGTCATGATGTTTGTGCAGTCG
>Ga0335085_10009530_pt1 | contig 14640 bp, 28 predicted proteins | sample Lox_Sample_45_FD_206712 | JGI IMG/M metagenome (GOLD analysis project Ga0335085, IMG submission 206712) | Soil microbial communities from Loxahatchee National Wildlife Refuge, Florida, United States - Lox_Sample_4.5 | ecosystem: Environmental > Terrestrial > Soil > Wetlands | place: USA...
CCCGGTCAGCTTCCAGGATGCCGCCCGCGCGATCCTGGCCGCTGGTGTCAGCGATCCGGCTGCGGGTGAGGCAGCGATGGATCAGCTTCGGGATGTGCGGCAGCTATGGGATAGCCAGCAGGAGTCAACCGCAGGTTGAGTCAGGTCCCGCGCTAGAAACGCCAAACATGCCAACGCCCCAGGTCAGCAGGTCATCTGCTTGTTGACCCGGGGCGTTATGATGCCCCTATGACCGGAGTACACCGGAAGCGCAAGCGCAAGCCGACCACCACTGAGGATTACGCGGCGATGCTGGTCCGCATGATCCGGGCCTATGGTCCGCGCATCGGCCAGGACCCGGCCGCGGGCCTGGAGAAGCTACGTGAGATTGAGGCTGAGCTGACCAGTGCCGTCAACGGCGGTCTCTACCTCGCCAACAAGACGGGTGGCCACAGCGTCAACGAGCTGGCCGAGGTCCTGGGCGTGAGCAAGCAGGCGATTCACAAGCGCGTCCAGGCGGGCGAGGCCATCGCTAAGCCGAAGCGGCCCCGGCCGGTACGCCATAACGCTGCGCGGGCCGTATCTCGCGAGCTGGAAGCCGGAAGCTAGGGCGCCGGCCGTATCAGTGGACGGTTACTTTTCAGAAGGTTGCACTGTGCATGGACAGGCATTAGAAGCCCGTCCTCGCCGCCCATGGACCTTGGCAGTACGTGATCCATGTGCACGGGTTCCGATAGGGGTTTTAGGCAGAGGTAACAAGTAGTGGTTTCCGACAGTGCTGGCTGCGGTTTACGGCTACGTGCGCGGGTACCGGATGGCGGTGATGACGGTGATGACGGTGATGACGGCCAGGGCGTTGGCGTCGGGTCAGGCAGCCATTCCACTATTCCGCCTGGTGAGACCAGCCACTCATCGTTGTCAGTTACCCCCGGGGGGTAGACGATTCTGATGTCTTCGTCCCTGTCCAGCGCGTCCTGCCACACGCGGTTGACCTCATCCTGAGTCATGCCCGCGGCTTGTATAACACGCATAACTGGCTCTCTTCCCAGGTGTAGACCAGCTCCCACTGGTGCGCGGGTAGCACCATGTCATTGACTTCTACGATTCGGCCGTCAGCGTCGGCTGCGGTGCGCCGGATGGCATACACCCGCTGCTCGACGTCCATTCGCAAGACTGTGCGCTCGTCAGGATCAGGCAGCCGGAGACGTATCGTCTCGGTGAATTCGGCTGGCCCGTGGCCAAGGTCGGCCAGCCTGGAGTAGATACCGCCCGGCCCGGTGTCGACCTCGGCTATCGGCGTGCCCGCGGCGAGGTCCATGGGCAGCCATGAGGTAGCAAGCTGCACGGGGGTGTGATCGGCCAGCATGTGGCGTCTCCGTGCCAGTGCCGGCGTGGCTGGATCGATGCCGAGGAGTTCAGCGACGTCATCTGGTGCGATTTGCTCGGACACGGAGACGTTGGAGTGAGCTTCGATGCCGAGCCGTTCTAGTTCGGCCTGGAATGCGCCGCGTGCTTGCCCTTGCTCGCGTATGCGCTGACGGGCCGAAGCGTCGCGGCGGAGTACGGGTAGCTCACGCACCACGGTGCGCGCCCCGCGCTCGACGTGCACCAGGCCGTCCGCACGCAGTAGCCGGATCGCCATGTTCACGGTGCGCTTGTTGACGTTGTGGCGTTCGGCAAGGGTCAGTTCCGGCTCGAGCGTGCTGCCGGGCGCGTAGTCGCCACGCTCGATCGCTTCGCGCAGCACGTCGGCTATCTGCTGATACCGCGGCTGCGGTTCGGTGATGGGCACGGTTTTTCCCCGTTTTGGTCGGCTGCATTGCTGTCCCTTCCCAGTGTAGAGACGTGATGACACGTCTCATGTCCAGAGATGTCATATGTCACTTGACGTCAAAGTCAGGTATCGATGATGCTAGGAAAGACAGATGACACATGTCATCTATCGTAGCTGTGGCCCGGTTCAGAGCCACGACACAGGAAGGGGCAGGCATGCCCGGAACATTCGACACGAAACTCACGCGGCCATGAGCGGCCCTGACGAGCCGGGCGGCTCCTACGTGAACGAGAATCCGCGGCGTCCCCGGACTCCGGGTGAGTCACTGGACGCTGCCCTGGAGCTGGAGGCGCAGACCGCGCAGTTGCTCTCCGATCAGCTTGAGCAGGTGAGGAGCGAGCTGGCCGAGGTTCAGGCCGCTCACGAGTTCCTCGCCCGCCGTGTGTATGTCCTGGAGAGGCCACCGTCTAGTTAGCCCCGGAGGACCACCGATGAATGTCGATACCGGCCAGTTCATGGCCATCACAGAGCAGCTCGCCAGCCTGGCCGTCAAGGTCGAGCGTCTTGAGCGCCGGGACCAGGCCCGGGAAGACGTCGCCGCTCTCATCGCGGGCGGGACGCCTGGCCGGCATACCCGGTCTCGTCATCTGCATTCTGTCCGTACCGGCCCTGGCCGGTAAGTAGTCCCCCGGTCCCTCGCCGCCCGCCGGCCAGCGTCCGCGGCGAAGGGGCCGGTCACCCTCACTCAGTGAAGGAACCCCAGATTATGCCCCCTGCTCTTCCCGTGCGGCCCACGCCGCCCGAGGTGGACGCGCTGCTCGCCACCGAGCTCGTCGACGTCGCCTACCACCTGCACTGCCTCACCCAGGACACAGGCTTTGGTGCAAGCGCCGCCGAGACGCGGGCGCTGCGACGCGCCGTCGTCGTCCTCCTGCGCGTCTACATCGGCGCCCGGCCCGTTACGTCCGCCCACCTGCACCGCGCGGAGAGTGCGCGATGACGGCCATGACCACGCGCGAAATCGCCGCGCAGATCCGCGCAGAACACACAGACCACGCCGCCACCGCGCGGATGCGCGAGTACGTCCTGCGCCTCGTCGCTGAGGCTTACGACGACTGCGTGTCGCGCGGCACGCTCCTTGACGCGCTCGGCTGGTGCATGAACGCGCGCGATCTCGCTAAGGCTCTCGCCCTGCTCATCGAGGACAGCGTTCCCGATGCCACCTCCCACCGCATAGACACTTGCCCCTGCATCGCCTGCTCGTTCTTCACGGCTTATGACTGGGATCTGTCTCCTGCTCTTGTGGTTGCTGCCCCATGAACCCCCGTCTCGTTACCGTCCTGTGCTCTTCTGGCCGCTGCCCTCTTTCCAACCAGACCATTGCAGTACCTGACTGTCGTGGAAAAAACACGGAGCGTGACTGGCTTATGGGGTCGATTTCATGTGCTGACTGCGGCCAGCCGACCACCAGCAAAACCGGGCTGTGCATGCAATGCCAGTACGCCCAGGAGGCCCGTAACCGGGGTGCGGCGGTCCCGGGCTGGGGTGACCGGCCCGCCGTCCCCTGTGAGGTCTGCGGCGTGCCCACAGCCGATTTCACGGGCGTGTGCAGCCGCGGCCCTGAATGCCGGACTGAGCACACGCGCCGGTACAACGCCGCGCGGCGCGAGAACAAGAACCGCGCGGCGCGCAAGTGGCGCCGCGCGAACCCCGAGTCCGCGCGCGCAACAGACGCGCGCAATAACGCCAACAGGAAGAGGCCACGATGACCGAACCAGTGACCGGCCCGGCCGGGGGCGGGAAGACGCGCGCGCTCGCGGAGTTGCGCCGCGCAAACGAGCCCGCGTATCAGGCTGCCGCCGCCGAGATCGCCCGGCAGGACACCGAGGCCCGCAAAGAGCTGGGGCAACCCCAGCTCGCCGTCAGCGAAGACGCATCGCTGGACCTCCGCGACCTCGAGGCCGGGTCCTGAGCGCCCGCCCGGGTGCCGCCCCTGAGCGTTTCGCTCGCGTGCGAGACGCTGGCGCCCGGGCGGGTCTACACCTCCGCATGGCTCTGGCCGCCGCGATTCGCGGCCCTGGTCTGGCTGGCCCGGCACGGTGGCGAGCTGGCCTCGTGTCACGTGCAGCCGACCGGGGCAGTCACGACACGCCGGTATGGCTGCCTGTTCCGCGGACTTCCGGGCCTGGCCGGCAAAGATAAGCCCCGACGTGTAGCCGGCATGCACGCAGGAGGCCCCAGAAACGACGAAGGCGCCCCCCGTAACGGGGAGCGCACTACACCGGAACCGGCCGGATCACCGTTCGCTCACCAGGTCCCCACCTCAGGCGAACGAGATCCCTAACCCAAGCCGAGGCCCACCATACACGGGAGCCATTCGGCCAGTCGAGTATTGCCCCGCAACGACACGCGCGTGTCGGCCGGGGCGCCCGGCTGGTCATCCGATCAGGCAATCTCACGGCTGGCGATCGTCAAGGCGATCCCCGCGGGATCTAAGCGCGCCCGCAGTCAGCGGGGCTATCTGCGCGCCGTGGTCGCTGACCCGGTAATCGCCGCCCTGCGGGCCGACCGGCGCCGCGCCGTGCTCGAGCTGGCCCGCATCCTCGCCCGGCATGCCGACTGGCGCACCATGACGTCCTGGCGGCCGCGGGAACGGGCCTGCGCCGAGATCGGCAGCAGCCGTGACCCGTCAAAGCCGTTGAGCATCAGCACGTACAAGCGGGCGCGCCGGGTCCTCGAAGAGTGCGGCTTCCTCGGTCTCGTCGCCTCGGCCTGGACGAGCTCGCTGCGTGCGGGCGCGCTCGATGACGGGACCGGCACCTGCGCCGTGTTCGTGCTCACCGTCCCCCGTCACAGAGGGCCTCTCCCCGCCGATGGGGATTCCCCGCGGGTAAATGAGCCCCTAACTGGCTCACATAGTGAGCCTGGTAAAGCCCCTCGCGCGCGCGAGGATCGCCTCGAATCCGGGGCCCTCGGGCAAGCCCGCGACCTCCAGCGGCGCGCCCCGGTGCTGACCCGGATCAGCGCCGAAGCCGTCCGGCACATGATCAAGCCGTTTGCCGCCGCCGGGTGGACGGCCCGGGACGTGCTCGAGGCGATCGACCACGCCCCGGACGGCCGCCAGCACGGTTTCACGAGCTCGGTCCGGCATCCGGCGGGCTGGCTGCGCTCGCGGCTGTCGGCCTGGCTGGCCCCGGACGGCGCCGTGCGGCCCTCAGTGTCCCAGCAGCGGGCCGCCTCGGCCGCCGTGGTCCGGGCGGGGCAGGCAGCCCGGCGGGAGCGGGAGCGTGCGGTACGGGCGGCTGCAGCCAGCCCGCAGCAGGTGAGGGCACACGCGGCGGCGGCCCGGGAAGCGCTGCGGGCGCGGAAGACTAGGGCAGCATGAGCAAGCCGTCGCGTCCCGCCGCGGTCCTGCGCGACGTGTCGCTTCCCGCGGCAGGCGACGTGTCGCACCCGGCCGCAGGCGACACGTCGAATGCCGACCAGGTCGGCGTGCGACGGATCTGCGCCTGGTGCTCCGGGCCGATCCCCGAGCGGGCACGCCGGGACGCTATCACCTGCTCCAAGTCCTGCCGTCAGGCCCGCAACCGGCACGCCCACGGTGCCAGACCCGTCGCGCGCCGCCCGGGCGGGGAGCGACGTGTCGCGCCGCACGCGTCGGACGCGACACCTCTGCGTCTCGCCTACGCAGATCCGCCGTACCCGGGCAAAGCCTGGCTGTACCGGGACCACCCGGACTATGCGGGCGAGGTCGACCACGCCGCGCTGATCGCCCGCCTGGCCGCCTATGACGGGTGGGCACTGTCGACGTCGGCCGCGGCGCTGCCCGCCGTGCTCGCGCTGTGCCCGCCGGAGGTGCGGGTGGCGGCCTGGGTGCGTGGTGAGCGTCCCGGCCGCTCGAGGTGGCCGCTGAACGCCTGGGAGCCGGTCATCTACGCCGGGGGCCGACAGCAGGTGTCGCGTTCCGACGCCGTCGGCGCGCGACGGGTAGCGGATGATGATCCGTCGCACAGCGACGACGTCGGCAAGCGACGGCTAGCGGATGCGTCGCCTGGCACGCGTCCCGCGCGACGGGTAGACACGCTCGTGCACGGAGTCACCCCATACACCACGCTGCCCGGCCGGGTGAACGGTACCAAGCCGGCCGCGTTCTGCCGGTGGGTCTTCGAGCTGCTGGGTGCCGCCCCCGGTGACAGCCTCGATGACCTGTTCCCCGGCTCCGGGGCGGTGGCCCGGGCGTGGGCCTGCTTCGCCGGTTCCCCCTTGCCGGAGGTCTTGTCGGCGAGGGGAGTGTAGTCGGTGCATCCCCCCTAACTCATCTCATCTCATAGCCGGGAATGTAATTGATTCTGCCCCGGCGACCGCATCGCCCCCCGGGCTGATCCGTAGTCAGTGCAGTTATGATGACTACATGCCTGTTTCGTATCGGGCCGCCGCCGCGGCACTGTGGGGTGAGGCGGGTGTCTACGCGCACGAGGCGTACGCGGACTTCCGGCCCCGGCTGTACCGGCAGCTGCCACGCCAGGTGCCCATCGTCATCGGCATCGTGGCCTATGGCCACTGCGCTGGCCTGACCCGGTGTGACTGGAGGCATGGCCCGCGTATCTCGCTTTTCTCGTCAGCGTTCGGCCGCGGTGATCGCTACGTGGATGACCTGCTTGTGCATGAGATGCTGCACGCTTGGCTGTTCGTTACCGGCCGGGATACGGGTCATAACAGCGATGACTGGTATGAGGGCATCCGGTCCCGGTCGCTTGCCGTGCTCGGCCGCGAGGTCGACGCGCGCCGCGGTGCCGCACGCCGGTCCGTTCGCGTCCCGAATCCGGCATACAAGCCCGGTGGTGATGAGCCGAAGACGATTGTCCGTAAGGAGGCCGTCGACGACGCTGTGCAGCATGGCGAGGTTGCCCGGTGGCCGCATTCGTTCCGGCCGGATGGCTATGACTGGGGCGAGCCTATCGAGTGCCCGTCGTACTAGTGGCCTGGTGTTTGTAGTCGGCGCAACGGTAATGACTACGGCACGGTGGTCAGGCTGCCTGCTTGGTCTGCGCGTAGGTTCTTGCAACCACGATGGTCACCCAATGGCCGCAGGGCAGGCGCCGGACGCGGGTCACTCGTTCGAGGTCGCGGGCCCGCCCGAGGTGCGCCCGCCCGCACGCAGGGCAACGGCCAAGCCAGTGCCAGTACGTTCGCAGCGTGTCGGGTTTGAGCAGGCTCACCCGGCATGTGTCGACGCGCCGCGGTGCTCGTTTCGGGCGCGTGATGGTGGTGCTCAGCGGTTTACCCTCCGTATGCCCTTCGGATCGCGCTGGGGAGCTGCCACTCCTGCTCGATGTTCGCGGTCTTGGTCACGGTGGCCGGGGATGGCATCTGGCCTGCGGCGTTCCGCATGCCGCTCATGATGTCCGCGCCGGATGGTGCCGTGGTCGGTACGGGTGGCACGCCCGCGAGGTCCCCGGGCGCCGCCCGGCCGTTGACGACGATCGGTACATCCCCGGTGTTGATGAGCGCCCGGCCGTCCGTAAAGGTCTTGACGCCACCAGCCGACCTGGTGGCCGGGTCACCGTCGAGATATGCGGCGATGGCCCGTCGTTCGATCTGCTCGCCGTATTTGGTCCGGCGAAGGTAGGCGTCTACGATCGCCCGTGCGGTCGGCCCGTCTGATTCGCTCCACAGGCCGGTCCTCAGCGAGTAGACGCGATGCGCTTCGGTGGCCTGCCCGCGGGGATGAGCGAACGGCAGTTCGATTGCCGCGTTGAGGTCCGCGAGGTGGGCCTGTGCCCGCTTCAGGTCATGCTCAGCCTGGCGGCAGACATCGTTGAGGGGGTCGTTCGCCCGCGCGGCCTCCTGAAGCCGTGCCCGCAGCGCTTCGGTCTCTTGCTCGACTGCGACTTTCAGCGCCCGCGCGTTGAGGCGCACGGCCAGGTCCTCGTCGTCCCTGGCCGCTTGGAGCTCGGCCGCCTTCTGCTCGCACCCGGCAAGCTCACCTTCCAGGTGCGCCACGGCCTGCTGCCCCGGCAGGGCCGCTGTGCGCGCCTCTGAGGCCCGTTCCTCCGCCTGGGTCACTTCCCTTTCAGCCGCGGGCCGTTCGGCTTGGAGAATCCGCCCTGCTGCGGCCTGGGTGACTTCCAGCACCATGCCCAGTGCGGCGAGGATCACCGAATGGTCATCGATGGTCAGGCCAGCAGCATCAGCGCCGGATTCCTCGCCGGTGGCGGGTGTCTCGGCAGTGGTCGTCATGGGTCAGCTTCCGGTGGAGATGATCAGGCCGGTACTCACTGCGGTTGCCCCCGCGGTGATGCCCCAGAGTTTCGTGCTGCTTGAGCTGGAGAACTGGCCGAGCGGTACCACTGCCCCGGCCGGGACCGGCGTGCCGGTCAGCACGCTGGCGGTAGTCCCGGCGCCGACGAACACGGTTGCCGTGCCGCCGTTGGTGATGACCACCGACGCGGGTCCGGGCGGCACTGTCCCGAGCACCGTTGGCGCGGTGCCTACGCTGACCTGCCCGGGGCTGATCAATGCGCTCCTCGTGGCCCGGTCAGGTAGTTCGCTTCACCCATAGCGGCGGCCTGCGGTGCGGTGCCGCGGAACGGTGCCCCGCCATCGGTGGCCACTGTGTGGATCGGTGGCTGGCCCGGCATCGGGGAAGGCGCCGCCGCCCCGAGCTGGGGAGCGAAACCCTGCGCCGAGGCGCGCATCTGATCCATCTGGGAGACCGCGGCCCTGGAATTGTGGACCACGACGGCATCACAGAACGGGCCGGGCCGTCCCGCTTCGCCATGCTGCGTCAACGTCGCGCCCGCCGAGGGGGCCACCACGTGATACTGCAAGTGCTCCGTCATCTCCCCCCGGCCTGGCACGAGCGCACCAGCGGGCCGGTGCCCGGCCGCGAGCGAATCGTCCGGGCGCACGCGGAAACGCCCCGGGGCAACACGGTCATTCTGTGGTGAATCGGCTGCCCGGCCGGGCAGTACAACGTCTGTCATCTCAGGTACCTCCGGTTAAGTCGCACCGACGAAAGAGGTCGTCAGGACCGTTGGTGTTGCGGTGAGCTGCGCGAACGTGGCAGCGGTGCCATGGGAGTACGTCAGCGGGCCGTTTGTGAATACGCTGCCCGCGTTCGACCCATTGACCTGTGCCACTTCCTGCCGAGGCGTCCCGGGTTCGACCACCAGCCACATCCCGGCGGTGAAGAACGTCCCGCCCGCCGCCGTGGTGAGCGTGGTCCCGCCGAGAGCCGTCGTCGCGGTGATCACCGTCCCCCTGGGGGACACCTGCTCAAACCCCGACACCGCCCAGATCGTCCCGCCCGCTGCCATGTTCGGCAGCCGCAGTTTGCCGAGCGGTGGCAGTGCGATCGTCGTTGGCGCTCCTGCCGATACCGCCGACCCGCCGAGCCACACCGTTCCCGGCCCGTTGTTGAACAGGACGGCATGCGGTACCCCGGCCCCAGACGGAGTGAAAACGACCGTGGGAACCGTGGCGCTGACCGGCGTAATCACTGGCCGGTCCTCACGCGCATCATTCGCCACTCGGCCGGGGTGAAAGGCTCCTGCCGCATCGGCCCCGGCCCCGGCATCATCGGCCCCGCGGGCTGGTTCATGGCCCGGAGTATCCGGTCCGTGTAATCGACGTGATCCTCGTAGTTGCCGATCAGCTCGCACAGTGACCCGACCACGGCCTCGAGGACAGCGTTCGTGCCGCTGCCCTTCTGCACGCCGGTCTGCCGGTACACGGCCGTCAGGACGTCGGCCGCCAGCCGGTCACTCCGCACGCTCACCGCGCGCTCCCCAGCTTGGCCAGAGCCGCCCGCGCGGCCTCACGCCGTCCCGGATCCGGATCGTTGGCCCACTCAGCGAGCATCGCCTTCTGGATCGCTTCACGCGAGGTCACCTTGGCCGCCGATTTCCCGAGCGAACGTGAACGCTTCGCCTTCTGCGGCTTCGGAGGCCTGCTCTTCGTCAACGTCCCATCCACATGCTTAACCACCAGCTCAGCCTCACCCGGGGCACTCTCGGCATACCGTTTCCAGCTCTTCAGCGCTTGCTCATGCCCAGATCTCGCCAACCGGAGAACCGTCGCCCGCCGCTCCAGCTCCAACGGCTCACCATCCGGCATCCCGCCGGTCAGGTAATCGCAATCGAGTATGTAAGCCACCGGCTCACCCATCCTTGCTTTCGTTCACCTGACCGCCGGTCAGGCTCTTGCCAATGAACGACTCCAGGCCCTCGCGCTCCACGCGGATAAGCCTCGGCCCAAGGCGCCGGGCCGCCAGCTCGCCCGCCTTGATCTTCCGGTGGACCGTCGACGCCGAGCACTGCAGCGCCGCCGCAGCCTCAGCAACCGTCAAATCGCTCATGGCTAGAGCATAACAGGTGTCATAGGTGCTATAGAGGGCACTAGGTTCCTGAGCCGGGGCCTGCCGCGCATCCCGGGCACTTGCGGGCATGCGCGGTCATCAGGGAGCGCCGTTCTTCCCCCTGCCGCACGCGCAGGCTCTTGTCATAAACCCCCATGTCGGTGTTGCACGGCAGGCAGAGCAGGCCCCGGACCCACAGGTGGACGTGGCAATGATCAAACATCAGCCGGGCAAGCCACGCTTTCGGCGCGTACCCCAGTGCTTTCGCATCAGCGGCGAGCCCTGCGGTATCGCGCCCGCATATCTCGCATGACCCGTCACGCGGATACCGGCGGCCCATGTCCTTCCACCAGCGCACCAGGCCATGACGTTCCATGAACGTCGGATCAGATTTCATACCGCGCCCCTAAGCCAGTCGAAAACACCACACGAAATTAGCTGGGCCAGTCGTGGGGAATCGGGGATTCTTCCGTCTGCGTGATATGAGCGCGGTCCGGATCTCGTACGGCGTCGTCCGTACGGCATCGTCCGGTCCTCGTGTCCCTGAGCCTGGTTCTCGTGTGCGTGGTCGTGGTCACGCCGGGGCTGGTCACGCCGAGGTCACAGCGAAATAGTGTCGTTTAGATGGGCGGACCGCTGGTAATCCTCGCTCCCCTGTCATAGAGTGTCGATTAGAAGGATTAACGACACTGGAGGGGTTGGGATGGCAGACACCAAGGGCAAGCGGCCCGCTGAGGTACTGACAGAGGCCGAGGTTCGCTCACTGCTCAGTGCATGCTCGCGGCGTGCGCCGACCGGCATCAGGGACCGGGCCCTGCTCACCGTGCTCTACCGGGCCGGTCTTCGTATCGAGGAGGCGCTCGACCTTAAGCCTGCCGATATCGACCCGGACCGGGGCACCATCCGTATCCTGCACGGCAAGGGCGACCATGACCGCACCGTGTCCGTGGACGATGGCGCCCTGGCGATCGTGCAGCTCTGGCTCGCTGAGCGCGCCGGGCTCGGCATCAACGGCCGGAACAAGCTGTTCTGCACGCTCGCAGGCGGCCCGCTGAGCGCCAACCAGGTCCGGCAGATGGTCAAGCGCCGCGCCGCAAAGGCAGGCATCGACAAGCGCGTTCACCCGCACGGCCTGCGGCACACGCACGCGGCCGAGCTCGTCGCCGAAGGGGTGCCGGTCAACGTCATCCAGAAGCAGCTAGGCCACGTCTCGCTCGCGACCACGGACATTTACCTCCGGCACATCGCCCCGGCCGACGTCATCGCGATGGGCCGCAAGCGGCAGTGGAGCGCGTGATGTGGCTTCTCACGATCGTCCTGCTCGGGCCCGTGGCACTTCTGGTCATGGCTGGCCTGCCGCCCGTCCTGGCCGCGGTCCTCGCCGTGCTCGCCGTGGTCGCCATGGGCGCCGCAGCGAAGAGGAATCCATAGCCGTTAACCGTTAACCCCGCTAGGCCCCCGGTTCGCATCATGCGGCCGGGGTCTTTGCGTTGCATCGCGTCAGCTAAGAGGCGATTTGCCCGTCACGTAGGCCTGGCGTCACCTTCGTCAATCGGCGTTGTCGAGGTGTTCGGCGGTTGCTTCGATTGCTGTTTTCGCCTGGAGTTCGGCGCCGGCCTCTTCCAGTGCTTGCCGGACGGTTGCCGGGTTCCACTGGGCCATGCATGCCCTGATTTCGGCTACGGTCGCGTTGGCGTGGCCTGTGATGCTGACGGATCTGCGTGCGGCTTCGGTGCCGGTTAGCCGCGCGGTGCGCTCGTTTGCTTTGGTGATCATGGCGAGTGCGCCGAGGATGATCGTGGCGTCGGGGATTGGTTCCCCGTTGGCGTCAACAACGACTTTCCCCGTCCTGCTGATGGCGGGGGGCGGGCTGTTGAGGAGTTCGTGTGCGCGGACGCGGACGAGGCGGAGTTCTTCGAGCTGCTGGCGCCTGAGTTCTTCGAGTGTCCCGTCTTCGATCGCGGCGCGGTGCCAGGCGCGGCGTACGGCCTGGTGTGCCCCGTTGCGGGATTCGTAGCCCATGGTGTCGGCGATGTCTTGCATGGTCATGCCCTGGGATGCGAGTTCGGCGCATCGGCGGTCGCGTTCGATGGTGGTTATGTCGGGGCGCCATCGGCCGTTGCCGCCGCGGGGGCGCCATAGGGGGCCGCGTTCATCCCCTGTGTTCTGCGCCGGTTCGCTCATGGCTCCAGTGTGGCCCGTTCATCATGTACTCCGGTGAGTAGTTCCTGTGCCTGCTCTTGTGCCCGGATGGCTAGGCGCTGGGCAGCGTCCCGGACGTCATCCACTCCCACGCCGAGAACTTCGGCGATGGCTTCGAGGTCGGTCATGCCGCTCCTGGTGTCGGCCGCCTGGCGGTGAAGCTCGCGGCGAGTTCGGCTTCCTGGAGTTGTCGGGCGATGGGGGCGGCGAGTGCATACAGGTGCCACTCGCATACCCGTGCCTCTTCAGGGATGATCATGTCTTCGAAGGCTTCGACAGGCGGGTGAGGACATGGGTCGCCGTCGCTGAGACCGTAGTGGCAGCCTAGGTAGGTGCGGGGCCTGAAGGCGCATATGCCGCATTCGGCGAGGTGCGCGGCTTCGGTTTCCTCCCGGTTCATGCTGCATCTCGCGCGGTATCTAGCTGATCCTCGGCTTTCCGCAGGAGAGCGTGGAGCCATCCGGCGGGCGGTGGCCATGGGACACCCCAGGCGGCGAGCTGGGCGCGGGTGAAACCTCCGCTGGGGGACCGGCCCGCGTCGATTTCTGCGGGGCTTAGCCGCGGGAGGCTGGCGAAGAGCGTGTCCACCTCTGTGGCTTGTTCCGAGGTACGCTGTGCGGCCCTGGCGTGCTGCCTGAGCGCGATCGCCGCAGCGATGTAACGGGCACGGCAGACGGTCTTGCCTTTGCCGGGCCTGGTGCACGCCGCGCCGGGTGCAGCGCCGCAGTCGGCGCAGGGCAGGTGCTGGCGTGCATGCGTGGTGATCTTCGGTGTGTCCTTCAGTGGCGCTCGCTGCTTGCTGGGACTCAAGGGTTCCTCCATCGGGTAGGCGGCGCCGCGCAGGCGGGCGAACACTGGAGACCGGCCGTGAAACCGTGCCCGCCTTGGTTCCCGGGCGGATGCGAATGGAGCGAAGATTCCGGCCGGGTGGCTTTGACGCGGCGCCATGCCTCAAGTCTGGCAGTGGTTTAGACCATCGGGGGGATGTGCGGACAGTTCGAGCTGTGCGGCCTGTAGCTCGTCTGGCGTCAGGTTTAGTTCCCGGGCCGTTTCGGCTTCGTTCCAGCCGAGTGCTTTCAGGCCGCCTAGGCGGAGGGTAGTTTCCCCGAGATCTGCGATGAGGCAGAGGCGGCGGATCTCGTCTGAATCGGCTTCGCTTGCGCGCTTAAGCACAGGTTCGTTGCTCCCCTATATACGCCACGCACGGCGTGGAAACAGTACCACGGATTGTCAAATCGTTGTTAAGCAACGTTAGTCAGGTCTGTGACCTGGGCTTTTGTCCGAGAATTCGGACTGCCGGACCCGGAATCTTGTCCGAGTTTTCGGACTGATGCTGACCTGGGCTTTTGTCCGAGAATTCGGACTGCGTCGTAGTACGTGGACCGGGGCATGCTGAGCCTGCGGAGGATGTCTTCGGTGGTGATCCCGAGTGCGCGCAGGCCCCCGACCTGGATCGCGCTGGCCGGTAGTGACCGGTCTGATAGGAGTGCCTCTACTTCTGCGAGATCGGCGGCTGGTTTTCTGGCCCGGCGCGCCGTGGCAGCACATGGCACGGCCGATCGGAGGATCTGGGTTACCGTGCTGCGGGCGCAGCCGCAGTGAGTGTTCCATACGAGCTGGCGGCCCTTGACCTGGATGCTGAGTGCCCGGAGCAGTCCGCAGGCGGGGCAGGGAGCGCGCCATCCGGCCCGTTCGGCGCGGCCTCCGAGAGGCGGGCACCAGTGATCGGTTGCGCAGTCGGCCGGGTCGAGGCCGGTTCGGCAGGCCATGGGGGGTCCGTTTCCGGCTGGCCTCTGGTGCGTCTCCCCCGCGCCTGCCGGGCGGTGCCCTATGATGGGCTGCGGTGATGCGCGTTCCCTGGCCGGGTCTGCGCGCGGGTGACTGGCTGATGACCAGCGCTGATGTAGTTGAGTGGTGAGGCCCCGCTGGTGCTCCAGTCCGGCGGGGCCTTCTCCATTGTGGCGCCCGTTTGTTACTGCTCCGTATGGGACTGAGGTGTTCATGCGGACATCTTGCTTCAATGCTTCAATGCTGCGATACTTGAGGCATGAACACACCAGATGTCACGGCCCAGATGAATGAACTCAGCGACGCTGAGCGGTCCTACGTCGCCCGCTGGCTCGCGCTTACCGATCCCCGGCTGGCGACTGAAGCGCTGCATGCGCTGGCCACGTTCCGGCGTGATGACCCGGACCATGCCCGCCTGATCTTCGGCCCGGAGGTGCCCCGGTGAGCGCGGAGGTTGCCCGCGCGACCCTGAACCTGCCGAGGTCGCTGCATACCGATTTGCGGGAGTGGGCCATCGAGGCGACGCGGGAGCTTGGCC
>Ga0335085_10009531_pt1 | contig 14640 bp, 13 predicted proteins | sample Lox_Sample_45_FD_206712 | JGI IMG/M metagenome (GOLD analysis project Ga0335085, IMG submission 206712) | Soil microbial communities from Loxahatchee National Wildlife Refuge, Florida, United States - Lox_Sample_4.5 | ecosystem: Environmental > Terrestrial > Soil > Wetlands | place: USA...
GAACTATAAGATCAAAGTTCGGGACTGGCCCCCATGTAATCACCAGGAACCCAATGGCCAGACCCCAAACCGTCACCGCACCCATCAGCATGTTTTGTTTGAAATAAAGAAGCCCGAGTATTCCCAATATACCTGTCGCAACCAGGAAAATAATGTTTCGGAGAATTTTTTGAGGATTCAGGGCAAATGTTGTCGCCAATGCCAGGCTGGCCAAAAAAAACATCCATCCCCCGATCGTTACCCGGACCGTTGGGATGGATGTGTATAGATGTGTGTTTATATTCGGGGCCAGGAGCAAGCTCTGGGCTGTAAATGCGAATATGAGGGCGGCTGTAAATACAGTCGTGTGTGGCGATGGCCGGGTCATAGGTGTTGAAACAAGGATAGCATATGAACAGGGTTTTTACAATCCTGCCGGCTCTTTGGCTAAAAGTGCCTGCGCTTGCGGCCGATGACCTTACGGACTTGTGAACAAAGTTACATAAACTTTTAATCTGATATAATTTATTAGAGTAGCACAGGGATAGTGAGGGCTGGAGATAATTATCCTCGAAAAACATTTTATCGGCGAGTTGAAAATGCAAACCTTCTTTACTTTAGCGCAGTACGATGAAATTGCGGGGGTTATTCGAAGTAGAACCGATTACCAACCGAAAATTGCGCTAGTTCTAGGCTCCGGTTTGGGGAGTTTGGCCGATTCCCTCGAGAAACCGGTGGTAATTCCCTTTGGTGACCTGCCAAATTGGCCTGCATCTACCGTTCCGGGACACGCTGGTCGGCTTCTCATTGGCATGCTTGAAGGGCAGTGTGTGATGGTAATGCAGGGTCGTATCCATTTCTATGAGGGATACACCATGCAGCAGGTAACCTTGCCAATACGGGTCATGCAGCGTTTGGGAATAGGTATTCTGATTGTTACTAATGCTGCCGGAGCGGTAAACCCGAAGTTCGCGCCGGGCGATTTGATGTTGATCACCGATCATATTAATTTTATGGGCATGGCAGGCTTCAATCCCCTCTTCGGTCCCAATATTGACGAACTCGGCCCTCGATTTCCGGACATGAGCCAGGCCTATGACCGCGAACTGATGCAGTTCGCGCGAAATGCTGCTTCCAAACATAACATTTCTTTGCATGAAGGGATTTATATTGGTCTGAGTGGTCCTTCTTTTGAAGGGCCTGCTGATTTGAGATTCTTGCGGTCGATAGGTGCCGATTCAGTGGGTATGTCCACTGTTTCTGAGGTAACAGTGGCTCGTCATGGCAATACCCGCGTCCTTGGAATATCCGGGATAAGCAACAAGGCGAATCTCGATGGCAGTTCTATCACCACTCATGAGGAAGTCTTGGAAGCGGGAAGGGTTATAGCTCCCAAAATGGACTTGTTGATTCGTGGCGTTTTGAGGCAACTTTAGGGGATGTGCGGGGTGGAATGGAGGCGCTTTTCAGGTTCCTGGCAGGGTATGAAATCCTGATCTATGCCGTTCTTTTTATAGGTTTGGTGGTCACCTTCCGTTGGTTGTGGCAGGCTTACCGTGAAACACGCGATGCAGTTTATGGGCTCGAACGTCAAATAGCAATGCGTCATATGACAACCTCGATTATTGCATTACTCTTGATAGCGATGCTGGCACTAGGTGAGTTATTCCTTGCTTCCTTCATAGTTCCCGATTTACCGGCGACCACTTTCTTATTGACTCCTACTGTTAGTTTGCTATCTGCTCCAAAGGGAACGCTCTTGCCGGAAGTCGCAACGGCCGTTGCGGGAACTGCCACGATCGTTAACGGAATAACTTCCGCATCTTCGGGATGTGTTCCCGGAGAAATCATGATTACTTCGCCGTCCTCCTCCCAGGATCTGAACGGCATTGTCAAGATATTCGGAACGGTGGAGGTAAAGGATCTGGGTTTCTACAAGTTTGAGTTCACACCGAACGGAGTGGAGAATTGGGCAACTTTTTATGCGGGGAGGACCATTGAGACCGGTCAGCCTATCGGCGTCTGGGATACGTCACAACTAATCCCTGGCGATTATCAAATCCGGCTTGTCGTCACCGATAACCAGGGAAAAGAGTTCCCTCCTTGCATTGTTACCGTCCGCGTGACAGGGAGCCAGTGATCAATCTATGCCTGAAATTGAAATTCGCCCTGCAATTGCAACCGACATAAAAACCCTTATTTCCCTCGAGCATGCGAGCGAAAGCGACTATGTCTGGCAGGTGGACATCCATCGAGCCACCGGTGAGGTGGATGTTTTGTTGCGGGAGGTCCGCCTGCCGAGGACGGTGACTGTCCGCTATCCACGCCCCACCCAGACCCTGGTGGACGATTGGAACAAGACGCCCATGCTGGTCGCCGTTTCCGCCAATCAATTGGTGGGATATCTGCGCATGACCGACCAGTTTGCCGCCGGAACGGTTTGGATAACCGACCTTGTGATCGGTCCCTCTTTCCGGAAAAAGGGAATCGCGACCGCCTTGATTATGGCAGCCCATCAATGGGCACAACAACGCGGCAGTCACCGGGCTGTTATCGAAGCGCCTTCCAAGAATAATGCAGCCATCCAATTGGCGCAGAAACTAGGCTATGAATTCTGCGGATACAACGATCAATACTATGTATCACGGGATGTGGCTTTATTTTTCGGAAGATTAATCTAGTCCTGAAGGGTCATTCGGGAAGGTATCGGATGTTTACTGGTTGGGAAAGCATGCTTTTGGCGGGATTTATAACCCTAAATCAAATCCTTACCGCTGGCATCGCGATTACAGCGTTCTCGTTGCTCCTTTATGCCCTGTCCTTTAACCTGCGGGACCGGGTGGCGAGGTCGTTTGCAATGATCCTTTTGTGCGTCGTTATCATTTTCTCCACGGAAGCGATAGCCAGTACCGTTCAAAGTATTTACGTCTCAGAACTGATGCGTCTGCAATGGGTTGGGCTGGTGTTCCTGCCAGCGGGTTACCTTCACCTTTCGGATGCTTTGCTTGTCACGGCGGGACGCCCCTCGCGCGGCCGGCGCCGGATCGCAGTTCGGTTGATGTATGTCTTTTCAATTTTCTTTCTGGTTCTGCTGGCATTGGGGGTGCTTGTTGGTCCGCTTGTTCCAAACGGGCAACCTGCCCCTCATCTTCAACGCACCCTTTGGACGGAAGTCTTCACAATTTATTACATGGCGGTGATGGTTTGGGCGGGGCTAAATTTCATCCGTGCCTATCAACGAATGTTAACCCGCTCCGGCAGACGCCGGATGATTTACCTGATGGCAGGCGCGACTGCGCCCGCGCTTGGTTCATACCCATATTTGCTTTTCGGTTCCAGTTTTGCCGCTCATTACCCCTTGTTTTTCTGGGTGGTTGCGGCTGTAATCAATTTTTCTGTCGGCGTATTAATAGTGATCATGGCTTATGCGGTGGCCTTTTTTGGCGTGTCCTGGCCAGACCGGGTCATCAAGAGCCGCTTGTTCAAGTGGCTCATGCGCGGGCCGGTCACTGCCTCCATCGCCCTGGCTGTGATGACCATCTTAAGGCGCCTGGGTCTGGAACTTTACGGCCTGGAGTATAACGCGGCAGTGCCAGTCGCCGTGGTTGTCACCATTTTGGTGGTGGAACATGGCATTACCCTGGCAGCGCCTTACTGGGAGAGGCTTCTCTTTTTTGGTGGTGACCGGTCCCAGCTGTTGCTCCTCCAGAACATCGAGGAGCGACTACTGACCCAGGGTGACTTGCGCCAATTCCTCGAAATAGTGCTGGCAGCCGTCCGTGATCACATGCAATCTCCCTCCGCTTTCGTGGCCGCCATGGACGATGGGTTCCTGTCAATGCTCGTGATGGCGGGACGTCCACTGATGGAAACCGAGAACCTGACTGGGGCGCTCGAAGAGCTTGAGATGGAAAATGACGAGCTGAAGGAATTTATTTGGGACGGTTATTGGGTGCTCCCCCTTCGACAAAAAGCGGGCGAGTTGGACCGCGACCTGACCCCACCGCTGCTCGGCATCCTTGGCGTCGCCCGCCTACCGGAGCAAACCATTGAATCAGAACAGCGACAGGCGCTTTGGCTGCTTGCTAATCGCGCAACGCTGGCCTTGGAGGATCGCAAGCTTCAACAGCGTGTATTCCGCTCCTTGGAGGATTTGGAGCCACAGGTCGATTTGATTCAACGGATGCGGGCGGCGGGTCGTTATGACAGCAAGACCAATTTGCTCAGTGAGGAATTTGCTCCCGATTCCGACATCGCCACCTGGGTGAAGGATGCCTTGAACCATTATTGGGGCGGACCAAAACTCACCCAGTCCCCACTCTTGAATCTGAAAATAGTCCAGGAGGCTGCTTCCAGCGAATATGACGGCAACGCGCCCAATGCTCTGCGCGCGGTGCTGAAGCGCGCTGTGGAACAGGTCAAACCCGAGGGCGAGCGCCGGTTTACAACGGAGTGGATTCTTTATAACATCCTGGAGATGAAATTTATCGAAGGCCGGAAAGTCCGGGATGTGGCGAACCGCCTGGCGATGTCCGAGGCAGATTTATATCGTAAACAACGTGTCGCTGTGGAAGCGGTGGCGCGTGCGATGATTGATATGGAATCTCAAGCCCTGGCTGGGAAGTAAAAATTAGGAGGTAGAAATTGATGGTGGTCAAAAAGCAATTTTCATCCGAATTCGAAACCCCCTCCACAGACGATGGTTGGTGGGCATCCGTCCTGGCTGACGAAGAACGGCATGTTACGCCCATCCGTCTGCATTCGTCAACAGCTTCAATGGCAAAGCCTGTTGAAAGCCCTGTCAAAGGAGCGGATAAAGTCATACAGCCTGATTGGGAACACGTGCGACAGGTTTACCAGCAGGATCAAATTGTCATGTTAACCGTGACGGGCTGTAACAGGGGCGGCGTGCTGGTGGATGGCGAGGGCCTGCAAGGTTTCGTGCCGTTTTCTCACCTGGTGGAGATGAACAACCATTCAGAAGTGGATGATCGCGAAGAATTCCTCTCCAGCTACGTAGGCCGAACTCTGAAGTTGAAGGTGATAGAGTGCGTGCCCGAGGAAGGGCGGGTTGTTTTCTCAGAGAGGGCTGCCCGCTCGGAATCCGGCTGCCGCACCCGCCTGTTCAGTGAACTTGAGGTTGGGCAAAGAATCAGGGGGGAGGTCACCAACATCACCGAATTTGGTGTTTTCATCGACCTCGGAGGAGTGGAGGGGTTAATTCACATCTCGGAGCTTTCCTGGGGACGCGTGATTCACCCGGCCGATATCGTCCACATGGGAGAGAATTTGGAAGTGCTGGTGATTGATATCTCGCCCGAACGGTGCCGGGTGGCGTTGAGTCTGAAAAGACTTCAACCCAATCCCTGGGAGACAGTGCGCGATCGGTACGCCGTCGATGACGTCGTCCCTGCAACGGTAACCACACTCGTCTCGTACGGGGCCTTTGCCCGGTTGGAGGAGGGACTCGAAGGGTTGATCCACATCTCCGAAATCCCGCTTGCCGATGGGCGGACCATCAAAGATTGCCTGACGCCCGGGGAAAAGCTGAATGTCAGAATCCTGCAGGTGGATGCAAGCCACCAACGGCTAGGACTTAGCTTGAAGCTGGAAGCGAGTTAATGCCGCAGCAAAAATCAAACCGCTATCACGTTGAGGAACCACCCAACCAGGACTGGTTTGGGTGGATGACTCGCATCAAGAGCTCATTCGGCCGGTTCTCCTGGGACATCGGGGGCATTATCCTGATAGCGCTGGCGTTGATGCTCCTCCTCGCCTTGACCGGACTTACAACCGGCAGCCTGCTATCCTACCTCTCCGATGAATTGCGGACATGGTTTGGCTGGGGGAGTTACTTGTTTGTAATTGCCACGGCCGTGGGCGGTCTGTTCCTGATGCGCAGGCCCAAGGAGTCGGTTACGCTGCGATGGGGGAGGGTGATCGCTGTCGAGTTCGCAGCCTTTTTCCTGCTGGCGTTCCTGTCGGTCATCGGCGAGCCTATCGGTAACCTGTTGGGAAATCCACAAAACTCGCTGGAGCGCGCCGAAGCCGGCATGGACGGAGGAGTGATCGGCTGGGGCCTGGCGAACTTGCTGGGCAGATATATAAGTCCAGTCCTTACCGGCTTCTTAGTCCTGATTGGTTTAATCCTGGCTGTCATATTTGCCTTTGGTCTAGTGTCAAAGATCGAGGCCTGGTTGTATCGTATGGCAGGAGAGGAAGCCCCCTCGAATCCAAAACCCATTGAAGCCTCCCCGGCTGCGGCCTCTGGAGCAGCGGTCACCCTGGCGACACCCGAATCCGCACCGCCGGCACCTGCCAAACCTTCCGCAAAAAAGAATGCCCCGCTGGAAAAGAAATTCCGAAAAGCGTTTAAGGTTCCGGAGACTCAGGATGAAAAACCTGCCGCTCCTCTCCCGCGTGGAGAACGGCTCCCGCCTCTCCACCTGTTGCTGAGCGATCAATCGGTCCGCCCGGATGAAAAAACCATCAACCAGACGGCAGGGATGATTGAAAAGACCCTTTCGGAGTTTGGGATTCCAGCAACGGTGGTTGGGTTTCGGGTCGGCCCCACCGTTACGCAGTTCGCTGTCCAGCCGGGCTTTATCAAAAAGCCGGGGTCAAACGAAGACGATCCTCAACTGATGAAAGTACGCGTTGCGCAGATTGCTGCATTGCAGCGCGACCTGGCATTATCCCTGTCAGCGGAACGCCTGCGGATTGAAGCACCGGTGCCGGGCAAGCCCTACGTCGGCGTCGAAGTGCCTAACATGCGGACATCTGTGGTACGATTGCGCCCAATCCTTGAAAGTGACGCTTTCAATAAATTTGGCAAGCCGCTAGCCGTGGCGCTTGGCAGGGATGTTTCCGGGCAACCGGTTATCGCTGATTTGGCACGGATGCCTCATCTCCTGATCGCCGGTGCGACCGGGTCGGGCAAATCGGTCTGTATCACCTCCATCGCCGCCTGCCTGACCATGAACAATGCGCCGGAAGATTTGCGCATCGTCATGATCGATTCAAAAATGGTTGAGTTGATCCGCTTCAACGGCCTGCCTCACCTGTTGGGCAAGGTCGAGACAGACATCAACCGCATCATGGGCGTCCTTCGCTGGGTGGTAGTCGAGATGGAACATCGCTACCGCCTGCTCGAGAGTGCCCGCGCCCGCGACATCGATGTGTACAACCGCCGCTCCGCAGTTCGCAGGGATGGCTCTCGGGCACTGCCCAGGATTGTTGTAATGATCGATGAACTGGCGGACTTGATGATGAATGCGCCCGATCAGACGGAACATAATCTGGTGCGTCTGGCGCAAATGGCCCGGGCGACGGGTATCCATCTCGTCGTCGCTACACAAAGGCCCAGCACCGACGTTGTGACAGGGCTGATCAAGGCCAACTTCTCTGCAAGAGTGGCATTCGCTGTTACATCCGGTGTGGACAGCCGGGTCATTCTCGATACGCCGGGTGCGGAGACGTTGTTGGGGCGCGGCGATATGTTGTTTCAGAATCCTGAAGTCGGCAACCCGGTCCGGACGCAGGGCGTCTACGTGACCGATCAGGAAATCGAGAGGATCATCGCCTTCTGGCAAAAGATGGCGGCAACCGAGGTCGAACCGCCGCCATGGGAAACCATTTTGTCCGAACCGGAAGAAGGTGAAGATTCGCTCATTGAGCAAGCCATTGAAGTTGTGCGACAGGGCCAGCATGCCAGTGCCTCGCTCCTTCAGCGGCGGCTTCGAATCGGCTACCCTCGGGCAGCTCGGCTGCTGGACGAGTTGGAGGAATTAGGTGTGGTCGGTCCTTCCCAAGGGGGCGGCCGCGAACGTGAAGTCCTCGTTGAACCCGATGAGGGCGGGGACAGCGATGACGAGGATTGGTAAGCAACCAAGGTATACTTTTGTGTGATATTCAGAGGCCAACATGGAACAAACGAAAAAAAGGACATTCACCGAAAACATGCGTTTGTGGTTCAAGGGGATCCTCGATCCACTGGCGAGGCTGTTAATTCGGATAGGAATGACCCCCACTGCCATTACCTTAACGGGGGTCGTCGGCAATATGGCGGGGGCAATCCTGATCGCGAACGGCCAGATGCTGTGGGGAGGCATCCTTGTCCTTGTAATGGGCCCGCTGGATGCCCTGGATGGCACGATGGCAAGGTTGCGGGGCGAGGCTAGCAATTGGGGTGCCTTCGTCGACTCGGTCAGTGATCGCTATTCGGAATTAATCATTATGGGAGGATTATTGTATTATTATGCCATGCAGCCGTCCGTGCTTGGCGTGATGCTTGTATTTGCCGCAGCAGCAGGATCTGTTCTTGTGTCCTATACTAAAGCCCGCGCTGATTCCTTGAAATTCGATGCTAATATCGGCCTCTTAACCCGCATGGAACGATACATGATTCTGGCCCCTGGGCTGGTGCTGGGATACTTCTACCCCATGATTTTGCTGGCTGCCGTTGCCATCATTGCAGTCCTGGCTAACGTCACCGCATTCCAGAGAATTTGGAAAGTTCGCAAGCAGGGCCATGAACTGTTGAGACAGCTGAAGGAAAATAAACCTTAGAAGTCGGAGAATAAAATGCCACCCGATGGTTTTACCATTCCAATTTTCGGTTACAACTTCGTAATCCATTTCTACGGCATTATCATAATGATAGGTGCCGTGGCCGGCGGATTCCTTGCCGCTCATGAAGCCAAAAGGCGTGGCTTTAACCCTGATATCGTCTGGGACATGATGATCTGGTTGATCATCGGCGGGATCATCGGTGCGAGGCTTTGGCATATATTCACCCCTTCGCCATCCTCCATCGCTGCTGGTTATACAACCGTGCACTATCTTACCCATCCCTTGGATGCCATTAATCTCAGGCTCGGGGGTCTTGGGATTCCGGGGGCGGTCCTGGGCGGACTGCTCGCCTTGTTTTTCTTTACACGTTACAAAAGCCTGAACTTTGAGATCTGGGCGGATATCGCAGCTCCGGCGCTCGCGCTCGGTCAGGCCATCGGGCGGTGGGGTAATTTTTTCAACCAGGAACTCTACGGCGCGCCCACAAGCCTGCCGTGGGGGATCTATATTGACCCGAATCACCGATTGCCGGGATTCGAAGCAGTCTCGCGATACCACCCTCTCTTTTTGTACGAATCACTTTACAGCCTGGGTAATGTGATACTTCTGTTATGGATAAGCCGCCGTTTCGCGGACCGTCTTAAGCCTGGGGATGTATTCCTCGTCTATCTGGTCGTCTATCCATTCGGCCGCTTCCTGCTCGATTTCCTGAGGTTGGACGCCTCGCAGATTGGCGGGATTAACTTTAACCAGACCGCGATGGCAGTCGTGGCGGTATCGGCGGCCATTGCTCTTTTCTGGCGGCACCGGACGGCAAAAGCTTAATATCAGTTTTGTCAGTTTTGGAATCTCTCAGTTTTTTGTATTCGATATTAGTCTAAAATTGGTTAGCCAGAAATCATTCCTCTCCCCTGACTCGCAGAGTACGTTCATCCCGGTCGCGGAGTGGAGTCGGGGGGAGGGTCAATGTTTTCAAGTGGGTCACTGGAATGATCTTGTTATGATCAGTTGCTACGATCTTAGTAAACAATTCGGCGAGTTTTGGGCGGTGGACGGTGTCACGCTCGATGTCCAACCTGGCGAAGTGCTCGTTTTGCTCGGTCAAAATGGCGCCGGCAAGACAACCACTGTCCGCATGCTCACTGCGGTGTTGACACCCTCCCGCGGCTGGGCGAAGGTCGCCGGCTATGATGTCATGAAGCATCCGTCCAAGGTCCGTTCGTTGGTGGGGGTTTTAACCGAACAGCACGGCCTTTATGCGCGGATGACGGCTGAAGAATATTTGGATTTCTTTGGCCAGGTCTATGGAATCGATCCGGTTGCCAGGAGAGCGAGGAGCAATTATCTATTTGAGTATTTTGGATTAATGCAAGTGGCCGACCGGCGGACCGGTGAATATTCCAAAGGCATGCGGCAAAAACTTGCCCTCGCCAGGGCATTAATCCATGAACCGCCTGTGCTACTGCTCGATGAGCCAACCTCGGCAATGGACCCAGAATCCGCCCGGTTGGTGCGGGATCACATCGCCGATTTACGTTCATCACAGCGTTCCATCATCATTTGCACGCACAATCTGACGGAGGCGGAGTATCTGGCCGACAAGATCGCAATCATTTACCGCGGCAAGACCATTATCCAGGGTACGCTCGACGAAATTAAGCAAAAGTTAATGGGGCCTGCCGAATACGAGATCCGATTGGGTGGAGAGTGGTCACTGGATCGGCTGAGACTCCCAGAGAACATTAGGGTCACCAGTCGCGGCTCACATGGCTTTGCTTACCAGGTTGACCAGCCGGCAGTGACCAATCCGATTATTGTGCAGAACCTCACTGGTCAACAAGTCCCGGTAATCTCGCTGCAAGAGGTGCCGCGCAGCTTGGAGCAAATTTATCTGGAAGCCATGGCCCGGGTGGAGAAGGGGATGGCGCTATGAAGCGCAATTTCAAGCAAGTATGGCTGGTGGCTTCCCGCGAGCTCCGCGATCAATTGCGCGATTGGCGGATCATTTTTCCAATGATTGCGCTGACGGTTTTTTTCCCCTTCCTGATGTATTACACTGCGCGCCTGGCGGTTGAGCTGGTAAATAAGTATGGGGCGGGACTGATGGGCGAAAGAATGGTCCCATTCCTACTGATGGTGGTGGGCTTTTTCCCCGTGACGGTTGCCCTGGTGGTTGCACTCGAGGCATTTGTCGGGGAGAAGGAACGCGGCACCATCGAGCCTCTTCTGAGCAGCCCTCTGGAAGACTGGCATTTGTATGTGGGTAAGCTCATCGCCGGGACGATTGTCCCATTGATAGCCGCATATCTCGGCATCAGCGTTTATCTGACCAGTTTGTGGGTATCTCACATTCCCCTTCCGAATTCTTCCATGCTTGCCCAAACAATAACGTTGACGACCGCGCAAGGCGTTTTAATGGTAAGTGGCGCGATGGTGATCTCCGCGCAATCGACTTCAGTCAGGGGTGCCAACCTGCTCGCTTCCTTTATCATCATTCCGATTGCACTTTTAATTCAAGGGGAAAGCATTCTTATGTTCTGGGGATCGAATACGATACTATGGCTGGCTGTATTTGGCGTAACCGTTTTGTCCATTTTGCTTATTCGCCTAGGACTGGCGCATTTTAGGCGGGAGAGTTTGATCGGACGAGAGATCGATATTTTGAATTTTCGGTTTATGTGGAATACGTTCAGGAAGCAATTCTTCGGCACAGCCCGTCATCCGTCGGATTGGTACAGGGACACCTCCAACACGCTGTATCAGCAGAGGTATTCGATACTGATTGTTATCGTGATCGGGATCATCGGGGCATTCTCGGCGTACTTTTATGCGGTCTATAAAATGCCCTTCCTTTTGGAATCGGCTGGACAAGCAGGAATTAAGGACATCATCTCGGAGGTCAAGCAGGATTTAAGTTTTGAGGCTCCGCAGTTGAGCTTCAGTTATATTTTCCTGAACAACCTGCGAGCGATAATCGTCAGCCTCATCTTCGGGGTGTTGACGTTGAGTGTCGGTGGCATCATGGCTTACCTGCTAAACATCGGGCTGGTCGGTGGAGTCCTTGGACTTTCGGGCGGCTTGGGTTACTCGCCTGTCATGGTGTTGATCGTCGGGGTGCTTCCCCATGGGATTTTCGAGATTACCGCGGTGGTGATCACCAGTGCGGCCATTCTCCACATGGGCGTGATGCTGGTAACACCGGATCCAAATCGAACCATGAGTCAGGTCTTCATCGAGTCGCTTGCCAACTGGTCGAGGATCCTGGTCGGTTTTGCTCTTCCCCTGCTGATCATCGCAGCCGGAATTGAAGCCTACATAACCCCCATGCTAATTGCACATTTTCTACGATAACTGAACGTATACCTGCCGCGCGCCTTACCAGCCGATAATGAAAGGCTCCCATTCATGATTATCCATGAGGTGGCGCCCGAAGATGTAATGGGCGCTCGCCGGAGGTTCCTTTGGCAGATGCAATAAAACCATGTGGGCCTCTTCCAGGCGCCTTCCCCCTTTGTGATGATTGCACGCTGCACATGCGGTGACCACGTTGGTCCAGACATGCAGCCCGCCCAGGTGACGTGGAAGCACGTGGTCTATGGTCAAGTTGGTGCCGTGCCGCCCGCAATACTGGCAGGTGTATCCGTCCCGGCGGAAGACCTCCCGTCTGGTTAATTTAACCCTCGGCCGGGCCCGGTGGATCATGTGCTCCAAGCGGATCACAGATGGGAGCGGGTAATTTTGAGATACTGTACGGATGTATCCCCGGCCGTTCGCGACAAGGGCCGCCTTCCCGGAGATGATTAACCCGATTGCCCGCCTCGTGTTGCAGACATTGATTGGTTCGAAATTGGCATTCAAAACAAGCACCTGCAACTGCATACCGCCTCCACAATTGGCAAAATTATAGCATAATCAGGTCAAAGGGATTTCCATTTTGGCAAAACGTGAAGAGATTCTAATCACTTGCCCAAGCAGCCTTGAAAGCCACATTTTCGCATTTTGATTTGTCCCTGGAGAACGAACCATGAATGTGCTTGTAACGGGTGGCACTGGTCTTATCGGCAAGCCTCTCATCCAATCGTTGCGCGCGAAAGGATATGATGTCACTGTTCTCAGTCGAAATATCAAAAAAATGTCTGTTTCGCCCGGGTTGCAGATATTGGAATGGGATGGCAGGACCGATACCGGATGGGGAAGGCAGCTCAGTAAAATGGATGCCGTCATTAACCTTGCAGGCGAAAATATCGGCAGTTTCCCTTGGACGGAAAAGAGAAAACGGATATTTCGCGAGAGCAGGATAGGTGCTGGGAATGCCTTGACCGAGGCCGTCCAACAGGCCGAGCCTCGCCCGCGAGTGTTTATCCAGGCGTCCGCAGTAGGTTATTACGGGCCTCGAGGAACCGAACAAGTCGATGAATCTGCCGAACCCGGAGATGATTTCTCTGCTAAACTATGCGTCGATTGGGAAGCGTCCACCGAAAAGGTAGAATCGTTGGGAGTGTGCCACATTATCATCCGCACCGGGGTTGTGCTTGCGAATAACGGCGGTGTTCTTCCGCTCATGGCCCTCCCCGTAAGGATGTTTGCTGGCGGTCGGCTGGGGGCGGGCCGGCAGGGAATCCCGTGGATTCACATCTTCGATGAAGTGAATGCGATACAATTCCTAGTTGAGAATGAAACAACCCAAGGCATCTACAATTTGTCCGCTCCCAAGCCCGTGTCAAGTGCCGATTTCATCAAAACGCTTTCGGTCGTTTTGCGTCGCCCATACTGGATCCATGCGCCCCAAAGCGCGCTCAGGCTTGTCCTGGGAGAAATGAGTACTTTGTTGCTTGAGGGACAATATGCGGTTCCCAAGAGACTTTTGGAAGGTGGTTTTACTTTCAAATATAAATCCGCCGAATCTGCATTGCGGAACTTATTTGGCGGTCGGTGACGCGAGGTCCCGGGGCTGGTTTTTCGCAATATAGGACGATTTGGCTATGACCAACGCTCGTATAATCGCGTACAATGGCGATAAGTGTGCGGAATTAAGGTGATTAATGCGAACTGGGACGATTAAACGGCTGGCAGATATTTATCTTGTTGCCTTTCAAGGCCTAGGCGCATCTTGTTCGAACAAGAGAGCCAGGAGGTTGGCTGTCAACGTCCAGCAAGCCATGTCAGCCCATAGTCGTAATTATCACAATCTCGATCATGTCTTTGGTTTTGTCGACAAGGATGATCCCATAGGCACGTTGGCCGCTATGTATCACGACGTGGTTTATTACCAGGTGGATATGGGGTTCACCCCGGAAATCCTGGCGATCATCATCCCCTATTTATATGAACTTGAGGGTGTATTCTATATCTCGAAGAACATCCCCGCCGAAGACCGCCTGGTCTGGATGACCCTCGAGGTGTTCGACCTGAAAGCGGGACAGAAACTTACTTCCGTCGACGCTCTGAATGAATTTCTAAGTGCCCTCGTGATGGTAAGGGAACTGGGCGATCTCGTCGAGACCAAGGATCTGTTGAAGATGATCGTTTGTATCGAGGCGACCATTCCGTTCCGACCCAAGGATAAGAATGGATTGACGCCGTTCGAGGTGATGGCGAAAAGACTTAGACATGTGGCGAAGAAATATTGTTCCTCGCCGATGAAACCGCGCGAGATCGAGAATGCCATCAAGATCGCGGTTGTTTTTGCAAATAAGGATATCGGTAACTTCTCGGAATCTGACCCGGCTCGTTTCCTCGACAATACTTGGAAACTTCTCCCCGAGACCAATGCTGCACTGCGCGACCGGGATGCCTATAGCATCCGCACCTACCGGCTTGCACTCCAAAAGATGCGGGCATTCATGATGTTCGTGGAGCCGGAAATGGTATTCAGCCAATATCATGGAGTTCCGTCCGATTCTGAATATCATAAAATGATTGAACTTGCCCGCTCCAATATCATTGTCGCCAGGGAATATTTACGGATTCGCCTGGTGGCGATTGCCATCCTTGAAGCTCTGGCCCAAGTGTCCGGAGGCGATACGCCTCTTTCCATTTTTGTCGGCGATCTATCCGACCAGTCGGTGGATGTGCCCCGCATCGAGGATT
>Ga0335085_10009532_pt1 | contig 14638 bp, 14 predicted proteins | sample Lox_Sample_45_FD_206712 | JGI IMG/M metagenome (GOLD analysis project Ga0335085, IMG submission 206712) | Soil microbial communities from Loxahatchee National Wildlife Refuge, Florida, United States - Lox_Sample_4.5 | ecosystem: Environmental > Terrestrial > Soil > Wetlands | place: USA...
GAATGAGATCGAGCAGATCGCCGTACTGATCCGTCGCCGCATCTTGCCATCGCCCTGCTGCGCCCTTGCCTGTGCCGCTGCCGGTCAGACGGACAAACAAGGACCGGCCCGGCGTGTTGTGAACATCCCCAACCAGCCAATAGCGCCCCTGGCGCCGCCCGGCAGGGAGATAATGCCGGCACACCGCCTCGGCGTGCCGTGCCAGCAATTGCGCCATCTCCGCCGCCGGCTTGGAGAAATCATGCTTGGGCATCGCCCTATCCTCCACCTCAACAGGTTGCCCGCCGACACCGAGCCATTGGGCCATGGAACAACGCAGCCTATCTTTCCGCCCTGCTTGCGGACCACTTCCAAATCGGAAGTTCACAAGAGCCACCTTGTCCGTGCCTCCAAAGAAAAAGCCCGGCACGAGGCCGGGCCGAAAAATGCGGAGCGGCTGGCGACGCCCCGCATCGTGCTTCGGGTGGGCTATTCCGCCACAAGGGCCGTAGCGTCTGAGGCAGCGGGATCAATGACCTGTTCCGCGGAATTGGTCGCCAGTTCGCCACCCTCAGCGTCCTCTACCATCGGCTCAACAGGCATTTCGGTCTCTGCCCGCGGAGCGACTTCGACTCCGTGTTCGCGCGCCTCCACGACCTGCCCGGTGTCGTCGTCGTGCGTGACATACGTCGCCACGCCCGCCGTGCGTAGCGGCTCGGGCAGCCAGCCGGAGCCCGCCAGCAATGGCGCGGCGACTTCTGCCATATCGCCCTTTTTGAGCCCTTCGAGCCGCTGTGCCGCCTGTTCACCCTTGGCCTCGCGTACCGCTGCCAGAATGCGCGCCTTCGTGACCCGGCCGAGGTAATTCTCCACGCTCGGCACCCAACCAGCAGCGGCCAAATCGAGCGTCAAGGTCTCAGCCAAGCGTCGCGCATGTGCCAGCGCCCGGGGGCGGCGGTTATATGGGTCATAGGTGGCGTTAATCGTCAGCGCCACGCAATGGGCGAAGAGGGCTTCCCGGCTGTCGCTGTCGAACCCGGCCAAACTGCCCCACAACTCCCCGGCGGCTTCAGGCAATTGCGCCGCCCAGGCCTGGTGCCGCGCACCGACACGCTCGGCCAACTTCGTATCGGCCAAGCCCGGCGCCTGGGCGCCGAACATCACGCTCTTCGCCTCGATGTCCAGGCAGGACTCCGCGCCATAGCGATAGAACAGCCGCAGGCACAACGCGTGCAACAGCGCGAGGTAAGCGATGCCGGGCTCGTTGCCCAGCGCCTCGCGCAGCGCCAGCGTGCGATAAGCCGTCAGTTCAGTCAGCAGCCGGTCGGACAAGGGTTTGATGCCATCCTCTTCCTCCGGCTCGGCAGCATCGCCGACATGAGCAATGATGGTGCGGCTGTCCGCCGGGTCGGGCGCGGCGCCGTCCACCGGGTCGTCGTCCCCTTGCACCAACGCCCCTTCCTCGCCCGCCAACCCGGTTTCGTCTGCTTCCTCGACCACTGGCAGCTCGTCCTCGGGGCGGACATAGCCACGCTCGACGCGCAGCCGGCCATTGCCGTCGATGCTGACAAATACCCCCGCCATGGCGATATCGGCGGGGTCATAGAGCGGCGGGCGTTGATTGATCCTGTTGATCTCCGCCTCGATCTCGTTGAGCCGCTGATCGACATCGTCCGAGACCTCATCGGCCGCCGCGGCTTCCTCCTCGATCCGCTCGGCCTCGGCACGCAACGCCTCGACCTGGGCGATCTCTTCGCCGGTCAGCGGGCGGCGCGCGCCGGGAATGCGCCGCATGCCGTGGCTGTGGCCGTACGGGAACTCGGTCGCGGCCTCGACCCATTTCCAGCCCTCGGCGCGGACGGCATCAGCGTCGCGCTCCAGCTTTTCCGCGACCACGCGCGCCAGCAGCAGCGCATCCTGCAACCAGCCGCCATCATCCTGCTGGAACAAATCGCGCATGATGGCACCACCCGCCGCGACATAATCGTCGCCGGCATATTGCGCGCGCTTGTCGGAGGCGCGCACCGCGCCTTCCGTCAACATCCGACGGATCTGATAGGGCTCCTTATTGTAAGAACGCTGGATCGCCTCCCACACCTGCTCCTGACGCTCATGGTCGGGGCTGACCGAGAAGGCCATTAGCTGCTCCAGCGTCATCTCGTCCTCGGCGTACACCTCCAGCAGCCGGGGCGACACGGCGGCCAGCCGCAGCCGCTGCTTCACCACCGAGACCGCGACAAAGAACACCGCCGCGATCTCCTCCTCGCTCTGGCCCTTCTCGCGCAGCGCCTGAAACGCCCGGAACTGATCCAGCGGATGCAGCGGCGCGCGCTGCACATTTTCCGCCAGGCTGTCCTCTTCGGCGATACCCTCGGTGCGGATGATGCAGGGAATCGGCGCGGTCTTGGCCAGGCGCTTTTGCCGCACCAATAATTCCAGCGCCCGGTAGCGCCGTCCCCCGGCGGGGATTTCGAACATGCCGGTCTCGGCGCCTTTGTCATCCAGCACCGGGCGCACCGTGAGGCTCTGCAGCAGCGTGCGCCGCGCGATATCCGCCGCCAGCTCCTCGATCGACACGCCGGCCTTCACCCGACGAACATTCGCCTGGCTCAACACCAGCCGGTCGAATGGAATATCGCGCGAGGCGCTGAGCGTGAGCTTCTGAACAGTTTTGGCCATGGGAAAAACTCCATGACGGGCGGCCCGGAGCCACTCTCCTTGCCTTACAACCCGTCGTGAAGCTCACGGCCACCCTCTGCCTCTTTGCCCCCACTCCAGAAAAAAAGCCGTGGACCGGAACCCGGCCCACGGCTTTATCGCCCACCAATTGCCAAGCGTTGCTTAGCCCACACGGTCGAGCAGTTGCTTTGCCTTGCCCTCCAATTCCAACCTGGCGTCCTGGTGCGGCCTGCTGCGTGCCAGGGCAGTAATGCCCTGCACGAAGTCGAACACGCTCTCGGGCGGGTGGCCTTCCTCCTCCAGCACCGTGGCGATCACCTTCGCCGTCTCACCCTTGCTGAAGCCGCGCTTGCGCAGAAAACTCTCTCGCTCCTCGTCCTTGCGTGCGACGATCTGCTCCCGCGCCGCCCTGATCCCCGCCACAAACGGCGCTGACGAGGAATTGGCGAAGCGCCGCAGCGCCGGCGCCGCCTCATGCGCAAAGCGCTGGGTGGCGAATTTGCTATGCCGGATGCTGATCTCCTGGAAATCCTCGGCGCCCCAAATATTCCGGTTGGCGCACACGGCCCGCAGATAAAACGAGGCGATGCCCAAGGTCTTCGAGCCGACCTCGCTATTCCAGCAATAGAACCCGCGAAAATAGAGATCCGGTTCCCCATTCGGCAGCCGCCCCGCCTCGATCGGGTGCGTGTCATCGACCAGAAACAGAAACACATCCCGGTCGCTGGCATAGAGCGTGGTCGTTTCCTTCGTCACATCCACATACGGGTTGTGCGTCATGGTCGCCCAGTCCAGTACGCCCGGCACTTTCCAGGCGGTGTCGCCGGTGCCGTTGCCGGCGATCCGCATCACCGCCGCCACCAATTCGTGGTCCCAGATGCGCCCATAATCCGGCCCGGTGACGGCGCGCAGTTCCACCCACCCGTCGCCGGTCTCCAGCGTCTTGACCAACTCGGCGCGATGGTTGAGCAGCCCATGTTGCAGATTGATTCCTGCCAGCGGCGCTGGCAATTCACGCAGATACCCCGCCGGTGCGCCCACCAACCCGCAGAGCTGACCGAAACTCCAATGCGTCGGCGCCACCGGCCGCTCCTGCCCCGGCACGATCAGCGACAGGCGCTCACCGTCATCGCGCCGCGCCTCTACGCGGATAGCCCGGCTCTCCACGGTCCGCGCCTCGGCCCGGTCCGCGCGGGCCCTCACCGCCTCATGCAACTTCGGCAGAGACAGAAACCGCTCGTCATCAGGGCGCGAAAACCATTCCGACGACGCCCGCCCCAGCCGCTCGCCCCGGCTGACATCGACCTTGAAGCCCGCCGACCCAGCCCGACCAGCGCTCGCCCCTACAACCGCCACCGCGGCAGACGCATTGATATCCATGGCACTTCTCCGTGACAGTCGCCGGAAGCCTCTCCTCCGGACTAAAACCTGTCATGAAGCGCCCAGCCCAACTCTCACTCTCAGACCCGAAACCGGGGCAAACGACCACCACGGTTATCGGCGGCACGGGGCCCATCCCGGTCGTTCCCAGGCTCAAGTTAGGTGCCCAAGAGCGGAACTTACCATAACTGGAAGGTCTTGGGTGACCCCCGTCAGCTTTGCGCTCCAAACGCCACCGCGTGACACGTGGATTCGCCTCGAAGATCGGCATGCGCCGCCACATCCTCGTTTGATTACTTTCGAGTATCAACTAGACGAAGCGTATGCTTCCAAGCTGCATGCTGAATCCAACCGCGTCGATTGGATTCGATAATCCAGTACCTCTCATTCTTGCTTTAGACGCTCCCACTCGTCGATCAACGATCTGTAGTTATTGCGGAAAACGGCCTCTTCGTTGCCTTGTAACGATGTCGTTTGTGGGGAGAAGAATGCCCGGCGAAGGGGGTCGATAATACGCATGTCACCTGGGTCAAACTCTGTCAGGGTCCGTTGCATTACCCATAAGCCTAATCTTCCGCCCTCCTCGGGGAGCACCGGTGCCTCGCTGAAGTAGGGGTACACGACGCGGGTATATTCTCCCCTGACGCGCGCGTTGAAGGCATCCCTTATGCGAACTGTGCCACCTAGGTCCTCAATTCTCAGCTTACCGTGCACGCTTTGAGGGACGATCTCGACTGGTTCGTTTGACCAACGCAATTTTGCACTGAGCAGTTCCAGGATGCCGTCTTTCAGTAGCGGGTATAGTCGATTAAAGTTGCTGTTTGACTTTATTCGGTCATCAGTCAGCTGCGTCAGATCGCCATCACCAGATACATGGATTTTGACATCAGACCAGAAAGGTAAATAAAAATCGCCACCTCGACTTCTGGTGCCGCCGGTCTCTTTTCTGCGGTCAAGCCGAATATCTTCCTTCAAAATTGACCGCCGCAACGACTGGGGCGCATAGAATAATTGCAGCGCCTTTCGGAGGGGAAGATCTAGAACAGACATACTTAACCCGCTTGCTAACGATCACAACACAATCATCACTTCGAATTTACATCGATGCAAGTTCAAAATTACTACTTCTCTCGATAATCGGGGTAACCGCACAAAAATTACTAAAACCTGCTCTTAAGATTTTGCTCTTCGAGCCGGCTTTGAACCGGCTTTCCTCAGTCCCTGCCGAACGCAGTCGTTTAGCCTGCCTTCTGGCAATCATTTCAGGGAGCTCTTCCTTGGTCGTCAGGCACTGAACGACTTTAATTAGCGCCGAGAAACAGCCCATCGACACTGGGCATGAGAAGATTAATCATGCGTGGGGAATGCTCGCCAAAAACGGGCAATTGACCCAGCAGAAGACATCAGCAGATCTGGCGTCAAAAGCATGGAATCGATGCTTATGGTATGAGACCCTAGCCAAAACAAATCTGGAAATGCTTTGTGGAGGGTGCGTATTGCATGTGCTGAGCCGTGCTTCATGACGTTCGCTATAAGGCGAAGCCTCTCGATGTCCGTCCCGATAGCGCCTGAAATCGGAGTGCCGCCGATCTCCAATAATTTCTTGTAACCTGCAAAATTGTGGCGTTCTTTTTCGGAGACAAGGCGCAGAACGGTTCTGTTACGGCGATGATCGAGCCGATGCAGAATCATCACCACTTGCCGCTCGAAAATGTGAAATAGGCCGGCGAACGCCAATCCTAGGACGTGCATCTGTAGAACTTGCGCTTCCATTTCGGCATAGTTTGTCACTTCAAATCCCGTTCCGAATGAGTCGCCCGGGTTCGCATATTCTCCATACCCCTCGGTTCCTAACTCATATTTCCAGGCATCCCGGTTAATCTGTTCGTGGATTTCTAAATCTTGGCGGGTAAGCTCCTGTCGTTCTTCAAAGGTCAGAGATAACGATGGCAATACCCGCTCGCATATAGCTCTTGCGTAGCGCTCAACGAAACCTGCCAACTGCTCGCCCTCGGGCGGGACGGCGATTAGAGCGAAAGGCAGAACATTGGTCGGTCCGATCAAGGTCTATGATTCCTGCAGTCCAGCAGCGGAGTTTGTTTGCCGCGGTAGGGCTTTCTTTCCTCGATATTCATCTAAGTTCTGACGTGAGGGAATGGTTCATAGGAGAGCGCCGGCTCTTGCAGGAATAACTGCTTGATCTGGTGTCCCGCCGCCTCGACAAGCGAACGAGCCATTGCGGGCAATTCCGCCTTCGCACGCCCGTGGTCATCCATGCCGATAGGATTAGGGGTCTCGGGAGCATCGATGCGAACCAAATTCTCCTTGCCGATTAAAAGACCCGCTTGGCCAAGGGCATTGAGCGATTGAGCGCGCATGGCCGCGTGAATGCCATGGCGCCAACTCACTAAGCCTCCAGTTGCGCGGGACGCGTCAACCTTGAAAGACGTTTCGCCGCAGCCGAGGCTCAGAATTTGAATTTGGTGGCGTTCAATATCGAAGCACGACAGCGCTTCAGTAACCGCGTTCATGACTGGGTTATTAGCCCACAACCCTCCGTCGACCATCAAATAGCCGTTGTTAGGGACGGCTTGCAGATAGGTGGGAGCAGCGGAAGTGGCTAAAGCCACGTTTACCATCCGTTCGAACCGATCCTTCTTGTAGTCTGGATGATGCGGCGTTTTGAATAACCAAATGTCACCATGAACGCCCTCGAAGCTCGGTATGCACAGGCGTGTACGCGCATCACCCAGGGTGGCCTCACCAAAGATTGTCAGAAGTTCGTCATGCAGTGCTTTGCTGTCATAGGCATTCCTGCGGATACGACGAGCCTTGCGCCACATGCGTACAAAGACATTAGGATTGGGAAAAACTCTGTCGCCATGGTCTATGTAGAAATTTCGAATGGTGGCTGCTGTGAGACCTTGGGCCAGGCCCAGGGCGATTATGCCCCCAGTTGACGTTCCAGCCACGAGGTCAAAGTACCCACCGATCGAACTATTGTCGAGGAACCGCATCTCCAGCTCCGCCAGAACAGCCGATGGCAGAATGCCACAGATACCACCTCCATCAATGGACAGGATACGGAAGGGCCGATCAGCTGGCCAGGGTAGAACCTGCCGCCGATGCTGGAGTGTGCCATCTGAGCGGCGCGGTGGAATATATGTCATGCAGCTCTCCTGATGCGCCGGCTGGAGCTTCTGCCTGAAGGATTTTCGTCGGAGTGTTGTGGGCCTCCCGGGCTATCGTCGTTCGGATGCTCCCCGCCACCTTTCCAGTCATCGGAGACCAGCCATTCCTCGAAGAAGTATAGCCATAGCGTGGCCCATGGGACGACCGTATTGGCGATGAGCGAGCTGCCGTGCCATTCGTCCGATGATGGGAGATAGAGACAAAGCTGAATTGGTGACTCGCTATAGACATGAGGAAGCCTTCGACCTTCCGCCAGGGCTACCAGGTCAGGTTGGTCAACGAATACCTTAGGCGTGCCACCCTCCTTGAATTTGATATGCAGGGTGTAAATGCGGCTGAGAGCTGAAGGAGCAGCCTGCCAGGTCCATGTGAGTTGCCCACGGCCCAGCTGCCCATATCCTGTACAGATAGGGTTCGACCGCAGAGCCAAGTATTGCTGTGCGGCCGACAGGTTTCGATTTTGCCGAGAGCACATCTTCGTCTTACTTCCTACCGTAAAATGTATTCGACCGAACCGGGGTTGCCCGCGATACAGCGGACGCTCCAGTCACGATGCCGATTTTGGGTGCAACAGAGAGCATTCTGCGTTGTCTGGCCATATTGACCTCTTCGGCCATGTCGGTAACCACCTGATTCACGGGCTGGCTCCCAAATGCCTTCGCCAAGCTCTTTGTCACCTGGTCGCTTCCTTCGAGTGTGGCGAGGTGTTCAACGTCGGCGAGGATTTGGCAGTGCCACTTAAAGAATGCCGCCGCACGCTCCGGATGGAGATTCCATTTCTCAGCGAAATTTTCGCCTTCAGTTGTTTCGTTGGCGACGTACCATTGGGGTTTGCCATACTGCGTGTAGGATTCAATATAATAAGGCATCGCTCTCACCACGGCCAGCATAACATCAAATTCACTATCGAATACGTATTTTCCGACACAAAATTCATATGCTCTTGCTGCCAATGTCGTCAGAATCACCGAAATAGGTCGGAGGGACTCATCCGTAGTTTCGAAATAGATGTCCCGGTGGCGTTTCAACAACTGCACAATGCGGCGCAGGATACCTTTGAAACCAACATGTTCTGGAAATGGGTCGACAGCGCCACGACTGTCCATCGCGGCGAACGCCTTCTGAAGGCGCATCATTGGTATGAGCGCGGCCCGCTTCTCAAAGAGTTTCAGGTAACCGCTTGGGTTGGTTGGCTTCCATGCCCGAAGTTTCTTATCCGGTACGAGCTCGCCGCCATTGCTACAGGCTGCGTTAGGCACGGACGGAGTGACGTCCATGTGGAACTCGCCTGCGAAATTAAGTCGCCAGCAACGCGGCATTTCCTGCAGGATGGAACGATACGTTCCGTTCTCTCTAAGACGATCCCCGAGGAGGCGCTTTAGGTCAGCGGGGCCAAGGTCTCCTGCGAACGCAGTGAAGCGGCAAAGCAGGTCAACATCGTACTCAAGGCCATTGAGAGGTTTGGTCGCAGTTCCAAGAGCAAATGAGCCCTGTGGGGAAATTCTGGCTGCAATAAACAGATGCTGGGGAGCATCAGCCAACCAATTGCCGACAGCCTCATACTTGTCTTTAGCATTATTCTTCTGGGTGTCTGTCGGTTCGATTATGGCGCAAAGCCGTTCAAGGATTCCCACGGTTCCGTTCTTCCGCAGCAATGTGCGGTCGGAATGGGCGACGAAAGGCGTGAGCGCGTTCATGCTTTATCCTTTAAGATCAGTAGGCTTTGTCGACCGGAAACAAAACTTATGTTGTGGCGTATAAATTCGTATCGCCATACCGAACGGACTTTACCGCTGCATTTGGGCGGATTGCAAGCAAATTAATTGTGCCACGCCGGATATTAGCGTACCGTTATACCGAACAAGCCAGGAGGAGTTCGAATGGGGTCGCCTTTCGGAGATAGATTGCGCGATTTACGGAAAGGAAAGGGCTTGAGCCTCGAGCGACTCGCCGACCTGACTGGGTCGAGTAAAAGCTATCTTTGGGAACTGGAGAATCGTGACGTTCCACGCCCATCAGGTGAGAAGCTTGCCGCGCTTGCCCGTGCGTTGGACACGACCGTGGGAATTCTAGTGGACGAGAAGACTGACCCGGAGACCGCCCCGGTGCAAGATCAAGTCTTTTTTCGGAAATTCCAAGAATTAGACAAGGATTCGAAGGAAAAAATTCGCCAAATTGTTGATTCCTGGAGCAAACCAACGTGAAGCCCCCAACCACGCCAAAAGCCTGGGCGGGGCGATTCACTCAGATACTTAATACAGCTTTCGGAGATTTGCCTTGTCGGTTCCCTGTGGATGTTCGGGCACTGGCACTTGATTACACCCGCCAGGCGTTCCCCCATGAGCCAATAGCGGTTGTTCAGGGTGAAAAATTGGGGCGGTTCGAAGGTTGCCTGCGTCGGATTCGCTCGGGGGCATCGGAGTGGGGCATCTTGCATAATGTGGATGTTTCACCTGGCCGAGCGCGTTTTACGCTGGGGCATGAATTTGGCCATTATCTTCTTCATCGTCACCTAGCCGAGGCGGAAGGTATCTTCTGTTCCACCGAAGACATTGCTCGCGGTCAAATCGGTGGAATAAACATCGAACGTGAAGCCGATGATTTCGCGGCGGCATTGCTTATGCCGCTGGACGATTTTCGACGGCAGATTCCGGCCAATTCGAGCGCAGATCTACACTTGATCTCTGCCTGCGCTGATCGCTATGGGACCTCGCTTATCGCCACCGTACTCAAATGGCTGTCTTACACCGAACGGCGTGCAGTTTTAATTATCGCACGAGATGGTTTCGTAGATTGGTCCTGCTCTAGCGAGGCTGCGCTGAAGACAAGAGCATTCCTGAGGGCTAAGTCCGGTCCGCCTATTGAAGTTCCCGAGAATTCGTTGATTGCTAATCCGGATCCTCTAACGGATATGCGAGCAGGCACGGTTCAAGGTCCGTCGGTTTGGTTCGGAGAGGAGAGCCGAGAGATGACCCTGATAGCCGATTCGTATGATTTTCGGGCATCGCTAATCCTTCTAGGCGACGCTCCTGATCGTCATTTCGGCAATGATGCCGAAGAAGATGCGGTCACAATACCAGTTGATGAACGTTTCAGGGGAAGAGTCTAGCATGGTAACCATTGGCATGATCCCCAAATGCCCGTTTATCCTGGTTTAGCCGTTTGCGCGATCGGGGAATATTCTAAGTCCTAGCCTTCCGGCGTGCCCGCAAGCCCAAATTGTCTGCTTATTTTATTTTCCACTCCAAAGCGGCTAGTCCACTTACGGCCCGGTCCAGCCAAATCCAGACGTCACAGCTTTTCCTCCAGCAGATGCGCGTCGTTATTCGCCGGGCTGTTCACCCGGCGGCTGACGGGCCAAGCTCTGAGAATGTCGCCTCCTGCGGGCCGCAACAATGCCCCGGCATCCCCCTCATCATCCCCCAGCCACAGCGGCCAGTCCTCGGTCTCGATGATCGCCGGCATCCGGCCATGAATCGGCCGGGCAATGTCGTTGGCGTCGGTGGTGATGAGGGTAAAACTGCGTAGTCTGGCGCCATCCGCCCCCTGCCAGATATCCCACAGTCCGGCCAGCATCATTGGCGCGCCATCCTGGCGGGCGAAGGCGTAGGGCTGCTTGCCGTCAGGTGCCGCCTGCCACTCATAATAGGCGTCAGTCGGGATCAGGCAGCGGTTATGGGCAAACGCCGCCCGGAACATCGGTGACGCCGCCACCGTCTCGGCCCGGGCATTGATCGGCTTGCGCTCCGTGTTCGGATCATCCGCCCAATGCGGCACAAAGCCCCAGGTCAGCAGATCGAGATGCCGCTCCCCGGTCTTCGGATGCCGGCGCACGGCCATGGCCTGCTGGCTGGGCGCGATATTCCAACTCGGCGCGAAGTTCGGCACCGGGTTCACCGCCTTGACCATCCGGGCGATCGCCTCGGCTGGCGTCGTACTGACAAACCGCCCGCACATACGTCGAGCCTAACGTGCTACGCCCGGTTTGCAATCCTGAGTCTTTTCAGCTTGCTGGCGGCATATGTTCTTGATATGTTCTGGTCCGCGAATTTGGCAAACGGAGGCGGGCGATGACCTACAATGGCGGCAACACCACAGGCTTTGTCTCTCCCGCCGGAGATAGTCTTGAGGGCCGGATCGACCTCGGCGAAATCCTCGACTTGACCCGCCCCAGCCGCTACCCGGTGCGCGTGGTCGGCGACGCTCTGGCCCTGCGGGGGATCCTCTCCGGCGACATCCTGATCGCCGATGCCGCCTCACCCCCGGCTCACGACAAAATCGCCGTGGTCATGCTGCACGGCGCGGTTCTGGTCGGCCAGCTCGCCTACCGCCACGGGCAGTGGTGGCTGCAATCTGGCCAATCCCAGACACAGCCCGTCGCGGTCGCCGGCGACGAGGCCGAGATCTGGGCCGTGGTCACAGGGCTTGTCCGCACCGAGGTATAAGTGATGCCGGTTTTTGGCCTGATCGACGGCAACAGCTTTTACTGCTCCGCCGAACGGGCGTTCGCGCCCGAACTGCGCGGCATCCCGCTGGTGGTGCTGAGCAATAATGACGGCTGCGCCATCGCCCGCACGACCGAGGCCAAGGCAATCGGCATCAAGATGGGCGAGCCCTGGCACCTCGCCCAGCGCCGCCCGGAGTGCAAAGCGGTGGAATGGCGCTCCAGCAACTACCCGCTCTACGGCGATATGAGCCGGCGCATGTACGAGGTGCTGGCCACGAGCGTGCCACAGGTGGAGCCCTACAGCATCGACGAGATGTTCCTCGACCTCGCCGGGATGCCTGACCTGCCAGAGTTCTGCCGCCAGTTGCGCGACGAGGTGCGGCGTGTGGCCAAGATCCCGACCTGCATCGGCATCGGGCCGACCAAGACCATCGCCAAACTCGCCAACCGCATCGCCAAGGATGATTTTTCCCTGCGCGGCATCTGTGACCTGCGCGACGAGGCGGCGCGTGCTGCCCTCTATGATGAGCTGCCCATCAGCATGGTCTGGGGCATCGGCGGCAAGACGGTGGAGAAGCTGAACCGCGTCGGCATCGCCAGCATCGCCGATTTCGTAAGACTGGAGCCGCAGCAAGTGCGCGACATCCTCACCGTCATCGGCGCCCGCGTGCAGGCCGAGCTGCGCGGACAGAGCTGCCTGCTGCTCACGCTGATGCCGCCGCCACGCCAAGCCATCGCGGTAACGCGCTCTTTCGGGCGGCTGGTCACATCTTGGGGCGAACTGCGCGAGGCTGTGGCTGCTTACGCCACCCGCGCTGCTGAGAAGCTGCGCGCCGAGGGCCTGGAAGCCGGCCACCTCGCGGTCTTCGCCCACACCAACCCGCATAATGGCGATGAGTGGTACAGCGGCAGCCGGGCCGCGCGGATCGAGCCGACCGCCGACACCCTGGCGCTGATCGGCGAGGCAGTGCGGCTTCTCCGTGCCTTCTGGCGGCCGGGTTTTCGGTACTTCAAGGCCGGAATCATGCTGGGCGATCTGGCCCCAGCCCGGCAGCAGGCCGGGATGTTCGCCACCCGCGACACAGTCAAATCCGCCCGCACCATGGCGGCGCTCGACGCCGTCAATGCCCGTTTCGGTCGGGGCACGTTGCGGCCGGCGGCAACCGGCATGCTCAAAGCCTGGGCCGGGCGTCAGGCCCGGCACTCACCGCGCTACACTACCAGCGCCGAGGAGATGCTGATCGCCAAGGCGTTTTGAAATGCTGATGAATATGATTTAGCGGGGCCAAGCCCCTGATTGCGCACCCGCAAGGGGTGCGCTTTTGGGCGATCCGCCAAGCGGATCGCTTATTGGCCGGCCCTGCGGCCGGCTTCCGGCAGGCGGCATTTCACGGAAGTTTTCACAATGGCCCTCTCCGCCTCTAATCCGCGTCCGCGCCCGCCGCCCCGACTCTGCCCGCGCTTTTCGCACGTCCACTTTGTCCCGCGCCGGCGGTTTTCGGCTTCCCCTTCGCAGCCTTCTTGCGCACCACGTTGATGGCGGCAGCATCGAGCGTGTTCTTGAGATGAATGGCGTAGTGCTTCTCGATCATCTCCACGCTGGTGCGGCAATTTTTCGCCACCTGATAGATGTCCGCCCCCTCCATGAGGCGCATGCAGATATAGGTATGGCGCAGACTGTACGCGGTGCGGGCTTTGCCATCGCGATCGAGCTTCAGCCCCGTGCGCTCGAGCAGATTATTGAACAGCTTGATGTGATTACCCGGGAACACGAGATCCGCCGGCTGCGGATATTCGGGCGCGGGTATCACCGGCACAGCGCCACCGGCTTTCCGCCGCAACTGGCGCTCGCGCCGGGACTCGACGTGCACTGGCTTCGCCCGTGCGAGTAAGCGCTGATAGACCCGCACCGCCCCCGGCATGCTCTTGCAATGCCCGACCCCGCGCTTGCCGCGCACCTCGATCTCCAAGATCTCCTGCCCACTCGCCTCATCATGGGCGATTACCAAGTCCCGGTGCTGCAGGTTGAACGCCTCGTCCGGACGCAGGCCGGTATTGGCCATGAATAACACAAAGTCATAAACCTGCTCGGCATTCCACTTGAGATCTAAGCGGAACGGTTCCTTCGCATAAGCACGGGCCGCCTCATAAAGCTGCTTGTATTCCTCCGGACTGAACCAGGGCCTGTGCGTGATCTTGCCTTGCGAGCGGTAAGGCGGCGTCAGATCCGGCAGATGCGCCAGCCAACCATGGCGGATGGCGGTTTTGAGCACCATGCGTAGCGTCACCACCTCATCATGCAAGGTGCTGCGCGCCGGCGGCTTGGTCTTCGGCTTATGCTGGCTTTTGGAATGCGGGTTGGGCTCGGCATAGCTGGTCATCCGATGCACCCGGTATTCCTGCACTTTGCCGGGCGTCACCTTGTCGAGCGGCAGCGCACCAAAGAAAGGCAGCAGATGCACGCGCAGCCTGATCGCATGGCTCTCGGTCCATTTCTCGGAGCGCTCGCCCTCGGTGATGACGCCGTATTCCTTCAGGAACTGCTCGGCCGCCTTCTTGAAGGTCGGGCGGTCATCCAGCACGCCGGCCTGCTTCTTGCCCTGCAGGCTAAAATACCATGCCTCCGCGGCCCTGGCCGCCAGATCCTGGCCTTCCTGCTTGGTGCTGAATTGCCGCTGCTTGCCGCCGACAGACGCCCTTGCCTGCCAGAAGCGGCTATTGCCGCGCTGATAAATCTGGACCTTTCCGCCCAGCAACTCGATGGTCGGCATGACACCCCCTGGCGCGCATCGCGCTTCGGTTGAGGATCATAGGCAGACCACGACCATAGCCCATCAGGTTTCGTTTTTAAAGTGAAATTACCCTAACGGTGCCCTAGGGCATAGATAAGCCAAAAGCCGCCTTGCGGCGGCTTTAAGCAATTGATTTGACTGGATTTTCTGGTTGCGGGGGCCAGATTTG
>Ga0335085_10009533_pt1 | contig 14637 bp, 13 predicted proteins | sample Lox_Sample_45_FD_206712 | JGI IMG/M metagenome (GOLD analysis project Ga0335085, IMG submission 206712) | Soil microbial communities from Loxahatchee National Wildlife Refuge, Florida, United States - Lox_Sample_4.5 | ecosystem: Environmental > Terrestrial > Soil > Wetlands | place: USA...
TCGGGTTGCGCTTCAGCTCAACATAGGAACCCGCTTTGTATTCAGAGATGTAAAAAGGACCCAGCACGGCCATCTCTTTTTTCGGTGAATGAGCAGACATGATGGCAACTTGATCGAAAAGGCGCTCGAGACCCGAGATTGGTGCTGGATATGTAATCGTTATGCGATCTGGCGTTGGCGTTTTGATCTCGATTGCTCCCTCACCCGAGCGAAAGGCGTCGCCTGTGGGCGAGTGGACCTGGGGATCCATCAAAGCCTTGATGGTGTAGGCGACGTCATCGGACGTTAAAGGCGTACCATCGGAGAAATGAAGGCCGGTTCGCAGTTGAAAGGTAATGCTCCGCCCGTCTTTGGAAACGCGCGAGGAAGTGGCAAGGCCCGGTTCGAGTTCTTGCGTTTGCCGGTTGAGGCGAATTAGAACTCCACCCGTCAGATAGCGTATGTTCTCCGAAGCTTCGTCGTCGACAAGAATCGGATTAAAGGTTTTGGGCTCGCCATGTAAACAGAAATGAAGCACACCGCCGGATTGAGCAAAGACGGGCGCACCAATCAGGAAGCACGATAGAACTGCCAAATTTCGGATGGCGCCTCGGATCACGCGAGTTCCTCCTGAGCAGGCAAGATAAGCTGAAAGCAGACCACTACAACGATCAGAAGAACGACGGGAGCGATCCTCCAGGGATTGGCAGTGATTGCAGAAAAATCTTCGAGTCCTCTCAGTAGGTTGCCCCAGGACGGCAGAGGTTCCATCACCCCAAGGCCTAACATGCTCAGAGTGGCCTCCGCTAGAATGAAAACAGGGATAGAGACCCAAAACTGAGCCAACAGCACTGGTCGCAGATTCGGCAGAATATGGCGCAGAATCAAGCGAAGAGAGGTTGATCCGTTGGACCTGGCCAGAAGCAAGAAGTCGGATTCACGGATGGCGCGAGTCGCCGCCCAAACTACGCGAAGTGAAGACGGCCAGCCAAGCAAACCCAGCATCAGAAAAGTGGCCGCGACGGACGCGAGGGGAGCAACGTCCATTGGCAGCATCGCTCGAAGGGCAATCAGCACAAAGAGAAGCGGCAACGCCATACCCAAATCGGCGATCGAGAGAATGAAGCGTTCGCGCCAACCACCTAGAAGTCCAGCCACGGCACCCAGGACGCCGGCAATGAGCGTCGAGAGCAACGCGGCCGCCGGTGCGAGAAATAAGGACAGCCGAGTGCCATACAGCAAACGAGAGAGCAAGTCGCGGCCGAGAGCGTCTGTACCGAGGAGATGCGCTGCGGACGGTGCGGCCCCTGGAAGATCGCGGAATTGATGCGCATACGAATATGGAGTGACGAGCCCTGCGCAGAGGGCCAGGAGCGCAACTGTCGCCAACGTGAGCGCGGCAGTAATTCGAATATGTCTCATGAAGCTCACGACTGTCTCACCATGGCGTTGGACGAGAAGCCAGCCAAGATATTGCTTGCGACCGTAACCAACGTAACGATCAACGTTAAGTTCATAACAAGAGGCAGGTCACGATTGATGGCGGCGTACCAGGCGAGCTGGCCGAGCCCGGGAGAATCACACAACGCTTCTATCGGGATAGCTGCTCCAAAACCGATGCTCAGAGAGATCCCCAGAAGCGCCAAAAGCGCGGGAGTGGCGGTAGGGATGACGTGGTGCAGAAAAATGTTGCACGGGCCGACCCCACGCGCGCGGGCCGCAAGAACATGCGGTTGATCATCAGCGTGCAGGAGCAGGTTGCGGGTAAACCGAAATAATTTTGGAAAGATCACTACGGCAAGCGCCAGGAAGACGGGGCCGCGAAGGTAGAGGAAGACCAGCGCGACCACAGCGGATGGCAAGGAAAGCAAAAATCCAGTCAAGACCGCGCCAGAGAGTTCGGGAAGCCATCCCTTGAAGGCGAGGCTTAGCACAGACAGCGCGAGGGCCAGGGACCACGCGCTAGCGACGCCCAATATAACGGAACGGGCCGTGACAGGGAATCGCTGGAGAATGAGTGCAGCGATAGGCCGTCGGAGCGACTCGGAAGTTCCAAAATCACCGTGCGCGGCTGCCGCAAGGTATGTCGCATAGTATTTGACCAAGTTCGCGTCTTGGTGGCGCTCGTTGCGAATCGCCTCAATGCTGGACTCGCTCAGGCGAGGATCGAGTTCGCGATCATCCATGCCGTATCCCGGCGAGTAACGCACGAGAGTTGCACTCAGAAGCCCCCCGAGAAGTGTCAGGAATATCAGTGAGAGCAACCGTCGCCCGATTGTCGGAAGCCACTTCTTTATGTGCGCGACTAGGACGGTATAGAAATCCACCGATGCCTCGTTCCTCATTCCTGTTTAGCAGACTGCATACGGCTCGGTTCCTCGAGCTCCCGGTAGTGCAAATCTTTGGAAACGTACATTCTTTGATCCGCTTCGGATAACAGTTCTTCAACTGTGGAGCCGTCCTGGGGGTGAAAGGCGCAGCCGATGCTGACTGAGACGACTTCATCCCCGCAAGCCGTTCTGGCGGCCATTGCGACGGCTTGCTGCACCCTAGACTTCAGCTCAGCAATTGCTTCGGCAGTGCACTCAGGAAGGACAAACACAAACTCATCCCCGCCCAATCGCCCGACGTGGTCGTATTCCCGGCAGACGGCCTTTATATTTCTCGCCACCTCGATCAAAAGTTTGTTTCCGATGATGTGGCCGAAATTGTCATTTACGTGCTTGAAACCATTTAGATCGCACAAGAGTACAGCCAGCGCGTTTCCGGCTCGCGTGGAGCGCGATAGCTCTTTCTCCAAGTGGGCGCAAATCGATCGGGCGTTGGGCAGCCCTGTCAAAAAATCCGTGCTGGCTGTATCTTCAGCCTGCTCAAACTGCAATGCGTTCTCGACTGACAGCCCGAGCTTTGAACTAGCCGCCAGCAAAAGTCGGAGATGATCTTGCGTGAAGCCCTGTTTTTCTCGAACATAAAGCGTTAGAACGCCAGCCACCTTTTCCCTGCCCTGAAGGGGTATAGCAAGGGCAGATTGAAGAGCAGAGGCTTGCTTCGGGTTCCCAAGATACTTAGTCTCGGCTGCAGGATCACCGTTAATGATGGGCTTATTGTTCAGCGCCACCCAACCGGAAATGCCTTGGCCAAGCGGTATCCGAATCGAATTGAAGAGCTCGTAGTCTATTCCGTGGACGTACTTCGGAACGAGTTTGTCATCCCTGCACACATAAACCACGATGGATTCATGAGGTATCATTTCCTTCAAGCGAACGGCAACCACCGAGAGAGTTTCCCGCAAGCTCAGGGAATTACCCAGTGTCTGCGCTAGCTCGAAGAGCATCTGGGCCTCTTGCCTGGCGGATACGATCGACGCGAGAAAGGAAACTGCCCGCACGTCTGCTGCATTGGGCAGTTCCGCAAGCCCAGCAGAGGGGACAACCCTGCGATCTGTCGGCGGCAGCAGCTGAAAGAACTGTTCTCGGCCGTCTGCTATCTTCACTGCGGCCTCAAGCTCGTGATATCGCCGCACGATACATTCCAGCGGGCGGGGGTCGAAGCTCCGGCCAGATTCAGATTTCAGATGACTGATGGCATCCTCGGGCGACATCGCTCGCCTGTAGGGCCGCTCCGAAGTAAGTGCGTCAAAGCAATCCACGACGGAAAGAATCCGTGCACCGATCGGTATTTCCTCGCCTTTCAACCCATCGGGATAGCCGCTTCCGTCCCACCTCTCGTGATGGGAACGGACAATGGGAACCACCGGATACGGGAACTGTACACGTTTTAAAATTTCCGATCCGATAATTGGATGGATCTTCATCTTTTCGAATTCTTCGGGAGTCAACCGGCCGGGCTTCGAGAGAATATGTTCCGGCACCGCCAGCTTGCCTATGTCATGGAGCAGCGAGGCCGCCCGTATCGCATTCAGATCTATTTCGGCCAGGCCGAGCTCTTGTCCGATTTGCACAGCGTAGGTCTGGACTCTCTTCAGGTGGTCGTGAGTCGTGTGATCCTTAGCTTCTATGGCGAGCGAAAGGGCTTCGATGGTTCGCAGATGGAGGGCCGCGATTTCTTCGGAATGCTTTTTCTCGGCTTCCAGGCGGTCAAGATAGGTGCGGTAGGAGCGGTAGATCCAGTAAACGATAGGGAGAACCAGGATCGCGACTTGCCAACCAAGTTTGCGATCAATGAGGCTGACACCGCCGGCGATTAGAGCGCCCAGCAGGTAATAAGGAAAGCACCAAAGATAGCACTCCTTCCAAACCTTGATCGCATTGCGATGCTCCGTGATCGCAATGACGCCCGAGACGGATAACGTATTCACTGCAAAATATGTGGACGAGGCCGCGGCCAAAAGCAAGGGCCATTTGAAGCCGATGTTGAGCGCGAAATGACTGTGAAAAACGGCATCGGCCGCAGTAATCGCAATCGCAAGATTGGCGAAATTGAATGAGAGCTGGATGAGATTTGGCCGTGGTTTGGATTGCCAGAGAGATTGCACCAAGCCACCCAGACAGCCCATCAGGAGTGTCTCGGGAAAGGACAAGTCCAGAATGCCCACGAGGATGAAAAGAAAATTCGCAGACATGGTCGCCTGAATGCCCGGCAAACGAACCTTGAAAAGCGATGCCCCTAGAGCCACCGCCATGAAGCACGCGTACCGTAAAGGGTCTGCAGAATGCCAGTGGAAGAGTGCGTAAGGGAGAAGGGGCACACCGACAAGTATTTGGGCAAATATGAAGGCGACTGCGGTCCAGCCGAGGAACTTCCCGTCCTTGCCAGGGATACTCCAGAATTTATTCCACCTGCTCATTGCGGTACGTGCTCTCCCGTGCGCGCGGCACTCTGGAATCGTTTCCCGCGATGTACAGACATCGTGTTCTCCCGGTCAGGCGATTTCATAGGTCGCGACTCGGTTTGGCCGACATCCACACTATGCAGCTGATCTTTCCCAAAAATAGGGAGGCTGGCTGCGTTGTCTCAAGTCTGGAGTGCTGGGCCGGGGCTGCAAATAGTACTAATAGAAGGATTTGTCCCAAAATGAACCCCCGCCGAGGTACTGGGGACAGGCTCTAGCGGGGTCCTGGAAGTCATAAATACAGCTTGGCACTGAGTTTCTGTCGGTCAACGTGTGAGCGGAGTACTAAACCTGTTCACCGCATGGTACTAGTGCCACCCCACCCCTGTACCATCGACGCTCCCGAGGCAATTTCTAAGAATGTTCTAGGAAACACAGACGCCTATTCCGTTTACCGGGCCCGCAAAGCTACTGATTGAGGAGACGCCCATAATGACCGCCGATTCCCAGCATGCTCGAAAGAATCAGACAAACAGCGTCCTTAAAACGACGACATGGGGGGCCGCGATTGCCCTTGGATTGGTGGCGTCTATCTGGGGTCTGGCGAGTCGGTCTCCGCGCTCGCTAAAAGGTGGGCAGACGGATACTCTTGTAGCCCAATCCGTTGCGGCTCCGAGCGCCTCAACGACGGCTGGCTCTCCTCAGAGCATGGGTTCGCTATCCACGCTGCCGCATGCTGCCGCTTCTCAAACTCGAGCGATCACGGCTACGAAGAATCCAAACAGCGCTGGATGGCTATCTACAGCGGCCCAGATGATCGTCAAGTCGTTCAGCGAGGGAGTTCGACAGAGTCCAACCTCGGCCCCAGATTCTGACCCCCAAGCTGGTGGGCAAGGATCGAAACCTATTGATAACGCAGCCATTATTGCGGCAAAAACCGCCCCGGACCTGAAGGGGCTGGACCCGAAGACCCCGGTGGATGTCATCGTCCAGTTCAAGAAATCGGGTATCTCATCGGACCTGACGGCAGATGGGGCAAACCCGAAGGCCGATTTGCCGCTGATCAACGCTCAGTTGGTGGCGGTAAAGGCTGGCGACCTAAGCAGCATCGCGTCACACTCCGATGTTATGTACATTTCGCCGAATCGCAAGTTGAGGGGCGCTACCGCGGTGGACAGTGTGGTGACCTCGGTGAATGCGGACCTAGCCAACGCCAACGGATGGAACGGCGCGGGCGTGGGAATCGCGGTGATCGATAGCGGCGTCACTAGCGTTCCTGATCTGAATTCGGATGGAAATACCGCCCCGTCGCGCCTGGTTTACTCTCAAAACTTCGTGCCTGGATACAACAACGCCAATGATGATTTGGGTCACGGCACGCATGTGGCGGGAATCATCGCAGGAAACGGGTTTGATTCTGCTCAGCTGCAGAACTACCCCAACGTATATCAAGGTATCGCGCCAGAAGCCAACATCATTAACTTGCGAGTGCTGGATCCGAACGAAGCAGGCACGGACAGTGCTGTTATCGCTGCCATCCAACAGGCGATCTCTCTGAAGAATACCTACAACATTCGCATAATCAATTTGTCTTTATCCCGCGGCGTCTACGAGAGCTATACGCTTGACCCGCTTTGCCAGGCGGTGGAATCCGCGTGGCAGGCGGGGATCGTCGTAGTCGCGGCGGCTGGCAATATGGGAGAGTATTACGACGCTGGGACCCAGGGCTACGCGACGATTGGATCCCCGGGAAACGATCCTTATGTCATTACCGTCGGTGCGACAAACACGCACGGCTCAGGCGCTCAAGCCGGGCAAACGATGACCAGTTACAGTTCCAAAGGCCCAACAGCTTTTGACCATATCGTCAAGCCGGACCTCGTGGCTCCGGGCAATGCTGTTGTATCTCTCTTGTCTTCCCAAAATGATACTTTCGTTAGTGAGTATCCAGGTTTGGCCGTTTATCCATGTGACAGTAGCCTATCAACTTGCAATTCATCGTTCGGCGCGCCACAGTACCTGCAATTGAGCGGCACGAGCATGGCCGCACCCGTGGTCAGCGGCGTGGCCGCGCTCCTGTTGCAGCAAAATCCTTCACTTACGCCGGATCAAGTGAAGGCCCGCCTGATGAAGACGGCTTGGAAGGGATTCAGCCAAACCACGACTGCAACGGACCACGGCTCAGGACAAACCTTTCAGATTGACCAGGATGTCTTCGCGGTTGGTGCAGGGGCCGTCGACGCTTCGGCGGCGCTGGCGAGTACTGATTTGGCGCCGGCCACAGTCGGTTCCGCGCTCTCCCCAACAGCGGTATACGACCCGGTCAGCGGCACGTTGTGCATTGCCGGAGCACCTGGAACAGTTTGGAATAACTCCGATGTTTGGGGTGACTCCGCCGTGTGGGGTAACTCGGCGGTTTTCGGGAACTCCGTGGTCTGGGGTAATTCGGTGGTTTGGGGTAACTCCGTTGTATGGGGCAATTCCGTCGTTTGGGGCAATTCGGTCGTCTGGGGCAATTCGGTCGTCTGGGGCAACTAGCCATGGCAGCTTCGGAGACGACAGTTATCCGGGCCTGCACCGCACGGCCTTCATCAGAGAGATATCGATGAACAGATTGGCTAAAACGTACGTTGCCCTCGTAATCGCTGCCGGAGCTTCCGTCATGTTCCTCGCGGCAGACAGATGGTCCTCCGCTAGTCTCGTGTCCTTCTCAGCGTTCCTCGCCCTGACGGTGATCGCCTCGACGCTTAAATTCCGCATTCCAGGCATGACCGGAACAATGTCAGCCAACTTCGCCTTTCTCTTGATTGGCGTGGTTTCCTTTAGCTTTTCGGAAGTCGTCCTCGTCAGCTTTGCGGCGGCACTGGTGCAATGTGTATGGAGGCCAAAACAACGCCTTCGTATGATCCAGGTTCTATTCAGTGCAGCAACACTGCCTATCAGCGCTGCGGTTTCATTCTGGGCGTCTCACGCTATCGTTCGCAATCTATTCTCAAATTCTTCATTAGCGATAGTCATTCTCGCAGGTTGTTTCTACATGTCGATCAACACGATTTTGGTTTCTCTCGTCGTCGGCTTGGTTGAAGGGCAGAAATTCCAGCGGGTTTGGCAAACTTGCTATGACTCCGTTTTTCCGTTCTTCCTCGTCGGGACCCTTGTTACTGGCATGCTTGCAGGATCTTTGGCGGGAGCCAAGCCCTGGCAGAAAGCTCTGTTCTTGCTCCCCGTCATCGTGCTCAGCCACCTCTATTTTCTGGGAAGGCACAAGCGGACCGTTCACGCGGATTACCTCTCGGAAGAGCCTGGAGATGAAGCTGAACTCCTCGCTGTTTCTTCGGCCCACAGATAGTTCCCGTTAGCATTCGGCCAGCGCGTATTTTCACCCAAGAAACCCATGCGAGAAGCCGCGAATGGGGAGCTCGTCGTTTATGCCGTTTCAGAAAATACTTACATCTCTGGAGTCAGTGTGGGTCCCAGACTGGATGGCGAGCGAAGAGGCCATTGACGTACCCCATCTGATAAACAATGAAGAGGCCGAACGCCACGCTGATGACTCCGCTAGCGAGACTGAGGCCGTGATTCAAACGGCGGAAGCGTGGTGCAGAAGCGGCGAATGGAACGGCGATGGCGGCGGTGATGAGCATCATTCCAGCAATGGTGCCGAGACCGAATACGAGCAAATAGAAAACCGCTAAAAGTGGGATACGGATCGTGGTGAGAACGAGCAGAGCTACCGCTGCCGAGCCTGCCAATCCGTGAACGATGCCGACCGCGAGTGGACGAACGACTTGATAAGATCCGAGGGGGCCGAAAGTGCGGTCGAGCCAACTTACCGGCGTCGCGGATTCCACGCGGCCATGATTTTCCGGGGCGTGCGCATACGGGCGACTATGTATGTAATCGCCATGAGCATGAACATGGCTGTGCACAGCCAGATTGACCGGGGTAAGCGTCTCAATGATCCATCGCGTGATGCCGGAGAGATTCAGGATTCCGAGCAAAATCAACATCAAGCCGACCGAGAGCTCCATCGTAAGGCCGACTCTGGCCGGAATGACCAAGCCAAAAACTACAATCGCGGAGCCGACGAGAAGAATTGTGAGCGTGTGGCCGACGCCCCACAGCGCGCCGATAACGGCCGCGTGCTTGATGCTTCGCTGACGGCTGACGATCGTGGTCACCGCGATGACGTGGTCGGGATCGGTGGCATGGCGCATCCCGAGAAAAAAACCGAGAACGATGATGGAAGCGGCAGTCAGCATATTGTGATCAGACGGCCGCTGCGGACCGAAACGGCCGGAGATCCGAGTCCAGCCGTGATCCAATGTACATCAATCTCATCAATCGAGGCTGGCTGATGTCGACTTTGACCCGACGCCGCTGAAAATTCCGTCATGATTCTCCCGCGCCGTCGCGAAAAAACTAAATTGGGAGTGAGAAGCGTGCGTCGCGAACCAATCCCGGAGGTTCGCGGCGAGTGTCCCGTGCGTATTCTACATGAACCATTGCAGAATGGTCGTTAAATGGGCGCCCGACACAGCGTCTATTGGACGAAAGGATTTAGCCCGCTCAAGTCAGTCAGCTAGAGCGGAAATTTGGTGCGGGGCTTGCATTGGAAATCAATAAAAGTGAGAATCGCGGCGGATTTCAGCTGTTATGGGAAGCACGTTGACTCAATTCGTGCCTAGGGAGGGCGCAGAAATCGTCCTGGTGCTCTTCCTTTCCTTCCTGATCGGCTTAGAGCGCGAAGAGCAAAAAACTAAATCGGAGCAATACCGATTCGGCGGAGTGCGGACATTTCCTTTGCTCGGACTCCTTGGTTACGCAGTATGCCTGGTCTCCGGAGCAAGTCTGGTGCTGCCTGCGACTGGCTTTGCGATTGTGGGGGCACTTCTGTGGCTTTCCTACCAGCATAAGCTGGAAGGGACTGCCGTGGCAGGGATGACGACGGAACTCTCTGGCTTGATGACCTATGTGATCGGAGCGCTCGTTTCGCACGAACAATATTGGGTCGCGACCACGCTTACGGTGCTTGGTGTAGTGTTGCTGGAATTGAAATCGGCGCTGGAGAGTCTTGCTAGTCGAGTTCCCGGCAATGAGATTTTGACGTTCGCAAAGTTTCTCCTTCTGACAGGCGTCCTTTTGCCCATCGTACCGAACCAGACTTTCGGGACGTTTGGTTTCAACCCGTTCAAGACCTGGTTGGTTGTGGCCGCAGTGAGCGCTATTTCCTACGGCAGCTACCTATTGCAAGTGCGGACCCAGGGTCACGGCGGGGTTTTGTTGGCCGCCCTTCTGGGGGGAGCGTACTCTTCAACTCTAACCACCGTGGTGCTTGCCAAGAGATCGCGAGAGCAGCCGCAACCACATCTATTCGCTGGTTCAATGCTTGTCGCGTCGGGTGTTATGTATCTGCGGCTGACGGCCCTGCTGGGAATTTTTAATCGGCAGTTGCTTCATCGGCTCGGCCTACCCTTCCTGGGGCTCGCTGCAACCGCTCTATTCGCTGGCTGGCTTTGGACGCGTATGCGGGATGAGGTCGGCGCGATAACATTGCACCCCTTGCAACCGAAAAATCCTCTGGAGTTAGGCGCCGCGCTCCTATTCGCGGGGTTGTTTGTGACAATGCTATTTGTCACCCACCTTGCCGTCGTTTACCTCGGGCGTGGAGGACTTTTCGGATTGGCGGGAATCATGGGCCTCACAGATGTCGATCCATTTATATTGAGCCTGGCGGAATCGCCCTCAACGCTGACGCCGGTATCACTTGCGGGAGGCGCGATCGTGATCGCAGCGGCTAGCAATAACTTGATCAAAGGGATCTATGCTTATGGGTTCGGGGAACGACGGACGGGCCAGCAAGGACTTGCCCTGCTGCTAGCATTAGCGTTGGTTGGGTTACTTCCACTGTTCTTATAGTAGCCAGACCTGGCGGCAAAGGCATCCCGTTCATTTTCGCCGACGATCTAAACTACTTATGCCCTTAAGACCACTTTCATATGCAAAACTGGCTGACATTACAAAGGTCTCCTCAAGTCTGCAAGTCGTCCAAAAGCATGTCCTCTTATGATCTCGCGCCGCCTTGATGAACATACCGGATGACCTCTACGTCGGAAGTGGCGATAAGCCCATCCTTCACCATCTCATCAAGGATGGGGATGAGCTTCCGAATATTTTCCTCTGAATCCACTACGCTGACCATTACTGGGGCATCGCGTGAAATCGAGAGCAAGTGGGAGCGGCGAATCAACGTGCTGGCCCCATAGCCCTCGATCCCGCGGTAAACCGTTGCGCCAGCAACATCCATTTCTCGGCACTTTTCGATGATTGCCTTGTAAAGCGGCTGGCCTTTCCACCTGTCGTCTTCTCCGAAGTGGATCCTCAGCAGCTTGGCTTTTCCTTCGAGCTTCATGAGCGCTCCTCCTTCCGGCGATCTTCTCCTGAATAATCATGAGAGTATTTGATGACGTCGACGTCGGAGAGGACGACTAATCCCTGCTGTACTATCTCGTCGAGCAGTGGCATCACCTTGAGCAATTTCTCCTCCGTATCGATCACCGAAAGCATCATCGGCCGGTCGTGAGACAAGCTCAACGACGAACCCTTGTGTATCCGCCGATTTGCCCCGTAGCCCAGAATCCCCTGGTAAACCGTGACGCCAGCGATGTCGTTCGCGCGCATGCTTTCCACAATCGCCTTGTACAGCGGCTTATCGTGCCATTTGTCGTTCTCTCCGACATAAATTCGCATGAGCTTTGCTTTACCTTCTCGTTTCAATACCCGCTGCTGCTCGACGCGAGCTCCCGCTTTCTTGGCTGTTTCCGCCGGCTTCACGACCAGCGTGTCTTGTACTTCGATCAGCCCGGACCCCACCATTTCCTGGAGTTTTGGCAGCACCTCGTCGACTTTTTCCTGGGCTTCGATAAACTCAATTCTGATCGGCAGATTTTCCGTCAACCGCAAAATCCTTGTGCTATGCATGTGATGGTCTGCACCGAATCCAGCCATCCCGCGAATTACGTTTGCGCCGGAGACCTGGTGGTAAAACAGGAAGTCGAGAATGGCGGAGTACAACGAATGCCCGTGATATTGATGATCCTCTCCGACATGCATGGTCACCTTCTTCGCTGGCCCAGCCTGCAACATGATTTCTCCTCTCGAAACCTTCGAAGCTCAAACAAGGTCACTTCGCGCGGGGAGGTCAGCACGACTCAGCTCCGGCCCCCGGTTCTCATGCCGGGTTCACGCGGTCAATTTTCCGGCAATCATGCCTAGCCATACGGCAAGGAAGCCAACGATCACGCTAATTGCCACATTCAAGAAGGCAACGACAAGCTCTCCATCTTGCATCGCCCGAAACGTTTCATATTCGAAAGTCGAAAAGGTCGTATACGCCCCGATGAAACCGATTGGTAGCAAAAAGCGCCAGTTCGGACTCCAGTGGGTCCGCTCCGCCATCAGCGTGACGATAAATCCGAGCAGAAAGCAGCCCGTACAATTGATAACAAGCGTTCCGTAGGGGAATCGCATGCCCATCTTGTCGCTGATGTAGCCACCCAGCCAAAAGCGAGCGACAGCACCTAGAAAACCGCCGATCCCCACCATCAGATACTTAACCATCAGCCCTCTCGCCGAAACCATTTTCTACTGATCTGAAGAAATGACAAACAAAAGCTTTGTTCCACGCCCGATACGGAGGTACGAACTTCCGTTTCTGCGGGCTCGCAGTCCGGCTCAGCATGTCTCTCCAGGAGGTTAGTTTTTCAACCCGGACGAAGTCGAAGGGCACGGCGTCCTCACACTTGGAGCAACAGCTCGTCGTCGGATTCTCTTCAATAAGTTCGTGATTTACCTACAAGATTCCTTGCGGTGGGGACTTCGAGTTTGGCAAACAATCCCACCAAGGCAAGAAACCTGGTAGGAGTCATCTGCCCAATGGGCGGTTAAGGGTGAACTCCAACACCCACAATTTCAGCGTACAGGACGCACGAACTACCGTCAATATCCTCTCCACGATGCGTCTCTAGAGGCTAAAATGTTTATGCCGAGTCATGGTGAGGGGAAGTCTTGCTCATCCTCCAACTTGTTCAAGGCATCCGTCAAGACGCCAAAAGTATCAATACTGCTTAGGCGAGCGAATTTCGCTGATGTGCAAACTGCGCTGCAGAATTTACCATGCGAATCTCTGCTAATGGTGCGGACGATTTCTTTAGGCATTCGAACAGGAGGCCAGCTTTTTCCAGATGTATCTACGCAATGCCACAGCCCCTGGATTCAGGGAGACCTACCGTGGAAAGGAGATGATGACGTGAGATTTGCAATTGAGAACTGGAGAACGTGGCTCTGGGCCGTCGGCGGATTGTCCGGCGCGGTCGTGCTCTCTTTAGCAGTGCACAGGACGCTCTTCGTGTTGGCGAGGCGGCTGGCCCGGAAAAAGAACACTGTAATCGACAGTTCATTCATCAGTTCCCTAATCCGGCACGGTGAGAAACCAACACGATGGATTTTTCCTCTGCTTGGGATTTTGCTTGTTCTTCCCTTGCTACCTATCAGGCCGCAAATCCTGGGCCCATTCGAGCATGGCATAGGACTGTGCCTGATCGCCGCTGTGGCTTGGGCCCTGATCGTAATGACTGAGATTCTCACGGACGCGATTTCGGAAAAGTATGCAATCAATGTGGTGGACAATCTTGCTGCGAGACAAATTCAGACTCAAGCTCAAGTTCTTCGGCGGATCTTCTCGGTTGTGGTTGTGCTTCTGGCCCTGGGGATCATGCTCATGACTTTTCCAGAGATTCGTACCGTAGGTACTAGCTTGCTGGCCTCTGCAGGTTTGGCTGGGCTCGTTCTGGGAATGGCTATGCGGCCCACACTGGCCAGCCTCATTGCGGGCATTCAAATTGCCCTGACACAGCCAATTCGGATCGAGGACGTTGTAATTGTCGAGGGGGAATGGGGCTGGATCGAAGAGATACATACGACCTTTGTAGTGATCAGAATCTGGGACTTGCGCCGTCTGGTTGTCCCGCTGTCGTACTTCATCGAAAAACCATTTCAAAATTGGACCCGAGTGACGGCTGACCTGCTCGGCACAGTTTTCCTTTACGTCGACTACAGCCTTCCTGTGGACGAGACACGCCAGGAGTTCCATAGGATCCTCGAGTCTTCTGGTATGTGGGACGGAAAGACGTGGAGCCTGCAAGTGACGGATGCCGGGGAGCACACTCTGCAATTGCGAGCACTGATGAGTGCGCCGAACGGCTCCATTGCCTGGGACCTACGATGCCATGTCCGTGAGAGGCTTATTCGATTCCTTCAGGAACACCATCCAGAGAGTCTGCCCAGGACCCGAGCCGAGGTTCACATGCCCGCGACCGCTTGAGCCATTTTCCTTACAAAATCCTAGAAACTCCATTACTTCATCCTAAGCGGCTTGTATACATTCTTACTTCGGGCCGCAATCGTTGACGGGTGCCTGAAATTGGACTGTAAAATCGGCAGAAGGACAGACGTTACTACGATGCGATTGTTTTGCGGTAGTGGGCATGGGTTTGGCATTTATGTTGTATGTGCTCGTGCGGTTTTTTGGCGAGCTCGCGAGGACAAATAAATCTTGTCGGCCGGGCTGGGGCTTGCGTTCTCGGTGGACACGATCGGGACCAGACATCGGGACGCCGTCATGGTCTTTCAGATCGCGACGCTCTCTTAACAACTCCGGATCGCGCGGCGTGATTCCCTCTAAGCGAGGAGGGAGAATCGGCGTGCTCGTGACCGTAGCCTATTCCTTGCGAATGGCTGGCTTGGCGGCGGCCACAGGTGCCTGAAAACGGTAGCCAACCCACGGCTCAGTGACAATGTACTTCGGA
>Ga0335085_10009535_pt1 | contig 14637 bp, 14 predicted proteins | sample Lox_Sample_45_FD_206712 | JGI IMG/M metagenome (GOLD analysis project Ga0335085, IMG submission 206712) | Soil microbial communities from Loxahatchee National Wildlife Refuge, Florida, United States - Lox_Sample_4.5 | ecosystem: Environmental > Terrestrial > Soil > Wetlands | place: USA...
ACTGGCTAGAACGACTGTCTCGCCCCGAAGAGGACCTGCACGTCGCCCGCCTGGCTGCCTTCGTCGACCCGCGTGGCGATCTCCAGATAGGCCATCGACGGAAAGAACCCCATGAAGTCGTAGATCGCCGCGAAGCCCATCCCGACGCCGACGGCGTACGCGCCGACGTCGTACACTTGCCCGGCGGAATTGCTCACCCGGCCGGTGTCGACGAAGGCGCGGACCTGGGTGCGGCGAAGGATGAGCAGATCGAGAAAGTTCAGATCGACCTCTGGGAACACGTCCTGCCTCAGCTCGAACCGCGCAATCAGCGTATTGCGGCCGAGCTCCTTCTCGACCGGAATGCCGCGGATCTCATGCGTGCCCCCAAGGCTGTAGAGACCCTGGTTCGGCACCTCGCTGTTCCCGAGCGGGACACTGAATCCGTTGAACAGCTGGCCGGCGGCAATCGTACGATAGCTCCACAGCGCCTGCGTCAGGGTGGCGACGTATCCCCAGTCGACGTAGTTGAAGTCGCCCCCGAGCCCCGGATCGTACCAGTCGGCATAGATGCGGAACTGTCGCTCATCGGTCGGGTTATCGAAGGAGTAGACGTTGGTGTAGTCGTAGCGAAACCCGAGCGAGCCGAGCGTCCCGCTGGTCCGTACCTGCGGTTGGCGGTCGTCGACGAAGTTCTTGTTCAGGCTCTGAAACTCGTAGAATAGGTAGAGGTTGTTGCGATAGCGGGTGGGATCGATGGGCTCACCCCAGTGGACACGGGGACCGGCCGCGAAGCCGATACTGCGGCTGGTGTAGAAGCCGGCAAGGGCAAGGTCTTTGCGATAGTCGTACCGATTGCGGGCGACGGCGAGGGCGGAGAGGCCGAACTCGGACGAGCTGACCTCGACCTCGGCGGAGTCGAGCACCACCTGCGGGGCGAAGGGGTACGCGTTGTCGCCGCGATCGTCCTCGATGAGCTTGCGATCGGGATCGATGATTGCCTGCCACATCCGATCCGGCGTGGCGACCGACACCTCACCGACGTCGCCGACGCCTTCCCAGCGGACGTCGACCGTCCGGCCGCCGAGGCTGCGCAGCCGCACGGTGACCGGCTCCCGGATCGGCCGCGACGACTCCCGCCGCAGCGTCATGGTGCTGCGGAACTCGTCGCCCCCGGGGGCATTGAGCGTCACGGCGTCGAGGGAGTAGTCGAGCCGCGGATAGGGCTGCAGCCACTGGGAGTAGAGCCAGGTGAGATCCTGGCCGGCCGCGGCGCCGCTGCATTCACGGAACGGCGTCGCCCCGGGCGTGCAGCGCGCGATGATGGTGTCGAACGATTCCGGGCCGACCTGCTCGCGCACCTTGCCGAGAATGACCCGCCCGGGAGGGTTCGGATCGTTGAAGGTCGTCACCTCGGCGCGCAGCGGATCGACGACCCGGGCCTTGTCGAAGAACGCGTACACGAACGGAATCTTCGGCGCGCTCTCGAAGCGGTCGACGATCGCAAAAATGTTGAACAGGTCGATCCAATCGTAGACGCTGCGCGCCTCGGGGCGCTGCTCGTCGACGAACCGTTGCGCGAGGGTACGCGACAGCCCCTCGCTCACCCAGAGGTAGTCCGCATCCGGCTCGCGCGGGGCCAGCCCGGGGCGCATCAGCTCGCCATAGACGCCCTGCGCCAGCTGCAGGTCATGGAACGGGCGCACGAGAAAGAGCACTTCGAGCGCCCGATCGGAGATCAGGACGCAGCCCTCGCCCGGCGCCGTCAGGTTGAGCAGCCGTAGCGGCGCTTGCACCAGCACCAGCTCCGGCGGCGGGTCGGGCACGCCCGTGGGGCGCCGTACCAGTATCTCTCGCACCGTCGTCAAGATCTGTTCCGATGGGGAGGGCTCGGGACTGATGCGAGACGAGAGCGGCCCGGGTCGGCGGAAGTAGGTGATCCGAGTTCCGTCGGCGTCGATCTGCTCGCGGATCAACTCCGGCGCCGCGACGAGCGAGAGATAGCGCACCGCGGGAATTGCGGCGGTGAACAGGCGCTCGGCGGAGGAGAAATAGCGCCCGTTGAGCACGAGATCGAGCGGCTGCGCCGTCTCGAGCTGGAGGTCGAAGTCGGCCTGCGGCGGTGCGCCGGCCAGGCTCCAGCGACCGTCGCGATCGAGGGAGGCGAGGTATGGATACCAGCCGCCGTTCAGCGTCAGCTGGTCGTCGAAGAGGCCGAAGGTCCCGAACCGATACGGCACGACGGCGCGGAAGCGCAGCGTCAGCACGCGTGTCCGGCCGGGCAACAGGCGGGCGATGCGGACGCGCGCGATCATCCCGTCGGCCAGGTCTCCGTAACGCAACAGCTCGACGCGGGCGACGCGATCGTCGTCGCGCGCCTCGAGCAACTCCATCCCGCCGGGTACGAAGTCCTCGTGCGGATACACGTACGGCCGGTTGAAGTCGTTGATGCCCTCGTCGGGCGCCGCGAAGCGGTTCGGAAAGAGAACGAAGACGGCCTCCTCGAGCGTGCGGGTGCTCGTGTTCGTGAACGCGACCCGCACCGTGCCATCGACCTGCGGCGCCTCGAGCGACACGCGCGCGCCGATCTGATAGCGCGCCCGCGGCGTGTCCCCCGCGGACACGGCGACGCTCGCGCTCGCGACGACCAGCCACGCCAACACGCCCCGGCCGAGCAATCGAGTGCAACGCGCCACGCGGCCTCATAGAGCGCTCGGGGGAGCGGCGCAAGCAGCTCTCGAGGCGCCGCATCTCGCTTGAGCCACTGGGAGGCTTCGGCTACGGTTGCCGGACATGGAGGCGACCGACCCTCGCGCGCGCACACGGGCCGTACGTATCGGCCGGACCACCGTCGGTGGCGGCGCGCCGGTGGTCGTGCAGAGCATGTGCGCGACCAAGACGCGCGACATCGACGCGACCGTGGCGCAATGCGAGCAGCTCCGCGAGGCCGGCGCGGGGGTGGTCCGCATCGCCGTCGACAACGAGAAGGAGGTCGACGCGCTGGCGGAGATTCGCCGGCAGACGGGGGCGACGCTGGCGGTGGACCTGCAGGAAAACTACCGGCTCGCCGCCAAGGTCGGGCCACACGTGGACAAGATCCGCTACAACCCCGGCCATCTGCATCACGTCGAGCGGGACAAGAGCATCCGTGAGAAGGTCGAGTGGCTCGCCGGCGTGGCGCGAGACACCGATTGCGCCGTTCGCATCGGCGTCAATTGCGGCTCGGTGGCGCCGGAGTTCCTCGAGCGGTACCCCGGCGATCAGTTGGAAGCCATCGTCCAGTCGGCGTTGCATCACTGCCGCTTGATGGAGGAAGCCGGTTTCGAGCGCTACGTGGTCTCGCTGAAGGATTCCGATCCGGCCAAGGTCGTCAACGCCAACAACCGCTTCGCCGCCGCCCGCCCCGATGTCCCCCTCCATCTCGGCGTGACCGAGGCCGGCATGCCTCCGGACGGCATCATCAAGACACGGCTCGCCTTCGAGAAGCTCTTGGCGCGCGGCATCGGCGACACGATCCGCGTCTCGCTGACCCTGCCAAACGAGCGCAAGCACGAGGAAGTGGCGGTCGGTCTCGAGATCATCGACGACGTCGCCGCGGGCCGTTTCATCTCCGTCCCCGACTTCGGCAAGGGGCTGAACATCATCTCGTGCCCGAGCTGTTCGCGGGTCGAGAACGACCGTTTCGTCGACCTCGCGGAGGACGTCCGCGGCCTGACCGCATACGCGCGCGACCACCGCATCACCATCGCCGTCATGGGGTGCCGAGTGAACGGGCCCGGCGAGACCGACGATGCCGACCTCGGCCTCTGGTGCGGGCCGTCCACTGTCGTCCTCAAGAAGAAGGACGAGAAGATCGGCTCTTTTGCATATGGCGAGGTGCTCCCGCGCCTCAAGCTGGAGCTCGACCGCCTGATCGCCGAACGCGGCCAAGGGTGACGAGGCGTCGCCGGACACGGGGATCCGATGGCAGACGCGAACGGCCGCGAACCGAAGGGCGCCCGCCGATCAGCAGGCCCGGCCGGCAAAATGATGCTGGCGTTCGTCATCCGCCAGTGTGAGATCGATCTCGGCCATCCGCCGACGGCGGCCGAGTTGGCGCGCTGGAGCAACCGCGGCGGCCATAGCGGCCGGCGATCCTTTCTCTTCGGCCGCCCGATCACCGAGGACGAGGCCAGGATCATGCTCAGGCGGCAGACGCGCCTCGTCACCGTGAGAGCCGTGGACACGTTCGCGCCTGCGGATACCGAACGCAACGGCGTCGCGGCGGGCACGGTCATACCTCTCGCGCAGGCCCGTGAGCGACTAGTCAGCCGCCGGCGCCGGCCGGCGCGCGCCGAAAGACGGCGCCGGTGAAAAGCAACGCGCTCACCTCGGGTCGTGTAGGGGCACGGCATGCCGTGCCCCTACGCAGTCTCATGAATAGATCCTAGCGAGCCGCCATGTCGCCGGAGTTCATCCCCGCCGAAGTCGTGCACGACCTCACCGCTCGCATCGCCGCTGCCCGCGAAACGGCCACGGCGATCGCCTCCTCTCCTTCCCATCCCGCCGAGAGCGCGGCATACTGGGAACAGACGTTCGAGGTCAATGCGGCGTCCGTGTTGGCGGTCCTGGGACGCGTACACCTGCCGCCCGGGTACATCGTCCGCTACCGATTCTACGGACGACACGGCGGCGACTTGCTCGTTCGCCCCTTCGTCGCCCGCTCGAGCACCGACGTGGATACGATCCGACAGCTCATCGACTGGCACCCGCCGCCGGACTCGGTGGCCGTGTCGCTGCGGTCGCAGGCGACGAGGGACGTCGATTTCCTGTACCGCCACTTCACGTTCGAGCGCTCGCCGCGAGGGATCTTCGAGTACTGGCTGGCAATGCAGGAGCTGTGGGCCAGCGCCGCGTGGATCCACTCGCGTATCATCGCCGATGAGGACGCGTTCCTCGGCATCACGCAACGTGAGGGCTGGCGCGTCGACAATGCCCCGGAGCGCTTCGAGCCAGTGATCGTCGCGGACGACGAAGGTGGCGCGCAGGCGGCGGTGTTGCTCTACTCTCCGCTCGGCCGCGAGAGCATCCTCCTCCAGCGGGTGCAGATCGGCTCCGATCAGGCGATCACCCTGCTCGAAACCGTCCCGGTCGCCCAAGGCCCGCGCGGCTATACGATCTAGGGCAGCTGCGCGTCGGGCCCTACGTCAGGCGTCAGGCGTGAGGCGCCGATCCTTCACACCGCTTCGGCTGACGCCTTGCGCCTCACGCCTTGCGTCTGACGCTTGACGTCACCGGCCAGCTCCTACTTCATCTGCGGCGTCGTCGGCGCAGGGCCAGCAGCGCGGCAGGCACCGCGAGCCAGGCCAAGCCCGAAGCCAGGTCGACCCTAGCCGGTCGCACCTCGCAGTGGCATCCAGACCCCTCGGCCGCCTTTGTCGGCACCGCCGTCGGGACGGGTGGCTTCGTTGGCGGCTTGATCGGTGCTGGCGCGGCCTTGGTCGGAGGCGGCGCCGCCGCTGGCGCCGCAGCGGCCGGTGTCGGCGCCGGAGTTCCCGGCGCGGGCGCCTGCGGTGCCGCGTTCTGCGGGGCTCCCTGTGGCTCGGCCTGGGCAACGACCTGCGGCGCGTTCGCCGACCGCGCCGCGGGCTGCGGTGCCCCACCCTCACCCGCCGGCGGCAGACCCGGCGCAACGGGTGGCTGACCGGCGATCACTGGCGGCGGCCCCCCGGCAGGGCCTCCCAGCGCCCCGCCACCGGTCGGCCCGCCACCTGCCGGCGGCGCATTGCTTCCAGTGGTCGTTCCACTGCCCGTGGTCGTTCCGCCCGTGGTCGTTCCACCGCCGCCGCCGGTGGTCGTCCCGCCGCCCGTCGTCCCGCCGCCCGCGTTGGTTCCACCACCCATGCTCGTGTCTCCCCCGCCCCCGCTCGTCACGGCTGGCGGCAGCATGCTCGCTCCACGCGAACCAGTCGCCACCGCTATGCCATTGGCTTTACTCGACCCAGGGTTTTCGATCCTGATGGTCTGCACGCAGTCGCTCTTCTGGACCTGGAAGTTGCAGCAGTACAGATTTCCATCGGGTATGGACGACTGATCCGAGAACGAGATGAGGATGGTCTTCAAGCGTGAGTTCGATCCCGCGGGGCGCGCCTGGTGCAGGTCCTTGCCCGTACCACTGTTGATGACGCAGTCACCCTCTAGAGAACAGGAAGCGGGGTCCCACGTCAGGTCATTTTGCGTGGCAACGATGTCCTCACCGTCGCTCTCGAGCGTGACGCACATGCTGGCGGTGTTCCCCGAGGCTTGCGCTTGGGTCAAACGCAGCGTCGCGCCCAGCGCGGCCGTATCTGCCAGTAAGAGTATGCTTATCGCCCCGAAGAGCGCGTGAGTCCGATCCCGCATGTGCCGGCGAGCCTCCGATGAACTGAATTGCGAATCGCTGGATACTAGACTCCACCTCGCGCTGCAAAGCAAGCCGCAGTTGGGCGATCTGGAGGCTGTGGGTTTTGCTTCGCGCGCGAAATTGCTGCTATGTGCTAGCTAGCCATCGGCACCTGGCGTCCCGAACGGGCCGATGCGCCAGCGAAGGGATGCCACCGCGACGCCGGAGGTCGTCGCGAGCTGGGCAATAACGATCAGAGGAGGCACGTCATGGAGGAACTCACCGGCCGCGTGGCCGTCATCACTGGAGGAGGAAGCGGCATCGGCGCGGCGATGGCGCATGCATTCGCGCGCGCAGGCATGCGTGTCGTGCTCGCGGACATCGAGCCGCAGGCAATGGAGCGGGTCGCCGCCAGCATCGGCGGCGACGTCCTCAGCGTGCCGACGGATGTGAGCCGCCTCGAGGACGTCGAGCGGCTCGCCGATCGGGCCTTCGCCCACTTCGGCGCCGTGCACCTCGTCTGCAACAACGCCGGCGTGGGTGTCTTCGGCGGCATCGAGTCGATGACACACAAGGACTGGCAATGGGTGCTGGGGGTCAACCTCTGGGGCGTCATCCACGGGGTCGAGGTCTTCGTACCGCGGTTGATCGCTCAAGCCCAGGGCGGCCATATCGTTAACACCGCCTCGATGGCCGGTCTCGTCCCGATGCAGGGCCTCGGCGTCTATGTCACCAGCAAGTACGCGGTCGTCGGCCTGAGCGAGACCCTTCAGCGCGATCTGAGCCATCACGGGATCGGCGTATCGGTTCTGTGCCCGATGATCGTCAATACGAACATCAACAACAGCGAACGCAACCGGCCGGCCGAGCTGACCAATCCCGGCCCGCAGCCGTCGCTGCCGCCGGCAGAGGGCGCGTCGAGGACGCTGACCGGTGGCGTCGTCGAGCCCGACGACGTCGCCGCGCGCGTGGTGGCGGCGGTGAAGAACAACGACCTCTACATTTTCACGCATCCGGCCCAATCCCCGCTCATACGTCGTCGGTTGCAACGCCTCGAGCGGACGGGCGCGAAGCTCGGTTAACCGAGAGCCTTGGGGGGCGTAGGGTGTTGGGGGTTACGCTGTCAGGGGTTCGGGCAGGATCCCCGCTAACCCCTGACAGCGCAACCCCTGACGCCAACAGCCCGCTTGGGCTGCGGGGTCGAGCCGCAATGGCAGGGGGCGGAACGTGAGAGCTCGCTCGGTCGCGAAAGAGCGTTCGACGCGAGCGATCCGGGTCGGCGTTCAGATCGTCTGCGCGGTGGCCGTCGCCAGCCTCGCCGAGCGGAGCAAAGGCGCGGAGCAGGCGCCCGTCGACTGGGAGTCGGTGGGCGACCGGGCAGCGCGCCTACTGGGTGACTACATCCGCATCAACACCGAGAATCCTCCTGGCCGAACGGCCGAAGCGGTCGAGTTCCTCGAGCCCCTCCTGCGTCAGTCGGGGATGGAAACGCAGCGGCTGGCCGCGCAGCCGGACAAACCGATCCTCCTCGCCCGGCTCCGGGGCACGCGCAGGCACAAGAAGCCGATCGTGTTGCTCAATCACATGGACGTGGTCCCGGCCGATCCGAGAGAGTGGTCGTTCCCACCGTTTGCCGGCGACGTCGCCGACGGGATGGTGCGCGGCCGCGGGGCGATCGACATGAAGGGCCTGGCGATCGCGCAGCTCCTCGCCCTGCACCTGCTCGCCGACCGCGGCGAGCGACCCCGACGCGACATCGTGTTCCTCGCCGTGCCTGACGAGGAGGTCGGGGGCACCGCCGGCACGAAGTGGCTGGCCGAGCAGCATCCCCAGATTCTCGACGCGACTGGGGTGTGGGACGAGGGCGGGTACGGTGTCAGCGGCCTCTTCCCCGCGCCGCTCCTCCTGATCTCGGTGACGGAAAAGAAGGTGCTGTGGATCCGGCTGGTCGCGACCGGACCGTCGGGGCACGGCTCACGTCCGTTCCCAGAGACCGCGCCGATGCGTCTGCTCCGCGCGCTCGATCGCGTCTTCGGCAATCTGCCCCAGGCGCGCCTCACGCGGTTGTCGAGCCGCATGCTGTCACGGATCGGGCCGTCCGTGCCCGGTGTCACCGGCTTCGCCATGCGCAATGCGCACAACCCGTTCGTCTGGCTGTTCGCGCGCCGCATCCTCGAGCAGGACCCCTTGATCAACACGCTCGTGCGCGACACGGTGGCGCTGACGATGCTCGACGGCGGCTACAAACCCAACGTCATCCCCGAGCGCGCCTCTGCCGTGCTCGATTGCCGCCTGCTCCCCGATCGCGACCAGGATCGCTTCTTGGCCGAGCTCGCACGGGTGATCGACGATGAGCACGTCGCGATCGAGATCATTCAGGCGACCGAGCCGGCCGCCTACTCCTCCACCAGGACCGCGCTGTACAGGGCGATGGAGACGGCGGCGAAAGCCGTCTACCCGGACGCGGTGGTGAGTCCGTTCATGACGTCGGTGGGAACGGACTCGCGCTTCTTTCGCCGGCGCGGGGTACCGGCGTACGGCTTCTTGCCCGCGCTGCTACCGCAGGAGCTGCTCGCCACCGTCCATGGCGCGGACGAACGGATTCCGGTGGCGACACTCGGGCCGGCCGTCCGCGTTCTCTACGAAGCGCTGCGGCGGATGTAACGGCGACGTCCACTGGAGCTTGCCCATAAGGTCGCGGCGCGTGAATGGTCCGCCCAAGATGACACCAACGTCGCGGATCCCGATCCCCTCACCCCCTGACCCTCTCCCTAGGGGGAGAGGGAACGAGCGCATCAGGCCTCAGAGACCGACGTCGTCGAGGAAGGCGCGCAGGCACTCCACCAACGCGCGCGGATTGTCGCCCTGGACGTTGTGGCCGGCGTCCTCGACGCGTACCCACCTGCCCTTCGGCATCTGCCAGGCGAAGCGCTCGGCGTCCTCATCGAGGAGTACCTCGCTCTCGCTGCCGCGGACGACCAGCACCGGGCAGGTGACGGACTCGGCCCCGTTCCAGTAGGGGCGCAAGCGCTCGGCGATGCCGGCGGCGTCGGCCCCGCCGAAGTGACGCATGTCGTGCTTGCGCACCCACTTGCCGCTGGCGAGCCGGCGCAGGTGGTGGCGAGAGCTCCAGCGCAGCAGGCGCGGGTCGCGCCGCGGCTGGAACGCCAGCGCCTGCTCGACGAACGTCTCGGGCGAATCGACCTCGGCGGTGTCGCGCACGAAGTTCACGATCGAGGAGGCGCCGGGCGCGCGCACTCCGGGGCCGGCATCGACGATCACCAGCGCCGCGACGCTCTCGGGATGCAGCCGCGTGAACGTGAAGGCGTTGAGGGCCCCCATCGACTGCCCGACGAGCACGGCGTCGCGCAGACCGAGGTGGCCAAGGAGAGCGGCGACGTCTCCGGCGTGCGCCTCGGGCCCGTACTCGAGCGTCGGCGACCACTCGCTGTCGCCGTGCCCGCGCTGATCGAGGGCGATGCAGTGGTAACGCGTCCGCAGCGCCAGACAGACGACGTCCCAGGAGCGCGAGCAGAGCGCACCGCCGTGCAGGAAGACGATCGGGCGCAGGCCGCGCCGGCCCCAGTCGAGATAGTGCAGCCGCAGGCCGCACAGCACGACGTCGTGCTCTCCCGGCGCCACGACCTCCGCCAGGCGCACGCCGGCAATCTCGGCGGCAAGGCGCAGATGTTCGACTTCGGTGGGGGCATCGCTGCTCATCGTCCCTCCTCCCGGCATGCGGCGATCTTCTCGCCGCGCCACCGTAGAAGTCAATTCTAGGGATCTCGACTGAAGCCAAAGGATTTGCTTAGAGTCGCACCGTGACCTTCGAGGACCTGCGCGTGTTCGACGCCGTGTGCGAGCTCGGCAATCTCAGCGCCGTAGCGCGCCGGCTCGGCTGCACGCAGCCGGCGGTGGCGCAGCACGTGGCGCGCCTCGAGCGCGAGGTACGGCTGGCGCTGGTCGAGCGCACGCGCCGCGGGGTGGTTCCGACCGCCGCAGGCCTCATCCTGCACGACGCCACGCGTGCCGGCCTGGGCGCGATCTCCATGGCGCTGCGCGAGATCGAGCGGCTGCGCGAGGGGCACGCCGGACATCTGGCGATCGCCACCGGCGGCACCACGGTGCGCCACTTCCTGCGGGGCGCGGTGATCCTCTTTCGCCAGCGCCATCCCACGGCCGGCCTGCGCTTCGAGCCCGGCGGCTCGTCGCAGGCGTGCCTCGACGCCGTGTCGCGGCGCGCCGCCGATCTCGCCTTCGTCACCCTCTTCGGCGAGCTGCGGGGCTTCGAGACGCGGCCGGTGATGGAGCACCCCTTGGTTCTGCTCGCTCCCCGCGGCGACGCTCTGGCGAAGCGGCGGCTCGTCCGCCTTGCCGACCTCGAGCGCCTCCCCTACATCTCTCTGCCACCGGCGACGGCGAGCCACCGGCTGATCGCCGAGGCGCTGGCGCGTGAGGGCATAGCGCTGCGCCCGGCGGCGCAGGTCGACGACTTCGACACCGCCAACCTCTTCGTCGAGCTCGGTTTCGGCCACGCCATCGTGCCCGCTGTGCACGGCCGCTCGTTCGAGCGGGGCGGCAAGGTGCGCGCCGTCCGCATCGACGGTCTGCCACCCGTCCTCGTCGGCTGGGCGGCGCGCCGCTTCCAGCTCCTCCCCCCGGTCGCCTTCGAGTTCATGCGCCTGCTGCACCGCACGGCCCAGGCCTGGAAGCGCATCCCCGACGTGCGTCTGTTCGAGACGCCGGCGGGCGCCTGAGACCTCGCCAATCTCGCATCACCTCGTTCCGGCGTTCTAGAGTGGCCGGGCCGACCCCTCGCGACTCGCGGCCCGCTGCAGCGCGGCGCGAGCCAACAAGCGGGTCGAATCGAGCGTCGGCAGCGGCGAATTCGAGTCGTTCATGATCAAGGGAAGCTCGGTGCAACCAAGGACCACCGCATCGCACCCCTCGCTCTTCATGCGCTCGATCACGACTCGGCAACGATCGACGGCTTCGGGCCTGAAGATCCCGCGCACGAGCTCGTCCATGATGATGCCGTTGATCTCATCCCGTTCACTCGCGCGCGGCCGCGCGAACTCGAGACCGCGGCGCGCCAGCGTCTCCGGGTAGACTTCGCTGTCGACGAGCCAGCGGGTCCCGGTGATCCCGAGCCGCCGGAAACCGCGCCGCACGGCGTCGTCGGCGACGATCTCCGCGATGTGCAGCCATGGCAGCGGTGAGCGCGCGGCGACGTAGGAGAACGCCTGGTGGATGGTATTGTCGGGGCAGATGAGGAAGTCCGCTCCGGCCTTCGCCAGCTTCTCGGCCGAAGAGAGCATCAGGTCGCCCACACCGTGCACATCGGACCGCTCCAGGCATTTCACGTAGTCCGCCAAACAATGCGAGTGCATCGATACTTCGGGATGCGCATGCGGACCGAAGATCGCCGCGCCTTCGACGCAGATCGTGCGGTAGCAGAGCGCCGCTCCTTCCGCCGAGCACGCGACGATTCCGATGTGCAGGGACATCAGGTGAACACTATCACGGTCGTCGGCTGTGACGGCGTCGGCGAAGGCCGGCGCTCACCACGGAAGCTCTTCGTCCATGTGGAAGAACCGGCCGCTCGGCCCGCTCGCGCCGAGAGTCGCCAACCGAACGCTGGTCCTGGCACCGTCGGGCGTCTCCATCGGCGCGGCTTCGCCGCCGAGCTCGGTCCTGACCCATCCGGGATGTGCGGCGTTCACCTTGATCGGCGTGTCGCGCAGCTCGTGGGCCAGGAGCAGCGTGTACATGTTCAACGCCGCCTTGGACGTCTTGTAGGCCGCCATGGCCAGTGCATCGAAGCCGCCGCCATCGTTCAACGTCAACGAGCCGAGCTGGCTGGAGACGTTCACGATTCGTCCGCCATCGCTCTTGCGGATGAGTGGCAGCAGCTCGCGGGTCAGCGCCACAGCGGCGAAGAAGTTGGTCTCGAACGTGGTGCGGAGCTCGTCGTCGGCGAGCGTCGCGGCTCGCGAGTCGGCGTTGCCGACGCCGGCGTTGTTGACCAGGACGTCGAGCCGGCCGAACCGCTCCTCGATGCGTCGAGCGACGTCCTTGCGGTCGGCGTCGCTGGTCACGTCGAGCCGTACCGGCTCGACCCCTAGGCCCTCGGCGCGCAGCCGCTCAGCGGCCTGCCGCCCGCGCTTCTCGTCGCGCGAAGCGAGCAACACGGTGAAGCCGAGCCGCGCGAGTTGCCGCACCGTCTCGAAGCCGATGCCCTTGTTCGCGCCCGTGACCAAAGCCACCTTCGCCGCCGATTGCGCCATTACGTGCCTCCCCGCTGGGCTGTTGCCCCGACTGTCCTCCGTGGCCCTATGTCTCCGTGGTGAAGCTGTTTTCGGATTGAGGGGAGTTGCTGGGTGCTGGGCTTTGGAGCCCGTTCACACCAGCCCGGCCTTCTGCACCGGGTTCTCGAACTCGGTGAGCTCGTTCCAGTGATCGCGGATCAGCGATCGCATCCGCCGGTGCGCAACCACCTCGAGACGGATACCGTCCGGATCGGTGAAGAACGTAGCGTAGTAGTCGTCGGCATACTCGGGGTAGAGCCGAGGCTCGCTCGCGTCGAGCCCGAGCGCACGCAACTCGCGCGCGACGGCATCGACGTCCGCCCGCGTCGCCACGCGGAAGCACACGTGATGCAACCCCGGGCTGTACGGATCATGCACGCGCCCCGGCTTCGCGGCGCGAATGGTATATTGGGTGACCGGGTTGAAGTAGTGCAGGTGGCGCTCGTTGTTGATGGGCGCCGTCCCTTTACGGAAGCCGAGGAGCTTCATCACCGCATCGTAGAAGGCCTCCGAGCGTGCGAGGTCGGTCACGGCGACGTAGAGGTGGTCGAGCGCGATGACGTCGATGCCCATGCGGGCGCTCCTATGCGCCGGTGAATGCCGGCATGATCTCGTCGATGAACAGCTCCAGCCCACTCCAGTCGAACGGCGCCCGCAGCGCCAGGATGACCCACTCGGCGCCGGCGCGTTCGTATTCGGCCAGCCGATCCCGCACCTGCGCCGGCGTGCCGAGCAAATGACCCGGCTTCACCCATTCGGCCAGGCCGCCAAACATGAGCTGCAGCTTCTCTTCCTGCTGCTTCGCCCGCGCCTCGTTCTCGCCGATGGCAAGCCCGACATTGACGGTGCGGATGATGGCCCGCGGGTCCCGCCGCTCCTTGTCACACCATTCGCTCAGGGTAGCATTGCGCATCGCGTAGACTTCCGGCCCCAGGAACGGGACGTTCCAGCCGTCGGCGTGCCGGGCAACGATCCGCAGCATGCGCTTCTCGCCCTGCCCACCGATCCACAGCCGGAGGCGCGGCTGGACCGGGGCCGGCGCGCACACCGCATCGGCGACGCGAATCTGCTTGCCCGCGAACGTGACCCGCTCGCCGTCGAAGAGGCGCCGCAGGACGATGGCCGTCTCCTCGAGCTGGTCGAGGCGATCCTTGATCGGCAGGAACGGCATGTTGAAGGCGCGGAACTCCGCTTCGTTCCACCCGGCACCGATACCCAGCTCGCAACGACCACCGCTGACGTGATCGATGGTCACCGCCGCCTTCGCCAACACCCCGGGGTTGCGGTACCCGGCGCAGAAAACGAGCGCGCCAACGCGCACCCGTTGCGTCGTCGCAGCGAGGGCCGCCATCGTGGCGATGCCTTCGAAAGCGGGCTTGGTCGGGTCGTTCAGATCGGAGACCGAATAGAGATGATCCCAGACCGAGCACCAGTGGAATCCGCGCGTGTCGGCGACCTGCCACAAGCGGCGCAATTCGTCGATGCTGCAATCCTGTGGGCCGGCATGAATTCCAAAGCGCATGGGCTGGCCTTATCGTGGAGAGTGACGAGTGACAAGCAATGAAGGGAGAGGCTGTTGGGTGTTAGGGTGTTGATGAAGGTCCGATCCCCTAACAGCGTAACACGCAAGCCCCGTAACACCCAACTCTCTTCTTGCTCATCACTCACTTGTCACTCGCCACTGTCCCCAAGGCGCTTGCCACCGAGCTGCGCGAGCGCGATCTCCTCGGCGAGCCGGACGACGTCATCAGCCAGGCACCGGTCGACGAACAACGCCGGATCGTCCGAGAACGCGGCCGCGTCGTCGCGTAGCGAGCCCAGCTGCGGGTAGAGCACCCGGCGGGGCCCGTAACTGGCAACCGCGCTCGGGGGGATGCGCGTCAGCGTGCCTTCGAGGCGGAAGAAGGCCCAGACCCGCATCATCGGCGCCGCGTCACCCAACAGGACCTCGAGCAGATCCGCGGCGGCGCTCATGCGCTCGCTTTCCGC